>WNGG01001199.1_pt1 | contig 29156 bp, 26 predicted proteins | sample 5400661 | NCBI WGS metagenome assembly WNGG01 (sample SAMN13153372, study PRJNA577476) | soil metagenome | isolation source: 100 cm soil or saprolite under Garry oak tree replicate 1 | place: USA:California | collected 2016-06-15
AGAAATGACCCGTGTCCTTGTGGCAGCGGCAAGAAATACAAGCGCTGCTGTTTGGAGCAGCAATGTGCCAGCGACAGTTTTTGGGCACGGCAACGAGACGCATCCGACCAGCTAACACGAGACATGCTGAGGTTTGCCGAACGCAAGTTTGGCGACCAGATTCAGGTGGCCTGGGAAGACTTCAAGATGACCGATCTGCCGGTTCCCTTGGATGCCTACCCCGGTGAGCAGCAGATCTTCATGCCTTACTTCTTGTTCCATTGGGACCCCCAAAGGCCGCGCAGCGGAAAGGGAGCGATCCGGAGAGGCGGCATTGTCACTCGATGGTACGAGCTGGAAAAAGGCGGCCGGCTGTCGGAGCTCGAGCGCTTGTTTCTTGAACAGGCCACCACACAGCCACTCAGTTTCTTTGAAGTCTTGTGGAGTGAGCCCGGCGAGCGCATTCGGCTGCGGGATATCCTGATTGGCGGAGAGACGGAGGTTGTCGAGCGGTCGGCCTCACATATGCTGCAAAAGGGAGATGTAGTTTACGCGCAGATTTGGAACCTGCCGACACTCTCCATTCTCGGTTGTACGGCCCCGATCCGCATCCCGCCCAGTTGGAAGGGCGAGGTGATTGGTCTCCGGAAGCAGCTGCGAAGGAAGATCGCCAAGCAAAATCGGGATTTGACTCCCGCCGATCTTGTACGATGCCAGGATGCGATTCGTCTCAAGTACCTAACGATTCGGGATGGACTGTACACTCCCCCACGATTGGCCAATACGGACGGTGATCCGCTTGTGTTCCACACGCTGAAGTTCCGCATTGAATCGCCTGAAGGCGCGTTTGACGCCCTCGCGCCGCTGGCCCTGCTCCAATCGAAAGAGGAGCTTTTGGAGGAGGCGAAATTCGGCAAAGATGGGAAGCTCGAGAGCATTGAATTTGACTGGTCGAGGAAGGGCAACCGGAGGATTCCGAGTTGGGACAATACCATCCTCGGGAATATCAAAATTGCCGGTCGATCCCTGATTGCGAAAGTGAATTCCGCAAATCGCGCCAGACGCCTCCGCGCTGAGATCGAAAGGCGGCTTGGTGCTTCCGTTACGCACCAGAGCACAACGGCGCAAACGGCCGACGAGATGCTCGCGAAAGCTCCCAAACGAACCAAGGCGCAGGCGAAGGATGGTGAGGAGTTCGAGCAAGCCCTTCGCCGCGATCCGGAGGCAAAGAGGAGGCTTCAGGAAATCATCGAGAAGCAAGCCGAGGACTGGGTTAACCATAAGGTGCCGGCACTCGGTGGCCGCACGCCATTGCAAGCGGTGCGCGATCCCGACGGCAGGGAGATCGTGGAGTCCCTGCTTTTGGATTTTGAACGCCATGCCGTTGATGGCGGCTACCAGGCCGGAATTCGCCCCGACTTCGACGTCGTCCGCAGACTCTTGAACCTTTCTCCGGCAGCCTGTTGAGACACGAGATGGTCTCACTTATGGGGCGTTCGAATCCGCAACAGTGAACCATCCCGCGAGTTCGGAGGTTCGAGCGCCACCGTCAAAGCACCAACCGCATGCTTGACAGCAAAATTCGAGCTATACTATTTGTGTCTAGGCCTAGTCAGAACTAGCCTGAGCGGGGGTTCTCCTTGTGAAGAGCTACGAGCAGCGTGACCTGTTTCCAGGCGCTTTAGAAATGATGATTCTTCGCACGTTGAAGCGGCAGCCTCTCCATGGCTATGCCCTCGCGCAACATATCAAACGAACCTCAAACGATTTGCTCGAGATCGAAGAAGGATCGCTTTACCCAGCTCTCCAGCGCCTTCTCAAAGCAGAGCTTGTGAAGGCCGCATGGGGCATTTCCTCCACACACCGGCGTGTCCGGATTTACAAGCTGACGGCGGTAGGCGTGAAGCATCTAGAGCGCGAGGTATCGAGGTTCGAGCGCATGCTCGAAGGGATTACGCGGGTTCTGGCGCGGGGTGAATCATGAACTGGCTCAAGCAATTGGTTTCTCGCCGTCGGCTTTACGGCGATCTCTCCGAAGAGATTCGGGAACACCTTGAAGAAAAGGTGGAAGGACTAGTGAGGAACGGCATGTCGCGGAAAGACGCCGAGTCTGCGGCTCGCCGTGAGTTTGGGAATGTGACGCTGATGGAGGAGAACGCCCGCGACGTCTGGCGGTGGCCTTCCATCGAGAACCTTCTCCATGACCTCCGTTATGGCTTTCGAATGCTCAGGAACAATCCCGGCTTTTCCGTCGTCGCCATCCTCACCCTGGCCCTAGGGATTGGCGCGAACACGGCCATCTTTTCCGTTGTCTACGCGGCGCTCATGCGCCCACTTCCCTACTGGCAACCGAACCTCCTGATAACCCTTGGCGAAGTGCGCCCCCAAGAAGGCAAGTCCAGCGAATTGGATACACGAATCTGGAACGCCTCCTACCCCGATTACCTCGATTGGACACACCAGTCGAAATCCTTCCAATCCCTTGCCGGGTTCAGTGGCGACGGCTTCACCCTTCATGGCGCGGGTGAGCCGGAGATGGTCTTTGGCGTCCAAGCAAGCATCAATTTTTTCTCCACCCTTGGCGTCAAACCCTTTCTCGGCCGAGATTTCGCGACTGGAGAGGACATCGCCGCGGGACCAAAAGTCGCCATCCTCACTTATGGTTCCTGGATACGCCGGTTCGGCGGCGACGAGCATGTCCTTGGCCGCTCCATACAGCTCGACGATAAAAGCGTCAGCATCATCGGCGTCCTTCCTCGCGAGTTTGAATTTGCACCCCGAGGCAACGCGGAGATCTGGGTGCCGCTGCATATTGAGAAGGATTTGGTAAGCCGCCGCAGCCTTCGTTGGATGCCGGTTATCGGCCGGCTCGCCCCCGGCGTCACTCCGCAGCAAGCCCGGTCGGAATTGAACTCGATTAACGCGGGGCTCACCGCGGCTTACCCAAAGGAGAACGGCGCGATTCAAATCGTGATGGCTCCGTTGCGGCATCGCATCGTGGGCCAGGTCCAGCCGCTGCTGCTAATTCTGTTCGGCGCCGTCGGATTTGTACTGCTCATTGCCTGCGCCAATGTTGCGAACCTGTTGCTGGCTCGCGCTGCGGGCAGGAGGAGAGAATTCAGCATTCGCGCCGCGCTAGGTGCCCCTCGAAGCCGCTTGATTTCGCAGCTCCTCGTGGAAACCATGATGCTTGCAGCCGCCGGAGGTGCGCTTGGCCTGCTGCTCGCCGAGTGGGGCAGCTCGCTCCTCATCGCGGCCATACCGGAACAACTCCTAGACTCTGCGCCTTTTTTGCGCGACACTCACGCCAATTTTGCTGTCCTCACCTTTCTGTGCGCCGCCGTGATTTTCACCGGAGTGGCCTTCGGCCTGGTTCCAGCCCTGCAGATTTCTCACGGACGTGAGGGAGAGACGCTCAAAGAGGAAGGGCGTGCCTCCGCCGGCGGAATTCGCGCGCGGCTGCGCAGCATCCTCGTCATGGCGGAAATTGCCTTTTCTTTGGTGCTTTTGATCGGCTCAGCCCTGATGGTGAAGAGCCTCGCTGCGCTGGTGGATCGCAATCCCGGCTTTGACACACAGAGACTCCTCGTCTTCGTTGTGAACCTTCCTTCGACTTCGTATCCCAAGGATCCTGACGCGATTCGGTTCGACAAGGAGTTTACCGATCGTCTTCGCAATCTTCCCGGCGTTGAGGGAGTCACTTCCAACAGTGTTGCACCGCTCACCGGCGGTGGGGCCTCCATCCGCTTCCTCATCGAGGGCCGCCCTGTGGCAATGGGCCACGAGAACGAATGCAATATCAGGGATGTCGGGTCCAACTATTTTTCGGTGATGAAAATCCCGCTGCTGGCCGGGCGCTTGTTCAATGACTCGGCCGATAACGAAACAGCGACGCAGCACGTCATCGTCAACGCAGCTTGGGCAAAACAGTATTTCCACGGCGAGGATCCCCTCGGCAAGCGCATCAAATTCACTTACTCACCCACGCAGCCCTACCGCGAAATCGTCGGCGTCGTCGGCAACACTGCCGAGGCTGGCCTCGACGGCCCCGATGAGCCAAGTCTCTTCCTGCCCTTCGCGCAGGACGCGAACTCCTTTATCCCCTACTTGGTCCGCACCAGCGGCAATCCCGCCAATGCGACAAGCGCCATACGCGCCTCACTGCATGCTTTGGATCCGCAATTGGCTCTGATCCAGCCTCTCACCATGGACCAGATCATCGCCCAGTCTCCGTCTGTGTTTCTTCGCCGCTACCCTGCCTATCTGATTGGCAGCTTCGCGACGCTCGCCCTGATTCTTACCATGGTTGGCCTGTACGGACTCATCTCCTATTCCGTCGCACACCGCGCGCGCGAAATCGGAATTCGCATCGCTCTCGGAGCGCAGCACTACGACGTAATGCGCCTCGTCCTCGGCGAGGGCGCCCGGCTCACGATAATGGGTGTATTCGCCGGCTTGGCCGCGGCCCTCGGGCTCACGCAACTCATGCGTAGCCTGCTTTTCGGCGTCAGCGCGGTTGATCCCGTCACCTTCGCTACCGTCGCGGCTCTGCTCGCGCTTGTCGCCATCGTGGCCTGTTACATTCCTGCGAGGCGCGCCATGCGCACGGACCCCGCCGCAACGTTACGCTACGAATGAGGGCGCCGGGATAGTCGAGTGAAGCTCGTTGATGATCTAGCGGGTGAGAGTCCCGCCAGGGCAAGGGGAAAAGCCTTTGTTTGGCGCAAAGCTGTCTACAAACTTGGGGACTGAAGAAGATGTGGCGTGTGAACTTAAGGGTTGGAGGAGTTAAGGGAGTTTCGCTAGATCAAACTCGGCAGCGATGCGCTGGCCATCCGGTGTAAGGACGACCACTTCAGCGTTGTCCGCGGCGATATCGTCCCCGTTATAGTGCAGGACAACGTCGAACCCATAATAAGCTGCGCCCACGGTGTAGCCGCGGAAGACCGGTATGCCGGGAATCTCCAAGGGTTCGATGAGCCTGTCTTTTTGCCAAAGTTGGACCTGAAAACCCTGCGAGCCGTTCGAGTGGGTCCTGGGATCCTGTCCGAGCCCTGTTTTCCGGCCATCCTTCTGCGTCGCGGTTTGGGCATAAGTGCGCAGCGAGTACGTATCGGTGAAAAACACTCGAACGCGGAGGCGAAACACATCACCACGATCGCGGTACTCCTGCGCCGCCTGTTGCGCGCTGTAACCGAACGTGCGCTGGCGAGAGAGGTCAACGGTTTCAGCATAAGGAGTGAAGAGCTCGATTTCGGAAACGTAGAGGCCGGATTGCGGCAGGGGGAAAAGCCGGCGGTAGGTCTCGAGGAAGCGAGCCGTCTTTTCATCGTTCCGCTGGCCCAGGAAATACGCTTCGCGCACGGCCTCATCAGATAGGTTTGCGCCGAAAACGGCGGAATAGGGCCAAACAAGAAGCCCCGCTAGAAGCGCGGAAAAGACACATCCGGCGGAAGTGCGAAACATGGGTGGCCTCCGGCAACAACATTCAATCTATCAGACGATACGGCCATGGTTGAGAAATTGAAGCGACCGATGAATGTCACACCGCAGGCATCCACGCGAGAAAACCAAAAGGATTAGATGAACGCAACCCTTACATGCTGACGGCTCTCTACCAATCGTCGGCCGACGCTAGGCATTTTCGGATGTCTTCTGCTGGGATTCGCCGCCGCTCTGGGGCGTCAAGACTGTGTGTTGTCCCCGCATTGCGGAGGGGTCGGCCTTCGGAAAGACTGGCGATCCCAAGAATCGCGCTGTCGCCACAAACGACGATCTTAGCAATCGCAGTATACCCAAGGAGGCACCTTTGGGTCCGACAGCCTCCCCCCGCACACATACTCAGTGCAACCCACGGACCAACAAGATGGTTGGCGCCAGCTGTTTACAAGAGCCTTACAAAGAAATTACATCGTGGTTACTCTGGAGCGCCGGTTAAACCGGCGAGGTTGTAGTGAATGAAAAAGTCACACGAAAGTGGATTAGCGACCCACATCGGCCCCGAGTCATGCAGAGCTGCTCGCGAGGGCGGCGTCGAAGCGTTGACAGGGGAACGTGCGACCGTCAAGCAGCAAAGCAGGATAGGAAGTTGCGGTTCACGGCGCTTCTGCACCACATCTATAACCTGGAAACGCTGCGCATGGCCTACTTCTCTTTGAAGAAAGAAGCCGCGCCGGGCGTGGACGGGGAGACGTGGCGACACTACGGTGAGGAGCTGGAGAGGAATCTCCAGCTGTCCGGATCCGTGGAGGGGGTTGTGAGTAATCATGATCCCTACTCCGACTCGACGAGAATCTACAAGCAGAGATAAAGAACCCTGTTGAGGAGATAAAAGCGTTTGGCTGGATCCCCCGCGGAGACAAGCCAGGGCGCGATGAGGCGTGTCAAGACCCCAATTCGAGATGGACGACCGGCGCTCAAGCATTCCCAACAGGTACAAGGTACGCCGAGCATGATCAATGATGGTGGTGAGCGATGGCACAAATCCTGGCGCTACAGCACGCGGCGGTATGCTTGGTATGGAAGTGTGCCGCTAGGAGACATCCGATAGGGACTAATGCTAGCAGCACGCCAGCGAGCCCCAGTGACATTCGCCTCATGGTTCACTTGTAAATTTTTGAGGCAAGGAGCGTCTATGGTACCGATGGGCAGGATTTTTAGGACTTCGGTTCAACCATCGGTATGAAAATCAGGTGCGGGAAAGCATCTAGCACGGCGTTTCAGGTTTTTTTGTCGGTGCTGGGTTTTCTACTTATTTTCTGGTTCGCCCGAGCCCATTTATTTCACAGGCCATAATCAGCCACGCTATTCCGATCAAAGGCTTTACGGGCTGAGAGCGGATATAGATGCTCGCAGCTCATTCTGGATTGAATTTGTCTCCACTGCGGAGACCTGTTTTTTTGCTTCCGCCGAAAGGAATACGGGGGCGTTGTTGGCAATCTCATGATTGTCGCTCGGTGGGTTCTGATCGTGAGCGTCTTGAGTCATTTCTGTGAACGACGAAAGGGCGTCCAGCAATGACGGCCGATTGCCCGGAGGCGGCGTGGGTGCTAGGCTCTCGGAACTGTGAATTCAAAGCCTCCCAAGGTTGAACCGGTTCGGCAGCCCACCCTGTTCGACCTCGAAAAATCGTCCGAACCCACTGGCACCCGCCCTTTTTCACTGCCCCGCATCTTACTCGGCACTTCATCATTCACGGCGGCTGGTTGGGAAGCCTCCTTCTATCCCCAAGGCATGCGGCCAAAGGATTTGCTCCGTCACTATGCCAGCTGGTTTCAAACGGTTGAAATCGATAGCACGTTTTATGGCACTCCAAGCGCTTCAACCGTCACAGGCTGGAACGGGAAGACGCCTGGAGATTTCATCTTCGCAGTAAAGGTTCCCCAGATCATCACGCACGACAAAGTGCTGGTCGAATGCGAGGCTGAGTTTGATGAGTTCATCGAGAGGATGCAGTTGCTGGGCAACAAGCTCGGCCCGATGCTCCTGCAATTCCCCAAATTCGACAAATGGATGCTCAAGAGTTCCGAGGAATTTCGTGGTCGCTTGCAATCCTTCTTCAAACGAGCGTCAGACCTTCGGGCAGGTCGCTTTGTGGTGGAAGTCCGCAACAAGGAATGGCTCGACCCTCGGCTGACGGATTTGCTCCGCGGGTACAACGTGGCGTTGGCGCTGACTGACACGTCGTTTATGCCTCGACCCTGGGAGATGAAAGGCACGCTCGACTTGGTCACTGCCGACTTCTCTTATGTCAGATGGTTGGGGAATCGCAAGGCTATTGAGGAGCAGACGACGACGTGGGACAAGACCGTGATCGACAGGCAGAACGACCTGACGAGTTGGGTCGTCGTGTTGAAGTGTCTTGTCGATGACAAGCGAATCCGAAAAATCTTTGCGTTCGCAAACAACCACTATGCAGGGCACGCTCCGGCGACAGTGAAACAGTTTTTGGAGCTATGGAACGGAAGAACCCCGCTGCCGCCGTTCCGGCCCCAGCTCGCTGAGAAGTGATTCTACAGGCAAGATTTTCTCGGCAATGATCGGTTTGTCTCGCAGACGAAAGGCAATGCGCTTCTCGACGCTACACGGGTGCTCGGGGCGCACGGGAAAACACCTAGATTCGCATAAGGGGTGTTCACCCCGTTTGAAGAGGCCGTACCGGATTCCGGCGGTCCCTATCGGCACTTTCTAGGGCTTCACACCCTGGCGGCGAGATTCGCCGGAAATGCTGACTGGCGAGCTTCTAGAAACCTTTATTGGCCTTCCGTTGTCGTCCCATACTGTGCGCGCGTTCCCAAAATGGAGCCTGTCAACATCTTCCAGCACGGCGTCGAAATTCGGATAGGGGAATCTGAATACCAGCAGAAAACGCAACTTCGTGTGTGCATCCGGGGCCATCGGCCTCCTGTTTTCGTCCATGAGTGCGTCACATTTTCGCCTTAAATATTCAGGAAGCTGAGTATATAGGTCTTTCTCAACAGCAAATCCGGCGTGCTTGAAATCGCGGTGCCACAACGTATTACACCCATCCTCCTCGCTCATGGTGCGCTCTAGTGCCGTAATTCCGGCCAAGGTTACCTCGCTCCGTTGCCTTGCAATCTCCACTTGCCGACGCTCTCGACGCGCCTCTCTACGTTCCTGAAGGGTAAAGAAAGCCAAGAAAAGATCAGCGACAAGAATCCCTATGAGTGCAAAAGCCTCAATCCACACAGCATGCGCTTCCGTCCACCATGTACCTTCCACAGAGACCGGAATCATGAGCATATAGTCCTCTGGGCTTCCTTACCCCTAACGGCAGAATCATCTACCGGAAAAGCATGAAAGTCTTTCATTTTTGCGTGAAGCGTAACGTGAAAGGCACTTAGCCTTGGCCTTCCGGTAGCCTTCAGGGGCCCTCCCGTACTTACCAGTCGGGCCGTAAAGCCCCATCCTTCAGGGCGGGGATATAAGGCCCGTTAAAGTGGTGTCTTTTGTTGCTCGACGTATTGCCTAATGATGCCCAGCGGTGCCCCGCCACAACTGGCGGCAAAGCATGATGGCGACCACAGGACGTTCTTCCGATAGCGTTTCTCAATATCGGGTCGCTCGATTCGGAGCAGCCGACTGGACCTGAGCATCCGGCTCCACCTGAACGACCGGCCAGTGCGGGGTTAGCTGATTTGTTATAGTCTGCCTATTGTCCGCTCCTAATCAGGGAGGCTACGACATGAAGTACCTTATGCTGTCTCTTCTGTTCGTTTTACCAGCAGCTGCAAACGCCCAGACTGTCAACGGAAGTGTGGACGCCGCCTTCGCGGTTGGCAAGTGGAAGGAATCCCACGAAGGGGTGAGCCTGTTCTGTGTTCACGTCACGACTCAAGAGGATGTGTCAAAAGGCGACAGCAGCGGAGCGTGTTTCTTGACGGAAGCGCAGGCCAGTGCAAAGGATTCTGTCACTGTGTCCACGAATACGTTCGCCGTCACAAATTGGGACGAACATACCCTCACAGCTGTCACCGAATTCTACGCAGACAAGAATGGAGACCAAACCAGCAAATCGAGCCCTGGCGCGGTCAAGTTTGTATTTCGCTTGGTTCTCGACTTCGAGACCCATCAGATGACAAAGTTTGTCGAGCCGAGCAATGGTAACACCCGTGGATATCATCTGGTGGACCAGTGAGGGAGGAGAATTTGGCCAGGACTCTCCATCGATCGTTCGTGGCTTCCTTGGCCTTCTGTTGGCGCACGGGATTGTCGCACAAGGTTTTTGTGGCGTCCGCCCATTTGCAGGCAGTACTGCTTTCCACCCTGGTCGGGCGCCAGGACCTGGTAGAACCCACTCGGTTTAAGTTCCGTCCATCCGCGGTGCGGCAGGCTCCCTTCCCTGACGAGCCAGTGGCGCACCGGCAAATAGGATCTGAGCCTCGCAAACGATGGTTCCAAATGAGAGTTCCCGCAAATCCATAGAAAACGCCCAGGTGCAGCAGAACCAAAGGGTCTCTAACTAAGGCGTTTTTGTGGGTGATCTTCAGTGAATTACCTGAATATCGAGCCTTCTGCTAGCAACCCCTTGATAACAGCACGCAGAGATGCTTCCCCAGGAGCGCTCGAGGCGTTCGCTGCTCAAGGCTTTTGGTACCCGAGCACGAACGCCTCCGAGCCCCCAGCAAGTCTCCTGCCATCTGAGTGCTTGAGAAAACCAATGAACGGAAATGTCAGCGATCAGAAAGGAGCATTTATGTTCCATGGGGCGCAGCAACCTCACCACCATTCCGCCGTCAAGCCGACAAACGGGGGAAGCACTGCGAAAATAGAGAAGATCCAACGAGTTCTTTCTGTCCTGCAGCTCCTTGGCGGGGTCACGATCGCCCTGTTTCTGGCTGGCGTCGTAGTGCCGAGCTTCGTTCGATCCGGCATGGCCGCGACCCACGACTCGGCTGCTGGTTCGCTCCACGCATTGACCATCGGTGGAGTCACGTTCTGGTTCACCCTCCAGAACCTCGGTTTTGCCCTGTTGGGCAGCGTATTTGGCCTGCTGGTCGCGCTGGCTATCGAATTTCCCGCTGCGTTTGCCAAGACCGCGAGGAAGTTTCTGGTGTTTCAGCCAGGGCACTTTTCCTCGCCAGGCGCCAAGTCTTGGCAACCCCCGTCGAGCACGGTTTCTCTCTCTTGAAGCGCCCGGTGCCATGCGTGATTTGATCTTGCGCAAACAAATCATGCGGCCCTAAGCCTTATCCAGAGCTGGCAGGGTCAGGCCAGAATTCCTAGAGAGTGAACCCTTCCTTGAGACAAACGGTGCGTCACAACCCGGCCTACGAATCTTATCAGCGCCGCGGAAGCGGCACTTGTTAGGAGAAGCGACCGGCACGCCAAGGGTCCTCGCCATGTGTTGGGGTCGCAGGACCAGACCGCGCTCGCACGTTCTACCAGGAGTTCCAGGCCGGCATTGGCGGACCGCAGGCGTCGAACGGACCAAATTATAACGATCTACCCGGCTGCGGAATCGAATGGAGCGTGAAACTTTCAAAGGGCGTAATCGTTTTTGTTGTCATTCTGCAGGCGGTTCTTTTTTTGACGCATTTCTTCCTGTATGAGACGTGGACATTTTCGTCTGCAAACGCCCGTATCCCTGGACCACTGTGGATCAAGCTGGTCCTCGGAGTTCTGTCCGCAACATTCATTCCGGCTTCGCTGCTCGCTTTTCGCTATACAAATGCTTTTGTGCGTGTCTTCTACAGGATTGCCGCGGTTTGGGCAGGTTTGCTGAGCTTCCTTTTCATTGCCTCGGTTTGCTCCTGGATGGTTCTCGCGGTTGGACTTTTGGCGGGGCTGCACCCGAACTTCCATAGAAGTGTCGAAGCGCTGTTCGCGGTTGCGCTAGCAACCGGACTCTACGGGGTTTTCAACGCAAGTTGGACGCGCGTCACGCGAACTACAGTGCGGCTCGCGAACTTGCCGGACGCGTGGCGTGGGCGAAAAGCAGCGCTAATTAGCGATTTGCATCTGGGACATGTGCGAAACGCCGGTTTTCTGCGGCGTATGGTTGCCAAGATTTTGAACGAAAAGCCGCACGCAATTTTTATTGCCGGCGATTTGTATGACGGCACGGCCATCGACGCCGTTCAAGCGGCGGAGCCATTGAACCAGTTAACTGCGCCACACGGTGTGTATTTCGTCGCTGGAAATCATGAGCAATTTCGGGACGACAGCAAATATCTCCATGCTATTGCGGCGGCTGGCGTACGCGTGCTCAACAACGAAAAGGTTGAAGTAGATGGTTTGCAGATTCTTGGTGTCCAGTACCGGAATGCGTGGCATCGCAGATCCCTTGCGTCGGTGCTCCAAGGCATCCGTTTGGATCGCGGCCGTCCGAGCATTTTATTGACGCATGCTCCCGATCATCCGGAAATTGCGGAGGCTGCCGGGGTTTCTTTGCAACTTTCAGGACATACACACCTTGGCCAGTTCATACCCTGGAGCTGGATAGCGCGACGGATTTACCGCCAGTTCGTGTACGGCCTCAGCCGAATAGGGGAGATGCAGGTTTTCACTTCGAGTGGAGCCGGTACGTGGGGGCCACCGCTGCGACTCGGATCGAATCCGGAGATTGTGGTGCTACAGTTCGAGTAGAGTCGGCTGCTTCCCTCCTCCCGCGTTAAGGTATGACTCGCCTAGCCCGGTGCCGCCTGCATAGCCGATGGCTTTCCGCGCCAACAACCTGGCACCTTCCCACGTAGCCGGCAGTAGCGGTCTGGCACGGGACCCGCCGAAAATCTTTAGCCCGCCCTTATCTCATTGCAAATCAAGGAGTTCCGTTTAAGCCAGAACACTTCGAGAGCCTGGTCCTCGCCTTGCTTTCCCATCATCGTCGCAACGCAGCGCATCTGAAAGGAGGGGCTATGTCACTCGTTCTCGCTTTCGTCCCCAAGGGAAAAAGTGGTCGGGCGTGCTGCGCGGCCGCAATGGATTCGCTATGACCTTTGGCTGGCACCGAGGCTGATCGGGAGGTCGCGTCGTGAATACCGCGCACACACTGCGAATGTGAAGCCGGCCCCGCGACGGGTATTTGCTGGACGAGGAAAAGGATCTGACCCGACTGGCCGCCGCCGACCCTGTGGCGCCGGAGGGGCTGGAGGCGAACACGGCTGGGGCATCCACCTCATGAAGTCGGCAATGGATTGAAGTCTCCTTTAAACGCGGAGGCACCGAGGTTCACATGCGGAAAGGGCCGGCGCGCAATCCGGGAGCCGAGTTACAAGACAGCACCGCATCGGCCCACGACACGCAAGCGAGCCGCCCTGGTCGCGGAGTTGCCGTTGTCGCGATGAAGGCAAAGGCAGGCGGCGAGCAGCAGCGGCAAGCCGCTTGAAGACGGTATGCCATTTGAAACCGATAAGGAGAGCAGCACCATGCGATCCAGCCTGGCGGAAGACGGCAGCAAACCTGAAACGAAGCTCGCTACCTTCAGTGATCCGCCAAAGCAAGAAGCGCTTGTCGCTGCCGCCAAGAGTGGTGAGGAACTGGCATTTGAAGCGCTTGTCAAGCGACACCAGCCAAGGATTTTCGCGCTCGCGCTGCGCTACACACGCGTCCCGGAGGACGCAGAAGACGTTGTCCAGCAAACTTTCCAAAAAGCCTTCGTCTACTTGCACAAATTCGAAGGGAAATCTTCCTTCTCCACCTGGTTGACGCGCATCGCCATCAACGAGGCACTTATGTTGCTTCGGAGAGGTCGCGCGCTGCGCGAGGTACACATCGACGATTCGAGCAGCGAAGGAACAGCCCCTGGCCTGGAGGTGCCCGACACAAATCCAGACTCCGAAGCCAGATACTTACAGCGGGAAGGGGCGCAAATTTTGGCGGCCGCGATGACGCAGTTGAGGTCAGGAATTCGGAGAGCCCTCGAGTTGCGGGAACTCCGTGAGTTAACCACCCAAGAGACCGCTCGCCGCATGGGACTCTCGGTTAGCGCCGTTAAAGCGCGGGTCTTTCACGGGAGAAGGAAGCTCGGCCAGGCAGTCAGGCGCTATATGAGGCCACGTCGCGTATCCGGACGCAACATTTTAGCCATCGCCGGTAACGCAAAATCTCCTGACCTGCAATGCATGAGTCAGCTCTGCCGCCGAAGGAGGAACTTATGGGAATGTTTTTGATGATTGCCGCAGTGAGCATTCTGGGTTTTCTCTGCTTCACCAGCCCGGACGGTGTCATCGGTACAAAGCGTCGTCCATGAGCCGGGTTGTTAGGAGTTTGGAGTCTGAAAGTTTGAGGTCAGATCCGAGAACGACTTTGCCAAGGGCGACAACGGAAACTGGCAGCCTAACTATTCGAATTTCCTTGGAAACCTGACGGCGGCTGGCATTGCGACCTCCTACCGTCCAGCAAAAAATCGTAACGTGGGGTTTGTGTTTCAAACCGCCGGGATCAGGGTCGTTGAAACTGCTTTTGCCAACGTATTTCAGGAATTCGTCAGCCGGAAGCTAACACCTAGCTAGTTAGGGTTTCAGGCCGCCGTGATTAATAGCGGCGGCTTAGTGGCTCCGCAGCATGGACATGGAGAGAGCTAACCAGAAGAGGATCCACCAGAACCACCGCCATGTAGGCATTCTGCTGTGGTCTGCCAGGTGAAATCCGCCGAACATGCGTTTCCAGCGCACGCTTCGCAGGGTTTGTTGGTACAACGGGAGCTCGCTTTGCTGCAACGCACGGGCCATTACCGGTAGATCGGTCAGCAAATGCTTGCTGCGCGAGTCAAACCATTCGTTCTGTTCGAGTTTGCTGGTCAGATAATTGCCGTGTTTCAGCCAAACCTGCTGAAAACCAGCCTGATCACCTAACAAGGCACAGGCTTCGGCCTGCCTGTGCACGAGATATTTGGCGCAATGGTCGTGTGGGAGCCCGGCCAAGGCATCGCGACAAGAGGAGACCAGCTCGCGCAAATGGGAGCGACGACGGGGCGAAAAGCACATGACATAATTTGCGACAGCCCACATGGGAACTCCGGTTCGCGAGCGCCAATCGGCCAGATGTTGGCGGGCGAATTTGTTTTTCTTCAGCGCAACAAGGGCCCGTGCGGTTTCCGACCAGGATAGAACATCGGCCTCAACCAGCGGCTTGTGCCTCCTCCAGTACCTGACGACAGCGCGGTGGTAACCGAAATCGCAGAGGTGACGCAAGAGGATCGTGCGATACGTTCCGTTTGCCCACACCGAGGAATCGACGAAATTGAGCATTGCGAGGATCTCGCTAGCCCCGCGGTCTGGGAACCATGTGCGCCAGCGTGGCTGGAGCCTTTGTTTGAAGGTTCCATAATGCACGAGGGCGTAGGAAGACAACTGAGATAATGCCCGCGGCGTGGGACGCGAACCCTGTCGCAAGAGCTCACGCGCCTGCTCATAACCCTGGTGTTGCCACTTGGCGACCTTTGCGGCTCCCCAGGCGTAATCCACAGCCCACGAAGGATCTTCGCCGTCAGCAAAGAAAATCGTCAGTAAGGTGTGGATGGCTTCAGCTTTGCGTTGTTGATCCTGCGCCAGCACTTCGACGAAGCGAGCAAGCACGAACAGATTTTCCGGGTAGCGGGCCCGGGCCAGTTCGAGCACCTTGGCCGCCTCCGGCATCCGTTTGGCGGACCGAAGTGAGTCATAGCGTTGCAGGTGGACAGCCAGGTCTTCTGGAAAATCCTGGAGCAAGGCATTCCATTCAGAATCGAGTTCGGCGGGGGAAAGGCCGGCTTTCTCCAGCAGAACTAGACGTTGGCGACGGAACCGCATGTGCGTCTGAAGCTCAGTGGGTGTGCTGATGAAAATCGTGCGAGCATCGTCCCAAGCCTGGTCCGCGACCAGCGCGTCGTGCAAAACCATCCAGCCCCAGAGATAGGAAGGGACAGCGCGTAACAAGGAGGCCAGTTCATTGCGCGCTTCCTCTTTTTTGCCCTGTTGGTGGTGAATCCAAGCCAGACGACCGTTCGCCGGAGTAGGATCGCTGAGGCGTTCGCGAACGCAAAGCATCACTTGCTCAGCTTCGGCATAACGGCGCTGCTCGACGAGAAAAATAGCAAGCCGATCGGCTGGTGCGAACAAGCCCTGATCGAGCGCGAGGCTATGCCGCAGGCACTTCTCAATCTCGCCGTGTGTAGCGAAGCGTCTTAAGTCGTTAAGGGTTGTGCCTAGAAGAAACCACAAGTAAGCCCCGCGAGGATACACACGAACGCCCTCGCGGGCAGCTTCGATGGCGTCCTCGGGCTGCCCGCAATCCAGCAGGAGCCTGATGGCTCGCTCCCGCCAATGAACATGCCTAGGGAACCGCGACAGTCCATCGCGGACGGCAGAATTGGCTTCCTTAAAACGCCGGGCATGAATGAGCATCTGCGCGCGCACGTCCCAGAGATCGGTATTTTGGGGATCGCGCTGGCTGGCGGATTCGAGTACCTGCAAGGCTTTGTCAAGCTGGCCACCCTGTTCATGAACACGGGCCAATTGGATGTGTGCAGGAGAGTCATCCGGATGACGGCGAACGAGGTCGGCTAGGACTTGCTCGGCTTCCCCGAACTTGCCCAGCTTGTGTAGCGCATTCGCTAAGGAAGAGCGGAGACCGATGTGATAGGGATGGCGTTCTACGGCGGGCTGCAGAATTTCGAGGGCGCGCTCGGCGTCAGTGCGACCATGACCGTGCTCCAACAAAAGATCGACCCTGGCTTCCAACACTTCTGGGTCATCGGCGCGGAGAGTTGCCCACCGGGAAACGCTTTGCTCAGCCAGAGTGAAGCCAAACATTTCGGCAGCGCGCATGGCGTTGTAGCGAGCCGCGAACAAGCGGCCCGAGTACCTTGGCAGGAGCGCGGAGATTTCCTCCCAGGCACGCTTTCGCTCCGCAGCCTCAAACCTCGCTAAACAATTCAGCGCGTGCTCGTAGGCATAGAGGCTTTCCGGTTCCCGACGGATGGATTGCGACCAGCCCTCGAGGGCTTCAGACCATTTACCGCAAGCTTCAGACCAAAGGGCTTGCGCTCGCAGAGTGGCTGCGGCTTCCGGTGAGATTCGCCGGCATTGTTGAAGGAACTTATGGATGCGCGCAGCTAGTCTGCCACGCCGCCGATCATCCGCAGATCGGTATTCGAGGCAGCATAAGAATACCAACTCACGCCAGGTCCAGCCATCTTGGGGATTGCGCCTGGAGCGGCGAAGCAGGAGCGAGTATTTTCTGAACCGCGAAAAGGCCACGCGATCCAGTTGCTGCGAATAGAGTTGCTCGAATCCGTCATGGCCGCGATGATCGGCAAGCCAGCGGGAGGCCAAATCCACGGCAGCAACAGCGCCGTCGCGTTTAGCAATGAGTTGAAGTAAGTCGCCGTAAGCCTCGGTGGAAAGTGGCGATTCACTTACGCAATCATAGGCGTGCTGAATGGATTTTTCGAGATCGCCACGCATGCGATAGAAAGCCACAGCCGCCTTGTGAAACAAGGCGGAGTTTCCCGCGGCAGCCAAGCGGCCCAACAAGGCCTCCGCGCGCTCCCATTGGCCCATGCGCGCGGCAAATGGGACCACGAAGGCCAGCAATGCGGCAGAGTCCGGGTAGCGATTCAGCGACTCTTCTGTCGCCCGCAACGCTTCTTGCGGGCGCCCCCACTGTTCGAGCGCGCCAATCCACGTGGTCCATGTGGAGACGGCCCGCGAAGAAGAGCCAAAACGGCGAACACGCTCCTCGAGCCACCTCAAACCGTCTTCTATGCGGCCGCAATTGCCGAGCGCATCGCAGTAAGCGCGAGCATAATGCTCCCAACTATCAGCAAGACAAGCCGCAATGCGATAAGCAAGCAGTGCTCCGCTGGTGTCCATCTCGCTCGAGAAAACTTCGCCAAGGACATGCCAAGCGAACGCGCAGGTTTGTTCACGTACGAGTACGCCGTGTAGTAATGAGAGCGCGATGTCCCGTGTCTCCGCGGACTGGCGCAGGAGGTCGGCGTATTCGGCTACGTAATGGCCGGGCGGATACAACCAGTTCTGCTGAGACTCGATTCCAGGGACTACACCTCGGTGGACGACGGTTGCTAAGGTCTCGCGAGTAAGGGCGGTGTTGCCGAGCGACCGGCAGGCGGAAAGAATCCTCGAGCGAACAAAAGCGGAGTTTGGGAATGCCCTTAGCAGGTCCTGAAGGTCACGCAAAGCAGCGCCTAATTGCCCGTCGTGCGTCGCCTGCATGGCAACGAGCAACCGGGTAACTGGATGCGAAGGGTAGCGCTTGGCGAAATCCTGAACGAGTTCGCGGGCGGCAGCGGGTCCGTGCAGGGTAACAAGTTGATGGTGGCGCTCGGTAGCCGCGATGGCTTCCGAATCAGCCTCCGGGAGCAGGCGCTCGAGCAGCGGCAATTGCGCGGGTGCAACTACGGCCATAGCCTTGGGGCCGAGAGGCGCTTCGCCGTGCCCGATGTATTCTGAAAGGTATTCGGAAGTACGAAAGGATTGCGGATCGTGGACGATGAGAGTTCCAGCAGCTTCGTCAATGCCCACAACGGCCACCGCATGTGCGCTGGCGTCACCCTCCAGGGTCATGATGAAAGCAATGCCGTTCTTAACTAGTCGCGCGGCAGTGTCCGGAGTGGCGGGAAAGTAGCGAACGCAAAACCCGCGATTCTCAAGCCATTCGGCGGCTGCCCATTCTGGCGTTCCTCCGAAAGTAATCTCCGAGGCCATTACATCGGGATCTATGTGGGTTCCCATAGCTTCGAGTGCGGAGGCAACGCTCGTGGGCAGGCATGCGTCATGCTTTTGAATGCCACAGCGGAACGGCAGACGGACCCGGAGTCCGTTAGGATTTGCACGAAGATTCTTCATGACCGCGCGATGGAACGGAGAGCGAGCTTCGTATGACCAGCGCTCCGTGGCGTCGTGGTCGTCATCCTGTTGGGCAATGTCGAGCCAAACTCGAGCCACCAGAGCGCGGGTTTCGCGGTCCGCCAGGGGCGCCAGAGACGCGAGATTGCCGGCCAATGCGCGTGCACGACTCATGGTGCGCCGCCGGTCGTCGCCTTCGAACGTTTCGGCGAGCGCGCAAAGATGCCAGCAGGCTCCACTCGCGACCTCGAAGGACTGGCAGCTCTCAGCGGCTGCGGACAATCGATCGGCGGCTTCCCTCACACGCCGCAAATTCAAGAGGCTCTGACCGAGGCTATGCGCGACATATGGCGCTCCCGGGTTGATCTCCCAGGCGAGTTCGGCGGAGCGTAGGGCGTCATCCCAGCGATCTTCCAAACCAAATACGTCCGCTTGGCAAGAGAAAACCCAGCTGTCGTTGGGCCTGTAGAATGAGGCTCGCTCGATGCAGCGGTGGGCCGCGGCAAAGTCGCGAACGGAAGCCCAAAGTAGGGCGCGCGTAGCCAGCCAATCTGCCTGGGTGCGGCTGTCAGCGCCGGGCAGCTCCGGACTTGATTCCGATTCTCGCAATTGCTCGAAGAGCTTCCATCCGCGGCGGTGGAGGTGTGACGCGAAATAACGAACACGCGGCTCAGAGGGGTATCGGTTGAAAGCGGAGCGCAGGAGCCAACGCGAGAGACGCCGGCCACCGAGGCGTGCGGCAAGTCTGCCGCCTAAAATCAACTCGTCACAGGAAAGATCATCAAAGCGACGGGCAGGGTTCCAATAATCTGCACTCTGATGGAAAGCCTCGAGAAACCGATTTGTGTCGTATAGGCGCTGTAAAGCTGCGAATGAGGTCATGGATATAGGGTGCAGCGATTCCGAGCAACTGCACTGCATCAGAGCGTCAAGAAGAAATTGTCACCGCGCCATGGGTCTGGAGCTGCGCAGATTCATCTAAGCAATGCGCAGTCCTGGCCAGGCTACCCGCATGATATTACGATACACAAACTGGAAGCTTCGTTGAAGAGGGACCCAGAGTCCTGGTGAACTTTCGATACACTGACCATAACCCAGTCTCTACCGAACTTAGTGCACCATTCCAGGCCTTTCGATAATCTCGCAGGTAAATGCTGCGGCTCGGCGAAATATTTGCCAGGTGTGCACGCTGCGGTTGTCGGCTCCGCCCGATTTACTTACGTCTCGCGCTTCGGAGGCCAGCTTTTTCTTTCGCTGTTGTTGAGACTCCCTGGGTCTTGTTCGGCAACGCCAGAGTGGGGAATAACACCGAGAGGCGACGGCAATCATCTTGGGTTCTTCCTCGCGACGTTCGACGTCGCTATAAACGTTGTCAGGGTCTCGCCATTGCTTCTCAAAGGCGCGTGCTCCCTTCCAGAACCGGCCCTCGTCGGCGCAGCGCTCGCGGTCGCCCGGTCGCTCGGCGAAATCGGCATCATGCCGGCGCGAACTCTTCGATTTCGGCCTGGGGGGAAGGCAATGACTCCTTATCGGCAAATCCGAAACTTCTCTGGGCCGTGTCAGATGTCGGGTTGTTTCCACGCCGCGGGTCAGTTTACAGGATGGCTGACGGAGGTCGGCTGACGGAGTGCCTCCCTCACTAAAACAGCCGAAAGCACAGCAACCGCCGAAAAGCATGCAACAAAGTGGGTAGGAGGGCGGGTTATGCTATAACACGCTGGACCATCCAATAGATTCGCTTTTCGGAGATGTTATCTTGCCAAAGCCGCGCCTGGCACGTTCACTAGAATTTCCTTTGCTTGCGTTTTGCTGGGTTGTCGCCGCAGGCAATCTTCGCGCGCGACAAAACGAGGCGCTGCCGGTCATGCCTCTTCCCGCGCATGTTGTGCGCGGCGAGGGGGAATTCGTTATTGACGGGCATTTTGGCATCGCTCTGAAAGGGTACAAGGAACCTCGGCTGGAAGGAGCGCGGCAGAGATTCCTGGACAGGCTTTCCGAGGAAACCGGCATCCCGCTTTGGCGCGAGGCAAGCCTCAACGAACCACATTTCATCGTTCAGACTGCGGGACCGAGCGCGCCCATCCAGGAACTGGGCGAAGATGAATCCTATCACCTCGAAATCACAAATACCGATGTTCAGTTGAAAGCGCAGAACCCACTTGGGGCGCTTCGCGGCCTCCAGACGTTCCTTCAATTGGTGAGAATTACTCCGAAAGCCTTCACTGTTCCCGCCGTGACGATTGACGATCAGCCGCGCTTCCCCTGGCGCGGATTGCTGATCGACTCCGGACATCGTTTCGTGCCCATCCCGACCATCAAGCGCAATCTGGACGGCATGGAAGCGGTCAAACTGAATGTCTTCCATTGGCGTTTCGCGGACGATGAAGGCTTCCACGTGGAAAGCAAAAAATTCCCTTTATTGCAGGAAAAGGGCTCCGGCGGGTTTTATTACTCGCAACATGAAGTGCTGGAGATGATCGACTACGCGCGGGACCGCGGCATCAGAGTCGTCCCGGAATTCGACATGCCCTGCCATACAGGGTCATGGTTTCTGGGCTACCCGGATTTGGCCAGCGGCCAAGATCCCTCCCACAGTTCGGCGATCGACCCCACACGCGAAAGCACGTACAAGTTTCTGACCGGATTCATTGGCGAGATGACTGCTCTTTTCCCCGATTCCTATTTTCACGCGGGAGGAGATGAGTGCGATCCCAAGGAATGGGAAGGCAACCCACGCATTAACGAGTTCATGCGGGCGCACGGAATTAAGGACGGAGTGGCCTTGCAAGCGCTGTTCACAGCCAGAGTCCAGAAGACCATCGCGGGCCGGAAGAAGATCATGGTTGGATGGGACGAAGTGCTTCAGCCTGATACGCCGAAAGACGTAGTCATCCAATCGTGGCGCGGATCAAAGTCACTGGCAGAGGCCGCGCGCAAAGGCAACCGCGCCGTGCTCTCGTCCGGCTATTACATTGATTTGAACCAGTCAGCGGCGGAGCATTATCAGGTCGACCCGTTAGGGGACGTTGCTGCAACGCTCACGGCGGATGAGAAGGCACGCGTGCTGGGCGGCGAGGCCACCATGTGGACGGACATCGTGTCGCACGAAAACATGGACAACCGCATATGGCCGCGCACCGCCGCCATCGCGGAGCGGTGGTGGTCTCCTCAAGAGGTACAGGATGTGGACTCGATGTACCAGCGGCTCGCGATCGTATCGCAGAAACTCGGTTGCTACGGCTTGCGCCACAGACGCATCACGGAGGAAATGCTGGAGCGCATGAGCGGCGAGCCGGATCCAGAGCCCTTAAGAGTGCTTGCGGCCGTCGTACAACCTCCCCGGTTGTATCAGCGCCAGGAACTGCGGACCTTTAGCGACTTCACACCGCTCAACCGCCTCGACGATGCCGTGCCACCTGAAAGCGATACAGCCCGCGAATTTACCGACATCGCCAAGCGAATCGCTTCGGGAAAGGCAACCCGCGAGGAGTGGCAGCAGGCCCGAGAATGGCTTCAGTTGTGGCGGGATAACGATGCCAAGCTGCAACCCTTGCTGAAACGATCGTTCTTGACGCAAGATTTGGCGCCGGTGTCGCGTAACTTGGCCCAGGTGGCAGAGATTGGCCTGCAGGCTCTTGACGATTTGCAGGGAGACCGTCTCGTCAACGCCGATACGCGGCAACGAAATATCGAATTTCTGAAACTCGCCGCAAAACCGCAGGCCGTGCTGCTGCTTATGGTCGCGCCTTCGGTGGAGTTGCTCGTGCAAGCAACCGGGGCCCAGTAGCACAGCAGCCACAGGATCGCACCTGGCGGCCAAACTTCTTGTGGACAGACTCAACTTCCGCGCCGGCCGGCTCGCCGACGAGGATATAGTGCGGCTGAATCGTGCGGTTTTGGTGTTCTTGGACATTGCCGTTCCGGCCAGCGGCGAGCAACTGAGGGTCCTGCGCGGATGACGCGACGCAAGGTGGCCTCAAGCGGCTCTTGAACTCGACGGATTTGCTGCCGCAGCGCATCGTTGATTAAAGTCTGATAGTTTCCGCCAGCCAAATCCGCCTGTTGGCGAAACCAATCGGGCACATCGTCGTCCAGTCGGATTGTGGTTCTGGTCTTGCCCTTTGGAACCGATATTACAGGTCCGCGTTTGCCTCGGCTGAAATCGTATTCGCGCTTCATGGCTCTCTTCATATTTCCGCCTCTCCTGCCGAGCCGAAATGAGCCGCACCCTCTCCCCGCGCCAGGTGTAGATGACCACCAGAACTCTGCCGAGAGCATCCATTCCGAGCGTGATCCACCGTTCTTCTTCAAAGTAAGGATCGGGAATGGTCAGCGCCGAATCATCCTCGAGCCCGCTGGCGGCATCTGCGAAGTGGATCCCGTGCTTCGTGACGTTCGCCTTGGCCTTGACTGGATCCTATTCGCAGTCCACGATTCGCTGGTATGCACAAATGTACACTGCGAGGCAATGACCTATCTCCGGGGCAGATCCTGCCAGATTTCGAGATTCCACCTCCACGCAGATGAGGTCCGAGGTCCAAACTGGAAGCGAAAGAGCTAGCGTGGCAGTCTTAGAAGGTCAACTTCAACCGCCCGGAAACACTCCTCGGCGGCGCAACTGCGGTACCGGAAAAGAGGCTCGCAAAATTGATCACGTTCACGCGATCGGTCAAATTCGCGGCCTGAATTTGCAGGGCCGCACTCCGTTGCTCCTTGCGGTAGACTTCGAACCCTGCTCCAGCGTCCAACGCAAAGTTCGGTTTCACTCGTCCTCGCGCCAAATTCACTTCGTTCAATATCTCGGGGCCAAACTGAGCCAGCAGCAAACTTGGGTCAGCACCACGGGTGTCCGCCGGTAATCCGCTGCCGTATTCTCCGCCCAGGGCAAGCCACAAGTGCCGAGTCGCCTGTAACCGCAGACGCGCACGTGCCGTATTGCGTTGATCCTGACTGACCGGAAACCGGCTGGTGTCAGTCAGCGCGTTCGAAGCGTCGCTTCCGAGGAAGAGCCCACCGGTAATGGGCCCCTGGCCGATCCCCACCTGATTGGCATAGCTCAAGTAACCTGAGAAGCGCCCCCAGTGTGGAACTTCAATTCGCACCTCCTCGCCTGTGATCCGCCCTTTTGCAAAAGCGATCGGAAAACTCACACCCGTATCCAGCAAAACATCATCGTCGGAATAGTTGCGAAAATCGCGACGGAACACGTTTGCATCGAGCCGAAGTTTCCCGAAAAATGACTTCGTGACGCCGGCCTCATAGTAGTAACCGCGTGCGGGCTCGACCGGGAGCCGCACAACAATAGGATTCAACGAATCGAGCTGCGACGAGCTAGCCAAGAGAAGATTCTCGAGCGCGGGGGTCTGGAACACGCGGTCGTAGGATGCATGAAGCAATAGATTCGCCGATGGAAAATATCGAGAGACGCCAATTCTGGGACTCCACGCCGACTCCTGCACGACAAAACCGTAATGGTCGATGCGGAGCCCAGCACTGAGATTCCAATAGCCGAGGCGAATTTGATCTTGCGCGTAGGCAGATGGCTCAACATCCCAACGGTGGTCCAAAAACTGAAACTGTTGCTGCGTCCCGGGATCGAATTGCGTCGGATCAGTGATGGTGTACTGCAAACTTTCATGGACCGGGTTGAATATTGCGTCCGCGCCCACTTTCCAGTCGTGGTGCCCGTGGTGTCCAGCAAGGTCCGCCCGGACATAGCCTTCGCGATACCCGCGGTCCTGCAAAACAATGACGGGAGTCGCAAACGGATTCGAAGAGAGCGTCGCAGCGGCGTCTCGAACACTCCCGGAAACACTCAGCAACAACTCACTCGAAATAATGTGCTGGAAGTAGACCTGGCCGGTCGTCTCGGTGTTTGTGATGTCTTGTTGTTGCCCGGCTTCTTGCTGAACAAGTTCATTGGGAACCAGGAAGCGAACGATATTGTGCGAAACGGTCAGGCGTAAACGGTCACGATCGGAGAAATCACGCTCGTAAGAGGCTGAGAAGCCATCGGCACTCGCGCGATTCGTGTAGTTCGCCAGGACTGGCGGGTCCAGGTAGCGATCTGTATGGAACGCGTCACCGCTGATCGAAAAGCGGTCCTTTCCATGTGAATAGGAAACTCCAGCAGAACCGTTCGCGGTTCCAAAACTTCCCCCGCTTGCATCGAACTGCCCATGCAATCCGGAGGGTACATTCTTTTCCGTCGTGACCTCTACGATCCCGCCCAGCTTCCGACCATACTCGGCGGGATAGTTCGCTGTCAGTACACGCATGGAATCTACAGCGTCCGCATCGAGCGATGGCGCAAAAGCAGGCGAGCGATTCGCCGTGATTGGCAGTCCGTCAATTACATATTGCACGTCGTATTCTGAGCCGCGCGGGTGTAAAACACCATTCGCTTCATACAACCATCCCGGAAGATCGTTGACTAGATCGGAAAGGCCTCGACCCGGTTGCGTCGCGACGGCTTCACCCAGCGTTTGACGCCCAAGAGGATAGACTGTTCCGGTCCGAGAAGGGTCAAGCAGGGTGGCCGAATCGCTCACTTGTACTTGGGTCGCCACTGGTGCAAGCCCCAAACTCACCGAGACGCGAACCGGGACCTCCGAGCGAACTTCGACCAAGCCGGACCATGGCGCAAACCCCTCCGTACTTACGCTGAGACGATAGACACCAAAAGCAAGGTCCTGTACCACGTAACGGCCATCCAAACCCACCTGAAATGTCCGGCGAAATTGATTGGCGTCGCTCACCAGTTCCGCTTCAGTCGGCACCACAGCCCCCTGCGGGTCACGCACCTCGATACGCAGTTCGCCCCGGGCACGCTGCGCGTTCGTAGTCCTTCCAGCAAGAAGGACAAGGGCAAGCACTCCGACCACAAGAACCGTCCTGTCGGTGATCATCATGACATCGTAAGCCCGCGCCAAAAACTCGTCCGCAGAGTTCGGTGCCGCTTTCGAATTAACAGGGTACCATTCGCCATGATTCCGCTAAATCAAATTCACGCCGTAGTTGTGCTCTGAACGTTGGCCATCTCGCATGATCTTCAGTGGCGGATTGTTACGCCGCCCGGTACAGTTCGATGATCACCGTGGTCTCATATTTTCTCCAAAAAAGAATCAGAATTTGAGGTCTTGCAGAGGTTCCGCGAAGGAGACCTGATGCCTCCCCGTTGTTTCCTGTCCGGTCGCAGAAGAACGAAATGAATCAAATCAAAACTGAATTCGGCGCGATCTTGTCCGGTGGTAGGGCACTTCGTTCTAACTGAGGATGGAATTATCCATTAGAACCTGACGGCTGCGGCTACTGTCTGTGATCCCGCACTCGGCAGATATTATAGTAGTCCCGGTCCTGTACCAATGTCCGGGTACTCCCACGCATCTTGGACCGATTGTTTAGTTTTCTACGTCTCAGGTTGCGCAACTATAAAGTTTCCGGTGTTTTCGGGCCGGAGGTCGTTAGGAGTCTGATGAATGAGATTGACAGAAGCACGCGAAGAATCCTGGTCGATCACATGAACCAATTCCTCGCAGAACATGCCAGGGCGCAATTTTCTGAGAAACCAAAAATCACCATAATGTTCCGCCAAGACCGGATGTGGGCGCAGGCATGAAAGGATTCCGCAGTAATAAAATTTGAGGAGAACACCAGCCATGAAGACGTCGATCATCATTTGCATATTTGTTTTGCTTTGCAGTGTCACCGGCAGTACAGCAAGCTCGACACCACTCATCAAAGCGGGAGAGCTACTAAAAGTTTGCAAGTACTCCGTCGCCTACGCCAACACTCCGGACCGTGACCAAGGCAAATTCATGGGCGAATATGGGTATGAAATTGCGCTCTGTTCCGGATTCATAAGCGGGTGGATAGAGGCCATGAACGGTGGTGTGGTTAAGGGCGGCGAAGACCATTTCTACATCCTAAAATTTGACAGCGAAGCAACCGTTGGCCAGGTCATTCGTGTTTTCGTAAATTACATGTCAAAACACCCGGAAGGGGAACATCGGTCAGGCGATTGGGGCCTGCATATGGCGGTAGAGGAGGCTAATTTGGTGACCTTGACGCCAATTAAGGCTTCCACTAAAAACGCTTCGGCGCATTAAAAAGTTTCCCGCATCTGCCCAGGAGTTATGAACCTGGGATTAGGCCCTGCGGTGCGGGATCAAATTGTCTGTACCGCCTTAGGGGCGGGGAGCGGGATAACAAATACTCCGCCCAATGCTTAAAAAGGAAAGAATGATGAAACCTACGAGTTTCAGTAGCACACCGAACGCTCGTTACGCAAATGGTAGGCCGAAGGGCTGGCGTGAGACGGGGCACAGCCCTTACCTTTCTGCATCAGGACGGCACCAACGTGCTCCCGCGACCAATCCAGGGCTGCAAGCGACTCACACGGATTCCGCCTTTCGATTGCAGTCGTCTTATGATCCCTCCATCTCTCGACAGCATTCCACCTTCGGTCACGTTCGGAGACCGGCGCAAACCCACAGCCTGTCAAAATCACGCTTTCCCACGGGCAGTGAGGACCTCATCAATCTCATAGTCTTCGCTGGGAAATGCCTCGCCGGTGATGCAGGTGAAACACCCGTAGCCCGCTGAAACGGACCCGACAACCCAGACCGGTGCCCCACAGTGGCAACGCGCTCCCATCAGGGCGTCCGAAACACAACTGCGCAAACGCGTTAGCAACTCTGTTGGATTCTCGTCCGGGTTAGCTTTCACGTGCAGCTTGACGTACTCCGAAACTCCGATCGGTACGAAACCCATGTCTCTTCTCACTTCAAGTGTGCGCCGCTACCTGAACGGGAGATTGTGCTCCTCCAGCCAGTCGCGTGCTATTTCTGCAGCGCTTGCTTACGGAACTTAGACCAACTCTGTTTTCTGCCCAGCCTTCGAATCGTGCTCCGAAACACCCAAAAGGGGCCTGCTCCAGGAATGGCATCCAGCAGTTCTTGCCGCTTCCATTCGCTATCCTGCGCTCGTGCCAATTCACCCATAAGGAACCATTGATAAATGTCGGATCGCTTGTCGACACAGCAAGGACCTTTGGCAGCATACTGAGCGCTTTCGTAGTTGTGCAAGATCACCTACAGTAAGAAACCAATTGTAAGATACGCAGGCCGCGTATAGTCGGGAGGTCGCGATCATTGGTGAGAAAAGTGGCACAGCCAGCCGCCAAAGCGGCCACAAGCTGAAGGGAGTCCGGCGTCTTGACTCCCGTTGCGGCTCTTAGCTGCGCAGCGGCGCGCAGATGATCCCGCGAAATCTCTGCAACCCGAACCCCGCGACTCCGAGTGAGAAGAGCTTCATAACGCCCGGCCAGCAGATGGTCTCCCGAACGGTAGGGAACGACCAAAACTTCCAACAAAGTAAGCGCCGACGTAACCAATTCCCTGCGTCCATTGTCGACCTCTCTGAAAAGCCGCTCAAGCAGCGGAACGAACTGGGGATGTTCTTCGATGAAGTAGATGAAGATGACGGTGTCCACACCCACAGGGCCGCGCCCGAGATCGGCCATCAATCCCATGAGCTTCGCTCTCGCGCAACATGTGTGGACGGGTCAACTTCCCTCCAGTGCTCTTTACCCAGCCCCTTGAGATCAAGGATGGACAATGGCTTCGGCGTTTCAAGAGCCTCGCTGAGTAGATGCGTTATCTCCTGAGCGATCGATCGGTGTTGGCGCTTCGCCCGAGCCTGAAGCTTCTTGTAGAGAGCGTCGGGAAGATTCTTGATGTTGAGGATCGCCACAGTCATACTCCTAAACTCCTCCATTGTGGAGGAACTCGCCTGTAGCGTCAAGACGATTGTTCGCCAGTGACGGAGGCGCCTAGTGACTGTTGTGCGCGGTTCTAAGACGCGGCCGCTGAGCCTGTCCCTGCCAAAAACTCCATCGGCCGCCCATCAGCGAAGGAAAGCCGTCTCCATGCTGTCAGGTGTCTCTGGCGAATTGTTACGGGAGGCGATTGTACCGGCAATCGCGCCGTATCCGGTGGGACTGAACGATGAGATCGGCGAAACGCGCTGCGATTGAGAAACACCGAATGATTTTTTTGGAAGCATTGCCGAGGTCGACCATTACCGCAGGCAGCGCGTGTCTTGGGAAAATCACGCAGCCATAGGTGTCTGATATAACGATCGACAATGAGGTTGCCATCGAAATGAGCGGAGATTGACGACCGGTCGGGTCACAGTCCTATCCGGCGTTCGCCCTTGCCGTGCGGTATGCGTGCGATGGTTGTTGAAGTAGGTACTGAAATCGAGCAGTTTGTTTTCGAGATCTGCCTTCGTCCAGAACAATAGGCGATCCAAATACTCCCGTCGAAGCGTACCGATCAGCCTTTCGACGAACGGATGGGACAGGGGAACGTAGGGGATGGTCTTGATTTCTGTCACTTCCAGTATCCGCAGGTTGGCTTGCCATTGGTGGAACTGATAAAGCGGATCGTTGTCGGAACTGAGGTACTTCGGCAAGCAGAGGTGCCCTCGAATGGCGCGGTTGGACATCCGACAGAGTGCGACACCATCGCCCGTGCCCGCATGCACGCCGAACCCAATGATCCGGCGCGTGTACTGATCCATGACCACGAGGACCCAATGGGTCCGCAACGTTGCCGACTTGCACCTGAACAGATCCATGCTCCAGAGACTGTCTTTCATGTGGCCCAGGAACGTCAGCCAGGAAGGACCATCGGGGTGCTGTCCCGGCCGGTAGTGACGGGCGAGAATCCTGCGAACCACGTCTTTGTCGATTTGGAGATGGAACGCCAAATTGCTCATCGCAGAATCGTAGCAGGAAGAGAAATCCTAAAGGAATATGGGCGAAACAACAATTCGCCAGCCACAGGACGCCTCGGTAGCTCT
>WNGG01003110.1_pt1 | contig 29118 bp, 24 predicted proteins | sample 5400661 | NCBI WGS metagenome assembly WNGG01 (sample SAMN13153372, study PRJNA577476) | soil metagenome | isolation source: 100 cm soil or saprolite under Garry oak tree replicate 1 | place: USA:California | collected 2016-06-15
GCGTCCTGCATGCCGAACAGCCGGGCCAGGTCCCTGTCGCGCATGACCACGGCCGGCTGGTAGTAACGGCCGCCGCCGTGGCAGCTCTCGCAGGACACACCCACCACCGGGTCTGCGGGATTCGACCGCTGCTCGTCCCGGGAGTGGCACGACAGGCACAGCGCCGAGCGGCGCTGGTCGGAGGTGAAGGTATCGACCGCTCGGGCGTGCGGGCTCTGCGACCAGATGCGGTATGCCTCGGCGTGACAGGCGCGGCAGCTCTCCGGGCCGACCAGATCGGAGGCCAGGGCGGGCGCGGCCAGGGCGAGCAGGGCGGCGGCGAAGGCGAGACGCATCGAGGGGCTGTGGAACGTATCAGCGGGTCTACGGTGGCGCAACGCGTCCGTTCGCCACCTTTCGGAGCGCTCCTATAGACTGAGTCCGATGCGCGTCTTCGGTCTCACCGGCAACATCGGAACCGGCAAGAGCACGGTCGCCCGGCTCTTCGCGGAACGGGGCGTGCCGGTGATCGACGCCGACCAGGTCGCGCGCGAGGTGGTGGCCCCCGGCACCCCGGGCCTGGCCGAGGTGGTCGCGCGCTTTCCCGGCGTGCTGACCGCGCAAGGCGAGCTGGACCGGAAGGCGCTCGCCGCCCGCGTCTTCACGGACGCGCAGGAGAGGGCCGCGCTCAACGCCATCCTGCACCCGCTGATCGGAAGGGAAGTGCGGGCCCGCCTCGATCGGCTCGCGGCGCGCGGACAGCCGCTCGCGCTCTACGAGGCGGCGCTGATCGTCGAGAACGGGCTCCACCACGGCCTCGACGGGCTGATCGTGGTCACCGCGCCCGTCGAGGAACAGGTCCGCAGGCTCGCGCTGCGGGACGGCATGGCCGAGGCTGAGGGGCGCGCCCGCATCGCCGCCCAGCTGCCGGCGCACGAGAAGACGAAGGTGGCCGACTTCGTCATCGAGAACACCGGCGCGCCGGAGCTGCTGCGCGCGCAGGTCGCGCGAGTGCTCGACACGCTGCGCGCCGGCTGGCAGCGGGGCGGGTGATGGACCACGTCCTCATCACCGGCTTCCCCAAGCTGCTCGCGCGGCGCATGGCGCTGCGGCTGCACGCGGGGGGTGCGCAGGTCTCGCTGCTGGTGCAGGACAAGGAAGCGAGCGCTGCGCGCGAGTTCGCCCAGGGCGCGATGGACGTGCTGGTCGGCGACGCCTCCGCCATGCACCTGGGGCTCTCCACCTCCGAATACCGCGAGCTGACCGCCGGGGTGACCGACGTCCTGCACGCCGCCGAGCAGAGCACCCTCAGCTCGCCGCGCGAGGAGATGCGGCGCGTGAACCTGACCGGCACGCAAGCGGTGCTGGAGCTGGCCATCGACTGCCGCCAGCTCCGGCGGTTCACGCACCTCTCCACCGTGTTCGTCTCCGGCGACCGGGTGGGAGTCATCGCCGAGGACGAGCTCGCTTGCGGGCAGGCCTTCCGCAACTCCTACGAGGAATCGAAGTTCGAGGCCGAGCTCCTGGTGCGGCGCGCGATGGGGCAGATCCCCACCACCGTGCTGCGGTTGTTGATCGTGGTGGGCGACACCAAGACGGGCGAGATCGATCGGTTCGAGGGCCCGTACGCGCTGGCCATCCTGCTGGTCACCAGTCCTCTCCAGATTCCGGTGCCTCTCCCGGGCGACGGGATCGCGCCGCTCAACGCCGTGCCCATCGACTACGTGGTCGACGCCTCCGCGGCGATCCACAAGGACTCTCGCGCCGTCGGACGCACCTTCCACCTCGTCGATCCAAACCCGTCCAGCGCGCGGCGGGTGTACGAGACGATCGCGCAACGCAGCGGGAAGAAGCTGCCTCGGCTTTCGCTCGGCTACAAGCTGACGGATGCGCTGCTCAAGCTCCCCGGCCTGGAGCGGTTGACGCGCGAGCAGCGCGCCGCCATCGCCTACGTCAACCATCTCAGCTTCTATTCCAGCCGGCACACGCTGGAGATCCTCGACGGGACCGGCATCCGCTGCCCGCCCATCGAGAGCTACCTCGACAACCTGATCGAGTACGTGCGCGCTCGCCGCCCCTAGGGCGGCGTCTGCTACACTCGTCCGCATGGCGAACAAGGACCTCGTCGCTCGGGCCGGGAAGGTGCTCTTCCAGAACTACCGGACGCAGCCGGTCGCGCTGGTGCGCGGCGAAGGGACCGCGGTGTGGGACGCCGACGGCAAGGGGTACCTCGACTTCATCGGCGGCATCGCCACCGTCTCGGTCGGCCACGCGAACCCGCGGGTGCGCGAGGCGGTGCTGGAGCAGACCAAGCTCCTCTGGCACGCGTCGAACCTCTACTTCACCGAGCCGCAGGTCCGCCTGGCCGAGAAGCTGACCCGGCTGTGCTTCGCGGACCGCGCTTTCTTCTGCAACAGCGGCACCGAGGCGAACGAGGCGATGATCAAGCTCGCCCGGCGCTGGCACGTGGACAGCGGGCACCCGGAGCGCATCGAGATCGTCTGCATGAACGAATCCTTCCACGGGCGCACGATGGGCTCGCTGGCGGCGACGGGGCAGCCCAAGTACCAGCAGGGCTTCGGGCCGCTCCCGGCGGGGTTCCGCTTCGTCGATTACGGCGACGTGAAGCAGCTCGAGGACGCCGTCACCGACAAGACCTGCGCGGTCCTGCTCGAGCCGCTCCAGGGCGAGGCTGGAGTGATCACCGCGCCGGCCGGCTACCTCAAGGCCGTGCGCGAGCTGTGCACCAGGCGCGGCGCGTTGATGCTGCTCGACGAGGTCCAGACGGGGATGGGCCGCACCGGGAAGATGTTCGCGCACCAGCACTTCGGGATCGAGCCGGACGCGATGAGCCTCGCCAAGGGCATCGCCGGCGGATTGCCCCTCGGCGCGCTGCTCGCGAAGGACCAGCTGGCGAAGGTCTTCACGCCGGGGACGCACGCCAGCACCTTCGGCGGCAACCCGGTGGCGACCGCCGCCGCCTGCGCGGTGGTGGATCTGCTCGAAGGTGGGCTCCTCGACCACGTCCGGCGCGTCTCGGAAGTGCTGCAGGCGCGGCTGGCCGCGCTGCCCCAGGCGACGCCGCGCGCCGCGGGAGAGCGCGGCCTGGGCCTGTTGCGCGGCGTCCTGCTCGCGGAGGACCTCGCGCCCAAGGTGGTCGCCAAGGCGCGCGAGCTGGGGCTCCTGGTGAACGCGATCGGCGATCGGGTGCTGCGCCTCGCACCTCCGCTCACAGTGTCGGAGAACGAGATCCACGAGGGCGCAAAGCTGCTCGCGCAGGCCATCGCACAGGCCTGATCCTGGCTTTGTGCGGTGACACCGGTACGATACTGTTTCGAGGATCGCGGCCGCTCGGCCGGAGGATCATGGCCACCCTTCCGACCCCAGCCAGCGGAGGCACCGACCTCCCCCCGGAACTGCAGAACGAGCTCCGCGCGTTCGAGGCCGTCGGACGCGACATCTCGCTCTACGACCTGCTGGGCGTGACTCCCGACGCGGACGGCGGCACCATCCGGCGCGCGTACCTCGACCGCTCGCGCCGCTACCATCCCGACGCCTGGTTCCGCAAGAACGTGGGCGAGTTCGGGCCCTTGCTCTCGCGCGCGTTCCAGAAGCTGTCCGCGGCGTACCAGGTGCTGTCCGACGAGGACGCGCGCACGGAGTACGACCAGGTGCTCAAGAAGCGCCTCTCCCACCGCGAGCGCGAGGCGATGGAGCGGCGCGCGCTCAGCCGCGAGGAGCAGGAGAGGCGCCAGCGCGAGGGCCGCGAGCGGCTGCTGCGCACCAAGGGCTTCGCGCGCATCGGCGCGGCGCACAAGCTGTACGAGGAGGCGCTCGAGCTGGCGCTGAACGGAGAGCGGGCCCAGGCGATCGCCGCGCTCAAGGCGGCGCGCGAGCTCGACCCGCGCCGCGGCGAGATCGCGCAGAAGCTCACCGAGCTGGAGCGCGAGGCGGCCCGATCCCGCTCGCAGCTCGCGCTCAAGGGGGGGCGCGAGCAGGAGGAGAAAGGCGACCTCCAGACGGCGCTCAAGACGTACTCGCAGTCGTTCCAGATGGATCCCACCAACGCCGCGGCCGCGGCCGCCGCGGCACGCTGCGCCGCCGCGCTCGGCGATCACCAGCAGGCGAGCACCTTCGCCGCGCGCGCGGTGGAGATGGCGCCCGACGACGTGGAGACGCGGTTCCTGCTGGCGAGCGCCTTCGTGACTCTCGGGCTCAAGGTGAAGGCGCGCGCCGAGCTGACCCGCGTCCTGCAGGCGAAGGCCGATCACAAGGAGGCGCGCGCGCTGCTCAAGCGCGTCTGAGCAATGGCGGAACCGGTCATCGGCATCGATCTGGGCACCACCAACAGCGTCGTCGCGACGGTGCAGGCCGGCACGCCCGTGGTGATTCCCAATCGCAGCGGGTACCGGCTGACCCCGTCGGTCGTCGCCATCGCCAAGAACGGGAAGCGGCTGGTCGGCGCCCTCGCCCGCCGCCAGGCGGTCACCAACGCCGAGCGCACCGTGGTCAGCGTCAAGCGGCTGATGGGGCGCAAGTGGTCGTCGCGCTCCACGCAGGAAGCCCTGGCGCGCCTGCCCTACACGGTGGTGCCGCACGACAAGGAGCGCGACGACCTGCTCATCCAGCTCGGAGAGACCACCTACTCGCCGCCCGAGATCAGCGCGATGGTGCTCGCCGAGCTGCGCCTCGACGCCGAGGCGTTCCTCGGCAAGCCGGTCACCAAGGCGGTGATCACCGTCCCGGCCTACTTCAACGACTCGCAGCGCAACGCGACCAAGGACGCCGGCCGCATCGCCGGCCTGGACGTGATCCGGATCGTCAACGAGCCGACCAGCGCGTGCTTGGCGTACGGGTTCGGCAAGCAGATCGGCGAGAAGCAGATCTGCGTCTTCGACCTGGGCGGCGGCACCTTCGATTTCACCGTGCTCCACATGTACAAGGGCGTGTTCGAGGTCGAGGCGACCGGCGGCGACTCGCTGCTGGGCGGGGACGACTTCGACAACCGCGTCGTCGACTGGCTGGCGCAGCCCTTCCTGGAGAAGCACGGCATCGACCTGCGCAAGGACAAGATGTCCCTGCAGCGCCTGCGGGACGCGGCCGAGAAGGCCAAGTGCGAGCTGTCCAACACGCAGCAGATGGAGATCAACCTGCCCTTCATCGCCACGGCGCAGGGCGCCGGGCCGCTCCATCTCCAAGCTACGCTCGCCCGGCCGCAGCTGGAGGCGCTCACCCGCGACCTGGTCGACCGCTGCCTGGGCGTGTGCGAGCAGGTGATGGCCGAGGCGAAGGTGAAGCCCACCCAGCTCGGCGACGTGCTGCTGGTCGGCGGCCAGACGCGCATGCCGCTGCTCCAGGCCCGGGTGCGGCAGATGTTCGGACGCGAGCCTTCCAAGGCGGTGAACCCCGACGAGGCGGTGGCGCTCGGGGCGGCGATCCAGGGCGCGATGCTGATGCACCAGGAGCAGGAGATGCTGCTCCTCGACGTGACGCCGCACTCGCTCGGAATCGCCATCGCGGGCGGGTTTTTCCAGAGCATCCTCCCGAAGAACACCACGGTGCCGACCAGCGCCCACCACGTCTTCACCACCGTGAAGGACGACCAGACCTCGGCGAAGATCACCGTGCTGCAGGGCGAGAGCGAGATCGCCGCGCAGAACGAGCTCCTGGGCGAGTTCATGATGACCGGGCTGCGCAAGGCCAAGCGCGGCGAGGTCGACATCGACGTCATCTTCGACATCAGCGCCGACGGCATCGTCTCCGTCTCCGCGCTCGACGTGCAGACCGGGCTGCGCCAGAGCATCACCGTCACCGCCAGCTCGGGCCTGACCGAGGACGAGATCAAGACCGCCGCCAAGGCCAACGAGGAGTGGATGCTCGGGCAGAAGGAGGACCCCGAGTTCCCGAAGCACAAGGCGCGCGCGGAGGAGGTCTTCCGCCAGTTCGACGAGCTGTGGCCGCGCCTGAAGCAGGCCGCCGCCGACGGGCTGGGCAACGAGCCGGTGCAGCGGGCCGAGGCGGCGCTGAGCGTCGCCCGGCTGCAGATCCAGCAGAAGGAGACGGCGGGGCTCGTATCCAGCATCGACCGGCTCGAGCGCATGCTCGGCGCGCTGCGCGGCGCGGTGGAGCGTGGGCTCGTGTCGCCCCGGGGCAGCTCTTGAGCACGCCCCCGCCCAAGGAGAACAAGTTCTCCGCCCTGCTGCTGGAAGGCCTCGATCACTACCGCAAGGGCCGCATGCTAGAGGCGGTGCGCGCCTGGGAGGAGGCGTACACGCTGGAGCCTTCCAACCTGCGCGCGCGCGAGTTCCTGCGCAGCGCGCTGGAGCGGATCCATGCGCACATGGCTCCGCCCGCCGCGCCGCAGCAGGCCGCGCATCCGTGGCTCCCGCCGCCCGCCACGCAGCAGCAGGTGCCGGTGGACGCGGCGCGCAAGCCCGCCGTCCGGCTCCCCTCCGATCCGCCGTCGGGGGAGTTGAAGACGAAGGCGCCGCTGCAAGAAAGCCCGTGGGACGACGGTCCCTCGATGGCCATCCCGCAGGACACGCCGCCGCCCGGCGCCGAGGCCGAGGCCGGCGGAGCCTGGACCATCCACCAGGAGCCGATGCCGGTCCCTCCCGGGGAGGACGACGAGCTGACCGCCTGGACGTCCGGGGCGCGCGAGCTGGTCGCGCTCAACGATTTCTCCGGGGCGATGGAGCTGCTGGCGAAGATCCTCGCCCGCAGGCCCCAGGAGGAGGAGGCGCAGAAGCTCCACGCGCTCTGCGAGGAGAACCTGACCCAGATGTACGAGAGCAAGCTCGGCGCGATGGACCGGATCCCCGCCGTCGTCCTGCCTCCGGACGAGATCATCTGGCTGAACCTCGATCCCCGCGCCGGCTTCGTGCTGGCGCAGATCGACGGCACGGTCACCTTCGAGGACCTCTACGCCATCTGCGGCCTGCACCGCCTGGACACCGCCCGCATCCTCTCCCAGCTGCTGGAGGAAGGCGTGGTGTCGGCGGAAAGCGCGGCCGCGGCCAAGGCGAAGCGGGCGTCACCCCGCGGGTGAGGCACCGCGCACCGCCTCACTCGCGTCGTCCCGATCGAGCGGCCACGAGCACCACCGCCGCGCCGACGAGGTAGGCGAGAATCCAACCTGGCCACCCGCTCGGAATGAATACGGGGAAGAGCGTCAAGAGACCTGCAGCGAGGAAAACTGGCGGTGCGCATCGCGCGCAGGTTGAACCGGATGATGGGGCGCAAGGGAAGAGTGTTCGCGGATCGATATCACGGGCACGTGCTGCGGACGCCGTCCGAGGTCGCGCGTGCGGTCGCCTACGTACTCGGAAACTTCTTCGTGCACGCAGTCCGGCGAGGCGAGCGCGTCGACGCGGGGCAGCCGGACGGCTACAGCTCCGCCGTCACGGTGGAGACGGGTCCACCGCTGGTCGCTCCGGCGAGGACTTGGCTGCTGACGGTCGGGTGGAGACGAGCGCGCCTTCCATAGTGGCGACGTATGCTTCGGGCATGGACCTCCTGGTGAACATCGACGTGCCCGAGTTGGAGCCGGCGATCGCCTTCTACACGCGCGCGCTCGGGCTCACCGTCGGACGGCGCTTCGGCGAGGACGGGGTGGAGTTGCTCGGCGCGGTGGCGCGCATGTACCTGCTCGCGAAAGCCGCCGGGACGACGCCAGCGCCGGGCGCGAGGCCGCGCAATTACGCGCGTCACTGGACCCCGGTGCACCTCGATTTCGTGGTCCCCGACGTCGACGCGGCCGTCGAGCGTGCGTTGGATGCCGGCGCGAAGGTGGACGAGCCGGCGCAAGACCGGGACTGGGGGCGCATCGCGATCCTGGCCGACCCGTTCGGGCATGGCTTCTGCCTGCTGCGGTTCTCCCAGCGGGGCTACGACGCGATCGCGGACTGACCGGCGTTGGCGGCCAAGTGAGCGGCACCTTCGACGCGCCTGTGTGCGCCGGGCTGAGCGAGTTCGCCGCGGGAAAGGGCACGCTCGCGTGCCAGTGATCGGACGCGGGGAGCCGCGCTCGAAAAACGCAGCGCCGCCGAATGCGGCGGCGGCTCGCGGCTACAGGATGTAGCGCGACAGGTCCTCGTCCTGCAGCACCTTGTCGAGTTTCTCCCGCACGTACGCCGCGTCGACGCGGATTGCGCGGCCGCGCAGCGAGTCGGCCTGGAAGCTCACGTCCTCGAGCACCTTCTCCACCACGGTGTGCAGGCGGCGGGCGCCGATGTTCTGCGCGCGGTCGTTCATCACCTGGGCGACGCGGGCCAGCTCCTGCACGCCGCTCTCGTCGAAGGCCAGCTCGACGCCCTCGGTGGCGAGGAGCGCCGCGTACTGGCGGGTGATGGCGTTCTTGGGCTGCGTCAGGATGCGCACCAGGTCGGCCTGCGTGAGCGGCTCCAGCTCCACTCGGATCGGGAAGCGCCCCTGCAGCTCCGGCAGCAGATCGCTCACCTTGGCCACGTGGAAGGCGCCCGCCGCGATGAACAGGACGTGGTCCGTCTTCACCGGCCCGTACTTGGTGTTCACCGTCGAGCCCTCGACCAGCGGCAACAGGTCGCGCTGCACGCCGCCGCGCGACACGTCGGGGCCGTGCTGGCCGCCGATGCCGCCCGGCCCCGCCACCTTGTCGATCTCGTCGATGAAGACGATGCCGCTCGACTGCACGCGCTCGAGCGCCTCGCGCACCACGGTGTCGTTGTCGACCAGCTTCTCCGCCTCCTGCTGCTCGAGCAGCCGGCGCGCCTCGGGCACCCGCAGCTTGTGCTTCTTGGTCTTCTTCCCGAAGGGCAGGTTGCCGAGCATCTCCTGGAGGTTGATGCCCATCTCCTCCATGCCCTGGGCGCCGAAGATCTGCATGTTGCCCTGGGGGCGCTCCTGCACGTCCACCTCGACCATCCGGTCGTCCAGGCCGCCGGCGCGCAGCATCCCGCGCAGCTTCTCCCGCGTGCTGCTCCGGTCGTTGGTGGCGAACCCCGCGGTGCCTTGCTGCGCGCTCTGCGGCAAAAGGAGGTCGAGCAGGCGGTCCTCCACCATCTCCTGGGCGCGCCCCTGCACCGCGCGCTGCTGCTCCTCGCGCACCAGCTGCACGCCCTGCTCCATCAGGTCGCGGATCATCGAGTCGACGTCGCGCCCGACGTAGCCCACCTCGGTGAACTTGGATGCCTCCACCTTCACGAACGGCGCCTGCGCAAGGCGCGCGAGCCGCCGGGCGATCTCCGTCTTGCCGACGCCGGTCGGCCCGACCAGGATGATGTTCTTGGGGATCACCTCGTCGCGCAGCTCCGGCCCGACGCGGAAGCGGCGCCAGCGGTTGCGCAGCGCGATGGCGACGGCGCGTTTGGCCGCGTTCTGCCCGACGATGTACCGGTCGAGCTCCGAGACGATCTCGCCGGGGGTGAGGCTGCGCGGCTCGGCCATCGCTCAGAGCTCCTCGAAAGTGAGCTGCTCGTTGGTGTAGATGCAGATCCGGGCCGCCGTGCGCAACGCCTCCTCGCAGATCTGCCGGGCAGGGAGCGGCGAATGCTTCAGCAGGGCGCTCGCCGCCGCCTGCGCGAACGGCCCGCCCGACCCGATCGCCGCCACTCCCTCGTCGGGCTCGACCACGTCGCCGGTGCCGGAGAGGATCAGCGTGCGCTCCGCGTCCGCCACTACCAACAGCGCCTCCAGCCGGCGCAGGTAGCGGTCGGTCCGCCAGTCCTTGGCCAGCTCCACCGCCGCGCGAGACAGGTTCTTGCCGTACTCCTTCAGCTTGCCCTCGAACTTCTCGAAGAGCGTGAAGGCGTCGGCGGTGGCTCCCGCGAAGCCCGCCAGCACCTGGCCATCGCCCAGGCGGCGCAGCTTCCGGGCGCCGTGCTTGAGGACGACCTTGTCCATCGTGACCTGCCCGTCGGCGCCCATCGCGACCTTGCCATCGCGGCGGACGCAGACGACCGTGGTGGAGCGCACGCGCACATCTACCTCCGGAAGGCGCACATGCTAACTCGCGCCGGGGCGTGGCGCTCGTCTGCTATCTTCTGGCGGACATGCGCGATCTCGTCGTGCTCTTCGGCGGTCCTTCCAGCGAACGCAAGGTGTCGGTGGCCTCGGGGCAGAACGTCGCCTCGCTGCTCGAGCAGGCGGAGGCCTGGTTCTGGGCGCCCGGCGGCGCGATCCACCGGGTGGAGCGCGCGGTGCTGCTCTCGCACGCGCGTCCGTTCGAGGTGGAGTTCACGCCGGGCAACGCGCCTTCGTGGCCGTCGCTGCAGGACGCGCTCGACGATCCGAGCTCGCGCGCGCTGACGTTCTTCCTCGCGCTCCACGGGACCGGCGGCGAGGACGGAACCGCGCAGAAGCTGTTCGAGCAGCGCCGGATCGCCTTCACCGGCCCCGGCTCGGACGCGTCGGCGAAGGCGTTCGACAAGGAGTGGGCGAAGCGCGTCGCGGCTGCCGCCGGCGTCCCGATCGCCGAATCGGTCCACCTCCCGCGCGGCGGTCAGGCGACGATCGGCAGCGCTCTGCTCGGCTTCCTCGGCAGGTACGGGCGCGTGGTGGCCAAGCCGGTCGCGGGTGGCTCGAGCGTCGGGCTGCACCACGTCGGCTCGGTGGCCGACGCGCAGCGCGCCGCCGCCGCGATCGCCTCGTCCAGCGACGAGTACCTGGCCGAGGCGTTCGTCGCCGGGGCCGAGCTGACCGTCGGGGTGGTCGACGACGAGCGCGGCACGCGCGCGCTCCCGGCGAGCGAGGTGCGCCTCGAGCAGGGCCGCGCGTTCGACTACGAAGGCAAGTACCTGGGCAAGGGCACGCGCGAGATCACGCCTGCCGAGGTCCCTGACGGGGTCTCGCGCGCCGCTCAGAAGGTTGCGCTCGACGCGCACAAGGCGCTCGGCTGCGAGGGCTACTCGCGCACCGACGTGATCTGCGCCGACCGCGGGCCCGTCTTCCTGGAGATCAACACCCTTCCCGGCCTGACCCGGATGTCCTTCATCCCCCAGCAACTCGCCGCCGAGGGCACCCCCATGAAGTCCTTCCTCGACGGCCAGATCACGCTGGCCCGCCGCCGCCGCGATCGCGCCTAAAGCGTTTCACGCGGAGCGCGCCGAGCGGAAAAGAGAGCGCGCGGAGAATTGGCTTTGCAAAAACGAAAACTCCGCGCGCTCCGCCCACTCTGCGCGCTCCGCGCGAAACGCCTTAGTCCTTCTCGCGGCGGGCTCGGGGGTGGGAGTCTTCGTAGATCTGGACGAGGTGCTCCGAGGAGACGTGGGTGTAGCGCTGGGTGGTGGAGAGGGAGGCGTGGCCGAGCAGCTCCTGGATGCCGCGCAGGTCGGCGCCCATGTCGAGGAGATGCGTGGCGAAGCTGTGCCGCAGCGCGTGCGGGTGCACGTGGCGCTGGGCCCCGCAGATGAGCGCGTACCGGGCGAGGTGCCGGGCCACGCTGCGGGTGGTGAGGCGGCCGCCGCGCCGGTTGAGGAACAGCGCCCGCCCGGTGCCCAGCTCGCCGCGCCTGGCGAGCCATGCCTGCAACGCCGAGCGCGCCTTGGCCACCAGCGGCAGGATGCGCTCCTTGCCGCCCTTTCCGCGGACGCGCACAGCGGTCGCGCCGTCGATCAGGTCCGGCAGGTCGAGCCCCACCAGCTCCGAGACGCGGAGGCCTGCCCCGTACAGCAGCTCGAGCGCGCAGCGGTCCCGCAGCCCAGCCGCCGTCCGTGCGTTCGGCGTCTCCAGCAGCGCGAACACGTCGTCCACCGAGACCACGTTCGGGAGCGTGCGCCGTCGCCGTGGCGAGACGAGCCTCCGCGCCGGGCTGTCCGCGAGGTGGCCCATCCGGACCCGGTGCTCGTAGTAGGCGCGGACGCTGGCCTGCTTGCGCGCGAGCGTCGCCGGCTGGTTCGCGCCGAACCGCGAGGCGAGGAAGGCCCGAAGGTCGTCGCGGTCGGCCGCGTCGAGCGACTTGCCGGACTCGGCGAGCCACGCCGCGAGCTGCCGCAGATCGGACAGGTACGCCCGCTGCGTGTGCGCCGAGGCGCGAGCGATGCGCTCCAGGTGCTCGGCGAAGTCGGTCAGCTCCGGCAGGTCCACCGGGACGCATCCTGCCGCAGCGCCCGCCCGGATCAACTTCACGGAACCTCGAGCAGGTAGACGCCGGCCTGGCTCGCCCCGCCCATCGCGGCATGGACGATGCGCCGTCCCCGCGCGTCGACGAACCGGGAGCTCGGGTCCACCTCGGTGGCGAGCGGCTTCACCCTGCCGCCCTCCGGCGGGGCAGCGCCGGCATCGAGCACGGCCAGATCCACGGCGCGCGCGGCGCCGCGGTGCGGCTGCTGGACGAGCACCCGCCCGGCGTCGCCCGACAGCTCGAACCCGGCGACGTTCGCGGCCAGCAGCTGCGCCGGCCCGGAGCCGTCCGCCGGCGCGCGAAACAGCGAGCAGCTCCGCGCGCCGCCCGCGCAACGGGCCTTCCAGAAGAGCTGCTTCCCATCGGGAGTGAGCTGGTAGCCGTACACGCCGTCGTCCACCTTGCGCGGCGGAGCCGGGCCGTCCAGGGAGGCGGTCCAGAGCTCGATCTTGAAATCGCCCTTCTGCGGCGCCTGCACGAGGTACAGGACGCGGTCTCCCTGCACCGTGAAGCTCTGGGCGCGCTGGGCGAGCTCGCGCGGAGGCTTGCCGGGCGCGGCCGCCGTCAGCGTTCCGGCGCGGGCGCGGCCGTCATAGTGGGCGAGGAACGACAGGTCGCCGCGCGGCGCGAAGCGGAACTCGTTGACGCGGTCGCCGAGCGGCTCGGCGACGCCGCCCGCGCGCGGCACGCGCGAGAGGGCGCCGAACGCTTCTCCCGGCTGCCGGTCCGTCGAGAGCAGCGCGACGTACCGATCGGACGCCGCGAACGAGGTGGCGCGGCCGATCTCGCGCGGCCGCGCGTCGAAGGACTCGACCACGCTGAGCGGCCGGTCGCCGCCCTTCGCGCCCGGGGGACCGAGCACGTAGAGGGCCTCGTCGGGACCGAAGGCGAAATCGGAGCTGACCTTGGCCACCTCTCGCCGGCGGCCGGTCCGGACGTCCATCAGCCCCACGCGGCCACCCGCGACGCCCGGCGCCCTCCCGGCGAGCCGGTTGCCCCCTGGCGACCACGCGAAGGTCTGGACGCCGTCGAGCGCCAGCGAGGGCGAGGCCGGCTCCTTCGCCGCGTCCAGCACCATGAGGTTGCCGTGGGCGACGAAGGCGAGCAGCGATCCCGAGGGCGCCCAGCTCATCGCGGAGACGCCGTCCGCCACCTTGCGCGGCGCGCCGGGCGACTCGGCCAGCCACAGCTCGCCCTCTCCGGCGCGGAACCGCCACCGCGCGAGGAAGGCGAGCCACTCTCCGCCGGGCGAGAAGGCCCGCGCCCCGGCCAGCGTCGGCACGCCGCCACCCACGCGCTGCGCGGGCGAGTCGCCGGAAGTGGCGGCGAGCATCAGGTCGCCGAGCAGCAGATCGTCCGGCACGCCGCGGTCGTCGGGGTGCGAGGCGCCCTGGAGGAAGGCGACCATTCCGCCACCCGGGGCGACCGTCACGTCGCGCGCGAGCCCGGGTGCGAGTCGCCTGCCCTGTGGACCGCCCTTGCTGCACGCGGCGAGCGCGAGCGCTGACAGCATGCCGACCGCGGCTGCCCGTCCCGATGCGCCCCCTCGCCGGCTGCTCACCGTGGCGGCTCGCCTGGACGCGCCGGCCGGCCGATGTCCGACCCGTCGGCTACCGTGCGAGCCGGTGGAGAAGGCGCCCGCGCCGGGCGCTCCGGAGGCTCGGGCGCAAGCGGGATGCCCCGGGCGAGGCCCCACTCCGCGAGATCGCGGCGGGCGCGCGCGAGCAGGCGCGCTTTCCGTTCGTGCTTGCGGTGCGGCTCCTCGAGCGGAGGGAACAAGGCGAAGATCACGTTGGTCGGCTGGTAGCCGTACCCCGGAGGATGCGCCTCGCCCGTCACGTGGCGCAGGAGCGCACCGAGCGCGGTGGTTCCCGGCGGCGGCGCGAACCGCTCGCCGCGCAGGCGGGCCAGCACGCGGCGGGCCGCGATGTGGCCGGACGCAGCGCTCTCCACGTACCCTTCCACCCCGGTGATCTGGCCCGCGCAGAACACGTGCGGCCGGGCGCGGAGGCTGCCGTCGGGCGCCAGCGCGCGAGGAGCGTCGAGGAAGGTATTGCGGTGCACCTGCCCGAGGCGGACGAACGTAGCCGCCTTGAGGCCCGGGATGCAGCCCGAGAAGATGCGCTTCTGCTCGGGCCAGGTGAGCCGCGTCTGGAAGCCGACCAGGTTCCACGCCGTCCCGGCGTGGTCTTCGCGGCGCAGCTGCACCACCGCGTGCGGCCGGCGGCCCGTGCGCGGATCGACCAGCCCGACCGGCTTCATGGGGCCGAACGCGAGCACGTCCCGCCCGCGCGCCGCCATCACCTCGATCGGCAGGCAGCCTTCGAAGTAACGCGGCTCCTCGAACGCGTGCGGCTCGACCTTCTGCCCCGCGAGGAGCTCGTCGACGAACCGCTCGTACTCCTCGCGCGAGAGCGGCAGGTTCAGGTAGTCGTCCCCGCCGCCCTTTCCGTAGCGCGACTGCCGGAACGCGACCGACTGGTCGACCGAATCCCCCGCCACGATGGGCGCGATGGCGTCGTAGAAGGCCAGCGCGGAATCGCCGACCGCCTCCGCCAGCGATCGGGCCAGGCCCTCGCCGGTGAGCGGGCCGGTGGCGACGATGCAGGTCTCCTCGGGGAGCGCGGTCGCCTCTTCCTTGCGCAGCTCGATGCCCGGATGCTCGGCGATGCGGCGCGTGAGCGCCTCGCTGAAGGCGACCCGGTCCACCGCCAGCGCATCGCCAGCCGGCACGCGGGCACGGTCGGCTTCCTCCAGGACCGCCGACCCCAGGCGGCGCAGCTCTTCGTGGAGGAGCCCGATGGCGTTCTCCGGATTGTCCGAGCGCAGCGAGTTCGAGCACACCAGCTCGGCGAGCGCGTCCGACTTGTGCGCGGGGGAACGCCGTACCGGCTTCTGCTCGACCAGGACGACGCGCACGCCGGCCCCGGCCAGCAGGAGCGACGCCTCCGATCCAGCCAGCCCGCCTCCGATGACGATCACCTTGTGCACGGCCATCTGCCTACACGCGAGCACGGGCAGCCGCAACGGCTGCTCGCGCGCGGCTACCGCCTGCCGAGAAGGCGCCCGCCTCTTGCCGCTCCCGCGCGGGTGCCCAGCTTCAGGCGTGTTCCGCAGCCGGGCCGGTCGCTCGCCGCGGGGATTCGTCCCCCGCAGGTTTCAGGGAACGGCCGACTGCGGAGGCGCCTGCTCCCCGGGCTCCGGGGCCTCGCGCCGGTACCCGCACGCCTTGTCGGGGCAGGCGATGTAGGGCCCCTCGCGCTTCGAGTACTTCGAGAGGAGGTACGGCTTGCCGCATTGCGGGCACGGCCCCGGGATGGGCCGGTCCCACGCCGCGAACTTGCAGTTCGGGTAGTTCACGCAGCCGTAGAACGACTTGCCGAACCGGGTGCGCCTCTCGGCCAGCCCGCCGCCATCATCGGGGCAGACCACGTCCTTGAGGGTGATGGGGCGCGTCGTCTTGCAGTTCGGGTAGTCGCTGCAGGCGAGGAAGCGGCCGAACCGCCCGCGCTTGTTGACCATCGGCTTGCCGCAGGTGGGGCACGTCTCGTCGGTGGGCAGGTCCTCGACGACCTCGATCTTGCCGTCCTTCTCGATGAAGTCCTTGGTGTTCTTGCAGTCCGGATAGCCGGAGCAGGCCAGGAACCGCCCCATGCGGCCCCACTTGATGATCATGGGCGAGCCGCACTTCTCGCATGTGAGATCTGTGGGCTGCTCCTCGCGCTTCACGTCGCGCATGTTCTTCTCGGCGACCTTGAGGCTCTTCTTGAAGGGCTCGTAGAACTCGTCGAGCACCTTCACCCACTGCATCTTGCCTTCCTCGACCTCGTCGAGCTCGTCCTCCATCCGGGCGGTGAACTCGACGTCGAGGATGCGCGGGAACGCGTCGACCAGGAGCTCGTTGACGATCTTGCCCAGGTCGGTGGGGAAGAAGCGGTTCTCCTTCTTCTCCACGTACTCCTTGTCCTGGATGGTGGAGAGGATGGCCGCGTAGGTCGACGGGCGCCCGATGCCCTTCTCTTCCAGCTCCTTCACCAGCGACGCCTCGGTGAAGCGCGGCGGCGGCTGGGTGAAGTGCTGCTCGGAAAGGAGCTGCAACAGCTCCAGGCGCTGGCCTTCCTCGAGCGGCGGAAGCTGGCGCGCGACGTCGCCCTTCTCCTCGTCGTCGCCCTCCATCTTCTCCGCGCCGGCCTCGGGCTCGTCGGGGACGACCGCCCCGTAGACGGCGAGGTAGCCGGGGAACTTCAGCGTCTGCCCGGTGGCGCGGAAGATGAAGGAGCGCGCCACCTTGTCGGCAGTGCGCAGCGCCGCCTTCCCGCCCGCCTCGATGTCCGCGGTGGTCTGGTCGAACACGGCCGGCACCATCTGGCAGGCGATGAACCGGTTCCAGATCAGCTCGTAGAGCCGGAACATGTCGCGCTCGAGGTGCTTCTGCACCTGGGCCGGCTCGAGGTCCGCGGTGGTCGGCCGGATGGCCTCGTGCGCGTCCTGCGCGCTCTTCTTGGTCTTGAACTGCACCGGCTCGGCGGGCAGGTACTCCTTGCCGAACTTCCCCGCCACGTACTCGCGCGCGGCCGTGACGGCGTCCGGGGAGAGCCGCACGGAGTCGGTGCGCATGTACGTGATCAGCGCGACCTGGCCCTCGTCGCCCAGCTCCACGCCTTCGTAGAGCCGCTGGGCCAGGGTCATCGTCTTCTTGGCCGAGAAGCCCAGCCGGTTGGCGGCCTCCTGCTGGAGCTTGCTGGTGATGAACGGCGCGGGCGCGTTGCGGCGGCGCTCCTTCTTCTGCACCGACTGCACGGTGAAGGGCAGCTTCTGCAGCTGATCGACCAGCGGCTGGGTCACCTCCCCCGAGCCCAGCTCGATCTTCTCGCCGTCCAGCTTGATCAGCTTGGCGCGGAACTGCGGCGGCAGCGCGGCCTTCAGGTCCGCCTCGATCGACCAGTACTCGACCGGCACGAAGGCGGCGATCTCGTTCTCGCGCTCGACCACCAGGCGCACGGCGACGCTCTGCACGCGCCCGGCGGAAAGGCCGCGGCGCACCTTCGTCCAGAGGATGGGCGAGATCTGGTACCCGACCAGCCGGTCCAGCACGCGCCGCGCCTGCTGCGCGTCGTACACGTCCCTGTTCAGCTCCAGGGGCTTCAAGATCGCCTCCTGGATGGCCTTCTTGGTGATCTCGTTGAAGAGCACGCGCTGCGTGGGCACGCGGGCCCGGGCGATCTGCTGCTTGACGTGCCAGGCGATCGCCTCGCCTTCGCGGTCGGGGTCGGTCGCGAGCAGCACGCGGTCGGCGTTCTTGGCGGCCGCCTTCAGCTCGGTGACCACCTTCTGCTTGCCCTTGATCACCTCGTAGACGGGCTCGAAGCCGTTCTCGATGTCGACGCCCATCTTCGACTTCGGCAGGTCCATGATGTGGCCCACCGAGGCCTTCACCGTGTACCCGGAACCCAGGTACTTCTTGATGGTCTTCGCCTTCGCCGGCGACTCGACCACCACCAGGGTGTTGCGGAAGGTCTTCGGCGCCGCGTCGGACGCGGAGCTCTTCGCCTTCCGGCCGTTCGCCTTGGTTAGGGCCTTCTTCGCTGCTGTCTTGGCGCTTGCCATGGTCTCCTGGGGCGGCTCTAGATGCCGGCACTCCCGTTTCGGTTCACGACCAACCCCGGCTGCGGAGGAAATACTTCCCGGGTTTCTGGTGGATGAGCCCTTTCAGCTCGAGCTCCGTCAGCCAGCGGAGCGCCTCGTGGGCGCGAAGCTGCGCCCGGGTGGCGAGAACGTCCACGTGCACCGGCCGACTTCCGTCGAGAAGCTCCCAGACGCGCAGGGCCGGCCCGTCGAGCGCCTGCTCGGCGGGCAGTGCAACGGACGCAGGGCCCGGTGGCCTGGACGGAGGGGTGGAGTCCCGGGGGGCGGCGAGCTGGCCGGGGACGGACCATCCGAGCAACTCGAGGATCTCCCGCGCGCAGGTGACCGGCGCGGCCGGGCCGGCGGCAAGCAGGTGATGGGGACCGGCGGCGAGCGGGTCGCCCCACTCCCCGGGAACGGCGAAGATCGCCCTGCCCTGCCTCGCCGCGTGCCGCGCGGTGATGAGCGCGCCGGACGCAGCCGTCGCTCGGACCACGACGGTCGCGTGCGACAGCCCCGCGATGGTCCGGTTGCGCCGCGGAAAGTTCGGCCGCGAAGCGGGAGTCCCCGGCGGGAGCTCGCTCACGAGCGCTCCGCCGCCGGCTGCGATGCGCTCGAACAGGGCGCCGTTCTCCGGCGGGTACGGGACGTCGATCCCGCTTCCCAGCACGGCGACGGTGCGGCCGCCGCCCCACAGAGCGCCCGCATGGGCCTCCGCGTCGACGCCGCGCGCGCCACCCGAAACGACCTCGACGCCCGCGATGGCCAGCTCCTCGCCGAGCTCGCGCGAGAGCTCGAGCGCCGCTTCGTCGGCCGCGCGCGCGCCGACGAGCGCGACGCGCTTGGGATCGCGGGGCAGCTCGCCGCGCACGTAGAGCACGGGCGGCGGGTTCTCGATCCGCCGGAGCAGCGGGGGATAGGTCGGGTCGGCAAGCGTGAGGATGCGCGCGCCGGCGGCCCGAGCCGTGGACACCGCCCAGGCGCCGAGCTTCTCCAGATCGGGACGCTGCGCGAGGAACTCGCTCCGCCTCGGGCCCGGCCTGGAGCGCTCCGCCCAACGACCCGAACGCCTGCGCCGTTCGCGCCAGCGCTCCGGCGCCCATCCCTGGCACGCACGCGAGCGCGCAGATGGCCACGACCTCCGCCGCAGGCTCACGCGGCTCGCCCGCCTCCATGTGGATTTTTTCCGTCACCGCCGACGCCCCTCCCGCGAGGTGCTGCGAAAAGCCACATCCCGGCCGGAGGGTCAAGCGGCCGTCTTACGGACCGCCGGATCCGTGTGGGTGCATCTCGACGATGTCGCCCGCGTGCAGCTCCTTCACGCTCTTCACCACCACGGCGGTGCTGAGCCGGTCCTTGACGGCGATCACCAGCAGGAGACCCACGTTCTCGTTCGGCACGGCGACACCGGCCGCCCGCGAGCCCGTCGCGCCCATGTTGTAGGCCTGGCCGTACACGGCCGCGTCGCGCAGGCCGTCGCCTTTGCGGATGACGGCGAAGGTGTTGCCCACCTCGACGCCGTCCCTCGCGCCCTTGTCGATGAACACCTCGTACGACTCGCCGTAGGTAGTAAAGCCCCGCCGCACGGCCGAGACGATGATGCCCCTCATCTCCCGGGTGTTCGGCTTGGGGGCCACCTTGATGTCCTGCTCCGTCCACGGCCGGGCGAGGTCGCCGCGCTCGATCTCTTCCCAGGTGCGCGTGATCTGCACGGTGGCCATCTCGCCATCGGTCGAGATCACCTTCGCCTCGCCCATGGTGACCGTCTGCGTGCCCAGGTTGCGGCCGGTGACCGGCTGCAGGATGTCCCCGACGGGCCGGAAGAAGATGAAGCGGTCGCCGATGTTCACCTCGACGCCCGAGGGGAACCGCACGTAGGCGGTGTCGAACGTCGAGAGCATGTCCTTCTCCTCGAAGGACGCGTCGAGCGATCCGGCCTGGCGCATCTCCTCGGGGGAGACCAGTCCGCTGTCGCGCACCGAGAGCACGGCGGGCGGCTTGAAGGCGAGCTTGCCGCTGACGGTGACCGAGGTGCTCGACTGGTCGAACTCGCGGCTGCCCTTCCGCACCACCGCGAGGTCGGCCGCCTCGGGCGGCGTGGTGTCCACCTGGTTGGCGATCTCCGACTGCGGCCGCTCCTCGTTCATCGGCTCCGGGGCCTGCTCCACCTGCGCCGGGGCCTGCGGGCCCTGGCCGGGGATGATCTTCAGCTTGTTGCCCGGGTAGATCCAGTGCGGGTTCTCGATGTACGCGTTCAGGCTCCAGATCTTGGGCCAGTACCAGGGGTTGTTGAGGAACTTCTGGGACAGGTCCCAGAGAGTGTCGCCCTTGACGATCACGTAGATGTCCGGGGTGTCGGGCTGGATCTGCATGCCCTTCTCCTCGGCGGACTTGGGCATCACGAGCCTGCCCTCGGGACCGTCGGGCGGGACCACGCGCTCGGGCTGCACCACGCGCTGCGGCTGCGTCTCGCCGCGCGCGACCGGCTCCTCCTGCCGCGCGGGCGCGTTCGATGGGGAGGGACCCTCGACGGCGGGCGCCGCCTCGGCCTTCGCCGGCGCGTCCACCTTGCGCCGGCGTTTCGCCTTGGCCGGGGCTTCCGACCTGGCCGGACCTTCCATCTTCGCCGGCGCGTCGACGCGGCTGGGGCCTTCGACCTGCGCCGGGGTGGCCAGGCGGCTGGGGCCCTCCAACTCCTCCGCGCGCGCCGGCGAGGCGAGCACGGCCGCGGCAGCGGTGGCGAGCGCCGCCCCGCGCAAGCGAGAGATGGTCTTCGTCCGCATCAGTGCCTCCCCGACTCGATGTCGAGATTCATCAGGAGCTGGCGAGCAGCGCCGCCTTCGACCCCTTCCGGGTGTTCCCGCACGATCTTCGCGAACAGCTCGCGCGCCTCGTCCTTGCGCTGCATCCTGGTCAGGCAGCGGCCCTTCTCCACCAGCGCCGGCAGCACCGCGTCGCCGGCCGGGTACGTCAGCGGCACGCGCTCGAAGAGCGCCACCGCGCCGGCGCAGTCGCCGTTGTGCTCGCGGATGAGCCCCGCCAGGTAGAGCGCGTTGTCGGCGGCGGTGTGGCGCGGGTGCTCGCCGGCGAAGGCGAGCAGCTCCGATTCGGCCGTCTGCAGCTCGCCGCGGTTCAGCTTGCCCACGGCCTGGGCGAAGGAGTGGTCGGCGTCCAGCTCCTCCCGGATGCCGGGATCCACGGCGGCGGCCTCGAGGCGTTCCAGGGTCTCCTGGTCGGGCTCCTTGATCGAGATGGAGCTCGGGATGAGCGGCGCGCGCTCGACCGGGTTGTAGTCGCGGCGCCGGCGGCGGCCCTCGCCGAGCTTCACCGTCTTCAGCTTCGGGCGCGGGTCGTGGCCGGGCGCGGCGACCGGGCCCGAAGCGGGCGCGGGCTTCTCGGCATGAGGCGCGGCCGCGGGCTTCGCCTCGGCGCGCGCCGCGATGGCGGCGAGCTTCACTTCCAGGTCCTCGATCCGGCGCTGCTGCGCGGCGATCTGCGCCGACTGAGCGGCGACCTGCCCCTTCAGCTCGAGCAGCTGGGAGTCCCTTTGCACCTGCGCGCCGGCGCACGCCGCGAGGGCGAGGATCGGCTGCCAAAACCGCAAGGGATTCCTCCAGTAAGCGGGCGGATCTGCTCAACATGATCGCTGCCGCACTGGAGCGTGTCAAAGAATCGAAGAGGCGATCTCAGGGGGTGCGAGATGCGGCGAAAGCCAAGTGTCTTCCAGTGGTTCCGTGGTCCCTGCGGTGGCTGAAACAGGCGGAGATGTCGCACGATGTGCACCCGCCGGCGTGCTCGATCCGCTCTTGTCGCACACCCGCCGAGCGCAGCGCCGATTCGACGCAGAAACGCAGGTCGAGGTGCGGTTTCGGGGTGGTCGCCGGGTCGTCCGCGGCCTCCGGACCGAACAGCGAGCGGAAGAGCGCGGCCAGGTCCTTGCCGACCTCGTAGCAGCAGCGCTCGATGCACGGGCCGACCGCCGCGAGCATCCGCGCGGGGTCGGCGCCGGAGACGTGCTGCAGCGCGCGCACGCCGCGCGCCGCGACTGCCGCCCGCGCTCCGCGCCATCCGGAGTGGACGGCCGCCGCGAGGCCGCGGTCCGGCGCGTAGAGCAGCACCGGAACGCAGTCGGCGACGCGCACCGCCGCCGCCACGCCGGGCTCCAGCGCGACGACGGCATCGGCCCGCACGGGTCCGTCCTGCTCGGGGCCGGCCGCCACCTCGCCGCTCCCGCTCTGCGCGAAGATCTCCGTCATCGGCGCGCCCCGGGTCGCGCCCATCACTCGATCGCCGTGCACCTGGTGCGCGGAGGCGAAGGCGTGCGGCCCCTCGAGCCCGGCCGCCTCGGCCAGCCTGCGCAGGTTCTCGTCCACCGCCGCCGGATCGTCCCCGACTCCCCGCCCCAGGTTCAGCGACGCATAGGGACCGCGCGAAACCCCACCCGTCCGAACCGAGAACCCGTGCACCACTCCCTCGGCGGACAGCAACCGCGACGTCATGAAGAGACGCTCAGCCATCGTGCCGACATTCTAGCCAACCAATTGCACCACGGAGCACACGGAGAACACTGAGATCGGGTTTTTCGAAACCCTGAACCCTCCGTCGGGAGCGTGTCCCGCTACGGTCCCCCGGGCGCCCGCGTCGTCTGCCGGCGCGAGGTCTGCTTCCAGACGAAGTACGCGATCCCCGCAACGATGAGCGCCCCGATGACGATGTCGGCGCGGTGGAACCAGGCGGTGAGCATCTCGCGGTTCTCCCCGACCTTCATGCCCACCCAGCCGAGGCCCAGGCACCAGGGAAAGGAACCGGCGAAGGTGTAGACGATGAACTTGCCCATCGGCATCCGGGCGACGCCGGCGGGAAAAGCGATGAACGTCCTCACCACGGGGAGCAGTCGCGCGACGAGGACCGTGATGTCCCCCCGGCGCGCGAAGAAGCGCTCCGCCCAATCGAGGTGCTCGGCGTTCATCAGGAAGTACTTGCCGTAGCGCTGCACCAGCGCGCGCCCGCCGTACATGCCCGCGTAGTAGGCGGGGATCGAGCCGACCACGCAGCCGATCGCGCCCGCCAGCGCGATGCCCCACAGCGTGAAGCGGCCGGTCGCCACCAGCCAGCCGGCGAAGGGCATGATCATCTCGCTGGGCAGCGGGATGCAGCAGCTCTCGATGGCCATCAGCAGGGCGATGCCGGGATAGCCCACGGCCGAGATGACCCCGGAGATCCAGGTGAAGAGCCCTTCGAGGATGCGGGTGATCATCCGGAGTTCCTTTGCAGCACGCGCAACCGCGGCGGCTGGGCGGCCGCTCCGGCATAGAAGACCTCGTCGTACGGCACGGAGCAGTCCGTCTCGGCGGGCTCGGGGTAGCGGTACCTCTCGCCGCGGTAGTTGCGCAGGACGGTCTCGGCGGCGGACCGCTCGAGGACGTAGTCGGGCTGCAGCGTGACCTTCCCGCCGCCGCCCGGCAGATCGACCGCCAGGTGCGGCACCGCGAGACCCGTCGTCCACCCGCGCAGGCCCTGCAGGATCTCGATGCCCTTGGCGAGCGGTGTGCGCAGGTGCTCGAGCCCTTCGGCGACGTCCATCTGGTGGAGGTAGTACGGCCGGACGCGCATCGTCAGGCACTTCTGCATCAGGTCGCGGATGGCGGTGACCGAGGAGTTCAGCCGGCGCATCAGCACGGCCTGGTTCTCCACCGGGACGCCGTGGTCGACGAGCCGCTCGCAGGCCTCGCGCGCCTCGTACGTTATCTCCTTGGCGTGGTTGAAGTGCGTGACCACGTAGAGCGGCGCAAACCGGCGCAGCGCGCGCGACAGCTCGCCGTCGACGCGCATCGGCAGGCAGACCGGGATGCGGGTCCCGATGCGGACGATCTCGACGTGCGGGACGGCGCGGATTCCCTCGAGCAGCTCGACCAGCCGGTCGGTGGAGAGGAGCAGCGGGTCGCCTCCGGAGACGAGCACGTCCCGCACCTCGGGATGCTCGCGCAGGTACGCGAGCGCCTCCTGCAGCTCCTCGCGGGTGATGCCGCCCTCGGCGCCGCTGGTGATGCGCCGGCGCGTGCAGTGCCGGCAGTAGACGCTGCAATGATCGAGCGCGAGCAGGAGGACGCGGTCGGGGTACTTGTGGACGATGGCGCGCACGGGCCGGTGCAGGTCCTCGCCGAGCGGGTCGCGCAGCTCGCCCTCGTGCCGGGTGGCTTCCGCGCGCACGGGGATGGCCTGCATGCGCACCGGGCAGAAAGGGTGCGCCGGATCGATCAGCGAGAGGTAGTACGGGGAGATGCCGAGCCGGAAGATGCCGCGCGTGTCGAGGCAGCCGCGCCGCTCGTCCTCGGTGAGCGGCACCAATGTCTCCAACTCTTCGAGCGCGCGCACCGAATGGCGCAACTGCCAGCGCCAGTCGCGCCACTGCGCGTCGCTCGCCTCGGGGAAGAGGCGCTTCCAGCTCGGCGAGGTGCTCTGCATGCGTCCAGACGGAAACCCGCGGGGGCGCGGGAAGATGCCGCCCGCTCGGGGCGGCGTCAAGCCACGAAGCGGGCGCGCCCGCCTCCCCACGACGGAAGCGGGCGCGTCGCACGAAGGCTACGCTACTGGCCCTTGCCGCGGGCGTAGGTGCCGCCCAGGAGCGTGCCCGTCTTCACGGCGTGCGCGTTAGTGACGCTCACGTCGACCACGAAGCCCGCAAATCCGTACGCATCGTGCCCTGGGTCGCAGCCAAAGGTGCCGGCGCCGAGCGGGTCGCTGGCCACCGGAGTCTTCACCGTGTTGCTGATGAGGACCGAACCGATGGGCGGCGTGTCGAAGCTGCGGAACACGAGCTTCTCGATGCACGGGCTGGTTGCCGCCGAGCACCCGAGGGTGTTGTCCGCCGCCGACACTCTCACCCAATCGAACCCGAAGCCGAGCACTCCCATCGCTCCCCAGCTCTCGAGCAGCGGATCGAACCCGAACGAGCTCAGCTTCAGCTCCGACACGCTGGCGCCTCCCACTGCCGGGCTGGTGCCCGCCGCAGGGAGGTTCAGCCAGTGATCGTACGCATACACCGTGGACGTAATGGTCGAGGCGTGATTCGGATCTGACGCCACGTCGACATAGTCGGCGCAGGCGAAGGTGAAGTCGCTCGCCGGAGCGACCAGGTCGTTCGGCGTGGTAGTCGGGCCGCCCGGGCCGGTGAAGACCACCCAGGTTGGCTTCCAGATGACCGTGTCCGCGTCCCAGACGCCGTTCGGCCCGTGGTACGTCGAGCAGTCCGCGTTGAGCCCGCAGAAGCGGATCTCCGCCAGGCCGCTGGCCGGTGCCGGATCGTAGGCGCTGTTGTCGTTGGCGTCGACGAACGGGTCGCCCTGGTCGACGAACGCCTCGCCTGTGGTGAAGACGCCGTCGCCGTTCGCGTCCTCGAACGCCTCCTCGCCGCGGGTCATGGCGAGGATGGTCACGAGCTGGTCGCGGGGGTTCACGGTCAGCGAACCCAGCGTGTAGGAAGGCTCCTGTGTGCGCGGCCAGGGGAACTGGGCCGCGGTCGGGCCCAGCGGCGCCACGTCGGCCGGCTCGTTGCCGTTGCCCGTGTCGCTGGTGAAGGTCACCGTTGCGGTGCCCTCGGCGGGATCGCTCGGGTTGGAAAGCTTGAAGCCCTGGGTGGTCACGCTGGCGGCGATCGCGCCCGCTTCGGTGGCGAAGCTCACCACGGTGGGAATGCCCACCCGATTGCCGTACCGATCGGTCAGGCGGACGGTGCAGGTCATCGTCTCGAACTCGGCGATGCTGGTGTAGACCGGCAGCGAGGCGTGTTCGCAGTGGAAGTAGAACCCATTTGCCGATGGCTTGGCGCCTCGGACTGCGATCGCCTGCGAGACGGTCGCGCCAGTCGTGGCCACGGTGGCGGTGAGCGCGGTGACGCCGACCTGCGTGCCGGAGGTGTAGGCCGCGGTCACCGCGCCGTTCAGGTCGGTGACGCCGCTGGGATGGAGCAGCGTCACACCGAGCGCCGGCGCCTGCAGGGCGAAGTTCACGGTGACGCCCGGCACGGGGATGCCGAGCGAGTCGGTGACGAGGTAGGCGATCGACCCGTGCTCCTGGATTCCCGACCCCTCGAGTCCGAGCACGAACGGTCCCGACGCGGTCACGGCGATGCTGCTCGGCGCGCCCGGCGGAGTGCCGGCCGGCGGGGGCGGCGTTCCTCCGTCGGAGGACGGGGGCGGCGTTCCGCCGTCCGATCCCGCCGCGACATTGCTGATGCTGAGCTGCACGGTCTTTCCGGCGGAGGTCCAGCTCCCGGAGATGAACACGTTGCCCGCGACGCAGCGCGAGTCGACGGCGATGTTGCAGGCGTAGTTGATGGTCGCCGTGCCGTCCGCGGCGAGCGTCGCCGTGTTGGCGGGCGCGCCGCCGGAGTCGGTCAGGGCGCCGAAGGCGGCGACGAAGGTGACGGTGCCCGAGCCCGGCGTGCCGGTGGCGTTCACGGCGCTGGCGAGGATCGTCACCGGGACGCCGTCGTTCCGCACCGTGGTGGCCGACGGCAGGAGCGTCAGCGAGGCCGTGGGACCGCTTCCGCCGCTCGAACCAGCGCAGGCGCACAGGCCCGTCAGCGCGGCGGCGGCGAGGACGCGAGCCGAAGCACGAAAGAAAGTCACTGATCCTCCAACCCGGGCGAGTCGCGCGGGAGCTGTGGTCAAGGCACATTGACAAGCGCTCCCGGGGAGGGTCAAAAGTTTCGCCAAACTTTCGCAAATACTCGTGTAAGTCGCGCCGCGCAGATGTGTGGAACGCGGCGGCGATCCTCGGGTCAGCGGATCGATTATCGGGTCAGCGGATCGACTATCGGGTCAGCGGACCCAACTCGGGATCGTCCCGCACGGCGCCGGCCGGGGCACCTGCCTCGAGGGCCCGCTTCAGCCAATTCATCGCCCGGTCCCGCTCGCCCGCACGCAGGTTGGCGCGCGCCGCCACCACCGCCGCGTCGGGGGTCTGCCAGAGCGTGTAGCTGCGGCCGGCGTGCAAGCCCGCCGCCTGGTTGTCGCCGCGCGCCAGCTCGACCCCGGCGCGGATGCGCAGCCCGGCGGCCTGCCGGTACGGGCCTTCCCCGTCCTCGAGCAACTGGGCGGACGCGAGCGCCGCGTCCGCATCGGAAGAGAGGAGAGCGGCGCGCGCGCGCGCCAGCTCACGGTCCACGTCATCCCGTTCGGCCTCGCGCAGCTGCGGGGAGGCGGGAGCGGGCGCGGCGGCCTCCTGCCCGGCGAGCCGGGCCCGCGTCACGTTCTGGAAGGCGAACAGCGCGAACCAGATGGCGACGTAGGGCTGGCCCAAGATCCGCCACGCCGCGAGCGCGATGCAGCCGGCCACCACCGCGGAAACCCAGCTCGCCAGGGCCGGGCTCGACTTGCGCCTCACGCGCTCGATGACGGCCTGCAGCACGTGCCCTCCGTCCAGGGGGAGCACGGGGAGGAGGTTCAGGATCGCCCAGGCAATGCTGGTCTCCTGGAAGAGCAGCAGGACGGTGGCCGAGGGCGAGCCGGCCTCGGGCGGCAGCGCGCGTCCCAGCGCCCAGGCGGCGAGACCCAGGCCCAGACCCGCCACCGGACCCGCCACCGACAGCACGATCTGCTTCCATGCCGAGGGAGGCTGCGGGAGGCGCGGGAAGGTGACGCCGCCGAAGCCCTCCAGGCGGATCTCCGGGCGGCCGCCGAAGGCGAGCGCGACCACCGCGTGCCCCAGCTCGTGCACCAGCACGCTGACGAAGACGACGCCGATCCAGATGAGCAGCGTCTGCCATGCGTCCATCGAGACGTACCCGAGCAGGGCCGCCGCGAGCAGGAAGGACGGATAGACGGAGACGGGAAAGGAGCCAAGCCGGAACCGGAGCACGGAGGCGGAGTCTACAGCGCTTTGTGTGCTGGCCGCGCTGTGAAAGGCGCGGCGCCGCCGAATACGGCGTCGACCGTCGTCCGCCGCGATGCCTTGACCCCGGCCTCCTGCCGCCTGTAGGAACCTCGCTGGAGGCCGCAGCCCGACATGAAGAGAAAACCCGCCTCGCGCCGGGAGAGCGGCGATCAGCCCTTCGAGTACCCGCTCGAGCGCGCCTATGCCGAGCCCGACTGGACCCGCCTTCCGGGGTACCGCAAGGTCGCGCCGGCGGAGTGGGAGAGCGCGCTCTGGCAGCGGAAGAACACCGTCAAGAACCTGGCCGAGTTGAAGGAGGTCCTCGGAAATCTCTTGGCCGACGACCTGGCGACGAGCATCGACCGGGACCAGCGCGAGCGGGCCACGATGTCGCTCCTCATCACGCCGCACATGATCAACACGTTCGACGAGCGGGATCTGTGGGCGGACCCGCTGCGGCGCTACATGCTGCCCGCCTTCGACGACCGGCGCACCGACTGGCCCAGCCACCCGCGCGCCTCGCGCGACTCGCTGCACGAGGCCGAGATGTGGGTGGTGGAGGGGCTCACGCACCGCTACCCCACCAAGGTGCTGGCGGAGATGCTCTCCACCTGCCCGCAGTACTGCGGCCACTGCACGCGCATGGACCTGGTGGGCAACTCGGTGCCGCAAGTGCAAAAGCTCCGTTTTGCTTTGGCCCCCAAGGATCGGTATTCCCAGATGCTCGAGTATTTGCGAAGCACCCCGTCGGTGCGCGACGTGGTCGTCTCGGGCGGCGACGTGGCCAACCTGCCAATCGAGCGGCTGGAGCAGTTCGTCTCGGCGCTCCTCGACATTCCCAACATCCGCGACATCCGGCTCGCCTCGAAGGGGCTGATGGGCATCCCGCAGCATTTCCTGCAGGACAAGGTGCTGCAGGCGCTGGACCGGCTGGCGCACAAGGCATTCGAGCGCGGCGTGTCGCTCGCCCTGCACACCCACGTGAACCACGCCAACCAGGTGACGCCCCTGCTGGGGCGCGCGGCCAAGAAGCTGCTGGAGATGGGCTTCCGCGACGTGCGCAACCAGGGGGTGCTGCTGCGGGGCGTGAACGACTCGCAGAAGTCGCTGCTGGAGCTGTGCTTCATGCTCCAGGACCACGCGCACATCCTGCCGTACTACTTCTACATGTGCGACATGATCCCCAGCTCGGAGCACTGGCGCACCAGCGTGGCCGAGGCGCAGGCGCTGCAGCACGACATCATGGGGTACCTGCCCGGGTTCGCCACGCCGCGGATCGTCTGCGACGTGCCCTTCGTGGGGAAGCGCTGGGTGCACCAGTTGGCCGAGTACGACCGCGAGAAGGGCATCTCCTACTGGACCAAGAACTACCGGACCGGCATCGAGATGAACGACGCCGGGGCGCTGGCTCGGCGGTACGAGTACTACGATCCGATCTACCTGCTCCCGGAGTCCGGTCAGCGCTGGTGGCGCGACCAGGCCCGCGCGGCCTAGCGAGCAAGACACGCCGTCGGCCTATGGAACGCCGGCCGGCGCCGACC
>WNGG01001206.1_pt1 | contig 29100 bp, 24 predicted proteins | sample 5400661 | NCBI WGS metagenome assembly WNGG01 (sample SAMN13153372, study PRJNA577476) | soil metagenome | isolation source: 100 cm soil or saprolite under Garry oak tree replicate 1 | place: USA:California | collected 2016-06-15
TCGGCGAGCACCTTGGTGGGGTAGCGGTGGGTGAGGCCCTCGACCGCCCACATCTCCGCCTCGTGCAGTGAGTCGCGCTGCGCGTACGGATGGGAAGGCCAGTCGGTCCGCCGGTCGCTGAACGCCGGGACCATGTAGCGCCGCACCGGGTCGGCGTAGAACGCCTCGGTGAAACCCGGCTGGCCGGGGGAGAGGGCCGGCGCGATGGTGTTCAGCATCTGCGGCGGCAGCAGCATCGACATCGTGGCCCGCTCGCGCTGATCGCGCTCCAGGTCCGCGAAGAAGGAGCCGGCGAGTCCCGGTCCGGTGACCTGCCGCAGCTGCCGCGCGTTCTTGACGCAGTGCGCGCGCTGCCACTGCGCGGATTCCCAGTCGGCGGCGGACACGTCGGACCAGCCGGGGAACCGGCGCCAGTCGGGTTCGGCTAGCTCATGTCGCTGGTATATATACGGCTGCGAGACCATGAAAGCCACCTCTCCAATTCCTGCATAATACCGAAGAACCTGCGGTACAAAACGAAGGAAACCGAAGATCTTCCTGAAAGACCGCGGGATCACGCCAGCCGGCCTCACCGCCGCCGACCCGCCGGGAAGGACCAGCCGCATGACCACTTCTTCCTCGTCCCTCTCCCCTCTCGGGCTGCACCGGGTGATGGACCCGCCGGGCGTCCTGCCGCAGGCGGCCTGGCGGCTGGACGCCGATCCGGCTATCGCTCCGGACGAGGTCCGGATCCGGGTGGACCGGCTGAACCTGGACGCCGCCTCCTACCGCCAGATCCGGGAGACCTACGGCGGGGATCCGGACAAGATCCGGGCCGCGGTGCTGGAGATCATCACCACCCGCGGCAAGATGCAGAACCCGGTCACCGGCTCAGGCGGCATGCTGACCGGCACGGTAGAAGAGGCAGGCCCCGACTCCCCGCTGGGCCTCAGACCAGGCCAGCGCATTGCCACCCTCGTCTCCCTGACCCTGACCCCCCTAGCCATCACCGACGCGCTGTCCCGCTGGGACGCCCGATCCGAGCAGGTCCCGTGCGCGGGCCACGCGATCTTGTTCGCCAGGTCGATCGCCGCGGTCCTCCCGGACGATCTCCCCGTCCCCCTGGCGCTGGCCGTCATGGACGTCTGCGGCGCTCCCGCCCTCACCACCCGCACGATAGAAGCGGCCGCAGCCAGAACAGGCGCTGCCTCCAAGCCCATCGCCGTCATCATCGGCGCCGCCGGCAAGAGCGGCTCCCTCTCCGCCGTAGCCGCCCGCCAGGCAGGTGCCGCCAAGGTCATCGGCGTCGTCCCGACGGAAACCGAAGCCGCCCTGCTGCGCCGGCCCATGACCGCGCAGGACCCGCTGGCCGACGAGATAGTGATCGCCGACGCCAGAGACCCCGTCGGACTGGCGAAGAAGGTCGGAGAAGCAGGAGGCCCAGCCGACGTCACCGTCGTGTGCGTAGACGTGGCAGGCTGCGAGGGCGGGGCGATCCTGTCCACCGCCCAGGGCGGGACGGTCATCTTCTTCTCGATGGCCACGTCGTTCAGCGCGGCCGCGCTCGGCGCCGAGGGGCTGGCCGCCGACGTGACCATGCTGGTCGGAAACGGGTACGTGCCGGGGCACGCGGAGCTCGCGCTCGGCCTGATCAGGACCACGCCCGCGCTCCGCGCCCTGTTCGAGCACAGGGTCTTGGAGCACAGGGTCATGGAAGGAGAACCGCGGTGACCAGCAAGCTCGACCTCGACCCGGCGGTGCTGGCGCAGGCCCGTGAGCTGGCCAGGCTCGCCGGGCAGCCGGTCACCGACCTGGCCCGGACGCACACCACGGTGTCGGTGGAACGAGCCGTGCTGAGGCTGGCCGGGCTGGACGGGGCGGATCAGGACGGGATGCCGTGGGTGAACCGGCTCGCGGACGCCGTCCGCGAGTCGGTCGGGCTCGAGCACGGGGTCGCCCTGCCGGCCTGGGACGCGCTGCTCACCGGCGGCTACCCCGACCTGCGCACCCTGGCCGTCGACGCGGCCGCGGGCCTGGTCAAGTTCCGGCTGCCCATGGGGGCAGACGCGGACGCGGCCAGGAAGACCGCGGGCCGTTCGGTCGGTGACGGGATTGCCCTGATCGACCGCCGGCGGGCGGAGCGGGACCGGATGATCGCCGCCACCTCCGACCCGCCCATGCCGTGGATCTACCTGATCGTGGCGACCGGGGACATCTACGAGGACATCCCGCAGGCGCAGGCCGCGGCGCGGGAGGGCGCCGACGTCATCGCGGTGATCAGGTCCACCGGGCAGTCGCTGCTCGACTACGTGCCCGAGGGCGCGACCCGGGAGGGCTACGCCGGCACGTACGCCACCCGGGAGAACTTCCGGCTGATGCGCGCGGCGCTCGACGACGTGTCCCGCGAGCTCGGCCGCTACGTCCGGCTGACCAACTACGCCTCCGGCCTGTGCATGCCGGAGATCGCCTCGCTGGCCGGGCTCGAGCGGCTGGACATGATGCTGAACGACTGCATGTACGGCATCATCTTCCGCGACATCAACCCGGTGCGGACGTTCATCGACCAGCGGTTCTCCCGGCAGGTGCACGCCCGGGCCGGCATCGTCATCAACACCGGCGAGGACAACTACCTGACCACCGCCGACGCGGTGGACGCGGCGCACACCGTCGTGGTGTCGCAGCTGCTGAACGAGTACTTCGGGCGGGAGGCCGGCCTGGCCGACGCCCAGCTCGGGCTCGGGCACGCCTTCGAGATCAACCCGGAAGTACCCGACTCGTTCCTGCTCGAGCTGGCGCACGCCCAGCTGATCAGGGAGCTGTTCCCGGACGCGCCGCTCAAGTACATGCCGCCGACCAAGCACATGACCGGGAACATCTTCGCCGGCTACCTGCTGGACGCCTTCTTCAACCTGGCCGGGGTGATGACCGGCCAGTCCATCCTGCTCATCGGCATGATGACCGAGGGCATCCACACCCCCTTCCTGTCCGACCGCGACCTGGCCCTGGAGAACGTCCGGTACGTGCGGCGCGCCGCCGGGCAGCTCGGCGCCTCGTTCCGGCCCGAACCGGACGGGTTCGTCGCCCGGCGGGCCCGGCAGGTCCTCGGCGAGGCCGTCGACCTGCTGCGCCAGATCGGCTCGCAGGGGCTGCTGACCGCGATTGCCGACGGGACGTTCGGGGTGACGAAGCGGCCGGCCGACGGCGGGCGCGGCCTGGACGGAGTGGTGCAGCGGGCCGACGGCTACTACAACCCGGCGGTGTCGGTTCTCGACGGCGCGGAGGCGGGATCATGAGCCTGACCGGGGTCGTGCGCCCGTACGGCGACACCACCGGGGACGGGCGGGTGCAGCTCTCGTTCACGCTGCCCGTGCCGTTCGGCGACGAGGCCGAACGGGCCCGGGCCGAGGGCGCCGCCCTGCAGCTGGCGGCCAAGATGGGCCTGGACCCGGCGATGGTGGTGCACGCCAAGGGGATGGGGCCGGACTTCACCTTCTTCATCGTCTACGGACGGGTCAGCCACCTGGTCGACCTGTCGGCCGTGACGGTGGCCGAACGTGAGTTCCCGGTGCTGCCCGCCTCCGAGGTGAACCTGCGGATCCGCTCGGCGCTCGGCCGCAAGCTGGTCGTGGTCGGCGCCTGCATCGGCACCGACGCGCACACCGTGGGCATCGACGCGATCCTCAACGTCAAGGGCCATGCGGGCGAGAAGGGCCTGGAGTACTACCGGGAGATCCGCGTGGTCAACATGGGATCGCAGGTCAGCGTGGCGGACCTGGTGGCCCGTGCCGCGGCCGAGCACGCCGACGCGGTGCTGGTCAGCCAGGTCGTGACTCAGCGCGACGCGCACCTGACGAACACCAGGGAGATGTCGGCGGCGTTCCGCGCCGGGTTCGGCCCGGAGAGCCTGAAGCGGCCGCTGCTGGTGGTGGGCGGGCCGCGGTTCGACCCGGGCGCGGCGCACGACCTCGGCGTGGACAAGATCTTCGGCCGCGGCACCACGCCAGGCGAGGTGGCCAGCTACCTGGTGCACGCGCTGGCCCCCGCCGGGGCGATGGAGTCCTCCCGGAAGGAGGGCGGAATTCTTGACTACTCCCCGCCCTGAAGGACGGGGATTCCGGGGCTCGCGCCCTGGGGTTCCTGTTTCACAGCCGATTGCCGAAGGGGGTTCCCTTGCGGTCTTACATCAGCTCCGCAGGCATCGCCGGGGTTTCCTCCGGCTACGGCAAGACCTGCCGCCAGGATGTTCTTCGCGGCGTTGATGTCCCGGTCGTGCCGGGTGCCGCAGGACGGGCACTGCCACGTCCGGGTGTTCAGGGAGAGTTCGGCGAGCAGGTGCCCGCACGCCGAGCACGTCTTGGACGACGGGTACCAGCGGCCGATCACGATCACGTGCCGCCCGGCCCTGGCCGCCTTGTACTCGACCATGGCGCGGAAGGTGCCCCATCCGCAGTCGGAGATGGCCTTGGCCAGCGGCCGGCTGCGGATCATGTTCTTGACGGCCAGGTCTTCCAGAACGATCACGTCGTGGTCGCGGACCAGGCGGGCGGACGCGCGGTGCAGGAAATCGGCGCGGGACGCGCGGACCTTCCGGTGGGCGCGGGCAACCTTCGCCCTGGCTTTGGCCCGGTTCGCGGAACCGCGCTGGCAGCGGGCCATCTTGCGCTGGTAGCGGGCCAGGTTCCGTTCCCGGCGGGCCAGGCTGCGCGGGTTCGGGATCTTCTCCCCGCCGGAGGTGACGGCGAAGTCCTTGATCCCCAGGTCCACGCCGGCGGCCCGGCCTGTCGCGGGGAGTTGCCCGGGGTCGGCTGCGTCGACGGCGAAGGAGACGTACCAGCGTCCGCACGGGTCCCGGGAGACCGTCACCGTGGCCGGGTCGATCGACGCGGGGTCCACATCGGGCCAGGACCACGCGAACACCAGCGGGGCGTCCATCTTGGCCAGGAACAACTGTCCGTCGCGGTACCGGAACCCGGAGCGGGTGTACTCGGCGGACTGCCGGCCGGCCCGGGACTTGTACCGCGGGTGCCGGGCCCGGCCGGCGAAGAAGTTGCCGTAGGCGGCTTGCTGGTGCCGGATCGCCTGCTGGAGCGGGACCGAGGATACCTCGTTCAGCCACGCCAGGTCTTCGGTGGCCTTCAGGGCGGTCAGGTAGGCGCTGGCCTGGGTGAAGTTCGTCGTGACCTGCTCACCGTAGTACCGCTGGTGCCGCCATGCGAGGGTCCGGTTCCACACGTACCGGACGCAGCCGAACGTGCGGTTGAGCACGCTGGCCTGCTCAGCGCCGGGATACGCCCGGCATTGATACGCCATCCTCACGACAGCCCAGTTTATCCGCTGCAACCCGAACAGGTAAGCGAGACACGCGGAAGGGGGGAGCGGCGTTTCCTCCCCGGCCTGAGGGCCGGGGTCTCCACGCCGCAAACATGATGAGTATCGCGCGGGATGGGAGGCGGCGGTCGGGGTGCCGGGCGTCCGGGTCGGCGGGGTCTGCTGGCCGGCGGATTGCGTGCCCCGTGACGCAAGTCGGTCTGGCCGGGATGTTCCCCGGCGATGATTCGATGCCCGGCGAAGTGTCGCGGGCCGAAGATGGCGTCATGGAGATGGCTGGGGTGGATGTGCTGCTGGATCCGGCGTTCACGGTGCCTGCTGTTCCTGAGGCAGCGGCCGGGGTGGGGTGGATCCGGCGCATGGTGCCTCGCTTCTGCGAGGGTGATGCGCATGCACGGCGGCGGACTCTGGCCGAGCAGGTGATCGCACAGATAGGCCGTCCGTCGCGGTCGTCCTCGCCGACCGCCGCGCTGCTGGAGGCGTTGGGCCTGGCTCCCGGCCTAGAGGGCGACGTGGCCGCGGTAGCGCTGGCATATCAGCCGCATGTTCCGGTGCCGCCGGAGGTGGACGCTGCGGCGGACCGGCTGGTAGCCGCGTGCGGCGGCCGTACCGAGGAGTCGGCCGCGCGGGTGTGCGTGCTGGTCCAGGCGCACGCCGCCATGCTGGCGCTGATCGCCCGGCTCCGGGCGGCGGACGGCGCACCGGCGGTCCCGGTGACGCGCCGGATCGCCCCGGACGGGCGCGAGATCCTGGTCGACCTGGCCGCGGCGCCGTTCGGTGCCGGACGGCACGCCTGCCCTGGCCAGGCACTGGCGCTGCACCTGGCTACCCGGCAACCCGGATCATCAGCTTGCCGGCAGCACGTCAGCGGTGCGACGGCTGCCGGCCAGCGTGACCGGTCAGTTCGCTAGAGCTGGGACGCTGGCGATCACGGCGAACTGTGCACCGTCGGGGTCGAGCGCCACAGCGAACCTGCCCACGCCGGGAATGTCGCTGGCCGGGACGACCACGGTTCCCCCGTTCGCCGTCACCGCGGCTGCCGCGGCGTCGCAGTCGGCGACCTCGAAGTAAGGCTGCCATCGGGTGGTGGCACCGGCCGCTGCCATCTCCGGGCTGAGCGGCATGATCCCGCCCTGGCCGCTGTTCTCACCGCCGCCGGCCGGCCTGACCACCGTGTAGGTGAACTCGCCCATCGGCTGGTCGTCGGTTTGCCAGCCGAGCACATCCGCGTAGAACGACCTGGCGCCGGGCACATCCGGTGTGGTCAGCTCGGTCCAGCACAACGTGCCAGGGTCGTTCACGGTACCCAGGCCCTTGGTGTTCCCCGGCTGCCACACCGCGAACATCGCCCCCGCCGGGTCGGTGAACTGCGCGAACCGGCCCTCTGACATCACATCCGCCGGCTCGGCCCGCACCGTGCCGCCCGCCTTCCTGACTGCCTCGGCAGTCCCGTCGGCGTCGGAGGTCTTGAAGTACAGCGTCCAGGACGGGGCCGCGCCCTGCTCGGTGAGCGGGCCCGCCGCGGCCACCGCCTTGCCGCCCTGCGTGAACATCCCATAACCGCCCGCTTCCGGTCCGGCCGACTCGAACTGCCAGCCGAAGACCGAACCGTAGAATTCGGCTGCCCTAGCCACGTCGGGCGTGCCCAGGTCCACCCAGGCCGGCGCCCCGTCCACGAAGTTGGTGCTCAGCATCGCGTGCCCTCCTTGCATTGCGCTTCCGACACCAGCCAGCATTCCACCGGCCTGTGACATTCAGGCCAGGCGGGCGTCAAAGCACTGGCCAGGCACGCCGGGACTCGCTGCACGCGGTTGGTGCGGGTCTCATCGATGGCCAGCAGGAGGCCTGCTCGGCACGCGCCGCTTCAGGGCTTACGCGTTCCGGTCCGGCCGGCGGCCGGTGTACATCGCCGTCATGAATGGCCGCTGTACCCGGCCGGCGAAGTCATGGTCGGCCAGCAGGCAGATCTGGTCCAGGATGCGCCGCTGGTCGTCGGCGGGCAGCCGGCGGATCCTGATCATCGAGGCGTACAGGGCCCGCAGTTGTGCGGTATCCAGCTCCGCGGTCCAGCGGATCAGGTTTCCGCGCACGTCGGTGAGCCCGGCCCGTTCGGCCAGATCACGGCAGCGGGCCGCGGCGTCCAGCTGGAACCGGGCATTGCGCTGGCCGCCAGGGTCCCCGTCACCGGCCCGGGCCCGGAGCGCGTCCCGGAAGGCGTCCTGGCGGCCAGGGTCGTCGAAGATGGTCCACCACACTGCGGCCCATCCTCCGGGCCTGATGACCCGGCCGAGCTTGGGGATCCCGGCGCCCTGGTCGACCCAGTGGAACGAGGTGGCCGCTACGGCGAGATCGAACCTGTCGTGCGGGAGCGGAGCCTGCTCGAATGTCACGGGGATGATCTCCACGTCGCTGCTGACGGCAGCGGCCAGGTGTGCGGCCATGTTCTGGTCCGGCTCGACGGCGACCACCCGAGCGCCGGCCGCCACGAGCCGGCGGGTGACGAGCCCGGTCCCGGGGCCGATCTCCACCACCGATGCGCCTGCCCGCAGGCCGCAGCGTGAGGCGAGGATCTCGTATACCCCCGCGGGGTAGTCAGGCCGGCCCGCGTCGTAGCCCTGGGCGTCGCTGCCGTAGATCGTGCGGGCTTCCTGGCGGAGCGACAACAGCGACGGCGCCTCCTGGTCCTTGCCGGTAGCCATGATCGCATTTGTACACCGCCGCGCGGCGCCTGACGGATCACTTCCGCTCGCCAGCCATCGATCCAAGCTGGCGTGGACGCCGGTTCAGCAGGCCTATCCTCGGCGCATGGGAATCGAGGTGCTGCCGGCCACCGGGCGATGGGATGACTTCGCGTCGTTCATGGTGCCGCGCAAGCCAGGCGGCCGCGGATGCGTCTGCATGGCGTACCGCAATTCCAGCCTCGACATGCCCGGCCGGATCGCGCACATGCGCGCGCTGTGCGACAGCGCACCGGGCCCCGGCGTCCTGGCGTACCTCGATGGCGAGGTCGCCGGCTGGTGCTCGATCGCGCCGAAGTCCACCTACCGCGCTCTGGTCAACTCCCGGACGATCCCGCATTTCCAGGACGAGGACGCGTGGTCGGTGGCCTGCTTCGTGGTGCGGCCGGGGTTCCGGCGCCGCGGACTCATGCACCAGCTGCTCGATGGCGCGGTCGGGCACGCGCACGCGATGGGCGCGACCTCGCTGGAAGGCTACCCGGTCGACCCTGGCCGCGAGCGCATCGACCAGACCAGCGGTTACGTAGGCACCGTTCAGCTCTTCGAGGCACACGGATTCGGGCGCGTCCGCCAGACCCCCGGCCGGCGCGGCGGAAAGCCACGCTGGCTCGTCCGCCGCGAACTTCCCTGACCTCGCCCGCTCCCCGCTCCCCGGCTGGCCTCCCTCGCCGGGCACCACGAAAGGCACCTGGTGACGGCGTCGCCATGTTCCGGTGACGGCACGCGATCCCAGCGCAGGACCGGGCGTTTCCGGAACGCTCCGCCGGCAGCGTGCCCTTCCCCGCGCCGTTTCCTGTACGGCAAAAATTTTTCCGCTCAGGAAACGGCGGCAAGGCCTGCAGGTGCGCTCCACGGCCGCCTGTCGTTGAGCGAGGCCGCGGGCCGTCCGGGGTCCGGGCGGCCGGTCGGTGTCGCCAGCCCGGCCGGCCGGCCGCTTCGTTTCCGCGGAAAACGCCCGCACATGCCCCCATGAGGTACATGGGGATCATCGAGCGTCTGGCAGACAGGCCTCGCTACAACGACGCGTACCCGGCCTCTAAGACACGAGGCAGTGCATGGCGGACGCTCGCAACGTCTGCGCCCATGCCTGTTGCCGATCACGGTACGTGATGGAGTTGCCGGGACAGCACGCACGCGTACCCGCTATGCGCGGCCGCCGGCCCGATTCCGACCAGAACGCTGGCCGCCAAGATCTGGGCATTCTGCGCGCCCACGAGCCGGCGGGACAGGGATCGCTGGTTTACTCCTGGGGACCGGCCAGATCCCCGCAGGCGACCGCGTTTACCCGTACATGCCTGTTGAGCGCGCGTCGCCCTCCGGCCCGGCCGGACCGGCGTGTCTGGCAGCAGGCCGCCGCCCGGCCGGGCCGAGTCCAGTTCAGCGGGCATGCCGCCCGGTGGTGCCGGATGCCGTCTCGCGGGCCGGTTGCCCGGCTTGGCCTCACGCCCCCCTAGCCGGCGCCTGGCTATGCTCAGAGCCAGGCATTGCTGGCCGGGTCGTCGTGAAGCTCCCACACCTGGCTGACGCGGCCGTCGCGGACGTGAAGTTGGCGGCGTTCTGGTCCACCCGGTTGCTGCTTAGCCCCGCGATGAGGCGGGCTGGCCCCGCGGGGCGATCTTGGTTTACCATTTTCACGGGAGCATCTTTGACCCCTTGGTTCACTCGCTCTCGGGAGGGCCAAGTCTTCAACGGATCCCAGGGGGGATCCTGTACCCGCGGGGGGATTTCCGATGGCGTTGTACATGTACCAGGCGGCCTACACCGCCGAGTCGATGGCCGCGCAGATCAATGAGCCGCAGGACCGGATCGAGGCAGTCAGGCCGGCGCTCGAGGCCATGGGCGCCACGATCATCGCGGGCGGCTACCCGTTCGGCGAGTTTGACGTGCTTGTCGTCTATGAGGCAGCTGATGACACGACGGCTGCCGGCTTCGCGATGGCGGTTGCCGCCGGCGGTGCGGTCAAGTCGGCCAAGACCACCCGGCTGCTCAATGGTCAGGAGTGGATCGAGTCCCTGCGCAAGGCGCACGGTTCTCAGTACCAGCCGGCGCGATAAGGGCGGGTGGTCAGCGACTGGAGGGCATCCTGTGGGTGCCGGCCCCTTATCCACGTCACGCGACCAGGCGATATTCGTTGATCGTGCCACCGGGGAACCGCGACCCGCTGTCCTCGATGAGCCGCGGTGTGCAGGCACGCCAGATGCAGTCCCGGGCTGGCGCGCTGGACGAGCTGCTGGCCTCCGGCGCCTGGAGGACGCTACCCTGCCCGGCCGCGATGACGTCCAGTCTCAGCTGGATGCTCTGACCGCAGGCCACGACGTGGACGACGAGCTGGCTCAGATGAAGGCGCAGCTGGCTGCATCCGCGGCCCCGCAGGCAGTCGAGGGCCCCGGGACGGCATCAGCCGATCCTGGTCGGGTGGCCCGGGACGTCCCGGCCGGCCGCGCGGGGCAACGGGCCGCGCTGGGCGACGCAGTCCCTGCGGGTACGCCGAAGTGCTTGCCCCGCGTGCGTAGCCGTTCGTTCGGTACCGTGATCTGCTACGGATGCCCGTCGTCGACCGGTCATGCATGCCGATGAGCGCGCGTCGCTAGTCGGCACTCGGCCGCACCCAGTGCATGGCTGGGGGTCCACTGCGGTCTGCTCGCGGCTGACCTGCCAGACGGAAGCGTGATCACGGCATGCAGCAAGGCTGTCACGCGCACCGCACCTGATCCTGCACGGATGAACAATCACGTGGCCGCTGGGGGGCAGTGATGTCCGCGCTGGCGCTGGCCTGGCCGCCAGACGTCATCGATTCGGGTCCAACAGGGCGATCGATAGTTGTGGGCTCTCCACGTGTGCGTTGTGGCCCAGGCCGGGGAGCGTGACCGTAGGGACGCCCAGCCGGGTCAGTTGCTCGTCGCTGTTCATCGGGTCGTGCTCGCCGCGGGCAAGGGTGACCGGGGCCTGGGATCGTGCCAGCAGTTGCGTCATGTCAGGCGCCCCGACGGCAAACGCGCCCGGATCCATGGCCAGCCGCCATCGGCCGCGATGCTCCGGCAGACCGGCATCCACGGCCGGGTCGGCGGCGGTCAGCAGACCGACCAGGCCCGAGATGCGCAGGTAGCGGACGGCAGCCTCGTCGCGCGAGGCGAACCAGGCCGGCGGCCGGTGCGCCGCGGCCTGCGCACGGTCCAGGTCTTCCTCGGTCCAGACGACCTTGATCCCCAGGCCGATGACGGCCTGCACCCGCACGGCGAACGCGCCGCTGGCCAGGGCCAGGCCGACGACGCCGCCCAGCGAATGTCCCAGCACGACGGTGCGGGCGCCGGCGCCGGCGATGTCGGCGACCGCGGCGGCGAGGGTGCCGAAGGTGTAGCTAGAAAACGGCCGTGAGCCGCCGTGACCGGGCAGGTCCGGCGCCAGCCAGCGCCCCGGCCACCGCCGGGCGAGAAACGGCCGCCACCCATCCCACACATCGCTGGTAGCGCCGAGACCGTGCAACAGCAGCAGAACAGGCTCCCCGCTGCCGCCCTGGTGAACCCGCAGGCCAGCTTCCATGCCCGCAGTCTGCCACCGCCCATCCCCGGGCCGGGCCACCCACGCGGGCGCGGGATGCCGATCCTCTGGCCCGGGCCACGGTGGCGCGAGCGGTTGTCCTGGACCGCCCGCACGAAACCTGTCCGCGGGCATCGCGACCGCGACGGCCGCTGAGACCGCGCGCCAGCCTCCCGGCAACGGCACCCGGCATCGCTTCGCACCTCAACGGCCAATCGCGCGCGGCGGCGTTCCTGCCCGATCCGCCCCAGATCAGGCATTGACCCACTCAGATCCGTCCAGGACGCCTGAGCACGACCGCGCCCGGTTAGCCACGGCCGTGCATAGCCGGATGGTCTGTGCGGCTACGCGCATGACTGGCACGCCCGGCCGACGTCCGATTGCCGAGATGAGTACTTCAACCGCGCGCATATCTATACACGAAGTGGAATACTCACTCACGCTCTCTCGACCTTGCCGGCGATCACCGCACGGCCTTTCCGATTTTTCTGGTAGGAAATCAGATCGCCGATTTTTCGTGCCCCCGCATGGCGAGCCAGAGTGCGACAGTCGGATGCAGATCCGCCTGATCTGCATGGCTGCGTCTCCCGGAGGGGCTGAGACCCTCACGCGACAGCTTGGCAGCGTCTTGTGTTACCTACGCGTTATGCGCTGTCTAGGTGATGCCCGGTTTAGCGGTCCGGGCCGGGCAAGGGGCTCATGCTAATGCGTGTATGGCTGCGTGTTCGCAGGCAGCCCGGTGGTTTGTTCGTCAGTCCTGGGATCTCGCGAACGAAATCAGCCTGGGTACGCCGGACTGGAGAAGAGCTGCCGGTACGTCGCCGGCCCTGTGGGCAGGCCACTCGGGCAGTCAGCGGAATTGCCGAGTGATCGGCCCGGAATCTCCCAGATCTACGCCTGCGGTTATTAACTGTGGGCAAGTCGGCATGTTTAGAGCCGTCCTTGGCGCCAACGAGATTGAGGACTATGCCGCCGTTGCGGGTGACTGTTAGGGGCCGATGACCGCGCCATGCACACGGCCGAACTGACGCTGCCGTAACCGTCCCCGAACAGCGGTTTTTACGTGTCGTGCTGTCAGCACTTCGACGGGCCCGCTCCTAACGCCGTATAGCGTCCCGGCGCCCAGCGCCCGCCAGGGCATCACCCGCCCTGTGATGGATGCGGGGAAGAGCCGCGGCTGACCGGCGCGGCCCGCCTCTGCGGAGCCCGGCGGCGGCCGCCACCCAGTCATTCGCGGGGCTGGGGAGATCAGTCGACGTGGAGTACGGCCTTGCCGCCGATGCGGCGGTTCAGCAGGGCGTCCATCGCGGGCTCCGGCTGGCGCCATGAGCACTGGAGTTCAACCTGGCCATCTAGCCGTCCGCCGGCGGCCAGCGCGCACAGGAGGGTGAGATCGTCAGCTGCACTGGCATGCGACGCGAGTTCGTCCGGAAGGTTCAGCGTGTAGATCGTCGCGCCGTGTGCGCGGTCGAAGCGCCTGGCCCGGAAGCTGACCATTTCCTCGTCGTCTTGCGTCGCGATGTTCACTACGACCCCCCGCGGGCGCAGGTGTTCGATGGCGAGTCCGAACGTGGCACCGCCGACGCCGTCGATGATGACATCGAACTCATCGCCGAGATGCTCGGTGACAGCCGCGGCGCCCAGGCGGCTCATCAGCTCGCCGGACGCGGCGGCATCACGTACCAGCGCGGTGACGTGAGCGCCGCTCGCATGGGCGAGCTGGACCGCCATCCGCCCGACTCCGCCGGTCGCACCAGTGACCAGTGCGCGCTTGCCGAGCACCAGGCCTCCGATCGCAAGCGCCCGTAGGGCTGTCAGCCCGGCGGTGGGAAGGGTGGCGGCCTGCACATCGGAAAGGCGGGCAGGGATCGCCGCCAGGCGGCTGACCGGGACCGCGGCCAGCTGCGCCCACGCCCCTGTGCTGACCAGCCCGGCCACACGGGTGCCCGCGGGCGGCCCGCTGCCGTCGCCGGCCGCTCGCTCGACAACGCCGGCGACATCCCAGCCAGCCACTGTTCCCAGGGGCATCTTCGGCAGGTCGCTGACCTCCCCGCGGTTCAGCGAAGATGCCCGGACCCGGACCAGCGCCTGATCGGGCAGGGGCACGGGATCGGGCACCTCGGCAAGCAAGACGTGCGGAGCGGCAGAGACCGTCGTGAGCGCAAGCACCACTCGACCCTAGCCATCAGGTACCCGCCCTCGCCGAGACCACCCTGACGCGCATCGTCCGCGCCCGCGGCGAGATAGCGGAGCTGATCTTCTCCTGCACCCGGACTGCGCTGCTTTCGTGCTGGTTGCAGCAGGCTCGCCACCACCCCGCCGACGCCGGCCCCCGGAGCCGAAGGCCGAAGACGAGCCGCCACTCCGGCCATAGCCCTGCGGCCATCCGGGTGCTCCAGGCCGGGAAGTGGATACTGCGGCCAATAGAGCGCCCTTGTCGCCACGGACACCGCCGCCACGACCGCATAGGTCATCGAAGGATACGCCGCGAGATGGGTAATTGAGGTTTCGATAGAAGACGCGAAGCAACTGTTCGGCATCAAGCAGGCCCCAACCGCACCGCGGCCGCAGTCGAGAGGATCGTCCCGTTCCAGATCGCACGCCAGGCCGTCGCCGTCGCCTGGTACTCCATCGTCGGCCACACCCCGGCTGAAATGGAGGAATGCCGCAAGAACTCCCCGTGGTACACCAGCAAGGCCGAGCCGTCAGGCAGCAGCATGACCGCCAAGCTCCGCTGCGTCCTCATCGCCGCCAGATTCAAGGCACCTCGCCCTGACCAGCAAAATGCGAGGAAATCTACTCCATCCGTCTGGCCTGGGAAGACGTCGCCGCAAACTACGAAAATTGAGGGCATCTCTGACGCAATTTACGGCCAGGCGGGCTATATGCAGATCGACCATTATGGCGCGGCCATGATATCCAAGGGCAAAATTCCATGCGCGCCGAACGGCGGTTATTGGTCGTGAGCCGTCGAGCAGGGTTGATCACGCAATGTAGCAAGAGTGCGATCCGGCCCCAGTAACGGATCGCCGAGTATGCGCGACTGTCAGTGCTCGGGTCTGGAATTAGGACGGAGCGCAGATCACCCGGTTCTGCGCGTCTGTCGGGCGCGCCGTGGAGACCGTGCGGAGGCACGTTTCATATCTGCAGAGCTGCCGTGAAGGGGCGGCCATACTTCCCGGGCGCGATTCGTTACGCACCGGCTGACGCCCGGCAAGGCCGGCAGCGCGCCGCAGGCCCGGGGGCCGCTGCAGGAAACCGGTCACGGCCGGCGGCGGGCCGGAGACGGCAAGGTGCTCAACGAGCGCGCTAGTGGATCACGGCAATCCACGCTGTGCCACGGTCATTTCACCGGAGACCGGGCGTCCGATCATGAGCTTTGCCCGCGGCCGCGAACCCGGGTCGATGCCTCAAGGGGCAGGAGCCGTGGCCGGCAGTCACAGGTCGGCGCGCCTCGGGGATCATCCCGGACACCGAACCGCGTCCGGCACTGGGCGGCGCTATCTCGCCGTCTTCCCGGCTCGCTTCGCCGCGGGCGCTGCCTTCTTGGCGGTCTGCGCTGGCGCCACCTTCTTCACTGCTTCCTTCTTCGCCGGCGCTCTCCTCGCGGCCGACGGGAGTGCTTCGGCCAGCGCGGTCAGGTCCACGACCGAGTCGTCTCCGCTGAAGTCCTTGCGGACGTAGGCGTCGGCGGCCCGGTCGTTGTCCTCACTGCCGGCTGTCCAGGAGGTACCGGAACCGGTAGGCCCGCCCCGCGTCCAGGCCGAGCCGGAAGCCGTAGATCCATTCGGCATGCGCGGCGGCGCGGCGGAACCGCGCGGGGCCGGCTGTCCTGCTGCGCGCCGGTCCTAGTGTCCTCACGCGGCACCGGGACCACTGGCTCCCGGGGGCTCACGCGGGCACAGGTGTTGCGTCAGCCCAGCGTCGGGGTCTGCGCTTCCCTGGCGCATGATGAGAGTCGCTGGCCGCCTGCCGTCTGGCGCTGCCCTTGCCCGCGGTTGCGTTTCCGGCAGGCAGGATGCGCGTGGTAGCCGGCCTGGCCGCTGCCGGTGTCCAGCACGGCATCAGGGCGCGGGCCTCCCGTCTTGGTGTGCGTGCAGCGGCCAGGATGCCCGGGTCTGCCGGATGACCGCGGAAGCCGCGACCTGCGGCGTCTGTCGGTATGGCGCGCGGCGGATTACCTTCGGATCATGCTGAAGCGCAGAATTGTGCTGCCGCCGGAGCATCTGTACCCAGCGGATGAGTGGCGCATCGTGGAGGTGCGGTATTCAGACGAGTTTGTCGGCCTGACCGAGACCGTCTTCTCGCTGGGTAACGGTTTCGTCGGCGTCCGGGGAAGCTTCGAGGAGGGCCGCCCGGCGCTGGTCCCTGGGACATTCGTCAACGGGTTCCACGAGACCTGGCCGATTGTGCATGCCGAAGGCGCGCCCGCGCTGGCCAAGACCGGCCAGACGATCGTGAACGTGCCCGACACGACGATCATCAAGCTCTACGTGGACGACGAGCCGTTCTTCCTGCCAACCGCGCGCCTGCAGGATTACCGGCGGATACTGGATATGCGGGCCGGGATGCTGACTCGTGAGCTGGTGTGGATCACTGGCGCCGGCAAGCACGTCCGGGTCCGCTCGCGCCGGATGGTCTCGCTGGAGCACCGCCACATCGTCGCGATGACCTATGAGGTCACGATGCTCGACGAGCCGGCGCCTGTCGTGGTCTCCTCACTGGTGCTCAACCGCCAGGACGCCCGCCAGGCCGACGACTTGCCCGAGTACCGGCCGGGAGATCCCCGCCTGGCGACCGTGCTGCCGCACCGGGTGCTCAATGTGCGGGCTGCTGAGCTGGCCGGGCAGCGCATCCTGCTTGGCTACCAGACAACCAGCAGCGAGATGACGCTCGGCGTCGGTGCTGACCACGTGATCGACGCGGCGTTCTCGTCCCGGGCGGTGAGGTCCCTCGACGACGAGACGGGCGAGGTACTGCTGACGGCCGATGCGGTGCCGGGCGTGCCGATCCGGATCACCAAGTACGCGACCTACCAGACCTCGCGCAGCATCCCGGTGCCCGAGCTCGTCGAGCGGTGCCGCCGGACCTTGGACCGCGCGGTCCGGGACGGGTTCGACGTGCTCGCCGCGGCTCAGCGCGCGAATCTCGGCCGGTTCTGGGACCGCGCCGACGTGCGGGTGCAGACCCGGCTCAATCCGGTGCGGCAGCAGCAGGCGGTCCGGTGGAATCTCTACCAGATCGCGCAAGCGTCCTGGCGCGCCGAAGGGGCCGGAGTCCCGGCGAAGGGGCTGACCGGGCAGGCGTACGAGGGCCACTACTTCTGGGATACCGAGGTCTACGTCCTGCCGTTCCTGTCCTACACCCAGCCCAGGATCGCCCGGAACCTGCTGCGGTTCCGGCACAGCATGCTCGGCCGCGCGCGGGAGCGGGCGGCCGAGATGAGCCAGCGAGGGGCGCTGTTCCCGTGGCGGACCATCAACGGCGAGGAGGCCTCGTCCAATTTCCAGCAGGGCACCGCCCAGTATCACATCAACGCCGATATCGCTTACGCGGTCAGGCGCTACGCCAACGTCCAGGGTGACATGGGCCTGCTCGGCGAGATCGGCGCGGAAATCCTCGTCGAGACCGCCCGGCTGTGGCAGGACCTCGGCTTCTACGGCGCCGACAACAGATTCCACATCCACGGCGTGACCGGGCCCGACGAATACACCACCGTGGTCAACGACAACACCTACACCAACCTCATGGCCCGGCTGAACCTCAATTTCGCCGCCGCCACCGTCCGCCGGCTGCGCGAGGAGCGGCCGGGAGACTACACCGCGCTCGTGCACACTGTCAGGCTTCAGCCCAAGGAGATCGAATCCTGGGAGCAGGCGGCGGCCGCAATGCAAATCCCATTCGACGATCAACTCGGCATACACCCGCAAGACGAGACGTTCCTGCGCCGCAAGGTGTGGGATCTGGACAGCACGCCGCGCGAGAAGTTCCCGCTGCTGCTGCACTACCACCCGCTGGTGATCTACCGGCACCAGGTGCTCAAGCAGGCCGACATCGTCCTGGCGATGTTCCTGCTCGGCAACGAGTTCTCCGAGGAGCAGAAGCGCCGCAACTTCGACTATTACGACCCGCTCACCACCGGCGACTCATCCTTGTCGGCGTGCGTGCAGAGCATCATCGCCGCCGAGATCGGCAACGAGCGCCAGGCCCTGGAGTACTTCCAGTACGCGCTGCTTATGGACCTGGGCAACGTGGCCGGCAACGTCTCGGACGGAGTCCACATCGCCTCCGCCGCCGGCGTATGGTCCTCGCTCATCTTCGGGTTCGGCGGCGTCCGCGACTTCGACGGCCGGCTGTCCTTCACGCCCAGGCTGCCGCACGCCTGGAACGAGCTCGCCTTCTCGCTGCGCTTCTGCGGACGGCAGATCCGGGTCAAGCTCACCCACGACGAGGAGCGCTACCTCGTCGAAGAAGGCGAGCCGCTGAACGTCCTCATCAGGGGCGAGTCACACCTGCTCAGCCCGGATACCCCCGTCGCTATCAAGCTCCCGCCGCCGTGAGCGGCGGACAGCGGACAAGTGCAGCGAGCGGGCCCGGCACCAGGTAGCGAACTGGCGCAGGTACACCGGTAGGCCGCCGGCGAGGTGCCCGTGGTGAGGGTCCTTTGAGGCCGGGCTTGACCGCCGACGTTCGGCGTCAGCTCTGGCGCAAGCCACCTCACCGGATGATATAAGACATATCGCCATATAAAGTGCGCCGGATGTCCGCCACACCATCGCCGGGTGCAGCTCCCAGCCGGTAAACACCAGCACCGGCACTGCCACCTGCCCCGCCACCCCGGGCACCACCGGGGCGCACAACATAGTGACGGCCTACACCGGGACCACCGGGTTCACGGCCAGCACGTCCCCGGTCCTGACCCAGGTGGTGACACAGACGCCGTGCGCGTCGCTGGCCGGGTGCAACCTGCACGGCCTCAGGTAGGTGGCCAGCGCCTCATCCAGCCACAGGTCATCCCACCAGCGCATGGTCACGAGCGAGCCGAACCACAGGTGCGCCACTTCATGCGCGCACACCACGGTCACGAACTCGTCATCAGGATCGGCCATCCGCGCTAGCAGGGTCTCGCTCACGAACATCAGCCCGGGCGCGCTGCCGGCCAGCCCGGTGAGCTCGGGTACGAACACGATGTCGTACCCGGGATACGGGCATGGCGTGCCGAGCGCTCTCTCGTAGTGCCGCAGGGCCCGCGCGGCCGTCTCGGCGAACCGCCCCAGCGCCTCATCCCACTGCCGAAGCGCTGGCCGCCGCCACGCTCGCACCGAGACGCCGTGCCCGCCGCTCGCCCAGACCTGCTGGTACGGCCCGGCGCACACGGTGAACAGGTACGGCCGCATCCCGGTCACGGTGCCGAAGCGCCACACCCCGTCGCCGCCGTCCCGGGCCTGGCCGTTGCCCAGGCACTGCCAGCCTGGCGGCACCCGGACGGTGAGCGTCACCGCGCACGGCAGGCTCGGCTGGTCAAAGCAGTAGAACAGCCGCGCCGCCTGATCGGGAAACCCATCGGCGAGCACATAGCTGGCCCCGTCGGCCGGATCGGTGAACCGGATCAGCCCCGGGTCCATCCCCCCGACGTCGGCGATCACGCCGTCGGCGACCAGCACGTTCTCAGCAGCCAGCCCGGCCAGCCGCACCCGCCCGCCATCCGGCGGCGGCAGCAGCTGCCCGTTCAGCCGCACCTCGCTCGTCGCGGCCAGGTCAAGCTGGGCGAACGTGTCCGCCCCTGGCCGCCGGCACCGGAACCTGACCCGCGTCTGCGAACTGGCCGGGGTCGCCGCCAGGTCCAGGAAGACGTCATACCCGATATCCGCCAGCAGCTCGGCCCGCTCCTGCGCCTCGCCCTCCGTCACCGAAAGCACCTGGCCATTATGTCCGCATGCCAATCCTGCCCAACACATTTTCGTTCCCGGACGTTATAACCGGTGGTGCTGACGATGAGCGATGACGCCTGGGACGAGGATGAGCTGCTGCAGCAGATCGCGGACGGCGATATGCGGGCCCTGGAGGTGCTGTACCGCGCGATGCGCGTGCGGGTGTACGCCGTGGCGCTGGCCGTGACCGGTGAACGGGTCACGGCCGAGGATGTCATGCAGGACACGTTCGTGCGCGTCTACCACGGTGCACCGGGTTACCGGCCCGGGACCCGGGCCCGTGCGTGGGTGCTGACGATTGCCCGGCACCTGGCCCTGGACGCCGTGCGCCGCCGCGGCCGGGAGTCCGCGGCCGCGGCGGCGGGCGGGGATGCCGCCGCGCCGGGCGGCGAACCCGACGCAGTCCGCCTGGACCTGGTCAACGCCCTGCTTCGGCTCGGGATGACCGACCGGCAGATCGTGGTGCTGCACGACATGGCCGGGCTCACGCACGCGGAGATAGCCGCTGAGCTGCTGTTGCCGGCGGGTACGGTGCGCTGGCGGTACCGGGTCGCGCTGGCGCGCCTGCGCCCGCTGGTGGCGGAGGAGGAGATCTCGTGAACGACGGGGATGTCACGGCCCGCATGTGGCTGGAGCTGACGGCGCTGGCACCAGACCGATGGCCGGCCATCCGCCGCGCGGTCGCGGCACGGATCGCCGCCGACCTGCTAGCCGAGCTGAACCGGCTGCCACGGCCAGCCAGCCGGCTGGACCTGGAACGACAACTGCGGGCCGGCCAGCTCGCCCATCAGGAGGTGGCCTGACATGACCAACCCGGCCGAAACCCTGCGCCAGAAGGCGTCCCGCCTGCTGGACACCTACGGCGCGCTGGGCGACGAATCCGCCTGCACCGAGGCAATGCGCGCCTACCAGGAGCTGCTCGCCGAGCACCCCGACGACGCCGAGCTGCACTGGGAGTACGGGAGGCTGCTGGACGCGCACGGCCGCAACTCGATCCGGGCCGCCGTGGCCTGCTATGAGCGGGCGATCGAGCTTGATCCCGGCCAGAACGGACCCCACTTCAACCTCATCTTCTCGCGAGCCGCGCTGCATGAAACCGAGCTCGTCGTCGACTTGTACAAGAAGCGGCTGTCCACCGCGCCCGACCAGATCCGGGAGTACCGGTTCCTCGCCCGCGCCTACCTTTACGCCGGCGCGCGGGAAGAGGCCGGCCAGGTGATCGCCGCGGGGCGCAAGCTGGACCCCGGCGACTACGGTCTGCTGGATGTCGAGGCCGAACTGCTCGACGCGTCGGGCCGCCGGGAGGAGTCGCTGGCGATCCGGCAGACGCTCAAGCGACGCGACCCGGAAAACCTCGGCTCCTGGTACATGAGCGCGTTCACTCTCGAGGCGATGGGCCGGTATCAGGAGGCCATAGCCGAATGGCGGTACATCATCGGCTGGCTGGAGACGCACGACGATGCCATTCACACGAAGTGGCCGAAGGAGATGATCGCCGGGATCGAAGCCAAGATCGCCGCGGCGGGCGCCCGCGCTGGCGGCACGGGGAGCTGACGCATGCCTGCGCCTGGTCTCCGTCACCGAGCGCCGCAACGGAGTGGTCACCCGTCCTGCGCAAACGCCTGAAGGACGGCAAGCGGGCGGGACTGCGGTGTGCAGCCCGGGCATGCCTAACGGTCCGGCGGGCCGTGGACGACTGGCTGGCCGGGGGCCTGGACGGGCGGTCGGCCAGGACGGTGCGGCGCAACGATGATGCTGCTGGCGAAAGGCCCGGATCAGGTCACCCAGTGGTGCGCGGGGTGACCAGGCCGGCCTGGTAGGCGAAGACCACGAGCTGCGCTCGGTCGCGAGCGCCGAGCTTGATCATTGCCCGGCTGACGTGGGTCTTGGCGGTGGTGGGGCTGAGCACCATGGCCTCGGCGATCTCGTCGTTGGAAAGGCCGTGCGCGACCAGGGCCATCACCTCCCGTTCCCTGTTGGTCAGGCGTTCCATCCCTGCCGCGGCGACCGCGTCCGGCGGCCGGGCGACGAACTCGCTGATCAGACGGCGGGTGACGGCGGGGGACAGCAGTGCGTCCCCGCGCGTGACGACCCGCAGCGCCTGCAGCAGCTCGGCTGGCTCGGTGTCTTTCAGCAGGAACCCGCTGGCCCCGGCCCGCAGCGCGCGGAAGATGTACTCGTCGAGCCCGAAGTTGGTGAGGATCACGACGCGCACCCTGTCCAGCCGCTCGTCCGCGACGATCTGCCTGGTGGCCTCGAGGCCGTCGAGCACCGGCATCTGAATGTCCACCAGGGCGATGTCCGGGCGGTGCTCGGCGGCCAGTGTCACCGCCTGCCTCCCGTCGGCGGCCTCGGCGACCACCTCGATGTCGTCTTCCGCGTCGAGCAGCGACCGGATGCCGCTGCGGATCAGCGCCTGGTCATCAGCCAGCAGGATCCTGATCAAGACGGTGCCGGCGCGGGGAACTCGGCGCGCACCTGGAAGCCGCCGCCGGCCCGCGGTCCGGCGTGGAGCCGGCCGCCGAGCGCGGTCACCCGTTCCCGCATGCCGATCAGGCCCAGCCCGGGGCCCGCCGGCCGGAGGCCAGTGCCAGTGCCGGTGCCCGCGCCGTCGTCGTCGATCTGGACCCAGAGGCCGTCTGGCGTGTAGTGCAGGTGAACCGACGCGCAGGCCCGGCCGGCGTGACGGCTTACGTTGGTGAGCGCTTCCTGCACGATCCGGTAGGCAGCCTGATCCATTTCGGGCGGAAGCGCCCGCTGGGCGCCGGTCACGGTCACCGTCACGGGGAGCCCGGCGGCCCGCGTGCGTGCCACCAGGCTGTCCAGCTGGCCAAGGCCGCTGCAGTCGCCATCCTCCTCGCTGCGCAGCACGCTGAGCGTCGTGCGCAGTTCCCGCGCGGCGTCCGCGCCCGCCTCCTGGATCGCTAGCAGCGCCGGCGGCACTTCGTCGCCGCGCTTGCGTGCCAGGTGCACCGCCACGCCTGCCTGAACACAGATCACGGAGATGCTGTGCGTCAGGGAATCATGCAGCTCACGGGCGATCCGCAGCCGCTCCTCCATGGCCCTGCCGCGGGCGGCTTCGTCCCTTGTCCGCTCGGCCTCTTCCGCGCGCTGCTCGACCTCGCGGACGTGCAGCTGCCATATGCGGAACGTCACCAACATGACGCCGGCCGAGATGCCCCATCCGGCTGCGTAGAACGTCCGCCGGCCGCGATCCGTGCGCATTCTCCGAGCGTACGCGCACGGTCCTCCGGCCGGGTCCGCCCGCCGGACCCATTTCCGCCTACTCCCCGCGGAGTACCCGGGCAGGCCGCCGCATCCACGCTGACCAGGCAGAAGATGCTTCCAGCGCACGACGACGGCGGGCCGTCCAGCCGGCAGCATCGCATGTATGACAATGACATCTTCCGCAACCGGTCAGGCCGGCACCCGGGACGGCGGCCGCCGCCTTGGTGTGGCACTGCTCGTCATCGCGACCGCCCAGCTGATGGTCGTGCTGGACGCGACCATCGTCAACGTCGCGCTGCCGCACATCCAGACCGCACTCGGATTCTCCGGCAGCGGCCTGGAGTGGGTGGTTAACGCGTATGCCCTGGCGCTCGGCGGGCTGCTGCTGCTCGGCGGCCGTGCCGGTGACCTGCTCGGACGGCGCCGGATGTTCGTGGCCGGCCTGCTGCTGTTCTCGGCCGCGTCCCTGGCCGGCGGGCTCGCCACCTCGCAGGCGTGGCTGCTGGCGGCCCGGGCCGTTCAGGGCGCTGGCGGCGCGATCGTCGCGCCCACCGCGCTGGCGCTGATCGCGACGACGTTCCCCGAAGGCTCGCCCCGCAACCGGGCGATGGGCGTGTACGCCGCGATGAGCGGGGCCGGCGGCGCGGCCGGGCTGCTCGCGGGAGGCCTGCTCGTCACGTACGCCTCGTGGCGGTGGGTACTGTTCGTCAACGTGCCGATCGGCATCGGTGTCGCGCTCGCCGCCCTGGTCGTGCTGCCTGGCGCCGCCCGCCGGCCAGGTCGGCTCGACCTGCCCGGCGCTATCACCGGAACCGGTGGAGTCGCCGCGCTCGTCTACGGCCTGTCCAACGCCGCTACCAGCCCGGACGGGACATCGCACTGGGGCGACGGCAAGGTAGTGACCGCGCTGACAGTCGGCGTGGTCCTGCTCGCCGCATTCGCGCTCGCCGAGACGCGCAGCCGTCATGCGCTGCTGCCGGTGCGATTGCTGCGTCAGCGCGACCGTCTCGGCGCGAACCTCATCATGCTGGGGGTAGGGACCGCCATCTTCGGCGTGTTCTTCTTCGTCACCTTGTTCGTACAGGACGTCTGGGGTTACTCCGCGCTCAGGACGGGAGTGGCGTTCCTGCCGCTGACCGCCGTGCTGCTAGCCGCCTCAGGCGCCGCCACCGCGCTCGTGCCGCGGATCGGCGCGCGTCCGCTGCTGCTAGCCGGCGGTGCCACCAGCGCCGGGGGCCTGTACTGGCTGTCCCGGCTGACCGAACACGCCACGTACGCGAGCGGGCTGCTCGGGCCGAGCCTGATGACCGGGGCCGGGCTCGGCCTGCTGTTCGTCCCGCTGCCGCTGGTCGCCCTGGCCCGCGTGGCCGAGGCGGACTCCGGGGTGGCCGCCAGCCTGCTCAACGCCGGCCGGCAGGTAGGCGGATCCATCGGCCTCGCGGTGCTGGGCACCGTGGCCTGGACCGTGATCGCCGACAGCACCCGTACCCACGGCGCCGCGGCCGCCCGGGCGGTCTCGCCGATGCCGGCCGCCACGTGGCAGGCGGCGGCATACCGGCACGCGCTGGCGGCCGGCTTCGACCGGGCCTTCCTGGCCGCCGCCGCGATCGCCGTGCTCACCCTCGTGATCGCGATCACCGCGATCCGCATCCGCCGTGCTGACCTGGCCGGCAGCTAGTCCCACCAGAAGGTCCAGATGGGTGTGGGAGCGCTGCTGTCCGCTGGCATCATGGCGCTATGGCTAGCGGGGTGGTGAGCCCGGTCTTTGCCGGGCGTGAGGCCGAGCTTGCCGTGCTGGCGGGCGCGCTCGAGGCGGCGGCGAAGGGGACCTCGGGCACCGTGCTGGTCGGGGCCGAGGCCGGGGTCGGTAAGTCCAGGCTGGTGAGGGAGTTCACCGCAGGGGTGCGTGTCCGGGCGCTCGTGCTGGCCGGGGGGTGCGTGGAACTGACGGCGGCCGGCCTGCCGTACGCACCGTTCGTGGCGGTCCTGCGGGAGTTGGTCCGGGCGCGGGGTGCCGCCGAGGTGGCCGCGCTGCTTCCCGGCCAGGACGGGCGGGCTGGCGTGGCTGCTGCCGGAGTTCGGCGCCCCGCCGTCCGGCGCCGATCCGGACACGACCCGAGCCCGGCTCTTCGCGCTGCTGCTTTCCCTGCTGGAGGCGCTGGCTGACCAGCAGCCGGCGGTGCTGGTCGTGGAGGACGTGCACTGGGCCGACCGGCCGACCTGTGACCTGCTCAGCTTCCTGGTCCGCAACCTGCGGCCAGCCCGGGTGCTGCTGGTGGTGACGTTCCGGTCGGACGAGCTGGACCGCCGCAGTGTGCTGCGGCCGTGGCTGGCGGGGCTGGGCCGGATGGAGGGGGTGACCCGGCTGGAGCTGCCCAGGCTGTCCCATGACCAGGTTGCCGTGCATCTGGCGGGCATCCTTGGCCGGCCGCCAGAGCCCGCCCTCACCGATACCGTGTACCGGCGCGGCGGCGGGATCCCGCTGTTTACCGAGTCCCTGGTGGGCTCGGATGGCATGCTCAGCCCCGGGCTGCCGGGGTCGCTGCGGGATCTGCTTATGGCCCCGGTGAAGGACCTGCCCGCGCCGACGCAGCAGGTGCTGCGGCTGTCCGCCGTTGGGGGATCGCGGGTCGGGCATGCGCTGCTGGCCGCGGTGACCGGGCTTGGCGACGCGGAGCTGAGTGAGGTTCTGCGGCCGGCGGTTGCCGCAGCCGTGATGGTCAGTGACGTTGACGGCTATGCCTTCCGGCACGAGCTGATCCGCGAGGCCGTGCTGGAAGACCTGCTGCCCGGCGAGCGCGCCCACGCCCATGCCGGATTCGCCTCAGCGCTGGCCGCTGACCCGTCTCTCGGCGCGGGAACCGCGACGGTCCAGGCTGCGGTCCACTGGCGCGGCGCGCAGCAGCACGAGCGGGCTCTGGCCACCGCGTGGCAGGCGGCGGGCGAGACCGGGGCGGCCTTCGCCTATGCGGAGCGCTTGGCCATGCTTGAGCAGGTGCTGGACCTGTGGCGGCGGGTACCCGGGCCGGAGCGAACCACCGGTGCCGATCACGCCGGGGTGCTGGAGCTGGCTGCTGACGCCGCCCGGTGGGCCGGAGTGCCGGAGCGTGGCCTGGCCCTGGCCGAGGCGGCACTCGCAGAGGTAGGTGATGCGGGTGAGCCTGCGCGGCGCGCGTCGCTGCTGCGGCGCCGGGTGGGCCTACGGCGCGAACTGCTGCTCACCGGCCAGCTCGATGACCTCCGTGCGGCGCTGCGCCTGGTGAGTGCCCCGTCCATAGCGCGTGCCCAGATCCTGGCCGAGCTGTGCTGGGCACTGATGCGCGAGGATCGCATTACCGAAGCTGGCCGGGCCGCGGATGAGCTTGCTGCCCTGGCCCGGCGGCTTGGCGACGAGGAGCACCAAGCCGAGGCCCTGCTCGCGCGTGCCGCCCTGCGCGCCCGCGGGGGCGAGAACACCCGCGCCGACCTGGAGGCTGCCCGGCAAGCCGCCGTGCGCATCGGTTCCGGGCGGCTGGAGGTGTGGGCGTATCTCCACATCACCAACACGCTGGAGGCCCTCGGCGACCACCAGCCTGCCATCCAGGTCGGCCGGGATGGGCTCGCCCGGGCCAGGCAGCTTGGGCTGGGCCGCCAGCTCGCCGCGACGATCGCGGCGAACCTGGCCGAATCCCTCACCTCCGCAGGGCGCTGGGAGGAGGCGGTGGAAATCCTCGAGGAACTGCTCCGCTTGGACCTGCCGCCGCTGGAGCGGTTCGGCCCCCTGCTGCTCCGCGCCCGGATCGCAGTCGCGCGCGGCGAGCGGGGAACCGCGCTGCGCATCCTGGACGAGCTGAGCGCGCTACCCGCTGGCAGGCAGGCCGAAACCGAGGGAGTGCTGCCGGTAGCCGAGCTGGAGATCAGCTGCCGGCTGGCCGAGGGTGACCTTACCAGCGCACTGGCCGCTGCTGCCACGGTCCCAGCCCGCGACCTGGATGCCTACCCGCGGTACTCGTGGCCGCTGCTAGCCACCGCGATGCGTGCATGCGCCGACGCCGCCACGGCGGGCCTGCATCGCAGAGACGGCCACCTGACCAGGCTCCGCGAAGACCTGGAGCTGCGCGCCGCGGGGGTCCCCCGGCCGAGCCCGCTGCAGCAGGCTCGCGCGGCAACCTTCGCAGCCGAAGCCTCCCGCGCGGGCGGGCGGCAGGACCGGGCTGGCTGGGAAGCGGTCGCGGCGGCCTGGGAGGCAGGGGGCCAGCCCTACCCGCTGGCCTATGCGCTGTTCCGTGCGGCGGCCGCCGCGCTGGCAGGCGGCAGCCGTGAAGTGGCAGCCCCCCGGCTACAGCAGGCCGCCGGGCTCGTCGGCTACCTCGGCGCGAAGCTGCTGGCCGACCAGGTCAGCCAGCTCGCCCGCCGCGCCCGTATCACGCTCGGCGATCCCGGCGACGGGCAGGCCGCCACGGCGCCGTTCGGGCTGACCAGCCGGGAGCTGGAGGTGCTGCGCCTGGTGGCAGCCGGATGCAGCAACCCCGAGATCGCCGCCGAGCTGTTCATCTCCCCCCGGACCGCCAGCGTGCACGTCTCCAACATCCTCGCCAAGCTCCAGGTCGCCTCACGAGGAGAAGCCGCCGCCGCCGCGCACCGGGCGCACCTGTTCGACACGTGCCGGGTGTGTTGTTCGTCTCCGGGGCGTCCCAGGCTCAGCGGCGCAGGGTGATCTCCTGCTCCATATGCGACAGCTTCTCGGGATTGCGCACGGCGTACAGCCCGGTGATGAGGCCGTCGTCGAGGCGTACCGCTATGACGGTGTCGATCTCGCCGTTGAGCCGGAGGATCAGCGCCGGGTAGCCGTTGACCTGCGCCGGCTGCAGCGAGGCCGCGGCGGCGATCCGGTCCAGCCCGGCGGCCAGCAAGCGGGCCACCGGGCCGGCCCCCACGACGGGCGCCAGCACGGCCTGCACGATTCCGCCGCCGTCGCCCAGGAAGACGACGTCAGGCGCGAGGATGTCGAGCAGGCGTTGCAGATCGCCCGTTTCGGCCGCCCGCTGGAACGCCTCGAGCGCGTCCCGGGTCTCGGCCGGGGAAACGACCCCGCGCGGCCGGCGCGCCGCGACGTGTGCCCGCGCCCGGTGCGCGATCTGGCGGACCGCGGCCGGGCTCTTGCCGACGGCTCCGGCGATCTCGTCGTAGGCCAGATCGAACACCTCGCGCAGCACGAACACCGCCCGCTCGGTCGGCGTGAGGGTCTCCAGCACCAGCAGCATCGCCATCGAGACGCTGTCGGCCAGCTCGACGTCCTCGGCCACGTCGGGCGCGGTCAGCAGCGGCTCGGGCAGCCAGGGGCCGACGTAGGACTCCTTGCGGCGGCCGAGCGTACGCAGCCGGCTCAGCGCCTGGCGAGTGGTGATCCGGACCAGGTATGCACGCTGGTCCCGCACGGTGCCCAGGTCGACGCCCGCCCACCGCAGCCAGGTCTCCTGCAGGACGTCTTCGGCGTCGGCGGCTGAGCCGAGCATCTCGTAGGCGACGGTGAACAGCAGGTTGCGGTGGGCGAGGAACGCCTCGGTGGCGGGGTCCGGACGGCCGCCACGGCTCATGCTCCCGCCGCGATCTTCTGGCGCGGTCTGCGACATGCCGGCCATGGGCGGGCTCCTGTTCACTCTCGGCTGCGTTACCCACCAGACACCGGGCCCCGCCGTTTTGTGACACCGAGACGGCAGCCAGTCCCTGCCGTCCGCCGCCAGATGATGTGACGCCGAGTCAGGCTGGCGAGCAGCGGTGCGCCAGATATCACCGATGTAGCCGCCTGCTTGTGGCGCACGTCACGTGACCGGCGCTGTCACAGCGACCGGGTCGCCGGCATCTCGTGTTCGTTCAGTCCAGCTGCACGCAACACCACGAGTGAGGGCGAAGTCATGGAACCCAGATTCAACATGTTCGGCAACGAGATCGGCGCCAAGTTCAGCAAGCGGTTCGCCAACGCCAGCCTGGTGATCGCGCAGTCGCCGCTGCCGAAGTCCACGCAGGAGCTGGCGGGGCTGCGCGCCAGCCAGATCAACGGCTGCGGTTGGTGCGTCGACCTCCACAGCAAGGAGGCCGCGGCCGCTGGTGAAACCGCGGTCCGGCTCAACCTGGTCGCCGCCTGGCGCGAGGCCACCGTGTTCACCGAGGCCGAGCGGGCCGCGCTGGCGCTCGCCGAGGAGGGCACCCGGCTCGCCGACGCCCACCACGGCGTGTCCGACGAGACCTGGGCCCAGGTGCGCAAGCACTACGACGACGACCAGATCGCCGCGCTGGTCTCCCTGGTCGCCATGATCAACGCGGCCAACCGGCTCGGCGTGATCGTACGCCAAAAGGGAGGTTCCTACGAGCCCGGCATG
>WNGG01003038.1_pt1 | contig 29091 bp, 19 predicted proteins | sample 5400661 | NCBI WGS metagenome assembly WNGG01 (sample SAMN13153372, study PRJNA577476) | soil metagenome | isolation source: 100 cm soil or saprolite under Garry oak tree replicate 1 | place: USA:California | collected 2016-06-15
GGCCCCTTTCAGATCGCAAATCGGCATCTCTTTAGCCCGCCTCGTCCGCCGCGCGAGATCCGCCCTGATCTGCCACAGGCCGTCGAAGCCGTTGTGCTCAGAGCACTGGCTAAAGAGCCGCAGCAGCGTTATCCAGATGGGCAAAGCTTCTCGTGGGCGCTAGAACACGCTTGCCAGTATCATACGCTCGAAGAAGAAGATACAGAGATCACCAGCCCGCGCAGGGCAATCCCACAGGCGCCAGCGCGGGAGGAGCATGCTGGCGCTTCTACGGCTCCCCAAAGGGCTGGCTTCACCCGCGTGTTTCTTTCATATCCGCCCACCAATGAAGATTTTGCCAAACGCCTCAAAGCTGACCTGAGCAAGCAAGGCGTGTTTTTCACTAACGACTACACCTTTGGTCCAGCCGATCAGCGCGATCCAGAACAGATCATGCAGCAGGCCGTTCGTGCCGCCCACGTCGTACTGGTCGTGGACTCTGAGGCTACCAGATCATCGAAAACGGTCAAGGAACATCTGCGCGCTGCCGCGACGTACCAGAAGCGATTTGCATACGTCTGGATATCTGGTCTGGGCGTTGCTTCTCTGTCGTTCGGTTTCCAGGGTCCGCCGCCAGAGGTTATCGATGCTCGCCAGAATCGCTATTCGCAGGCGTTGGACGACATTATCGAGTATCTGAATGAAGACATCGCCACGGCTACGGCTGCCCTCCCATCCGTCACGCAGCAAGAAGATAGGGAGCCGCGTAACCCTTACAAAGGATTGCGCGCATTCACAATGGACGAAGCCGATGATTTCTTCGGTCGCATCAGACTCATTGACAATCTGGCGAGCAGAGTACAAAGGCTGGTGACAGAGCAGCCCCACAGAGCGGGAAATCGCCTCCTGGCACTCATTGGCCCCAGCGGGTCCGGCAAGTCGAGTGCAATGCTGGCCGGTCTGCTGCCCCGACTCCAACAGGATACGATACCCGGCAGCAAGCAGTGGATCTATCTGGAACCTATGAGGCCGGACCGGCATCCGGGTGAATCGCTGGCCCTCACGCTCGCCCGGCGGATGCCGCACCTGAGTCCGCAATCCATCCATGCAGATCTGGGAGAGGAGTCGGCTCGCGCCCTACATATTTTTGCTGCATTCCTAGCCCGACAAATTCGCCAACCAGATCCACGGACAGGGGCGCATGTCGTGCTGGTCATCGACCAGTTTGAAGAGGTCTTTAGCCCCATGGTGAGCGAGAGAGAACGCCAGCACTTTCTCGATCTGCTCACGACCGCCGCGACGGAGCCAGGGGGACCGATGGTTGTTCTGCTCACTCTCAGGGCTGACTTCTACGGCCATACCATGCAGTACCGGGAGTTGAATCGCCTGATCGAGGCAAATCATGTTCCGGTGACCCCGATGGATCTGGACGATCTGCGAGCCGTGATCGAGGGTCCTGCGGCTCTCCTTGATGTTCGGGTGTCTTTTGAGGGCAATCTTGCTGGCGATCTGCTATTTGAAGCACAAGGGCAGGCTGGAGCCTTGCCTCTGTTAGAGTTTACGCTGGATCAGCTATTCCAGATGCGCGAGGGCACCATACTAACGCTGCCAGCCTATAAGCAGATCGGCGGCGTCAAGGGCGCGCTGGTCAAATGCGCCGATGACGTCTACTCGCAACTGCCCAATGAGGAATATCGGACACTGACTCGTGCTCTCTTCTTGCGCCTCATTGATCCCGGTCCAACTCCGCAGGATGCCACTCGCCGCCGTGCTGCGCTGACCGAGCTGGCACTACCCGACGAGAAGCAAAGAACCATCATTGCAGCCATTGCCGACGCATTTGTCGCTGCTCGTCTGCTTGTTGTCAACGAGCAAGGCGGGGAGCGTACTATCGAGGTAAGCCACGAAGCTCTGATTGAACGCTGGCCGCGCCTCTTCATCTGGCTGCGCGAGGCTCGATCCGATATCATTCTCCAGCGCACCATCAGCAATGATGCCCGCGAATGGCAACGGCGCGGCGGGCCAGTAGATCGTCTGTACAGCGGCAGCGAACTCATCGAGGCGCTGGCCTGGGAAAAGCGCAATTTCCCGAATCAGGACGAGGCCGACTTTCTGCGTGCAAGCGTCACAGAGCAGAATCGCCGGGAAAACGAAGAGCGAATGCGCCTGCAAGAGCAAATCAGGACGCAGCAAGAGCAAATCAAGTTGCGGGATAACATCACGAAACATCAGAGCCGCCTGCTCAGGGTCCTGTCCATTTTTACCATCATCGTCATCATTTTGGGATCGCTGGCAACCTATAGTTACCTCAACGCGAAGGACGAGGCGCTCAAAAACGCTTCACGTGTGTTGGCTAACAGTGCCGATCAGGCATTAACACAACACCAGATTGACCTCGCTTTATTGCTCAGTATCAAGGCGCTACAGGAACACGACACTCCAGAGGCTCGCAATAGTCTGTTCAATGCGCTCATGCAAAGTCCACATCTCGCAGGTATACTCAGCAATGGATACAATTATCCTCAACCATACGACTCTAGCCACATCCTCGCGCTGGCATTTGGCAAAGACGAGCAGACGCTTTATACCTACAATGGGTCACATCAGATCCTCCACTGGATTGTGCAAAAGCACACCTATCAACCAATCACCATTCCAGTAAACCTGAAGGCAGAGACTCAATTCGATCTCGCTTTCAGCCGGGACAATCACACATTGGGCATTGTAAGTAATGACGGAATATGGTTAGTAGATCTCCAAACCAACACCGCACGCCCATCACTAGCACCTCCACTAGCAGGGATACCTGCCACCATTCCACTCAGTGCAGCAATCGCCTTCAGCCACGATGGAGGACTGGTTGCAGCCAGCCGGTGTGACAGTTACCCTCACTTTGCCCCTGATCAGTCTCCTCCCCCGTGTGCAGAGAGCAAGATTTCTATCTGGAATACACAAAATGGTCAGGAGGCTCGCTCTTCATTCACAATCAACATGGATACCCTTGGTCTTGCGTTCAGTTCTGATGGCACACAGCTTGCCATAGCTAGTCCTACAACCATTATAGTAGTAGACATCGCAACAGGTTACCAAAAAACATTGCCGCGAACGAATACGGATATCATCAGCATTGCCTTCAGCCCCAATGAGAGGAAATTGGCAGCCGGTAGCCAGGATGGGACAATCCATATGTGGAATACTTCAACAGGGGAATCTCTCTCAGTTTTTTCTGGACACAAAGGTCCAGTTGAAAGCATCGCCTTCAGTCACAATGGCAATATCCTGGCTTCTGCGAGTCAGGATGGGACAATCAGGCTCTGGCAGGTAAGTACAGGCACAGAGATGGCTGGCTCGCCATTTATTGGTCATCCAGATCAGGTGTTTAGTATCGCTTTTAGCCCTAATGATGCGATGTTGGCTTCCGGTGGCAAGGATGGTTCTCTCATGATATGGGACATGAATGCTGAAGGGACCATTAATCGGCGGCTGGCTGATGCTGGAGGCACACATAATGTTCTTTTGAGCCGCGATGGTAAGATCATTATAGGAACCGATGACGGCAAGCTCTTGCTTCTAGATAGTAATACGGGGGAGTTGCAGAAGACACTTAAAGAGATGATTGCCTACCCGATCTCCCCATTATCAGACGTATCACCGCGTGCAATTACATCGATTACGCTTAGCGGCAATAACAAGATTTTAGCAGCAGGACGAGCAGATGGCACTATCCTTCTCTGGAACTGGCAAACAAAAACTCTTATGCGGCCCTCTCCATTGAAGTATAGAGGTCATCTTACAAAGGTGGTGCTGAGTGATGATGGTAATCTCCTGGCAGCGGGGGGTGATGGACCTGCTGTGATGATCTGGAATCTCAACATGCCAGGCAATGTATCTGTATTCCCCGTTAACGCAGCACTCCACATTGGAGCCGCGATAGCATTGAGCAATGATGGCAAACTACTGGCAGCAGGAAACTGCGCAACACAGCAAGCTGGCAACTGCTCGAAGTCAGAAGTGCTAGTGTGGGCAGTGGGAACAAATCAGCCTCCTACTCATCTCTTCACTGACCATCAGAGGCCATTTCTGGATGTAACCTTCAATCCTGATGGCAGTATCCTGGCGGTCAGTAGTTTCGACGGGATCAGATTGTGGGATACCACAAAACACACCACTACCACCCTAACCGTTGACTCTTCTATCAGCCAACCTGATCTGTACTACCGAACCCTTCATTTTAGTTTTGATGGCAAGCTGTTACTCTCATCCAATGAGTTTGGTGATACCACCTTTACATTCGTGCTATGGGACGTGCTCCACTCAGAGCAGCTTGTACAACCTTTCTCGGAGAGCTCTAGCGCGGATGGTTCAATCGACATTCAACATGGCAGCCTTGCGTTTAGTCCTGATAGTCAACATCTGGTCTCGATTTTCACACGTGACCATACAAACATTCTCCTGCTGTGGGATATCACGATCTCAGCCTGGGAACGTCGTGGCTGTGACATCGCACATCGCAACCTCGCCCCCAATGAGTGGAAGCAACTTGTGAAAGACGAGCAGTCACCTACTCAAATATGTACCAATTTTCGGCTTGACACTTAGCAGTTGACCTAGTTTTAGAATGAGGAGATACACCTATGACCGACATTGATGAAGCATGGGGAAGAGATGCTCATACTTTAGGAGCTACCTGGACTGATAGGGGCACAACACAAGTTTGGCTAACCGCATGGAGCGGCCCTAAAAGGAAAGGAGCAACCTCTACCACTAAGGGGGCCGGGTTAGGATATGTTTCGGTTCAAAACCCTGGTATTTATGATGTCTACATCGACAATCCTATCGACCAGACAACCGGCAAGAAAAAAACCGCAACTACTGCTTCTGAATCGGCTCGTGCCATATTCGGTGAGCGCATTCCTCTCAGGCCACCAGACGTACGGGGAAATCTACAGCCGCTGGCCGCGCTCGCTGACCAGTTCCGCTTTGACCTGCTCGTCCCCGAAGGCAAATTCGTAGGCCACTATGTACGGCAAGGGACAAATGGCGGCTGGGAGCGCGTTGACAAACTCTTGCTCCCGGACGGACAGCAGATACCAGATACAGCGGTTTCCCACATCCAGAGTTTCCGTGCACCAGATCACTTGAACGCTTTGACCTGGATTCAGCCCTCAAACACTCTGGTAGCATTCGAGTACAAACCCGATAGTGATTCGCATGAAGCGATCCCCGTCGATGCCGCTACAGGCGAGTTCAGCGACGTACCGGCACTCGTGCAGACGGATCAGGGACTCTTCCATCTGCTCGTGCCTCTCCCCCTCGACCCAGATGGCGCACAGTTGATCATCCACCAGATCCATACGAATGAGACTATTCAGGGCCCATGGAAGACTGGTGCCACGCTGCCCTCGCTAGGACCGGGAGTCAGAGTCATCTCCATTGCTCTCGTGCAGGCCGACGGATATGGAAGTCTGAAGGCGGTCGTTCGCGTCAGACCATTCGAGGGGTCCGATTTCCTGGTATCTTACCAGTCTGATCCGAACTATAACTGGCAAGGTCCTTTTCCCGTAAGCACCGCCGTAATCATAGGTCCAGGAGTATCCACGTTCCCACATGAACAAGATACGATAGAGAATAATCCTGGTGCGCCGGGCCATGAGAGTTCCTTCGCGCTTACCCCCTTGCACACACCCGATACTATTAGCAACGTGGCTGGCTCACCTGGCCTGGCCCAGAGCATTTTTGGCGATCAGGAACAGCTTGATCTGATCGTCCCCATCGCGGACCCCCAAACAGGGACCATCACGCTCACTCAATTCACCCAACCCGCAGGTTTCGAGGTCAGCATCAACCAGCCCTGGAAGCGTGCCGCAACGCTACAACCATTGAACAATGATGCTCATACGCAGGTCGTTTCTACCTCGATCATTCAGGATAGTCACCGCGATCTTCAAAACATCGCCCATGTGATGACTCCACGGGGAGAGAATCTTCTGGCTTTCTACATCTTCAATCCGAAAACGGGCTGGAGCAAGCCAGCCCCCGCCACGAAGCCGAATGGCAAGCCGATCATCGTCGGGCATGACAATGGTCCCTCCGATGAGAATGGGGATAACTCGGACGATCATGACGATAACGGCCACGAAAACGGTCACGAAAACGGCGATCCCGACCACACCCCTGATTCGTAAAGACATCTGCTGGCCTGCTGCACATACGCCGCAGGCCAGCTAATCATCATGCAGTCAAACGCCTGGATACCTTACCTCAGCAGAGTAAAAGCTGGGTGCTGCCAAAAGCTGAATCGACAGCACACGGCATCTCTTTTGCAACCGCTGCAAGGCAGGCCAGAAGGGAGAAGAAGTTCATACTGCCCTGTTACTGATCTCGGCATAACCAACTAAACCATTTGTATTGTGCGTTGGCTTTAGAAGGTCAGAGCAAAGGCAAATGTTTACATCTCTAAGCCGAGATTAGTAGTTCTTTGGATACCAAATTGCGCAGCAAGAAACGAAAGGGACATGAACGATCAACAGGTGTAAGCCTGTTTTGGACAATGCAAAAGGGGGTCTTCCTGGGTCTTCCTCACATTTGGTGAATAAAGCTCATCAGGAGCGATCTCTTGATGTGCGTTCATAGCTCGGCAATACCCGAATCACCAAAAGTGAGGAAGAGCCCCAGTTAAATTAGCGAAAACACATTTCCATGAGCGAAAACAATCTGAGATGTCTCGTGTGAGCGGGAGTGAACTCACAGCAACAATCCCTCTGCCAATACAACCTAGATCGCTTGACTTGCCAGCTTGAGGTACTTTATTCTAGCATCCTCCCAGGTGGCCTCACTCAGGCCCAACTTCTTCAGTACCAGCTCAATAGCCTCTCCCCGTTTGAGACAACGGACGGCATAGGTATCACGGAGAATGCTGGCTGTCACTTTCTTTTGGACACCGGATCGCTGAGCAATATCGGTGGTCAGCGACTCAACAAAGCGTGGTGTGCAGGGAAATAACACGTCAGTGATGTGATAGACACTCACGTAGTCCCGAAAGACGGGCTCAGTCTCTTGTGGCAGTTTCAGTTTCCTATCCTTTTTCACTTTTTTGCTCGTATGTTTGACCCACAGTTCAGGCGCGTAGCGGTTAGAGAAATCAAATGGGACATGTAACCCCGCAGCCGGATTGTCAACTAAGGCCCCTTGCATGACGAGCCAGAGGAAGTAATTATTGATCGCGCTTAACTTCCGATTGATTGTCTTTGCCGTATACGGTTGCTGACGGAGCTTCAGGCCGTCAGTTTTCAGTTTGGAGATCCATTGATGAATATCATGAATAGTCAGCTCTTTCAGTTTCTGATGCCATCTCGAATGTTGTGTAACGGTGGGCAGGAAACAAGCAGGCATGGATGCGAGACAGAGGCAACCAGTTCACCTGATCTGACAGAGTGTATAAATGCCCGACACGCTTCCCAAAGTCGTCTTCAGAAACAACAAAAGCAATAAGAGCGTAAAATTGAGAGAACGTGGAGAGCTTATTGTATAAATGCTTTGCTCAACTGTTCTGCGGTATAGCTGGCTCCTGTTAAGTTGGCCCCTTTCAGGTTGGCTCCATCGAGGAGGACGTTGTTGAGATTGGCATTGCTGAAATCGATTCCAGACAGCTCGGTTCCGCTCAACTTGATGTTGCTCAGGTCGGCGCCACTCAGGTCGGCGGCGCGCAGATCAACGATTGCGTTGCCTCTGTAGATGAGTCCTGCTTCATGGAGGAAGCGTAACACTTCGCCTTTACGGTTTGTACCGACGCGGCGCAGCGCCGTCAATGTGCGCGCTCGCGCCACCTCTCGCACATCGCTTCCTGGTTGTGAGCTGCTCAAGTTTTTATCCAGGAGCAATTCCAGCATGTAGTCCTGGTATGCTTCTAGCGCAGCTTCTTGCTTGCGATCTTCATCTACCTGGAGATCAGCCTGGTTGGGTTGGTCGCTTTGGGCAGCTGGTGCAGCCGCCTTGTCATCTGCTTGATGTCGCTGCCCTGTGAAGACGAACGGCAAGGCCGAGACAAAGACTGGAGCGCTCAGAAGCTGGATCCAATCCCAGAGCTTGCCATTTTCTGGGAATCCTGTGTTTAAGTGGAAGAAATACCCTCCTATGATCCCCACCAATATGGCCACCCAGAACACGCCTATAAGCACGGTCCACACGGTGTGCCACTTGATTGGTCGACGCCCGGTTGTGGGCTGTTCGGTTGTGATAGCTGCCATTTGATATCTCCTAATCAAGTCGAGTTGTCAGATGTCGCTAACATGTTCGCGCTATAGGGGGCCGATCATACGTTTGTAGCAGAGTGAATTGCAAAGAGTATCTTCTCCATGGTATCACAAAGGTAAATAGGTAAGGTAATTATACCTAGTTCTTTTGGATGCCATACCAAATGTTGTGTAATGATATAGAGCAGAAAAGCCCGGAAGCTAGGCCTAGACTGGCTTTAACGCCTTTTCGCTGCACACCATTACACAACAATCGATATAGCATCTCACGCGAGACTATCTGTATTGTAGGAGACGGAGATACTAATCTTGACCCGTTATCACGGTGACGGTTTTGCCGCCGCGTTGTTTGCGGTCGCGCATGATACGGACGATGCCGTCGCTTTTTTGGGTTTGAGGTGTTTGATTTCCGGCAGGGGTGTTGCAGCGGCAGTGTTTATAGGATTGTCCGCATTGTGGGCAGATGGAGATTCGTCCACTATCGGTTGAGTAGACCGGGCGGTCTGGCATTAGGGTGTGTCCTTTCTTGTTAACTCCTCACTGCCTGCGGCAGTTCGCAAGAGATTTTATGATGGGAGTTGCAGACTTTGCCACTTGCGGTGGCAAAGTCTGCAACTCCCATGAAGTTATAGATGAGCCACCAGAGGGGGCGAGTGTTTAACGAAGCTGATTAGAAGATTGTATCATATATCTGTTATCCTTGGGATGATAGAGCTTTTTGGGTTCACCATTCTTTGATCGACTGGCTGAAGAACTCGAACAGGTGCGACGACAAGGCTATGCCTACGATCATGAGGAAGTGATACAGGGACTGTGCTGCGTGGCAGCTCCCATATATGATGAGAACGGACATGCGCTTGCTGCCGCTACGTCCACTCCTGGATCTTGCAGCACCACTTCGAGGACATGGACATGCCTGCGCCCTTCATCTGTGGCAGGGGTAACGTCCCCTCCGTGCCCTATAACGGACCGGAGGAAATGGCGTTCTATCCCACCTCCAAGGATATTGAAGCCGTGCTGATAGATTTCGCCATTACTTAGCGGTAAGCAAGCTTGCAGAAGCAGAGAGAGAGATGAGAGAGGAGGCAACGAAATGAAGAGCTTCACCTACGACGCCCTGCCCGGTAGGGTCATCTTCGGACCCGGGGCGAGCCGGCAGAGGCTCGCTGAGGAGGTGGACCGGCTGGGCGCTCGCCGTCTCCTGCTCATCGCCACCGAGCGGGAGAGGGAGCGCGCCCAAGCGTTGTCGGCGCCCTTAGGCGAGCGTATTGTCGGCGTCTTCACCGGGGTCAGGCCGCACGTGCCTGTCGAGGTGGCTGAGGAGGCCAGGGAGGTGGCCCGTCGCCTCAAGGCGGACTGTCTGTTGAGCATTGGCGGAGGGTCGACGACCGGCACGGCCAAGGCCATCGCCCTCGCGGAGCCGCTGCCCATCGTCGCGGTGCCAACCACCTATGCCGGCTCGGAGATGACCCCAGTCTGGGGCCTTACCGCTGGGCAGCGCAAGACGACCGGAACCTCACGCAACGTTCTGCCCAAGGTTGTCGTCTACGACCCAGAGCTCACCTTCTCCCTGCCTGGGTTCATCAGCGGACCGAGCGCGATGAACGCGATGGCCCACTGCGTCGAAGCCTTCTATGCGCCGGGGGCCAACCCGATCACCTCCCTCATGGCCGAGGAGGGCATCCGTGCGCTCGCGCACGGCGTGCCGGTGGCGGTCGAGAAGCCCGAGGACCTCGAGGGCCGCAGCCAGACCCTCTACGGCGCGTACCTGGCAGGGGCCGCGTTCGCCGTCGCGGGGTCGGGGCTGCACCACAAGATCTGCCACGTCCTGGGCGGTGCCTATAACCTGCCACACGCCGAGATGCACACCGTCATCCTCCCGCACGTCGTGGCCTTCAATGAGTCGGCCATCCCCGAGGCCATGGAACGGGTGGCCCGCGCCATAGGGGCCCAGAGCGCTGCGGCTGGCCTTTACGACCTCGCTAAGAGGATAGGGGCGCCGACCGCGCTGAAAACCATCGGCATGAAGGAGGAAAACCTGAACGAGGCGATCACCCTGGTCCTGGAGAAGGCGCCCGACGACAACCCACGCCCGGTGGACGAAGCGGGCGTTCGGGCTATCCTTGAGGGCGCCTACGCGGGGCACCGTCCCATAGGTCTGTCATCCTGAGCGCAGCGAAGGATCTCTCGCGGGGCCCAGCGCAGATCCTTCGCTGCGCTCAGGATGACAGCAGGGCTGAAGTGAACGTCTATGGGCACCGTCCTGGGCGCGTGCCAGAAAGGTGATCTAGCAAGCAAAGAGAGGAGAAGAGATGGATCAACACAAGGAGAAACCCATAGCAAACGGAACGCACAACCTGGCTGACGAGGACCTCACGCAGGCGGTGCTCGCGAGCTTCGACGACTCCACGTCGGAGCGGTTCCGGGAGGTCGTGCAAAGCCTCGTCAGGCACCTGCACGCGTTCGTCAGCGAGGTGCAGCTGACCGAAGAGGAGTGGTTCAAAGGCATAGACTTCCTGACCCGTACCGGTCACATCACCGACGACAAGCGCCAGGAGTTCATCCTGCTCTCGGATGTCTTAGGCGTTTCGATGCAGATGATCGGGATAAACAACAAGAGGCCTACCGGGGCGACTGAGTCGACGGTCTTCGGCCCCTTCTTCGTCGAGGGCTCGCCCCGTTACGCCAACGGCGACGACTTGGCCAACGGGGCCCCCGGCGAGCCGTGCTTTATGCACGGTCGGGTGCTGTCTCTCACGGGCGAGCCGATACCGGATGCCGACATCGAGGTCTGGCAAAGCGACTCCCATGGCTTCTACGATGTGCAGTATGAGGGGCTATCGGAGGCGCGGGGCCGCGGTCACCTTTACTCCGATGAGGAAGGGCGCTACTACTTCTGGTCGGTAAGGCCAGTCGCCTATCCGATCCCGGACGACGGGCCGGTGGGGGAACTCCTGGACGCGGCAAACCGGGGCCCGATGCGTCCGGCGCATGTTCACTTCATGGTCAAGGCACCGGGCTACAAGACCCTTATCACCCACATCTTCGAGGAGGGCGACCAGCACCTGAACTCGGACGCCGTTTTCGCCGTGAAGAGCTCCCTGATCACGCGCTTTGAGCGCCACGAGCCCGGCACCGCCCCGGACGGCAAGAAGATGGACGTGCCCTTTTACACCATGAGCTACGACTTCATACTGGCCCCTGCCGAGGTGAAGGATAGGCACAACTCGTGAGGCCTCCTCGGCAGGCGCTCACAAAGGCGTGGGCGAGAGGGGGAGGGAGGAGAGTTCTCGGGGGTAGGTTTTGTGCCATGGCGAGGGGCATCGCGTAGGGGCTCTTGTGGCTGCCGGTGGGCAGGCAGACACCTCTTGCTCAGGCGCTGGGGAAGGACAAGGGCACGGCGGGCGCCCACAAGGGGCCCCACTCCGCCCACCACCGCTCCCGCCCCCTACGCGTCTCACGTCAGGGCACGGCGGGCGCCCACAAGGGGCCCCACTCCGCCCACCACCGCTCCCGCCCCTACGCGTCTCACGTCAGTATGACAAGAGGACTTGCCATACCGTGCCTCAAGAGGAGGAATCAGCTATGGAAACGATGCAGATCATTTCACAATTGACCGATGTCTTGCCACCTGAACCAGCAGTTCTCACGATCGGTTTTTTTGATGGCGTTCATCGTGGCCACCAGCAAGTGATCCGCCATGTGATTGATCGCGCATCGCAACAGAAAGCACGGGCTGTACTCGTTACGTTTTGGCCTCACCCGCAGCGTGTCCTCCATCCTGGGAAGTCGAAGCCTTTGCTCACAACGCTGCAGGAAAAGCTAGAGTTGCTAGCAGCGCTGGGAGGACTCGATACGGCTGTAGTCATGCCCTTTACAGCAGAACTAGCACGACTCACGCCGCGTGAATACCTTGAACTACTACGTACCTATTTCCAATTACGAACGCTGATTGTGGGAGCAGACTTCGCACTTGGACACAATCGTGCAGGAGACATCACCTGGCTGCAGCATGCAGGGAAAGAGCTGGGCTTCACTGTCGAGACTTTCACTATAACGGCAGGTGATAGTCGCATCAGCAGCACACGTATTCGCCAACTGATAGCCGCTGGTCAAGTAGAGGAAGCAGCAGGTCTCCTGGGTCGACCTTATACGATGAGCGGTATGGTAATACGAGGGAAGAGAAGTAGTCACCGGCATGGATTCCCTGCAGCAAACCTGTTACTCGATGCTGTGAAGTTGTTGCCAGCTAATGGCGTGTATGGAGTGCGTGTACAGGTACCAGGTGATGAACGGGCATCGAGATTGGGAAGAGCGTATGTTGGTAGGCATGTCGAAGCAGGAGAAGGAAATTCCGTGCTTGTGGAAGTTCACCTGTTGGACATACAAATCGATCTTTACGGTCAGCACCTGGTAATAGAGTTTGCAGCCCGGTTAGGCGAGGAACTGCACTTCCAGTCAAGTCAGCGCTTCGATCAGTGGTGCGCGACCTGAGCACAGGTACAAGCTACTGGCTCCCTTAACCAGCAGGAGACCATTCCAGTTGTGTGCTCGTGAGGGAGAAATTGGTTCTCTTCATGTGTTTTACCTCTTGACGATACAACATTTATTGTAGTATAATCAGTTGAGTGGAACACACACGGGAGGGCAAGAGCTCATGCTCATCTACGAGTACAAACTCGACGGCAATCCAGCCCAATACGCGAGCATCGATGAAGCGATCCGCGTCGTGCAATTCATTCGCAACAAGTGCATCCGCCTCTGGATGGACGGACGGCGGATCAACAAGAACGATTTGCAGTGCTACTGTGCGACGCTTGCCAAAGAGTACCCGTTTGCGGCATGTCTCAATTCCCAAGCTCGTCAGGCCAGTGCGGAGAGAGCCTGGGCTGCCATCTCTCGCTTCTATGAGAACTGTAAGAACAAGAAGCCTGGCAAGAAGGGCTATCCCAAGTTTCAGCATGACAATAGGAGCGTGGAGTACAAGCAAACAGGTTGGAAGTTAGACCCCGATGGACGCCACATCACCTTCACCGATGGCTGTGGGATTGGTCGCTTGCGCCTGGTGGGCAATCGCGGACAGCACATCGAAACCTTTCCCGTCAAGCAAATTAAACGAGTTCGCCTCCTGCGCCGCGCCGATGGATATTATGTGCAATTGGGTGTCCAGGTCGAACGCAAGTGTGAACACGTTGAAACCGGCAGCGTGGTAGGCATCGACATGGGTTTGAAGGTCTTCTACACCGACTCCGACGGCAAGACGGTTGAGAACCCACGCCACGGACGCGTAGCCTCGAAGAAGCTCAAACGCCTGCACCGGCGGGTGTCTCGCAAACACAAGAAGAGCCAGAACCGCAAGAAAGCCAGACAACGTTTAGCCAAAGCGTCTCTGAAAGTGCAACGGCAGCGTGAAGATTTCGCCCGCAAGACGGCGAACGCGCTCGTCTCGTCTCACGACTTGATTGCCTACGAACACCTGCAGATCCGCAACCTGGTCAAGAACCACAAATTGGCCAAGAGCATCCATGATGCCGCCTGGGGGCACTTCCTCAGTTGGGTGAAAGCCTACGGTATCATGCATGATGTGCCCATCATCGCCGTCGCCCCACAGTACACCAGCCAAGATTGCTCTGGCTGTGGAGAGCGTGTCAAGAAGACGCTCTCCACCCGCACGCATGTGTGTCCCTCGTGCGGGTTGGTACTCGACCGCGATGAGAATGCCGCCGTGAATATCTTGGCAAAAGCATTCGAGGGTACCCTGGGGCACAGGGAAACCCATGAGCTGGTCTCATGAAACGCTTGGGGAGAGATGACCTCTACTGTCCTCTTCGCGAGGAGAGGAGGGCAAGCCATCTCGCGGAACCAAGAACCCCCCGCTTTCCTAGCGGGGGAGTGTCAGAATACTAGTGCTCAATAGTGAGCATGTGGGGGATACTTCTTTGTGTACGTTCGCTTATACCTCTGGGAGTATAGTATGTTTTTGTGCTAATCAAGGAATGGCTATTCATTTCCCGCTTGAGAGACGGGGGTTTCTGGTTCGGTTCTGCAAAGAATAATAAAACTTCTGACGCGAAGCTTTGAAATGATCAAGAGGAGACATTTATGGCAGTGATAGATAAGGTTCCATCATCCTCTGTGGATGCGGGGGCAGGGAAGAGAAGAAGATTTACTTTCATGTGGCTGATGAGCATAATCTGTATGGGGTTGCTTGTGTTTGTTCTTGTGCGTATGGTGATGCAATTTGTGACACCACCACCACCATCTGCTTTGCGCTTTGTGCAGGATATTCCGATGCCCAGTCCATTTCCAGATGCGAATCGCACGGCCAAGAATCCCTTTGCGCCAGGGGTAGCGGTGCTTTTTGATCACTTTGACTTTCAGGCTCTCGATCCGCAAACCCATCTGCTGTTTATGGCTCATACAGGGCCAGCACCGGATAGGGAGGCGCAGGTAAATCGCAATTTTAATCCTGATAAGGATGCGGCAACGGATGGCAATGTGCTTGTTTTCAATGTGCTGGAAAAGAAGATAGTAGGGTTGTTGCCTATTCCACAAACAACGGGCGTGACGATTGCTCCTGATCTCGAAAAGGTGTATGTTGCTGATGGCAATGATAATATTGTGTATGTGATCGACGAGCGAACATTACAATTTCAACCAATTGAGCTGGCACAAAATGATAGTCCCGATGGGATGGAGTATGACCAGATTGATCATCTGGTCTTTGTGTCTGTACCTGGTGCGCCAGCGAACCCGGATCAAAGCAATGTTGTTGACAAAAAAAATCAGAATGTGAATGTGATTGATGCGTTGACGGATAAGGTGGTCGCAAGAGTTCCGTTAGGTATGGATGGTAAATGGGGAGACGATGTAGGGCATGTGCGCTTTGATCCTGGGCTGCACGAGGTCTTTGTGGTGGTGCAGCAGTTGCCAGATCCGGATAGCCCTAATCCAAATATCTTGCCTCCTCCTGACACAGCCCGATTGGTAGAAATTGATCCTGTGACCAAAAAAGTGATTACGCGTATAAAGCTGTCTTATGGTTGTTTTGTGCCTCATGGATTAGCGATAGATACGGAACAGCATATTGCATACGTAGCGTGTGTTGATTCTGATCCTCCACATATCGAGCGGGTTGATCTGCGAACGTCAAAGCTGATTGCGGAAGACGCTTATCCTATACCAGTCAAGCCTGATATTCTGGCAATAGATTATGGCTTGCATGTGCTCTATGTAGGTTGTGGGGCAGGGGTAGCGGTATTCAAGATAGATGGGCGGAACTTCACGTGGTTGACGACGTATAATCCTGGTGTCAATACGCATACGGTGGCGATCAATCAGGCAACGCATGAAGTATACCTGCCATTGGTACGTGAAGGTGGTAGGGCGGTGCTACGGATTATGCAATATAAAACGAGCTGAAAAGGGTAGATTCTTCAATGCCAAAGAAAAGGTTCCTGGTGGTAGTGCCACCAGGAACCTTTTCTTTGGCATTGAAGAATGTTTGCAAAGCTATGAGAACAATTCTTCGTAGGTGAAGGAGGTGGTGTCATCGATGGTAATACGGTCTCCATTGACAAGGGCAAGTTCGTCAATACGTTGGCCCTGGCAACTCATACCGTTGAGACTTTCGGCATCTTCTACGACCCATGAGCCGTTTTTCCAACGGATAAGAGCGTGGAAACGGGAGACGCTGGGCGAGGGTATCTGAATATCGCTGGTAGAGAAACGTCCAATGGTGAGTACGGGTTTACTCAGGCGATATTTTTCGATAGGCTGACCATCTATTTCAACAATGACACGAGCTTTAAGGGGTGTATGAACATTTGTGTCATGTGCTTGTGGGAGCCGACGATAATAGGAATGGCGTGTCTCGGGGGCTTCACGCAGGTCAGGTCTCAGTTCTGCGAGCATCTCTGGCAGTTGTGCGGTTGGCATCTCTGCAATATCTTGCGTTGGTGAGTCGTTTTGTGTATCTGTGATTGTTGAAAGACTTTGAGTGTCTGCCTCCGCAATATCTGCTGTATCGTCTGTTGGCGATACAGCTATAGGGGGAAGGCGTTGGGTAACGTCATCGAGGGGATCGGTTTGTGGTTCTATGGGTTTATGACGTGGGGGCAAGGGTGTAATTGTGGCGCGATGATCATTATCCTTGTCATTGTGTTGGCTGTTGTCATGCCCATTGCCGATAGCGTTTCCGCTTCCATTGCCGTTGTCACTGTAGGTGTTATTTCTGATTTCTGTGGAGCGTGAAGGGGTGATAGAGGCCAGGACAGGAACAGGTAGGCGTGGGATAGTTTCCTCTATGTCGCCTTCAAGAAGGTGGTCTTTTTCCAGGATTGGTGAGGTTACTGGTATGCGTGGCAGGTTAAGGGATGATGGGAGAGGAGTTAGTGGCAGCGTGTTGGTGCGTACTGCCGGTATGCGTGGGAGGGTGCCGCGATAGACCGGGCGCACAATGGTATCATCCTCGCTGCGGTCAAGGTTGTAGCGATTCTGCTCTTCGAGGAGATGAGCAAACAAGCCGTTCAAGGCTTTTAGTTCGTAGAATGAGCCACGCTCGACAATTTGTCCATTGTCCATAACGAGGATTTCGTCGACGTGGCCGAGGGTGCTGAGGCGGTGAGAGATAGTCAGGACGGTGCGCCCGACGATCAGTTTGCTGAGGGCATGCATGACCTCAGCTTCGGCTTCGACATCCAGATTGGCGGTTGGTTCGTCGAGGAGGAGAATAGGTGTGTCACGCAGGATGGCACGAGCAATAGCGAGGCGTTGTTTCTGACCAGCGGAGAAGTTGCTGCCCTGTTCACGGACGACAGTATCATAGCCATTGGGCAAGCTCATAATCATATCGTGAATGTTAGCTTTTTTAGTGGCCTCGATGACTTCGTCAAGAGTCGCCTCGGGGCGTCCAATCTCGATATTTTCACGGATAGTACCCTCAAAGAGAACTGAATCTTGTAGAACGACGCTGACGTTCTGGCGCAAGACCTGGAGAGGGTAGAGGGAGTTGGCCACGCCGTCAATTTTGAGCGAGCCTTGCTCGATGTTATAGAAACGTGGAATGAGCTTGACAAGGGTGGTTTTGCCACTGCCGGAGTAGCCTACCAAGGCTACCTTGCGGCCTGGGGGGATGTGCAAATTGATGCCTTTAAGGACATTGCGGTCTTTGGAGTAACCGAAGACAACGTTCTCGAAGGTGATATCGCCTTGCAGTTTCTGCGGACCATCGTAGCGAACATCGGTTTCAATCACTTCTGGTGCCTGGTCGAGTATCTCCTGAATACGCTCAGCTCCAGAAGAGGCATTGCTGGCAAGAGTCGTCAGTTTGGAGAGGTCGCGCATGGGTTGATAGAGCATCTTGAGATAGGTCAAGAAGAGGATGAGGGTGCCGATGTCGATAGTGGAGGCACTGATGGTTAAAAAGCCGAAGTTGAAGCTATTACCGGCGGCGACGTAGCCACCTATGCCGATGACGCAAATGGTGCCCATGACGACAAGTACAGAGACAAGGGGGGTGAATTGTGCTTGCAAGCGACCGGCGCGTAGCCCAGCGTCACGGTGGGAGCCAACATGGATGCCGAAGCGGCGATTCTCACGTTTTTCAAGAGTAAAGGCTCGAATGACGGTAAGGGCGTTGATATCCTCGGTGGCAACATCGGCGATTTTACCAGCGGCTTTGGCCTTCTTTTTAGCGGCTGCTTTGATGCCACCGGTGTAGGCGGAGACGAGTACAAAGAGCAGGGGCGCGATTGCCAACGACAAAATGGTGTATTCTCCACTGATGAAGAGCATGATGATGGCGACGCCGATAAGGGTCAGGACACCGGCAAGCAGGTCTACCAAGCCATCGTTGACCAACTTTTCAAGATCGGCGATGTTACCGGTGACACGCTGAACGAGGTCGCCTTTCTTTTGCTGATCGTGCCAGTCCAAGGAGAGGCGTTGGAGGTGGTCGAACAATTCTTCGCGTAAGCGTGCGCTCAGATTTTGAGCGATGTAAGTAGCGGTAAAAAGTTCAAGGTAGACTAGTAATGCGCTCAAGAGGCCAAAGACAGCTAGCATGAGCAAAGAAAAGACGATGACGCCATTAACACTATGATGTGTGATCTGTGGATGCAGAACTGAGTTGACATTGGTTGGAGAGGCTGGACAGGGAGCCGGAGGGGGCTGTCCAATCGGTTGATTTGGCGGTAATGGTGGTGGTTGTAGAGATGGGTCTATGAGAGGAGTATCGAAGTATGAGAGTACTCCATCCAGAAATGGAAAGGTGCAGGCTGGATCGGAGCCTGGATTGTTGATCTTACTAGGAATAAATTTGAGTGGCATAGCTGCGAGCAGATCACAACCAACTTGTGCGATGGTCAGCAGAATAGCCAGAAGAATCAGGAAACGAAATCCCTTGAGGTTCCTATAGAGAAATTTACATAAGAAAAGCATGACTTATCCCCCTACTTTAAGATACAGAGATATGCGGCTACACTTCATGCAGGTTGCTGAAGCATGCATGATTAGCTGTACAATGGCATAACTACAGATGAGATAGGTATAACTACTGATGAGCTATCAGTAGTTATACCTATCCTACGGGCATACAGAGACAGACAGAATATACACATATCAATATATGTATGTGTTGTCAGAAAATACACTAATAACGTAGAAGACAGAAGAAATACAAGATCAATCAAGCAGGCGATTGGGGGGGAACCGCTGTGGATTGCTCTTTACAGGTTTGTTGTTATATTGGAGTTGAAGGGGCGAGGCGTTCCCCACGCTGCACCCAATCGAGAAAACCTTCCTATTTGGATAGGTAAAGTATAGCATAAATATTGCCTCTCGTGAAGGGTTTGCTGACCTTACTATTCTCTTCTCTTTAGCTGTGGTACAATGACTGGGATTTCTTCTAATTACGAGTAATTACGAGTGTAGGTTACACTATTGGGTATATATTTATTTGGAAGGTGATGACGATGTTAGAACAGCAAGGTTTGTTAGCGGGATTGTATTTGGAAGGTGATGACGATGTTAGAACAGCAAGGTTTGTTAGCGGGATTGAATGAGCCGCAGAGGAGGGCAGTGACGACGACGGAGGGGCCATTGCTTATACTGGCGGGACCAGGGAGTGGCAAGACTCGTGTGATTACGCATCGTATTGCCTATCTTGTACAGTATGAACACGTTTCTCCGTGGCGTATCCTGGCGGTGACGTTTACGAATAAGGCGGCGAAGGAGATGCGCGAACGCTTGGAGAAGCTGGTGGGCATCAGTGAATCCAAAGAGATGACTATAGGTACGTTTCATGCTATTTGTGCGCGGGTGCTGCGTATTGAGGCCGATTATCTTGCACCGTTGGGTCTCAATAAATCTTTTGTTATTCTGGATACAGATGATCAAACGACGCTGGTGAAGCAGGCGATCAAGCAGTTGAATATTGATGAGAAACAGTATAAACCAGTGGTGATGCAGGCGTTTATCTCACGGGCTAAGAATGAGCTGCTGGTGCCGGAGCAGATGGCGGAACAGGCATCGAAGTATGTGGAAGAGGTGGCGGCACGCGTCTATAAGGTCTATCAGAAGCTGCTGCGTGCTAATAATAGCGTTGATTTTGATGATTTGCTGATGTTGACTGAGCAATTGTGGCGGCACGAACCGGAGGTCTTGCGTCGCTACCAGTTGCGCTGGCAGTATATTCATGTTGATGAGTTTCAGGACTGTAATCTCCCACAATATAAGCTGATCAAGTTATTGGGTTATGGCACGGAGGAGCGACACGCGGGTTTGGGAAATGTGTGTGTGGTGGGGGATGATGATCAGATGATCTATACGTGGCGTGGGGCCAGTGCGGAGAACGTGCAACGCTTTGAGGAGGATTTTCCGAAGACGAAGATTATTCTGTTGGAGCAGAACTACCGCTCAACACAGACCATTCTGGATGCGGCACAGAATGTGGTGCGGCGCAATCGCCTGCGAAAAAATAAGAAGTTGTGGACGGCACTGGGGACAGGTGAGAAAGTTTTCCTGTATGAGGCTTACAATGAGGAAGAGGAAGGGTTGTTTACGGCGCGCGAGATTAATCGCTTGCTGGCGCGGGGGGAGATTGAGCGGCGTGGTGAGGTGGCGGTGATGTATCGCACTAATGCTCAGTCCCGCGCCCTGGAAGAGCAATTTCTACGAGCCAACATTCCGTATAAGGTGATCGGGAGTCGCAAGTTCTATGAGCGTAAAGAAGTGAAGGATATGCTGGCCTATTTGCGCCTGCTGTTGAATGCTGGTGATGAATTGAGCTTGCGGCGTATTATCAATGTGCCTAATCGTAAGATTGGTCCTAAGACGCTGGGTGAAATACAGCAGTGGGCGAACGAGAAAGGCGTATCGCTCTATCAGGCTATTCGGCAGGCTGAGCAACACCCGACATTGGGTAAGGCGGCGAAAAAAGCGCTGGGTGAGTTTGCACGTTTGATGAATGACCTGACGGGTGCTATAGATGAACTGTCTCTGCCTGAATTGCTGAATAGAATTGCTGAGCGGAGCGGGTATGGTCCTGAACTGCGCGAGGGGCCGGAAGATGAGCTAGATCGCTGGGCGAACGTGCTGGAATTACGGCGTGTGGCCGAAGATTACTCGGAGATTGAGACACGTATTGCTCTTGAGCTGTTCTTGGAGAATGTGGCCCTGGTAGGCGGGGCCGATACGGCACAGACGAGCGAGAATGGGACGCTGGTGCAGGAGGAGAATGGTGATGCAGTGACCTTAATTACGCTGCATGCGGCGAAGGGGCTGGAATATCCGGTGGTCTTTATTGTGGGTATGGATGAAGGTTCGCTGCCGCATGCGCGTTCAATAGATAAGCCGGAGCAGTTGGAGGAGGAGCGACGACTGGCTTATGTGGGTTTTACGCGTGCTATGCGCCGTCTCTATCTGGTGCGTGCTTATCGTCGTTCTCTATTCGGTGAGAGTATGCCGACCGAGCCGTCGCGTTTTCTGGCGGACATTCCTGGTGAACTGGTTGCAAATTCCGGTGGAGCTGGTGGTACACGTTCTAGTAAAGCGAGCCGAAGCAACAGACGTCGCGATAGTGGGGATGACGATGATTACAATCAGGATACGGAGGGAGAGAGCGGAAGGGTATTTGGGAGTGGGCGAGCTGGCACTTATGGTAGTGGTGGTTTGAGTAAGCCAAGCAGTGCAACGCCGAAATGGACGCCACATACTGGCTCATATTCATCACCGACGGTGCCCCCATCACCACCGCCTATACGCAAGGGTACAGGTGCTACGCCCCAGAAGACGCCTTCTCAGCCAGTACAGAAGGAGGCGCAATTTAAGCCGGGGGACAAGGTGCGGCACAATGTGTTTGGTGAGGGCATGGTGCTGAAAAGTGAGATGGTGCAGAATACGGAGTTTGTGGAGGTGCAGTTTCTGGGGAAAGTGGGTAAGAAGCGGCTAAGTATGGATTTTGCGAAGTTGGAGAAGATGTAGGACAGAATAAGACAAGAGTCCGGTATTCTGCATGGAATCAGGGCGATTGAAAAGTCACCCCCATGACGACCGCAAGGGTCGTCACTACTATAGACGGCGAGTAGAACGGGCATGAGACGGAGTAGAGTAGTGACGACCCTTGCGGTCGTCATGTGGCGGGGAGGTAGCCATGTCGTCGTTTCTCACCTCGCGTGGACTTTTCAATCGCCCTGGCATGGAGTACCGGACTCTTGTCTTATTCTGTCCTCTACTATACTATAAAGTACCAGCCGCTCCGAAAGAGAGTATAGGTTGCGTTGATTTGTAGAAGAGGTATCCATACTAAGGAACCACTAGCTACAGATTCAATTTGGGGAGGCATGATTTATGTTTTCTTTTCGCAATCCAATGAGGCGTGTGCTGGGTGTTATAGGATTGTGTGTAGCCATTGCGCTATTGGTCACGGGCTGTTCATTGCCGTGGCAGCACGATAAAACGGCTCAGGCTACAGGTACCAGACCAACGACCCAACAATTGCTGACGAACCTCCAGAAGAATTTTCGCAATGTCAGTTCATTTCATGTGGTGATGAAGGTTGATAATCCAGGGGAGCCGACGGCACAGCAGGTACAGATTCGCAGTGCTGATGGTGATGTGATGATGCCTGATAAGGTCAAGGCGCAGGCTAATGTTCTGCTCTCCGCTCAGGCTGTGACCGTCAATCTGATTAGCATTGGCGACAACCAGTATATGACCGATCCGATCACCGGACAGTGGCGCGTGATTAAAGGTGTGCTTGATCCGCGCACGTTGACCAATCCTGATACAGGTATTGTTTCCCTAGTAGGGAAGGTCCAGAATGTGAGTTTGCCGACGGATGACAGTGTGAATGGCGTGGCATGCTGGCGTGTGACGGGTCAACTTGATGCAAAGTATCTTGCATTTTTCACCGGTGGTGGTGTACCACATGGTACAATGTTACAGACGACGGCTTGCATTGGAAAGGCTGATTATCTGCCGTACCAGTTAAAGGTGACAGGAGAGGCGACAAAAGGGGATAATGCGAACACTTCACGTACTTTTTTGATCTCGAATTACAACGAAAATATTAGGATTACGGCACCACAACTATAGTTTTGTATGATGATCCATCCTTCGATGTGAAGGGAAAAAGATGTATAGTTCCTAAAAGTCTAGCGTATTCTTACGCGGGACTCATGGGCTACCAGCGGGCTGGCGTTTTTGGCCATCCCTTCACTTCTACGGAAGAGAAGAGAGCGCGAGAGACAAGAGCAAGTTTTTTGAGTGATCACACCTTGGGATGTTGTTCCAGTTCCAAGCTCTGTGGGTCTGCATTAAAGGGAAGCGAAAGCCGAAGGTGTGCAGGCTGTAAAAACCTCATTGAACCCTGCAAGGGGCACCTTACTCTGAAAGGAGAGCTTAATGCTAGTAGTGTATGTACTTAATCAAAACGGACATCCTTTGATGCCTTGCAAACCCTCCAAGGCACGGAAACTGCTGCGGGAGAAACGGGCCAAAGTGGTTCATCTCACGCCTTTTACCATCCAGTTGGGTTGGGATTGCGAAGAGCATGTCCAGGAGGTCGTCATAGGCATCGATAAAGGGAGCCATGAGACAGGCTTTGCTTGCGTGGGCAAAGGCGAAGTGTTGTTGTCTGGTGCGATCAAACACCGGCTGGATGTGAAAGAGAAAATGGAGGCGCGTCGTGGGCATCGCCGAAGTCGTCGCAGCCGCCTTTGGTATCGCCCTAAACGCTTCAACAATCGGGCTTCAAGCAAACGGAGTGGTCGACTTCCTCCGTCGATCAAAACGAATGTTGAAGAGGTGATCCGTCTCATTTTGCACCTGCCTTTGCCCATGAGCAGGATCGTGGTGGAGGATGTCCAGGTGGATATCGCCCGCATCAATGACCCGACTCTCACAGGGAGTCGCTATCAGGACCCCAAACGCCTGGATGAAAATCTGCGGATGGCTTGCCTGATGCGTGATGGGTATCGCTGTCAACACTGCGGGAAACAAAACAGACGTCTGGAAGCCCATCATATCCACTTTCGCGAGAACGGCGGGAAAGATACGCTCGATAACCTGTTGACCTTGTGCGAAACGTGTCATCACGGAGTACACAAAGACCAGATCGTGCTTATGGTGAAGGGGGTGAGCGGGCATTTGGACCAAATCGCCCAACGAGCGATGCAAGGCAAAACCTATCTGTACACGACGTTGGGGAAATTAGTTCCCGTTACGACACTCTTTGGCTATCAAACGGCAACCTGGCGCAAGCACCTGGGATGGCCCAAAGAGCACGACGCAGATGCAGTTTGCATCGCTACCTTTGAAAGTGGTGAAGTGGTCTCGTATCAGCGTGAACGCTTCTATTGCGTCACCTTTCGCCCGCGACGAACCCGACGACAGTTTCATGACTTGCCGAGAAAGGGTCAGGGACGTGTCAAGTATCAGGTCAATGCATCCCTTTCGGGCTTCGTGAAAGGCGATGTGGTGCGGGTGAAAGGACGATTTGTGAAACAGATCAACTCGATTTACAGTAATGGCTATCTGGCGTTCAGGCGAGTCAAAGGTGAGCCAAATGCGGCAAAACCTCAAGATTGTCAGTTGCTTGAGCGACAGCGCACCATCCTTTGGGAGCGGGCAGGATTCGCTACGAGTATCCAGGATACGCTATGAATCTTAGGAACGTTTACAATACGTTAGAAGACGATAAAGAGACAACCTCGAGTCTGGGGAAACGGGATGAGGCCGAGGTGGCAGCTGCCGATGAGGTGCCGCGGTTACCGGTGAAGGAGCCAATGGACGGGTTGGCAGTTGATGGCAGAGGTGAGGCTGAGCACATGTCACTGAGGACACAGGTGACTAATGCGCTGAAGAAGATTACGACACCGGCTCAGGCGCAAAAGAGTGAGAAAAAAGTAGCTGTGGCGGCTCTGGCTATTGCCTGTGTCAGCGTTTTCTTCACGGCGATGGATCAGACGGTGGTGGTGACGGCACTGCCACCTATTATTAGCGATCTGAATGTGAGTCCCGTCAAACTTAATGAGGCGGCGTGGATTGTGAGCGCGTACCTGCTGGGTTTTGTGGTGGCTATGCCGTTGATGGGGCGTGTCTCGGATATCTATGGACGGCGGCGCATTTTTCTGATCTGTCTGGGCATTTTTGGGATTGGCTCCATTTTTTGTGGCCTGGCTCCAGTATTTGGAGGCATGTGGGACCTGGGCTTCTTGAAAGCAATAAATCTGGATACTTCTTCTCCTGGTCTGATCTGGCTGATTGCTGCACGTTTTCTTCAGTCGGTAGGAGGTGGGGCGGTGGTGCCGGTGGCGATGGCGATTGTAGGCGATTTCTATGGGCAAGAGCGACGGGCGCTGGCTCTGGGGGTGATTGGTGCAGTGACGGAGGCAGGCGGTGTAGTGGGGCCGGTCTATGGAGCGTTGATCATACAGCAGTTTAGTTGGCAGTATATCTTCTATCTCAATGTACCCATTGTGATTGGATTGATGGTTGGGGCGTGGTTCCTTATTCCTAAAAAGACACGTTTGCATGAGGGCATTGACTGGATGGGGGCAGTGCTGCTGGGGCTGGCTCTTACGTGTCTCAGTCTGGGGTTAGCGCAACAGGGAACGGAACTGGGGCCACCGACGCCGAATAGTCCTGCTCCACAGAATAATCCTCTTTCGCTGGCTCTGGCGGTGATTTTCTTGATTGCCTTTGTACTGGTGGAGCGCAAGGTGCGCTGGCCGGTGGTCGATCTTGGGTTGTTCAAACGCTTGTCTTTCAGCGCAACTGCGTTGGTGAGCTTGTTGGTGGGTGCGGCTCTGATCATTGCGATGGTGGATATCCCCATTTTTGTGGATACGGTGTTACAGCGTTCGGTGCTGGATAGCGGATTGACTCTTTTGCGCTTGACGGCCATGATTCCCGTTGGTGCGCTGCTAGGTGGCTGGCTGTGTAGCCGCATCACTTGCCGTTTCACAGCGGTATTGGGGCTGCTGTTTACGGCGGTTGGTTTCTATCTGATGAGTCGCTGGCCTGTTCACGTTGACTGGAATCAGATTACGATCAGTACCGTGACGGGCGGTTTTGGCTTTGGGCTGGTGATAGCACCTATTGGTACGACGGCGATTAACGCGGTGCGAGCGCGACAGGTGGGTATGAGTTCGGCCATTGTGACGTCTTTACGTATGGTGGGAATGATGCTGGGGCTGGCGGCGTTGACTTCGTGGGCTTTGGCGTACTTTAAGCAATTGGTCTCGACCTATCCTTCGCTGCCGTCATCGCCTACGAGCGATCAGCTTGCTCAGTGGTTAAAGGGCTATGCAGAACATGTGATTGAGTCGGCGCATACAGTCTATAGTGCAGTGTTCTTTGTGTCGATGGTACTGTCCTTGATAGCTATTGTGCCTGCCTTGTTCCTGTGGGGGAACAAACCTGCGGTAGAAGAGGTGATAGAGGAGGTAGAGGAGCCGCAAGAGGAGGCGACGGTTGCGCCCAGCGAGGTGCCACTGCCAACAATATATGAGGCGACGACGTTGCCGGGTGTGGATGATACAGCAGCGGAACTCTCTGCGGAGGCAGCGGATATTTTGAAGGATCCCAGCCTGCCAACGGAACTGGTGCAACCACCGGTACCGCCAATCGATGATGGTAACGACGTCGGCAGGAAAGGACGCCATCCCAAAAGACGCCGTTTAATTATTGCTATTATCTGTGTACTGTTGGTTTTGCTGGTGATCGGTGGAGGGGTATTGGCGGCCTTCATATGGCTGGGTTCTGATGATACGGCGAGTAGTAATACGGTGACAGGTGGTGCTGCGACTGCCACGCCTACGGTCATATCAGGCATGCGGATGATTCAGTTGGCTCTTGATGGAGGTGCGCTTACCTCGCTGTTCGCTGCACAACTGGGAACGAATGGGGGAGTGATGAGCGATCTGCAGGCTGTGCCGGTATCCAATGATGGTGTTGTGCTGAGCATGAACTTGCATATAGATGCCAACGGTATTCATCGAGTGATGCCCATTGAGATGGATGGGGTGCTAGGGGTTGATAACAGCCAGAATATTCACATGACTGTTCTGCATTTACGACGGGATGGCATAGATGCTGGTCCGTCGGCGGCAGCGAGTATGGGACAGGCTGTCAATCAGATGTTGCTGAGTTCGCTTACGCCTGCATTACGTGGTGAACTGAAGGGTGTGAAGCTGATCTCTATTCACACCAGTACAGCGATTGGTTGTGCGGCTGGGACAGAAATGTTGGTGTTGCTGGTACAGGCTCCTCCTATTGAGGGTGTGGCGGCTCAGTTGAAGCCGATACCGTTCTGTTTCAAGGGGCCAATTGATTTGAATAAGTTGTTGCTGGATTGAGGCGATAAAGGTGCAATGATGAAACGTATAGGCTATGTACAGGTGGGTGGAGTGTTGGTGGTGGTGGTGGCAACGCTGCTGATAGGGTTGGCAGTGAGACCGGCACGCGCTGCTTATGCCACTCCGCGACAGGTAGACCATGTGACGCAGCAATTGGCTGCGACAACGGCGGTTAATGCAACGGTCTATATTACATTGGGGACGTTGCAGCCGATATTTGAGAAGCGTATTGAGCAGCAGGTTCCACAGGCGTTTAGCAGTGCGATTGCCAGTATGATGAGTAAGCTGCCGAAGCAGGATCAGGGCTGGGCGCAGCAGATGGCGGTGACACTGCTTCAGCCTTCGGCCTCCTTAACAGGACTGAGTACGCAAGCCAATGGCATTGTTACCTCTCTACGTGTGACCCTTTATCCGGGTGATCCACGGCCGATCAACTCTACACTGTTGGTGCGTATGAGCGTGCTTAATGCGTCTACTATTCAGGTGACGGCTACGCCTGTGAGTGGTAGTCCGGCTCTGGTGAGTGGTCCCTTGACGAGCTTTCAGATACCACTTGGTCAGCTTAATAGCATTAATACGACGCCAGGGTGTGGTGATGCAGCGTTAGGTATAGGCTTGCTGTTTCCGGTGGCGTTGGGGCAGACATCTGGGCAGGGACAGGTTGCTATCTCCTCTTCTGGTATGGTGATGAACGACGAGCGCCAGGAGCCGTTTACTGAGTTGCCTCGTGCGTTGACGGGGGTGTCGGCAAATACCAGTTCTTATGTTGAGATTCCGGCTTCGTCGCTGGCTGGGATAGGCGGTAGCATTGGTAGTTTGCCGGTCAATAACAATCTGACGGCTAAGAATATTCAGATTGGCGTGCAGGGTAGCAATCTGGTGATTACGTCGGATATCTACGATTCCTTTTTTGGAAATATAGGGACGGCTGTGACGACTGCGGCACCGATGGCCTCAAATGGGAATGTGGCTGTGCATGTCTTGAATACGTATATGCGGCTTTTTGACTTCTTTTCCTTTCCATATAATAGCTATAATGCTCAGATTGAGCAGACGTTGAACTCGAAGCTGAATGGGACGTTGATGGGTAAGTTTACGGTGGCTAGTGCGGCGATTGGCCCAAATGCAGCTGTGCCGTGTGCGGCTGGTGATAGTTTGGTATTGACGGGAACGACGGCGGTGTTAGGGTAAGAGCCCGATAAGAAAAGCCGAGGCACACTCCTGGTCAGGAGTGTGCCTCGGCTTTTCTTATCGGGCTCTTAGTACTTTCTACTTATTTCTAATCGTTCTGTTGCAAGCTGGCTGTATGGAGATGTAGTGTGGGTAGTAATGAAATATTCGTGTAGTAAGGAGATGTTCCATATCATGCCTACCCTTGAAAAAAGTGCTAGCAAGCCTGTATCTACAATTTCTAAACTGGAGTATCATCCAACTGTTCATGATATGCCGACGGATGAGCGGCCACGGGAACGGCTGCGACATTATGGGCCACAGGCTCTTGCGACGGCTGAGCTGCTGGCGATTATTTTACGAACGGGGACGACGCGGGACAATGTAATTGAGCTGGCAGGGAAGCTGCTGGCAAAGTATGGTGGGTTGAGTGGGTTGATACGTGCGGAATTTGGGGAGTTGTGTGGCGAATATGGACTTGGTGAGGCGAAGGCAGCGCAATTGAAGGCGGCGTTGGAGATAGGGAGGCGTTTGGGGATGCTGCAGAATGATGAGAAGTATCAGATTAAGTCGCCAACAGATGCGGCTAATCTGGTGATTAGCAAGTTCAGATATTGCCCTTAGTCGGCAATTCCTCGTCGAGCTGCGGGAGATCCTGGCTCCATCGCCTGGAGTGCGTCTTGACCAGGGAGCAGTGAGGTCAGAAAGCAGATCGAGCGGACGAAGGGCCGCACCTGAGACGCCTCTTCGCCCTATATCGGAGACTTCAGCCTAGACCGTCGAGTTCCTTGTCGGCCCGCTTCAGGTCCGGGGTCCATCCAACCTCCAGG
>WNGG01003794.1_pt1 | contig 29043 bp, 27 predicted proteins | sample 5400661 | NCBI WGS metagenome assembly WNGG01 (sample SAMN13153372, study PRJNA577476) | soil metagenome | isolation source: 100 cm soil or saprolite under Garry oak tree replicate 1 | place: USA:California | collected 2016-06-15
AGAGCTCGACCTCGATCGTCACATGGCTGAGACCTCGCAAGCCCCCCAGGCGGCGCTTGTAGGTCGCCGATGGCAACGGGTGGTCGGAAACGACGGATATCACCGCCGCACGATGGCCGGGCCCGACCTGCCACAGATGCAGGTCGGTGACCCGGTCACCCCTGGTCTCCAGCCGGTCGCGGATCAGCCCGAACGCCCAACTGGCGATGACGAGGCTGCCGATGATCCCGACCGCCGGATCGGCCCAGACCCATTGCGAATACATTGCGATCACCAGCGCCGCGATCGCGAGAACCGACGTCGCGGCGTCGGCGAGTACGTGGATGTAGGCGGCGCGAAGGTTGTTGTCATGGTGACGATGGCCAGGGGAACTGTCGTGAGAACTGCCAAGGGAACTGTTGTGAGAACTGCCATGCGAATGACCGTGGCCATGATGATCGTGATCGTGGCTATCGCGCAGCAGCCACGCGCTGACGAGGTTGACGCCGAGGCCCAGCGCCGCGACCGCTATCGCCTCGCCATACGTAATCGCAACCGGATGAACCAGCCGGATGACGCTTTCATAGAAAATCTGAACCGCGATCAGGCTCAGGATAATCGCGCTGGAAAAGGCGGCAAGGTCGCCGAACTTGCCGGTGCCGAAGGCGAAACGTGAATTGCGCGCGTGCTGGCGCGCAAACAGATAGGCGGCGGCGGCGATCCCCAGCGCGGCTGCGTGGGTTGCCATGTGCCAGCCATCGGCCAGCAGTGCCATCGATCCGAACAGCGATCCCGCCACAATCTCGCCCACCATCATGACGGCGGTCAGCGCAACCACGAACCAGGTACGGCGCTCGTTACGATCGTGCTTCGGACCGAGAAACACGTGATCGTGGGTCCATTGGTCGAGAGAGTGTGAGTGCATCGGCTGGTTCCTGGGAAGGCATTGTTTGCAAATCCTTACCCCGAATATATGACGCGCGGAGGTAAGTTCCACCAGGTTGCGGCGGCGAAGCCGACGAGGCGGATTGACAGCGCGCGCGGGTTTCGCTGTAATGACGCTCTGGGGGTTCTGCGATCTCCCCACGAGGCGACAAGCCCAAGTATCGCGTCCCGTTTTTGTTTACGAGGGCGCAACCATGTCATCCCACACCTCCATATCCCAAGATAAACTTGCCCGTCTGATCGGCACGCCGAAGACGCCTGTTTTGATCGACGTCCGAACCGACGAGGATTTTGCCGCGGACCCGCGGCTGATTCCCGGTGCGGTCAGGCGCAGCCATCAAGACGCCGCCGACTGGAGCAGCGAATATTCCGGCGGTTCCGCCATCGTCGTCTGCATGCGCGGCGCAAAACTGGCGCAAGGCACGGCCGCCTGGTTGCGGCATGCCGATGTATCGGCGGAAACACTTGAAGGCGGTTTCGAAGGCTGGAAAGAGGCAAAACTTCCGCTGGTGCCAGCATCAAAACTGCCCGCGCGCGATGCCAAGGGCCGCACCGTCTGGGTAACCCGCGCGCGGCCGAAGATCGATCGTATCGCCTGCCCCTGGCTGGTCAGAAGGTTCATCGATCCGAACGCGGTGTTCCTGTTCGTGGCACCGGCCGAGGTTGTCGCGGTCGGCGAGCATTTCAACGCCGTTCCCTTCGATATCGAGAACGTGTTCTGGAGCCATCGCGGCGAACTCTGTACTTTCGACGTGATGGTCGAGGAGTTCGGTCTGGCGACGCCGCCATTGCTGCGGCTGGCGACGATGGTGAGGGCGGCCGATACCGGGCGGCTCGATCTGTCGCCGGAAGCGCCCGGGCTGCTGGCGGCGTCACTGGGCCTGTCGCGGATGTACGATGACGATCTCGAACAACTCGAGGCCGGGATCGCGCTGTACGATGCGTTCTATCGTTGGTGCCGGGATGCCACCGGCGAAACCCATAACTGGCCCACCAACAAGGCGAAGCCGTGATCGATATTACTGCTGACGAGACCACCACCGAAGCGGGTGCCGGCCACGGCATCAGCTTCGGTGAAGCCTTCCGGGTCTGGCTACGGGTCGCCCTGCTCAGCTTCGGCGGCCCGGCGGGGCAGATCGCGGTGATGCACCGCATTCTGGTCGAGGAAAAGAACTGGATTTCCGAAAGCCGCTTTCTGCACGCGCTCAACTACTGCATGCTGCTGCCCGGTCCGGAGGCGCAGCAGCTTGCGACCTATATCGGCTGGCTGCTGCACCGCACCGCCGGCGGCATCATGGCCGGCGGCCTGTTCATTCTCCCCGGCGTCATCGCCATCATGGGCTTAAGCTACATCTACGCCGCCTTCGGCAAGGTCGGGGTCATCGAGGCGCTGTTCTTCGGGCTGAAAGCCGCGGTGCTGGCCATCGTCATCCAGGCCGTCGTGCGTGTCGGCAGCCGCGCGCTGCGCAACCGGATCATGATCGGGCTCGCGGCCACAGCCTTCATCGCCATCTTCTTTTTCAATGTCCCCTTCCCGATCATCATCATTTCAGCCGGCGTGATCGGATATTTCGGCGCCAAAAGCGGACGGCCGGAATTTGCCGCCGTCCCGCACGGCGGCGGCAAGAACACGGCGGCGGTCGACAGCATGCTCGGCGACGAACTGCCGGACCACATCCGCCCCAGCGTTCCGCGCGCGTTAAGAGTAAGCGCGATCTGGCTGCTGCTTTGGCTGGTGCCTGTTGGCGCGCTCCTGATCGCGTTGGGCGAGGCCAATGTGTTCAGCCAGATCGCATTGTTCTTCAGCAAGATGGCGATGGTGACGTTCGGCGGCGCCTATGCGGTGCTGGCCTATGTCGCGCAGCAGGCGGTCGAGCACTATCACTGGGTGGGCCCACGCGAAATGCTGGACGGATTGGGGATGGCCGAGACCACGCCGGGCCCGCTGATCATGGTGCTGCAGTTCGTCGGCTTCATGGCCGCCTATCGCGACCCCGGCACGCTGCCGCCAATGCTGGCGGCCACGCTCGGCGGTTTGCTGGCGACCTGGGTCACCTTCACGCCCTGCTTTCTCTGGATCTTTCTGGGCGCGCCGTTCGTCGAGACCCTGCGCGGCAACAGGGGTTTGGCCGGCGCACTGACGGCGATCACCGCCGCCGTCGTCGGCGTGATCCTCAATCTCTCGATCTGGTTCGCGCTGCACACCGTGTTCCGGGAAACCTCGCCGGTTCGATCGTTCGGGCTGTCGTTCGACATGCCGGTGCTGTCGAGCGTCGATTTTCCGGCGCTGGTTTTGGCGATTGCGGCCGCGACCGCGATCTTCCGTTTCAACCTGGGCATGCTGACGGTGCTGGGAGGGTCGTGCGCCGCTGGCGTATTGTTGCGGCTGGCGGGGATGATTTAGAGCGGGATGAGATTAGGTTGGGGCCATGACGACGGCGCATTTTTCTTCTCGCGCCCGGACGCAGCGCAGCAGGAGTGCTGCGAGCCGGCGTTCACTCTACTTTGCATGGGGTTGTTTTCGCGATTTTTTGTCCAGGCCCTGCCGTGCACCGCCGAAGGGACGGTATGCCGGGTCCGGGACACGAGATCGTTAGTGCCTCGCGCTTACGGGACGAATCGATCCAGTTCCAACACATCATGCTCTAGTCCTCGCTCACAGCGCGACCGCGATCATCTCCTCGACCAATGGGCCACCGCCGACGGGGAATACGATGAACTGCTTGCCGCCGGCTATATAGGTGATCGGCGCCCCGGTCGCGTTGGCCGGCAGCGCAACCTCGGCCAGCATTTCGCCGCTGGCCTTGTCGTAGACCCATAAATGCGGATCGAAATTGTTGAGATCGTTGATCCGGCGGGTGCCGCCGGGCGGCAATCGTGGCGCGCCGAAATATCCGGATTGCACGACGATCAGGACGGTCTTGGTCACCAACGCCCAACTGCGGGCCAAAAATCCCAGACGTTCGCGGACGCCGAGGCGCTGGAATACAGGAAGAAGTTCGCCGCGCCCGACAGGGATGCGCCAACGGTGGTCGCCGGTGTTCATGTCGATGGCAACGATGCTGCCGAACGGCGGCTTGAGCAACGGCAACCCGCGCGGCCCCGACAGATAGCGGAATTCACCAATGAAATCGTATGAGGATTCGCCGGCCCCGGGCTTGCGAAGAGTGACGACGAACGGCACCCGGTAGGTCCCGACATAGAACATGCCGGTCTCCGGATCGATCGCGGCACCAGCCCAATTGCCGCCGCCGCCGACGCCGGGTACCTGAATCGTGCCACGCTGCGACGGCGGCGTGAACAGCGGGCCACGATCGTATTCGGCGACGATGTCGATCGCTTCCTTGCGAAGCTCCGGCGTGAGATCGATCAAATCCTCATCGCGCAAGCCCTGAATATCGATCGGCGCGGGCTTGGTGGGGAACGGCTGCGTCTTCGACGCGCGCTCGCCCGGCACGTTGGAGGCCGGCACCGGCTGCTCCTTGATCGGCCACACCGGCTCGCCGGTCACCCGATCGAACACATAGACGAAGGCCTGTTTTGTGACTTGCGCGACCGCCTTGATGGCCTTTCCACCGACGGTGATGTCGATCAGGTTCGGCGCAGCCGGCGTGTCGTAGTCCCACAATCCATGGTGAACGAGCTGATAGTGCCAGACCTTCTTGCCCGTTGCCGCGTCGAGACAGACCAGACTGTCGCCATAGAGGCCGTCGCCGGGGCGATGGCCGCCGTAATAGTCGTTGGTCGGCGTGCTCACCGGCAGGTAAACGTAACCAAGGTCCTCGTCGGCGCTCATCGGCGCCCAGACGTTGGCATTGCCGGCTTCCGTCCAGGAATCCTTCTCCCAGGTCTCGACGCCGGGCTCGCCTTCTTGCGCCACGGTGTGGAAGGTCCAGAGCAGACGGCCAGTAACGACATCGAAGCCGCGCACATCGCCCGGCGGCGATGGCCGGCGCCTCCACCAGTCCATCACCGACGAGCCGACCACGATGACGCCGCGCACGATCACCGGCGGCGAACTCATGGTGTAGTATTCGCGGTCGACCGGCCGCCGCAGGCCCTGCGCGAGATCGATCCGGCCATCGGTCCCGAACGTCGGCACCGGCTTTCCGGTCTTGGCATCCAGCGCGATCATCTGCGCAAATGCCGTGAGCATCACGATGCGCTCGTCGTCGCCGTTACGCCAATAGGCGACGCCGCGATGCAGCCAGCCGTCGTTGGCGGGAATTCCAAGGCCATTTTCGTAGATCTTGGGATCGAACACCCATCTGGTTTCGCCGGTGAAGGCATCGATGGCGGCGACCTGCGACAGCGATGTCGAGGTGTAGAGCACCCCGCCGACCATCAGCGGCGTCGATTCATTGGCGCGGCTGGGACCGACTTTTGGATTGGCCGCCTTGATCGCCATATCCGGTGATTTCCAGCGCCAGGCGACGTGCAGATCCTTGGCATTGCCGCGGTCGATCTGGGCCAATGGCGAATAGCGGGCCGCCGCATAGGTCCCGGCATAAGCGGGCCAATCGCCGCGCACCAGTGCTGCCGTCGATTCAGGGAGTGCGCCGGGAATGGATTGCGCGTAGAGCGTGGCTGGCAGCAGCGCGAGCCCAATGCCGATCGCCAAGGTCAGCCGCCGCCATTCTCCTTCGCGCAAGGTCGTCTCCCGGATTTCCCCGGCGAGCATCGACCAGACGATAATCGCAGTCAAAGGGGATTTTCCGAGTCTGCTGCTCGGACCGACTGCCGCGTAACGCGCCCTCGCTAAACCACCTCCGACGGCGCAAGTTTGCACACATCGCTGCCCGCTTCGACCTGAAGTGTCGCATGCTGAATGTTGAAACGGTGTGACAGCTCCTCACAGACACCGTGGAGAAACGGATCGTCGTAGCCGCCTGGACGAACCAGATGCACCGTGAGTGCGGTTTCGTTGGTGCCCATGGCCCAGATGTGAAGGTCATGCACTTCGGTCACGCCGTTGAGCTGGCCGAGATAGTCTTTCACTTCTGCAAGTTCGATGCCTTTCGGCACGCCGTCCAGCGCGAGATTGACGCTGTCCCGGGCGAGGCCCCACCCGCTCGCCAGCACGACGGCGGCGATGCACAGGCTGATCGCCGGATCGACCCATTGCCATCCCGTCAACATGATCACGCATGCGGCGACAACCACGCCAAAGGAAACCCCGGCGTCCGCCGCCATGTGCAGGTACGCGCCGCGGATATTCAGATCGCCGTGGCGGCCGCGCATGAACAGCAGGGCGGTCCCGCCGTTGACGACGATGCCCAGGGTCGCGACCAGAACGACGGTCTGGCCCGAGACCGCCGCTGGCTCCTGAATCCGGTTGATGGCCTCGACCGCTATACCGCCGACCGCGATCAGAAGAAGACCGGCATTGACGAGAGCCGCCAATATGGAGGCTCGCCGATAGCCGTAGGTATGCTGCTGCGTCGGCCGTTTGCGCGCAAGCCCCGCAGCACCCCACGCCAGCAGCAGCGCGATCACGTCGGAGAAATTATGAACGGCGTCGGATATCAGCGCCAGCGAGTTCGCGGCGTAGCCGAAAATGAGCTCCGCGGCGACGAACGCCGTATTGAGTGCAACGCCCACGGCAAACGCAAAGCCGAAATTGTCCGGCGCGTGGCTGTGCCCGGCATGACCGTGGGCGTGAGAATGGTCGTGATGATCGTGCTGATGAGCCATGGGCGCTTACGATAATCGCTGCGGGGTCGTTTGGTTTCGACCGCCGCGATCATAGGCCTGCTGCAAGGCGGATACTATTACGCCCTACTCCACGCCGCGCAGGAACTTGTTCGACTTCGGCAAGCCGTGCGCGAGACGGCCGGCGTCGGCGCGGTTGCCGCGCCAGTCGGCCAATTCCTTCCAGCTCATGCTCTGGTCACGGCCCGCCGAATCCTTCCAGGTCAGGCCGGCCTTGGAATCGAACGTGGCGACATCCGACAACCCGGCACTGGTGTACTTCTGCAGCCGCACGCCGCGGCCGCGCGCCATTTCAGGCACCTGATCGAGCGGGAACAGCACCATCTTGTGGTTGGTGCCGATGACGGCAACGGTGTCGCCGGTGACGGTCGCGATCGCGCGGGCTTCGTTCGGCATCTCGACGTTCAGCACCTGCTTGCCCTTGCGGGTGTTGCCGACGCAATCGTCCTCGCTGACGACAAAGCCCTGGCCCTCATGGCTTGCGACCAGGAACTTGCGTCCGCCGGTGTTGACGAACAGCGACACGATCGCGGCATCCTGCTCCATGTCGATGAACATCCGGATCGGTTCGCCATGGCCGCGGCCGCCCGGCAGCTTGGCGACATCGAGCGAATAGAATCTTCCGTTGGTGGCGAACAGCAACAGTTTTGACGTGGTCTCCGCGAAGAAGGCCGAGCCGAGCTGGTCGTCGGTCTTGAAGGTGAGCCCTGAGAGATCGGCGACATGGCCCTTCAAGGTGCGCACCCAGCCCTTGTCGGAAACGACGACCGTGACCGGCTCGCGCTCGACGAATGCTTCCTCGATCGCGGCGAGATCGTGCTCCGGCGCGTCGGCAAATGTGGTGCGGCGCTTGCCGAGCGGCGTCTTCGGCCCGAACAGGTCGCGAACTTTCCGCACCTGCTCGCCGACCTTGGACCATTGCTCGGTCTCCGAGCCGAGCAGCGCCTTGATGCCTTTCAGTTCGGCGCGAAGGTTCTTGTCCTCGGTGCGGATCTCGAATTCCTCGAGCTTGCGCAGATTGCGCAGGCGCATGTTGAGGATGGCTTCGGCCTGGATCTCCGTGAGCTTGAACGCCTTGATCAGCGCCGGCTTCGGCTCGTCCTCGGTGCGGATGATCTTGATCACCTTGTCGATATTCAGATAGGCGATCAGATAGCCGCCGAGCACTTCGAGCCGATGCTCGATCTGTTCCTTGCGATAGTTGGAGCGGCGCAGCAGCACGTCGCGCAGATGGTCGAGCCATTCGCGCAGGCATTCGGCGAGGCCGAGCACCTTGGGGATGCGGCCCTTCACCAGCACGTTGAGGTTCAGCGATATCCGGCTTTCCAGCTCGGTCAGCCGGAACAGCGATTCCATCAGCAATTCCGGATCGACCGCACGGGATTTCGGCTCGATCACAAGGCGGATGTCTTCGGCGGATTCATCCCTGACGTCGCCGACCAGCGGCAGCTTCTTGTCGTTGAGCAGTTCGGCGATCTTCTCGACCAGCCGCGACTTCTGCACCAGCCACGGAATCTCGGTGATGACGATCACCCAGGTGCCGCGCGCACCCTCTTCCTGGCTCCATCTGGCGCGGGTGCGGAACGCGCCACGCCCGGTCATGTAGGCCTCGGCAATGCTCTCCTTGGAATCGACGATGATGCCGCCGGTCGGGAAATCCGGACCCTTCACCCATTTCAGCAGCGTCTTCGACTTCGCCTCGGGCTTGTCGATCAGGTGCAGCGCCGCATCGCAAAGCTCGGCCGCGTTGTGCGGCGGGATCGAGGTCGCCATGCCGACCGCAATGCCCTGCGAGCCGTTGGCGAGCAGGTTCGGAAATCCGCCGGGCAGAACGACCGGCTCTTTCGACTGGCCGTCGTAATTGGGGCGGAATTCGACGCCGTCCTCGTCGATGCCTTCGAGCAGCAGCCGCGCGACCTCGGTCATGCGCGCTTCGGTGTAGCGGTAGGCGGCCGGATTATCGCCGTCGATATTGCCGAAATTGCCCTGCCCGTCGACCAGCGGATAGCGCGAGGCGAAATCCTGCGCCAGCCGCACCAGCGCGTCGTAGATCGACTGGTCGCCATGCGGATGGAACGAGCCCATCACGTCGCCGACGATTTTGGCGGATTTCTTGAACGGCGTGCCAGGGTCCAGCCGCAGCAGCCGCATACCGTAGAGAATGCGGCGGTGCACCGGCTTCAGCCCGTCGCGGGCGTCCGGCAGCGCGCGGTGCATGATGGTCGAGAGCGCGTAAGCGAGATAGCGCTCCTCGAGCGCATCGCGCAGCATCACCTCGTGGATCTCAGCCGGCTCCGGCGGAATCAGTCGTTTTCCCATGGGGAGGAGTTAAACGCTGACGGTGAATCGGGCAAGGCGCGAATCAGTGCGGCGGGTGGTCCCGGCGAGCGCCGGCCCCCATAATCCCCAGCGTTGATGGCGAAAAAGGGCCTCCGCCGGCCTGCCGCAACACCACCGCCGGACTTCGGCGACACGTCATCAGATCGGGAGGTCTCGCGATCTCAAGGGGACGGCGGCATACCCTTTCGCGCAGTCTTATCCGGGGTTCTTGCCGGGTACGTCAGCTGTCGACAACTCCAGCTTCTGTTTTTCCTGCTGTTCGCGTTCATGAAGGCGTTCCAGGATCGTCGTGCGCCTCGGTATCTGCGCAGCCTCATCCGCCAACCGCTGCGCGAGATCGGCATGATAATGCTGCACGACGTCGAGCGTCGCTTCCATGGCGAGGTTGCGATGGTATTTCGCAAGCAGACTGTGCATCACTGTGAGGTCTTCATCGGTCATGGTCTTGCTCCGAGCCGAAGGCTGCGTTTGCCCTGGTCCAGGCTTTCCGGTCGAAAAATTCATTGATTCCATCTGCTTTCTGGAGAAATTTTCCAGCCCCTGTTTCGTCCCGAGGTTTCGTCCCAAGCCGCTATCGGCTTTCGACGACCTGAAAAAAGCAATAACCGTGCATGCCAATGTCCCGATCCGCGTCCGAATGGACCGGAGATTTGCCTTTCCGCATAAGGGTCCAATCCTTACGCTTGAGATGCGCGGGCAACCCGGCGCCGGGCAAAGTGGCCAGGCGCAAAGTTCGATCGGCTGTTCCGCAATAGATATCGTAGACAACTTTTTCGGCCATCAGATGACGATAGTAAGACCACCGATTCCTGCAATTCCATCCGTGGCTTAACCTTACCGATTAAGGTTGCGCCGGGTCGGATGACGCCAAAAACCGCCCTAATTCAGGGCCTGGCGGAAGCGATCGAGCCCCCAAATGGGCGGCAGCTGAGGCAATGCCGGGCAGCTTCGATCTGGGCGCCGGTAGCACCCTTGTGCCGGGCCACGCCTCGGCGGCGGGCGTTTTAAGGCGTCACCACACTGGCCCGATGCCTGGTCACCGCATTGATAAAACCGTCGCGGGCGTCGGAATGGCCCTGCCCGCGCGGTTCCAGCACATGGCGCAGCAGGAACAATCCCGTCAGCCGGAAGCCGTCCTGCAGATCCTGATCCGACCAGCCGTTCGGGCCGCCTCCGGCGCGCAAGAACGGTGGCAGCCGCAGCAGCCGGTCGCGCCAGGGATCGCCGGCCTGCCGCGACACCGCGCCGCCGGATTTCGGCGACACATAGATCAGGTCGGAGGTCCCGCCGGTCGCGGCGCAGGTTTCCAGGTCGAGCCCGAAGCCGAGCTCGGCCAGCATCGCCAGTTCGAATTTCACGAGATGGATGGCGGCCTCGCCGATGTCGTCGAAGTCATCCAGGGTGCGCTCCAGCATCTCGTAGATGTCTTCGTGCGGATCGCGCTCCGGCAACAGCCGCGCCAGCGAGGCCAGATGGGTCACGCCATAGACGGCGTGCGAGGACGCCAGCACGGTGGCCGCGCGCAGCCGGGTCCCCTCGATCGCATAATAGCCGAGATGCTCGTCGAGCCGCGCCCGCCACACCGCACGCACGCTGTTGCCGGGCTGCAGCAGCGGGCGCATCCGCGAACCGGAACCGCCGCGCACCAGGCCAAGGTGGCGGCCATGGCCGCGCGTCAAGAGTTCGACAATGGCGCTGGATTCGCCATGCCGCCGCACCCCCAGCACGATGCCTTCGTCGGTCCATTCCATGGTCGAGAGTGTACAGGATTCCGTTGGGGCGCGCAGCTTCCGTGGTGCCCCGGATGCTGCGCAGCGCGCCGCGTTTGCGGCGTGGTGCGCCGCTGATCCGGGGTCCATGCTCTTTGCGGTAATGTAGGTCCCGGCTCTGCGGTGCATCGCCTAGAGTGCGCTGCACCGCGTCCGGGACACGAGGCACCGGGCTACGCGTTGAACCAGCCTTGCGCGTCGCCGGGAAAGGAAAAATACAGCCCGGCCGACGTCAGGATGCATGAAACGATCTCGATGCCGCTGTCGAGCTGCAGGCCGCTGTCGCCGATTATCGGCACCAGCGAGATGATCGATAGCACCAATGCGGCGGCCAGCGCCCAGCGCGGCCAGTTCTTGCGCCGTTGCGCGGCGAGCCAGACGAAATAGACCAGCAGCAGGATCAGGCCCGCCGCCATCACGGTCGCGGTCGTGATCATCGATTCCGTCATCTCCACGCTCGGCGTTCGGTCCTGAAACGCGACCGACAGCGCGTCGAGCGTGAGCGACAGATACAGCAGCACTTCAAACCGCAACACGTTTTTGGGCAGGATCATCGCGACGCCGGCTATTCCTTCGGAAACTCAAGTCCCATTTCACGGTAGCGGTTGGGGTCGTCGCCCCAGTTTTCGCGCACCTTCACGAACAAGAACAGATGCACGGGAACGCCGACGATCTCCGCGATCTCCTTGCGCGAATCCGCGCCGATCGACTTGATGGTGGCGCCGCCCTTGCCGAGCACGATCTTGCGCTGGCTTTCGCGCTCGACAAAAATCGTCTGCTCGATGCGGATCGATTTGTCCTTGCGTTCGGTCCAGCTGTCGGTCTCGACGGTGGATTGATACGGCAGTTCCTGGTGCAACTGGCGGAAGATCTTTTCCCGCGTGATTTCCGCCGCCAGGTGCCGCATCGGCGCGTCCGACATCTGGTCTTCGGGATAATGAAACGGCCCCGGCGGCACCATCTCCGCCAGCGTGTGCCTGAGGTCGTCGACGCCATCGCCAGACAGCGCCGCGATCATGAAGGTTTTCTCGAAATTCAGGCGGTCATTGACGGCCTTGGCAAGCGCCAGCAGCTTTTCGCGCGGCACCAGATCGATCTTGTTCAGCACCAGAATTCTTTCATGGCGAACGGTTGCCACCTTGGTGAGGATCGCCTCGGCTTCCTCATCGATGCCTTCGCGCGCATCGAGCAGCACGCAGACCAGATCGGCGTCATGGGCCCCGCTCCATGCCGTCGACACCATGGCGCGATCCAGTCTTCGCTTGGGCAGGAAAATCCCGGGCGTGTCGACCAGAATGATCTGGGCGTTGTTGTCGATCACGATGCCGCGGATCAGCGCCCGCGTGGTCTGCACCTTGCGCGAGACGATCGTGACCTTGGAGCCGACGAGCGCGTTGACCAGCGTCGACTTGCCGACATTGGGAGCGCCGATCAGCGCGACAAAGCCGCAGCGCGTCGCGGCCGGCGCGACAGCTTCGGTAACATCACCCGTCATGGGGACCGCCAGCGACGCCTTCGCGCTCGATCATCACGGAGGCTGCGACCTTTTCCCGCAACGCGAAACTGCGGATCGTGATGCGGCCCGGTGCGCTCGACCTCGCGATAGACCGGCGTCGGCAGCCCCTTGCCCTGCGCCCATTCCTGCAGCACCGTCTTGGGATCGCGCAGCGGCCGCCGCGGCTTGCGCATCCGCTCGGTCCAGTTGCGCTCGACGAACTGCGCCGCGGCGGCGTAGCCGCCGTCGAGAAACACCGCGCCGATCACCGCCTCGCAGATGTCGCCGAGCACGGATTTGCGCAGCCGGGCGCCCGCTCCCGCGCCGACCGCGCCAAGCTTGATGTCATCGAGCAGCCCGAGCGACTTCGCCACATCCGCGCAGCTCTCCCGGCGCACGAGATCGGCGAGCCGCTTCGACAATTCGCCTTCATCGGCGTTCGGGAAGGCGCGATACAGCATGTCGGACACGATCAGCCCGAGCACATGGTCGCCGAGAAATTCCATGCGCTGGTAACTGTCACCACGCTTGCGCGCGGATTTCAGCGCGGAAACATGCGTGAAGGCCGTGGCCAGCAGGCTGGCATCGGCAAATTTGTGCCCGATGCGCGCCTCGATCGCCGCGGTGGCGGCCTTGGCGCTGATCTTGGTGCGCTTCTTCTTGACTGCCGCAGGTTCGCGGCCGGCGTCAGGCTTATGACTTGCTTCGCCGGATGACGATGAGGTCTGGATGTCAGGTGTTTCGTCGTTCATCGCACAATTGAGAAGATGCGATTCCAGCGCAGCGCGGTCGGCCAGCGCCAGAACATCCAGGCGTGTTCACCCTCGGCAATCGAGAAGAAAATCATCTGGGCGCGGCCGACGATATTCTCGAACGGCACGTAACCCACCGCCGACAGCACTCTGCTGTCGGTCGAATTGTCCCTGTTGTCGCCCATCATGAAGAAATGGCCGGGCGGCACGGTGTAGACATTGGTGTTGTCGTAGAAACCGTTGTCGACGCAATCCAGCGACTGGTAGGTGACACCGTTCGGCAGCGTCTCCTTCCAGCGCTTGACCCGCGCCGTGGCGTCGGAGCCGCAAGGGTCTTCACCGATGAAATCGCCCAGGCGCTCGCGCTGCACCGGCCTGTCATTGATATAGAGCAGCCCATCCTTCATCTGGATACGGTCGCCCGGCAACCCGATCACGCGCTTGATGTAGTCGGTGGTGTCGTCTTTCGGCAGCCGGAACACGACGATGTCGCCCCGCGCCGGCTCGGAACCGAATATGCGCCCCGAAAACAGCGGCGGCGACAGCGGTATGGAATAGTGGCTGTAGCCATAGGAATATTTCGAGACGAACAAATAGTCGCCGACCAGAAGCGTCGCCTTCATCGATCCCGAGGGGATGTTGAAGGGCTGGAACAGGAAGGTCCGGATCACCAGCGCAATCAACAGAGCGTGAATGACGACGCGGACGGTTTCACCCAAGCCGCTTTCAGATTTTGTCCCGGATGTCACGCTCATCGCTTTCCCAATTCCCTTCGCGGCCGCCGCAAGGTGGCAGAACATTTTGCGCGCGCGAATCGCCCCTCGTTTCGCGTCAACAAAATGGTCTTGATTCTGATATTGAGAGCGAGTTCCGGCGCAAGCCCGAATTCGCCCAATTCGATGTTCCCCTAATGTGTTTTAGGTTCGGAAGTTCCCTGCACCCTCGCTGAAAGGCCTTCAAGAGAACTTCCGAACCTAAGCCACACTAGAATCACGGTTTTCTGTTGCCTTGGCATCCGAAATTCGCTCCGGCGATGCAGCGATACGGGCGAACTTCGAATTCAAGATTCGAGCGTTTTAGACGGTTGTTCGCACCCGCGCAATCAACGGCGATATCGAAACTTGCTAATCCATTGACAAGTTGAAGATTTTTTGTTCCGCGGCGAACCGCCGGACACCCCCCAGCCCGTCACGGTTTGCCCGCATTGACCGCCGAAATTATGACGAAGGCCTGCGCCATCGGCCAGTCATCGGTAATGCTGAGATCGATCCGCGCCTCATGGCCTGGCGGCGTCAGCGCCTCCAGCCTGGCCAGAGCCCCGCCCGTCAGTTGCATGGTCGGACGGCCGCCCGGCAGGTTCACCACCCCCATATCCCGCCACCAGACGCCACGCCGGATACCGGTGCCGAGCGCCTTGGAACAGGCTTCCTTGGCGGCAAACCGCTTGGCGTAGGTCGCAACCACCATCTTCTCGCTTTTGGCCCGGCGCCCGGCCCTGGCGCGCTCGGCTTCGGTGAAAATGCGGTCGAGAAAGCGGTCGCCGTGGCGCTCGATGACCTTGGCGACGCGCCGGATGTCGATCAGGTCGGAGCCGATGCCAAGGATCATGTCTTGCCCGCAGGATTCTCTTGTTCGAGAATTTGTCTAGCAAGAAGCTTGCGCCCGCGGTCCATCGCCGCCCGCATCGCACGAACCGTCTCACCGAGGCCGACGAACAACGCCTCCCCCATCATGTAGTAGCCGATATTCAGTTCGACGATCTCCGGCAGGCTCGCGATCTTCTCCGCGGTGACATAATCGAGGCCGTGGCCGGCATGAACTTCCAGGCCGGCCGAGCGCGCCAGCCCCGCGCCCGCAACGATCCGCTGCCATTCCGTCTCCGCCTTTGCCGCATGACCATCCACGACGGCGTCGCACCAGGCCCCGGTGTGGATTTCGATGACCGGCGCGCGCAGCTTTGCCGCCATTTCGATCTGCCGGGGGTCGGCGGCGATGAACAGCGACACCCGCACGCCGGCGTCGTTCAATCTGGCGATGAACGGCGCCAGCGCGTTGTGCTGTCCGACCACGTCGAGGCCGCCCTCGGTGGTGAGTTCTTCGCGGCGTTCGGGCACCAGGCACACCGCATGCGGCTTGGTCGCGAGCGAGATTCTCAGCATGTCCTCGGTCGCTGCCATTTCGAAATTCAACGGCTTTGGATCGCCGCCACATCCGCGACGAGGACATGGCGCGGATGTGGCGGCGATCCTCGCGCAGGTGCGCGGTGATGCCGTCGGCGCCCGCCGCAATCGCAACCAGCGCCGCGCGCACCGGATCGGGATTGCGGCCCGCCCTTGCGTTACGAAGGGTGGCGACGTGATCGACATTGACTCCAAGACGCAGCGGAGGAGCTTTCGGCATTGCGGACTCGCGTAACAAGTTAGAGGGCAACTGGGATACCCGATTGTCATGCGCGGGCTCGACCCGCGCATCCATCTTCTTGAAAACAATGGATTGCCGGGTCAAGCCCGGCAATGACGCGTTGTTCTACCCATTGACGCGCTCGACCCGTGCGACGACGGCTTTGGCGCGCAACTGGGCGATAATAGCGCTGAGATGCTTCAGGTCATAGACCTCAAGATCGATGGTGAGTTCGGTGAAATCCTGCGAGCGCCTCGACATGCTGATGTTGTCGATGTTGCCGTCGTGCTCGGCGATCACGGTGGCCACCTGGGCGAGGCTGCCGGGCTCGTTGACATTATCGACGCGAATTCGCGCCGGAAAGCGCTGCGGCGTCGAATCGTCGACATCCCAGCGCACGTCGAGCCAGCGCTCCGGCTCCTCCTCGAAATCCTTGAGCGCCGGCGACTGGATCGGATAGATCGTGATGCCCTCCCCCGGCGAGACGATCCCGATGATCCGGTCGCCCGGCACCGCGCCGCCGTTCGGCGCGAACTTGACCGGCAGATCGGAATTGATGCCACGCACCGGTATCGCCGACGGGCTGCGCGCGGGATCGGGCGGCGATTTCAGCTTCAGCTTAACCGCAAGGCTTCGCTTGGCGCCATATCGCGCCACCCGTTCTTCCTTGTAGTCGGGATACATCGCGCGCGCGACGTCGGAGGCCTTCATCTCGCCGCGGCCGACCGCGGCCATCACGTCGTCGATCGAGGCGCGCGCCAGCCGTGGCAGCGCGCCCTTCAGCTTGTCGTCGGCGTATTCGATTTTTGCACGTACGAACAACCGCTCGACGATGCGGCGGCCGAGGCCAGCATACTGATCGCGCACCGCCGTGCGCGTGGCACGCCGGATCGCCGCCCGTGCCTTGCCGGTGACCGCGAGCGACTCCCAGGCCGATGGCGGCGCCGACTGGGCTTCCGAGGTCAGCACCTCGACCTCGTCGCCGTTCTGCAGTTCGGACGACAGCGGCGCGAACTTGCCGTTGATCTTGCATCCAACCGCGCTGTTGCCGACATCGGTGTGCACGGCATAGGCGAAGTCGATCACATTGGCCTGGCGCGGCAGCGCGATCAATTTTCCCTTCGGCGTAAAGCAGAACACCTGGTCGTGAAACAGCTCGAGCTTGGTATGCTCCAGAAACTCTTCCGGATTGGCGCTTTCCGACAAAATGCCGACGGTGTGGCGCAGCCACGCGAAGGCGTTGGATTCCCGCTTCAAAAGCTCGGTCGGAGAACCGACGTCGTCCTTGTAGAAGGCGTGCGCGGCGATGCCCAATTCCGCGATCTGGTCCATCTCGTCGGTGCGGATCTGCAGTTCGACCCGCTGATTGCCGGGACCGATCACGGTGGTGTGGATCGAACGATAATCGTTCTGCTTTGGTGTCGAGATGTAATCCTTGAACCGGCCGGGCACCACCGGCCATGTGGTGTGCACCACGCCGAGCGCGCGGTAGCAGGCTTCGACGTCGTCCATTACGACACGAAATCCGAAGATATCCGACAATTGTTCGAAGCCGACCGACTTGCGCTCCATTTTGGTCCAGATCGAAAACGGCCGCTTGCGCCGGCCATAGACATGCGCGGTCATGCCGTTCTTCTGCAGATTCTTGGAGAGCTGGCTCTCGATCTCGCCGATCAGGTTGCGGTTGCGCTCCGCGAGCGCGTCGAGCCGTTGCATCACCACCGCGTAAGCTTCCGGATCGAGCGAGCGGAACGAGAGGTCTTCGAGCTCTTCCCGCATCTCCTGCATGCCCATGCGGCCGGCGAGCGGCGCATAGATGTCGAGCGTCTCCTCGGCGATCCGATGGCGCGAGGTGGGGGCTACGAATTCCAGCGTACGCATGTTGTGCAAGCGGTCGGCAAGCTTGATCAGGAGCACGCGGACGTCGTCGGCGATCGCCAGCAGCAGCTTGCGCAGGTTCTCGGCCTGCTTGGCCTCGCGCGACACCAGCTCCAGCCGTTTCAACTTGGTGAGACCCTCCACCAGGGCGCCGATCTCGTGGCCGAAGACGTGATCGATTTCGGCGCGGGTAGCCTCGGTGTCCTCGATGGTGTCGTGCAGCAGCGCTGCGACGATGGTGGCGTCGTCGAGCTTGAGGTCGGTGAGGATCGCCGCGACCTCAAGCGGATGCGAGAAATACGGATCGCCGGACGCGCGCGTTTGCGTGCCATGCGCCTTCATGGCGTAGACGTAGGCACGGTTCAGCAGGTTTTCGTTGGTGTCGGGGTTGTACGACCTGACGCGCTCGACGAGGTCGTATTGCCGCATCATGCGCGGGCGAGGTGATTTGACCGACTTCACCGGCGCAGGCGGCGACGGCGCCGCGACGACCGAATCAGTCGCGGCCTGCATTTGCAGTAGAATGTGGCGTCTGGACGCCATTGAACTTTGCCTTCATCTGTGGGTCGGATGTGATCGCCTCACAATACAACCCATGCGTTCTCAAACGAACCGGTACCCGGCTCGGGTCCTCAGGCGCTCGACTTCGGACATCCGGCGCAGTCTAACGCCAAACCGCCTGTCCTCCGATCAAATCGAAGGCAGACCATGCAGAATTCGCCGCGCCCGGCGTGGGCCCATGGTAACCATGAAAACGTCAACAAAAGCAAAGGCCCGGACAAATGTCCGGGCCTTTTGGTAAATCAAATCGTTCGGGTTACCCCCGACGTCAAAGCGAACGGCTTATTCGTCCTCTTCGGGCTGCTCTTCCGGAGGCGCCAGGCCTTCGAGACCCTTCAGAAGTTCCTCCTCGGTCATGCGCTCGACGGCAACCTCGGTGTCGTCAGCGTCGACGCTGGCGCCAGCCGACCCGATCAGGGGTACGGTATCCGGCTCAGGTTCGTCGACTTCGACGAATTTCTGCAATGAATGCACCAATTCTTCCCGCAAATCCTCGGGCGAAATGGTTGAATCGGCGATTTCGCGCAGCGATACAACCGGATTCTTGTCGTTGTCCCGGTCAACCGTGAGTTGAGAGCCCGACGATATCATTCGGGCGCGGTGGGCCGCTAACAGGACTAGATCGAACCGGTTGTCTACTTTATCAATGCAATCTTCTACGGTGACACGCGCCATCGATTGTCGCTCCGATAATTGGGATCGAATATGTTGATTATTCGCGCTAGTTATAGAGCCCGGGGGCCTTTCGCAAGACCAAAGTACGATTTGGCCCTCGCCATCGGGGCTGTTAACCCATCCGCCGGCCCGGCAATCGGAGAGTCCGGGGCCGTACCAAACGACGATTCGGAGCCTTCACAAACAACTGTTCGGACAAGAAAACGCTTCATTGCGTTGTCAAATGTATGTGTCTATTGCCCTTAACTCTCCGTCTGTTCAGACTGATCCGCCGGGCTTTGGCAGTATTGTTCGCTCAAATGCACGGTCCGCTGCCGCCGCGCCAAAAACGTTGACCAACAAACACAACCAGGCGAGAAACCATGTCACCTGCTTCCAATAAGATCGCGCTCTTTATCGATGGCGCTAACCTTTATGCAACCGCCAAGACGCTCGGCTTCGACATTGACTACAAGCGCCTGTTGAAGGAATTTCAGAGTCGCGGAACGCTGCTGCGCGCGTTCTACTACACCGCGATTATTGAAGATCAGGAATATTCATCGATCCGTCCGTTGATCGACTGGCTCGACTACAACGGGTACACCGTCGTCACCAAGGCGACCAAGGAATTCATCGACGCCAGCGGCCGCCGCAAGGTGAAGGGCAACATGGATATCGAGCTCGCGGTCGATGCGATGGAGCTTGCCGAGCACGTCGACCAGATCGTGCTGTTTTCCGGCGACGGCGATTTCCGCTCGCTGGTCGAAGCGGTGCAGCGCCGTGGCGTCCGGGTTACCGTGATTTCAACAATTTCGAGCCAGCCGCCGATGATCGCCGACGAGTTGCGGCGCCAGGCCGACGTCTTCACCGATCTGGTGGAGCTGCAGTCCAAGCTCGGTCGCGATCCGTCCGAGCGCCCGCCCCCGCGCGAGCCACGTCATCACGCGCCGCAATTCCTGCAGCGCGCGACCACCATGGCGCCGAGGGCCGATGACGACGATTTCGACGATTGAGAATGATCCGGCGCGCGGCGAGCCACGGCTCGCCGGCGCCGCTCTCTCCCGTACCGAGCCCGATCGCAATTGTCCGCTTTGTCCAAGGCTCGCCGGCTTCCGTGAAGCGGCGCGAGCCCGTGAACCGGAATGGTTCAATTCACCGGTGCCGTCGTTCGGCGATCCCGACGCAGCGCTGCTGATCGTCGGGCTCGCGCCCGGCCTGCAAGGCGCCAATCGCACCGGCCGGCCCTTCACCGGCGATTACGCCGGTGACCTGCTCTACGCGACGCTGCTCGAATACGGCTTTGCCAAAGGCAACTATCAGGCACGCCCCGACGACGGGCTGACGCTGGTGGCGTGCCGGATCAGCAACGCGGTACGCTGCGTGCCGCCGCAGAACAAGCCGCTGCCGGCGGAAATCAGCGTCTGCCGGCAATTTCTCATCGCGACGATCGAGAACATGCCGAGCCTGCGCGCGATCGTGGCGCTCGGCCGGGTTGCGCATGAATCGACGCTGAAGGCGCTGGGCTTGCGGGCCGCCGCGGCGCCGTTTGCGCATGGCGCGATGCATCAGGCCGGCGCGATAAAGCTTTACGACAGCTATCACTGCTCGCGTTACAACACCAACACGCGCGTGCTGACGCCGGCGATGTTTCGCAACGTGTTCGCAAAAGTAAGAGCGGATCTGAGCTAGCATTCGTAAGGTGGGCAAAGGCGCGTTTCGCGCCGTGCCCACCGCCGCTGTCGCCGGCGTTAAGGTGGGCACGCGGAGCCTGTCATCGGGCGCGCATTCGCGCGACCTGTTGGCTTTGCCCACCCTACAGATCAAACCGGATTTTCTTTCAGCCACGCCAGCACGTCGCCGGCATTTCGATCCGGTGGAAACACCGGATAAAACACCCGGGTGATGCGCGCATCATCGACGATCAGCGCCAGCCGCTTGATCATGGTCAGGCCTGCGACCTGCATGGTCGGCAAATCCAGCGCACGCGTCAGCGCTAGCTTCTCGTCGGATAAAACCGGGAACGGCAGATGCAGCCGCGAGGCCATTTCGGCCTGGTAGTCGTTGTCTTGCGTCGACAGGCCGAACACGTGCCTGGCGCCCGCCGTCTTCAATTCCGCGTGCAAGTCGCGGAACGAACAGGTTTGCGGCGTGCAGCCCCGCGCGCCGGGGATCATGTCCCAGTCATCGACCAGTGCGATCTTGCCGGGCTCGCCGGTTCGGGGATAGGCGAACACCACGGTACGCCCCGGCAGCGCCGACAGCGTGACCGAGCTGTCGTCGGTGGCCACCAGGCTGACTGACGGAATCGTCATGCCCACAAGATGCGCGGCCGCGCCGTCGTCGGCAGGCGCCGGGATTTTGCTCCAGTCGACTTCAAGCAGATTTCTATGGTTCATCTCACAATTCTCCATCGGTCGTCATTGCCTGCGACAAACGCGAAGCGTTTGCGCAAGGGAGCGAGGCGACGAAGCAATCCACTCTTCGTTTGCTGCTCTATGGATTGCTTCGCTTCGCTCGCAATGACGGATAGGCATGGAAGCCGCTATCCCCGCGCCCGCAGCAGGCGCCCCTTCTCCCTGCCCCAGTCGCGTTTTTTCTCGCTCTCGCGCTTGTCGTGCAGCTTCTTGCCCTTCGCCACCGCCAGCAGCAGCTTGGCACGGCCGCGTTCGTTGAAATAGAGCTTGAGCGGAATCAGCGTCATGCCGTCGCGGTCGACCGCGCCCATCAGCTTGTTGATCTGCTTCCTGTGCAGCAGCAGCTTGCGCGGCCGCTTCGGCTCGTGGTTGAAGCGGTTAGCCTGCAGATACTCCGGAATATTGGCGTTGATCAGCCAGATCTCGCCGCCCTTGGTATCCGCATAGGATTCCGCGATGGTGGTCTTGCCATTGCGGATCGACTTGACCTCGGTGCCGGTCAGCGCGATCCCCGCTTCCACCGTGTCCTCGATCGCATAGTTGAACCGGGCCTTGCGATTTTCGGCGACGACCTTGATCGCGCGCTCGTTCTTTTCGGCCATGATGAAAAATGCCTTGGAATCTATCTCCGACGGAGAGCGGTAACACTCAGCCCGCGTGCGCGCACGTCAAGACTTTTTGAGCAGATCGCGGATCTCGGTGAGCAGTTCTTCCTCGCGGCTCGGCTTCGGCGGCGCCGGCGCGGCTTCATCCCTGCGTTTCAGCTTGTTCATGAAACGAATCACCACGAACAGCACAAAGGCGATGATGATGAAGTTCAGGGTCAGCGTGAGGAAATTGCCCCAGGCCAATACCGCGCCTTGCTTTTTCGCGTCGGCCAGATTGCCGGCGTTGACCGCCTTCGACAGTCCGGTGAAATAGTTGGAGAAATCCAGTCCGCCCGTGATCGCGCCGACGATCGGCATGATGATGTCGCCGACCAGCGAAGTGACGATGCCGCCGAACGCCGCGCCAATGATGACGCCAACCGCGAGGTCAACCACGTTGCCCTTCATCGCGAATTCGCGAAACTCCTTGAGCATCTGCAGCCCCTTCTCTTCGACGCCGATCGCCGTCGAAGGCTTAGTTGATGAGGCCCGCATGCACCATGGCGCTGCGCACCGCCACGCGCGTGGGCTCGGACACCGGCACCATCGGCAGGCGCAGCTTTTCTTCGATCTTGCCAAGCAGCGACAGGGCGTATTTCACCGGCGACGGATTGGACTCGATGAAGAGATTGGTGTGCAGCGGCATCAGCTTGTCGTGCAGCTTGAGCGCGGTGGCGAGATCGCCCCTCTGCCAGGCCATGTGAAATTCAGAGCACAGCCGGGGCGCGACGTTGGACGTAACCGAGATGCAGCCGTGGCCGCCATGCGCCATATAGCCGAGTACGGTGGCGTCCTCGCCCGACAGCTGGTTGAAATCCTCGCCCAGCGTTGCGCGCTGCTGTGAAACGCGCACCATACTCGCGGTCGCGTCTTTGACGCCGGCGATGTTCTTCAGTTCGAACAGCCGCGCCATGGTGTCCACGGTCATATCGATCACCGAACGGCCGGGAATGTTGTAGATGACGATCGGGATCCCGATCGCGTCATTGATCGCCTTAAGTGCTGGTACAAGCCTTCCTGGGTCGGCTTGTTGTAGTATGGCGTCACCACCAATACGGCGCTGGCGCCGGCTTTCTCGGCGTGCTCCGCGAGCTCAATGGCTTCCCTGGTCGAATTGGAGCCGGCGCCCGCGATCACGGGCACGCGCCCTCTGGCCTCGTCGATGCACCATTCGACGACGCGCTTGTGCTCATCGTGGTTCACCGTCGGGCTTTCCCCGGTAGTGCCGACCGGCACCAGGCCGTGGGTGCCCTCGGCGATTTGCCAGTTAACCAGGCCCCGAAAGGCCGCCTCGTCGAGCGAGCCATTCTTGAACGGCGTGACCAAAGCGGTGAAGGAGCCCCTGAAATTCGTCTTGGCTGCCATGGATTTTCTCCCCGAACGCACGCCGCCTGCCGTCTAAACCGGCAATAAGGACCAATTCATAACGGGTCTGTGAAGCCGGCGAAAGGCCGCACCGCCCCGGGCTGGCCGCGATTTTGCCGCGGTAGTGGCGCAGACCACGCCAATCCCCGCGTATTTAGTATTTTGTCCACATATTCAATTAAATAGAGCCTAGGGCTTGAGCGATTGAATGATTCGCCGCGAAGGAACGCCGTGACGCCATCCACCCTGCGACGGACCGCTTTGGGCACAAGCGCGCTGGTGACGCTGGCGCTGGCCGCGGGATTATCGGCGTTGGCGGCGGATGCCTGGGCCAAGCCAAAAGTTCCGTTGCCCCAGCCAAGGCCGATCGCGCGCAACGTCGTGCCCAATACCGCCAGGAATACCGCGCCCGCTACAAATGCCGCCGCCAAAACGACCTCACCAGCCGCACCCGCTGCTCCCGCAGTGCCTGCTCTCGCGCCGGCGACGCGCCAGCATGCCGCCTTGCCGCCGGCGCGCAAACCTCCGGCGACAGCCGCGGTCGCTGCGACGTCATCGACGTCCCAAGCCGATACCGAGGCGCTGGAGAACGTCATCGAACTGGTGCGCAAGCACAAGCCCGCGGATGCGACGCAGGCCCAGGCGGCAATATCGGATCCGGTCGCCAAAAAGCTCGCGGAGTGGATCATATTGCGCAGCGACGACAACGGCGCGTCGGTCGAGCGCTATCGCGCATTCGTAGCCACCAATCCGAGCTGGCCTTCGCAGACGTTCCTGCGCCGGCGCATCGAAGCCGCGCTTTGGGACGATCATCGCGACGATGCGACCGTGTGGGCCTGGTTCGCCAACGAATCGCCGCTGTCAGCCAAAGGCCGATTCTCGCTGGCGCGCGTCATGATCGCGCGCGGCGACCGGGCCAACGCGGAACGTCTGGTGCACGAGGCATGGCAGAACGATTCCATGTCCGAGGACACCGAGAACGCGGCGCTTGATTTGTTCGGCGCGCTGCTGACGCCGGGCGATCACAAGGCGCGGATGGATTTCATGCTCTACGGCAGCGAGCAAGACGCCGCGCTGCGCGCCGCCAAGCGGTTGGGCGCCAATCAGGTCGCCTTGGCCAAGGCAAGGATTGCGGCCTATCGCAAGGCATCCAACACCAAGGCCCTGCTCGACGCGGTTCCGCACGAACTGCACGGCGATCCCGGCTACATCTTCAGCAAGATCCAGTTGCTCCGCCGCGAAGAGAAATTCGCCGAGGCCGCCCAACTCATGCTCGGCGCGCCCAAGGACCCCGGCCGTCTGTACAATCTCGACGAATGGTGGATCGAACGGCGGCTGCTGTCGCGCAAGATGCTCGACGTCGGCGAACACCGCACCGCTTATCTGATCGCACGCGACGCCGCACTCCCCGCGCGCGATATCTACAAGACCGAGCAGGAATTCACGGCCGGCTGGATTGCGCTGCGCTTTCTGACGGACCCGGCAACGGCAGCGCAACATTTCTCGCGGATCGGCGTCGGCAGTGCCAACCCGACCGCGCTCGCCCGTGCCGGCTACTGGCAGGGCCGCGCCGCGGAAGCCGCCGGCCGATCCCAGGAGGCCCGCGCCGCCTATACGGCGGCTGCCGCGCAATCGACCAGTTATTACGGCCAGTTGGCGCGTGCGAAACTCGGATTGCCGCAGATCGACCTGAACGGCGCGCCCGCTGCACGCGGCCGTGGAATCGAACGGCTGGAGATCGTGCGCGCGGTGCAGTTGCTGTACGCGCTCGATGAACGCGACATCGCGCTCCCGATTTTCGGCGACATGGGTGAAAACGGCGACCCGGACGCACTGGCGGGCTTAGGCGAACTGGCGTCCCGCAACGGCGACGCGCGCGGCATGCTGCTGCTCGGCAAGGCCGCGCTCAATCGCGGGCTGCCATTCGATTTCTACGCCTATCCGGTGTCCGGGATCCCGCCGTTCAAGTCGATCGGGCCGGAGGTCGAGCAGAGCATCGTGTTCGCCATCGCGCGCCAGGAGAGCGCCTTCAATCCGAACGTGGTGTCGCCGGCGAACGCCTACGGGCTGATGCAGGTGACGCCGGATGCGGGCAAATACGTGTGCAAGAAATACGGCGCCAGCTTTGACCTCGGCCGGCTGAAGACCGATCCGGTCTACAACGCCGCCCTTGGCGCCGCGGAGCTCGGCGGGCTGATCGAGGACTATCGCGGCTCCTACATCATGACATTCGCCGCCTACAACGCCGGCCGCGGCAGCGTCAAAAAATGGATCGAGCGTTACGGCGATCCGCGCGATCCCAAGGTCGATGCGGTCGACTGGGTCGAACTGATCCCGTTCTCCGAGACCCGCAATTACGTGCAGCGGATCATGGAGAATTTGCAGGTCTATCGCGCGCGATTTGGCGGCGGGACGCGGCTGCAGATCGAGGCCGATCTGCACCGTGGGGCGAGCGTGGAATAGGCGAATTACTCCAGCTCTATTTAGCCCCATCTGCTTCGCTTCTTCGGGTGAGTGACGTAGGGCTCGTTCGGGTAGGGAAGGTAAGGATTCACGTCGCAATAGTTGCGACGGCCGGAAGCCGTCGCCAAACATTGTTCATAGGTATCGAAGCTGCAATCCCCCGTCGGAGTTATGTAACCGTCCCCCTTGATGCAGAACGGATAGTCTCGGGCGAGAACCGGAGTCGCTGCCATCCAGATGGATGTCACGGCGACAAAAGCGACGACCGCCATGAACAATTTACGCATCATTCTCTCCTTGATGGCTCGCCCCGAAGAAACGGCACACCGCCTGGTTTAAAACCCGCCACCAGGGCGGATATTTCGGATGGGATTCGCCATTACCCGTTTTCCTCGTCAGGACGCAAAGCAAAACCCCGGCGGTTTCCCGCCGGGGAGTCCTGTCAGGTCGTTAGACCGAGCTTAGAAGTTGCGCTGAGCGCGGAGCAGCACGTTGATGGCGTCCTGGGTCCTTCATACAGAGCTGCCGGCTTGGCAACCGCTGGGATCCCTAGGCTCAAAATCGTGCCCGAGTACTTCTGGTCCAAACGCGTCCGGTTGACGTTGGCGGTGAAGGCGAGGTTGACCGGGGTCCAGACGATGTCGCGGCAGACGTTTTTGGAGATGTGTTGCACATACAACACGCAACGTGATCAAGCTTTTCCGTAAGCCTCTGTTTCATCACGTGGTTTTGAATAAGCCCCAATTGGCGCTCAGATCGCGGGTGACGCGCCCGGTTTTCCGCTCACTCCGAGTCGACTCGTGTCGAATCGACGAGGCGCCATTATCGATCCGCCCCGATAACAGAGAGAGCTTGCGGCTTCGGCGGTGGAACCGCTGCTCGCGAAATTCCTGCGGCGTAAACCGACCGCAACCACCTGGAGACTCGCGGCGAATCTCACCTTTTGTTGCAAAATGTGAAAACTGCAGCGGGATTTGACGCAGCGGGCGGGCGGCATCGCCGGAACTCTTGATTTTCATGCCGGGAAGAAGCCGATGCGCCTGTGTCGCGCCGGCTTTCAATCCAGCCAATTTGGCGGGCCGAAAAAATACCGAAGGCGGCATTGCCCGATCTGCGCCGCAGATGCGCCCGTCACATATAAGTATAAGTAAGTATAAGCGGTCCGGACGCCTCCACTCCAACTTTGGGAACTCGCAGCCTCCGCCCTGAGTCGTTAAATCGCTCGGAATTCGCCGGTCTGAAATCTGCCGCTTGCGGCTCGCCTCCGCGTCGGGCATATCGGCCTTACCGGAGATGTGGCCGAGTGGCTGAAGGCGGCGGTTTGCTAAACCGTTATAGGGTTGTAAAGCCCTATCGAGGGTTCGAATCCCTCCGTCTCCGCCAACTGTACACTACAGCGTGTCCAGCTATCCGATCTTCGCGAGCCGCACGACGAACTGCTTCTTGTGGGCATGTCGTTCCCGGATCGCCCGCAGGCGCTTTTCGAAGTCAGGCATCGTGCCGCGTTCTTCGGCAACTGCCCGGAGACCGAGGAAGGCTCGCCGCCCTGTCATAGCCGGTAGCGTTGCGGCGCTCGATTTCGGCCTCGATGTCACGCCAGACCCTTTCACCTCTCCGTGCTATTGTATCGAGTCTGACGCGGCGGGCTTTCTCGGCCTCTTCCACCTGTCGTTTTCGTTCGGCGGCGAGCTTCTCGGCCGCCGCCTGCTCGCGGGCGAGGCCGACCGCATGGGCGCGGGCGCAGAGCTCGCCTACGGTCCGGGCGACAACCGGTGGGGCGTCAGCCTCGACCGCCATACGGTCCCGGACCTTGGCTCTCAGCTCGGGCGCGACGTGGGTGTCGCCGTCGTATAGCCGTGCGAGTATTTCGGTCTTTCGGAATCGGTCATCGCCAACAGGATTTTCCCTACGCGGCCGGGCGTTGGGGGTCAAACGGGATGCAGGATGCCGTCCGTTTCGAGGATTCGAAGCGCCTCGACAAGCGTCACGCCGGTGTGAAGCCGCACACCATTTTCCGGTGTGCCGCATCCAGTAGATATCGAAGCTGTCTCGTCCCATGCGGTCGATACGGGCGAAGGGCGTATCGAACTCTTCGCCGCGATTATGCTCCATGCCCGACCGATAGCGCTGGATGAAACGATATCGCCCGGCCGCCCAGGCGCCGTTGATATCGACCACGTAGTTCCATTCGATCGGCCTGATCTGCGGCAGGAAACGCGGTTTCAGGACGTCGCGAATGAAGGCCTCGCAGGCGGTGACGATCACTTGCTTTTCCACCCCGTTCGGTACCGCTGGCCGGGGCGCGGTCATCCTCGGTCCCCACTGCTTCTTCCGGGCATTCCTCCGATCCGTTCCACGATGCCTGTTTTCGATCAACGCACTGTCCGGAGTCGAGCATTGGCGACCATCTAGGCCCTCTTTTTACCGACCGCTTCGGCCAGCACGCTCGTCACGAAGGCGTTGAGGGAAACGCCCTCGCGGGCGGCGATGATTTTCAGCTTTTCGTGCAAGGTGCGCGGTGCCCGCTGGCGCCACTGCCCCAACGCCGCCGGGCCTGGAACATCGCGTCCCAACTGGCGGGCTGCGTCCTTCCATTCGGCGATGGCGTTCTGCACGTCCGCCAGCGCCGCCTCGCGGGTTTCGCCATCGCCCATGCACCCGGGCAAGGCTGGCACGGACGCCAGCCAGCCGCCGCCATCAGCGTCCGTCAGCGGCTCTACCAGAATCGCATATTCAGTCTGCTTCGCCATCGCCTCGCCTTCCCATCATCGCCAGCAGCTTGCGGACATAGACCGGCTTGATCGGCCGCTTTGCCGGGATGGTGAGGATCGCCTCCTCATCTGCCGCCGTGGTCTTCCAATGTGAGCCCGCCACCCGTAGGCGGCAAGCATCGCCAGCCCAATCCGCTGCAAAGCCGCTCGATGTCCTGAATGGTCCAGTCCCCTGCCGGGTTCTGCCGCATCCGGGCCAGCAGCTTGTCAGCCTTTGTCATAAATACAGATACCGCATATGGTGTCAGATTTCAAGATGGCCGGAGTTCAAAAATCGCATAGAGCTTTGAAGCCCGCACCGGATCGCTCGGAGTGATATAGCCTAGACGTAGTGCTCATCATCGTCGGGCGTGGCTCGCCAGCCGCTCATCGCCTGGGCGCGGCGAGCCGCGATGAAGCGCAACAGAAGCAGGTGCCGCACCTGGCTGCAAAGCAGCGCCGGCGGGGCGGTTTTGCACTTTATCCTTCGATCACTATCCGCCGACCACTCCATATCTTCCGGCCCCCGATCACTTCCTCACCCATTGTGAGCAGATCGACGCCCTTGTTCTGCTCCCCATTCTTGAGATTAATGAGACCGGGACAACATAGTCAGCCACAGCGCCATCGATCCGGGGAGCCATGATAACCAAACTTGCGATCTCCGGTTATCGATCCTTGCGCGAAATCAAGGTAACGCTTGGCGCGCTCAATATCGTGACCGGCGCCAACGGCAGCGGCAAGTCCAGCCTCTATCGCGCGCTGAGACTGCTGGCGGATATCGCACAAGGCCGCATCATTCAGTCATTGGCCGCCGAGGGCGGACTGGAATCGACGTTGTGGGCCGGCCCTGAAACATTATCGCGGGGGATGAAAGCCGGCACCGCACCGGTCCAAGGCCTGGTGCGCAAGAATCCGA
>WNGG01001210.1_pt1 | contig 29040 bp, 25 predicted proteins | sample 5400661 | NCBI WGS metagenome assembly WNGG01 (sample SAMN13153372, study PRJNA577476) | soil metagenome | isolation source: 100 cm soil or saprolite under Garry oak tree replicate 1 | place: USA:California | collected 2016-06-15
GACGTTGTCCGGCTTGAAGTCGCAGTACACCAGGCCCCGGTTATGCAGGTAACCCAGCGCGGGCAGCACCTCGATCGCGTACGCGAGCGCCTGGGCGAGCGGCAGAGACCCGCCGTCGTTGCGCCGCTCAAGGACGATCTCCTTGAGCGACTTTCCTCCCACGTATTCCATGACGATGTAACCGGCCGTGGTCCCCGTGCTCCGGTCTTCGTGCTGGACGAAGTTGTACACGCCGACGATATTGGGGTGCTGCACTTCCGCAAGGAACCGCCGCTCCGCGATCGCGGCCGCCTGTGCGTCGGCGTCCCCGGCATCGAGCAGACCCTTCAGGACCACCCACCTCTTGCCGAGGTTGTGGTCCATGGCCAGGTAGATCCAGCCGAGCCCGCCGTGGGACAGACAGCCGAGCACCTCGTATTGGCCACCGACCATCTCGCCGCGTTCGAGCTTTGGGGTGAAGGAAAACGGTGTTCCGCAGTGGCGGCAATATCCTTCCGTCCGCCCTGGCGCGCCCTGGATGCCACGCCCCACCGGCCGCCTGCATTTACTGCAGAACCTCTTGTTCTCGTCCAGCTTCGGATCCGTGAGCACGGCCGTCGATGGATCACGCGCCGGTACCGGAGGAACCTCCACCAGCCCGGCGCCCAGCCATCCGCGGGACGCGCGACCGCTCGACGCCCCGCTTCTGGTGCTGGAACCGGGCACGCCAAGCGGCACGCTCCACCCTGACCGCGTCGAGCCGGTAACGGGCCGGGATCCCGCCGCGGCCTGGCCCCGCGCCGCGGCCTGGCCCTGCGCCGCGGCCTGGCCCTGCGCCGCGGCCTGGCCCTGCGCCGCAACCTGGCCCTGCGCCGCGGCGGATGACGCACCCTGCTTGGCAGGTGCCAGCCCGCAGACGTTGCAGTAACCGTCCTCGATCGTTCCGGAGCAGCCGTCGTAGGTACATGCGGTCATCCCCGTGTTCCTCCTCCGCGCAACGCAAGCACACCGCGCTGGTAAGCCGCGACGGCATCACTCGCCGCGTTCAGATCGCACGGCGCGACCCACAGCAGCGCACGCGCACGCTCAAAACAGGCATCCAGAGCGGGGTCCTCTGTCCCGCCGAGACGGTCAGCCTTGGCCTGATAGGCGATGAGCAGGCCACGCAACTCCTCGCGCCGGTCCAGCAGGGCCAGCGCGGCCCGCTCGATCTCCCTGCACCGCTCGGTCTGCGCCGTCGCCTGTTTGCCTATCGCCTCAAGCTCCGCCGCGAGCCTTGGCCACCGGCCGGCCGCCTTGAGCGGTTCAAGCTCGGCGAGCCGCCCACCCATCTCGGCGACGTCGGCTGGCGCCGGCGGCAGCGCAGAAGAAACTATCTTCTCCGCGCTTCGCCCCACCGCAGCGCGCGCGTCCTGCCACGCCGCGCGCGCGCTCGCGACCGCCGCGGTCACGGCGGTGATCTGCCGCTCAGCGTCTTCCCGCAGCTGGGCGAGCTCGGCGACGCGGGCCGCCGTCGTGCGAACCTGCTCCGCCACGCGGTCCAGCCTGCTGGTATCGATCTCGTTTTCCTTGCACAGCGCGAGCGGATCGGAGTTCACCACGTCGCGGAGGCTGCCCAATTCCGCCGCGGCGGCGGCGAGCTCGCCTTCCAGCGGATCGTCGGCGAGGCCTGTCGCCCGTTTCCGTGCCTGGCCAAGCTCGGATGTGATCCTCTCGAGCCGACCGCTGGCCTCCGTCCACACGGTCTCGGCCGTGGTCGCAAGCTCAGCTACCCGGGAGAAGGGGTCGGCCATTTCCTTTACCGCGCCGGCAAGGGTGAGTTCGGTGTACCCGGTGTCGGTGAGGGCACGGCGGGCGAGTGACGGCGGAGGCCTGGCCAGCCGAACCGATGCTCCGGTGAGAAGCGAGGTGATCTCCAGCAGATTCTGCCCCGCCGAGCGGCCCATCCGGTTCAGCACCTCGGCCGCGCGGTCAACGACCCCCGAATACGCGGTGAACAGCTCCCACATCGCCGCCACATCCGCCGTCGCCGCATCCCAGCGCGTTTTGCTCACGCCGGTCAGGTTCGCACCGGCAAGCAGCCGCATGCCGAAGCTTGCTTCCAACTCCAGCAGGTTGGCCTGGATCCGGTCGCGTTCTGCGGTGGCCGCCGCGACAGCCGCCGTCGCCTCCTCACGCGTCATCGTCATGGGCGCGCCCCGGTCACCGGTACTCCGCAAGGCGGCGCAACAGCCCTCGTGCACAGGCCGCGGCCATCACCAAGGACGCGACGATCACTCCGGCTTCCAGACCAGTGAATGCGCCGCGTCCAGCCCGCGCGGCGGAGGTGAACGCTGCCTGGTCGCGGGCGATACCGCTGGTGAGGTCGGCGTCAAGCCGTGCGAAGAGGGTGGCGGAATCGTTCGCTCCTGATCCGATCGACAACCCGACCGCGCCGTCGTAGTTGCCGCCGTTATCGAGTGAGCGGACCCGCTGATGGGCTGAATACCATGCGGGTGCGTCACGCTGCGCGGCATCTGCCGACCCGGCGCCCGGACTGCCTGCGGCGGCGGCCACGGCGGCGGCAAGCAGCGTTCCTGTGCCTGGGCCAAGCTGGCGTCGTACAGAAAGAAAGTCCTGCTGGAAAGCGTCGTCGCCGCTGCGCGCGACCAGGGTCAGGCTCTCGTCACCGCGTGCACGCAAGGCGGCGATATCCGCGCGGGCGAACGCCCCAACGGGGGTTGACCCGCGGTCACGGGCGTTGATCAGGTCGCCCCGCGCCACGAGGAAGGCGGTCAGCAGCCACAGCAGTGAGGCGACGCCAACCAGGGAGGCGATCACCACACCGGGGTTGAGCACGCGGTGGGTGCGCCGGGCCAGCCACCGCTGCGCGAAGAAGAAGGCGACGCCGATGAGCACGGCAGCCACCACTGCAAGGATCGGCAGCTGAGTGGCCTGGCCGCCAACGGCGGCGAGGTGAGCGTTCTCCATCGTGTAGACGTCACGTGCGGCCGGGAGCATCGTGGCGCGCATCAGCGTTGACGCCTCGCGCAGGTAGGCGGCGCCCAGCGGCAGGCCAAGCCGGTTGTCGGCGCGGGCAGTCTCCACCTCGCCCGCATAGACGGGAAGGTTGACAGAAAGGATGGACAGCTTCGACCTCGCCGCCGGACTTCCCGCCGCCGCGGTCGCGGCTTGCAGGCTGGTGGCCGCTCGGGCGAGGTCCGCCTCATAACGGCGGCGCGCGGCAGCAGGCTGCAGACCGCCGGAGAGGAAGGCCGTCGTGGCTGTGGCATCCGCATCCGACAGCGACCGGTATATCTGCTGCGCGTCGACGCTCAGCGGCTCGCTAACGCTCGCCATATCGGCCGCAGCGGAGTTACTGCGCGCCACAGACCATGCCGCGACTGCCCCCCAGAGCAGGCTGAGCGCGACCAGCCCGATCAGAAGGAGCCGCAGTCTTGCCGGCGTTGTGCGGGCGCGCAGAACTCGCGCTGGTCCTCGCCATCCGGCGGCTGCGCCGCGCGGCGCTCCTAGGGTGGAGGTCATCGCTACCCCCTGTAGCGTGCCCGCGGCGGTGCGGGTGCCGGTTTGCCGAACCAGTGGGCATAGCTGGCCGCCCACCGGCCGTCCGCGCGGATCCGCTCAAGCACCGCGTTAACGAACCTGACGAAGTCTGGGTGCTGACGAGATACGGCCAGCCCGTAGGGCTCATCGCTGAACCGCGGGCCGACCAGGCGGGTGAACGGATCCTGAGCCGCCAGCCCCGCCAGGATCGAATCGTCGGTGGAGACCGCGTCCACTTCGCCCTGCTGCAGCAGCACCAGGCAATCTGTCCAGTAAGTGACCCCGACAGCCACCGGGTGGGCAGGCGACGCGGCGACGCGGGCAAGGGACGAAGATCCCTTTGTCGCACACACCTTCTTCCTGCCGAGGTCAGCGATGCTCTTGGCGGGCGAGTTGCTCTCCACAAGCACCCGCTGCCCGGCGTCGAAGTAGACGGTGGAGAAGTCGACAAGCTGCAGCCGTTCACAGGTGATCGTCATCGTGTGCGCCACGATGTCGACAGAACCGGACTGGATGGCCGGGATCCGCTCCGCATCAGGGATGGCCTTGAACTGGATCTTGTTCGGGTCGCCGAAGATGGCCGCGGCGACGGCATGCAGCATGTCGATGTCGAATCCCTCGAACTTTCCGTTGAAGGGGTTGAGGTAGCCGAAGCGGTACGTGCTGGCGTCCACGCCCGCGATGAGATAGCCGCGGGAACGGATCGTGGCCATATATGAGCCAGGCGTCACGCTGGGCGGGCCCGACGGCCGCAGGCTCGCGGTCGGATCGCACGCAGAACCTGCCGCGGCCAAGCCTGCGCGGGCGTGCGGCGTGGCGCGCCCTGCTGTGTCCGCCGGGTCGGCAGCCGCCGCGCGCCCGGCGAGCATCGCCAAATAGGCACCGGCGGGCAACGCCAAACAGACAACGGCGAGCACTGCCCATGCGCGAAACCGGGATGCCACAGGTGTTGGTCCCCTCGCTCAGGCGGCGGACTCGAAACGCTCCGCACCAAAACGACCGATGCGCAATGAATCGTACTCTTCGGTCACGCACCGTGTCGTTACCCGCAGGACAACCCGGTCCCCTCCGCAGGCCTGCGGCCAGGGCCGCGTCACAGGCAGGTCCGTGCCACGATGCGTTAGCCGTTCGGAATGATTATCCCTTACGGCTGCGCGGGTGTGTCACCTCGCCTGTTAGGCGCGCACTCGGCTCTGGGCGCGCTGCGCTGCGCCGGGGGGACGACCCCGGTATCCCCGCTACCCGCCTAGCGCCCTAGCCGGGCAGCGAAAGCTGCCAGACGCTGCGCCCGAAAGTCGCCGCGTACACGGTATGGCGGTCGCCCGAGAGCTTCACGTCGAGCACCGGCGTGTCGGGCAGCCCGGTCCCGAGCCCGGCCCAATTCTTGTTCCCGTTCTTCAGGTAGAACAGGCCGAGGTCGGTCGCCGCGTAGAGCTGGTTGGCCGGCTGGTCGTAGGAAAGCATCTCGACTGGCGCATTCGGCAGGTTGCCGCTGATATGTGCCACGTCTGGCCGCCGTCAGTGGTCATCCATATGTTGGCCGCGTTGTCACCCTCGCGATAGCCAGAGAACGCGACGAACGCGTGGCTCGCATCCGTAGGGTCGACGACGATCGAATTCACCCATCGGTCGGGAAGGCCCTGGAGCCGGGTCCAGCTCGCGCCGAGGTCGGTCGTCCTCCAGACGCGTCCGGTGTCCGTCCCGACGTAGATCGTGTTGGGCGCGGTCTTCGACAGCGCGATCGCGCTAATCGTGGCGTACTCGTTGGCGTAGAACGGCCCCTGATCCTGCTCGTCCGGTGGCGGGAGGCCGGGCAGGCTGTCCGGGTCGGGTGGGCTGATCACCGAGAAGGTGTGCCCGCGGTCGGTGGAGCGGCCGAGCACGGTCCCGCCCACGTACGTGATAGGACTGGTTCCACGGCTCGTATGTGGCGTGGACCCACGTTCCCGACGCCCCATTCTGGTCTGATCTGGAGATTCCGCCGTCGTTGCCCACATAGACACGGCCGCCGACAGCGCGGTGCTAAATCGTGTCCGTGTTTTGTGCGTCCCAGCTAAAGCTGGCCGAGCAGCAATTCGATCTTCTGTTCGGCGATGGCTCCCATGAACGGGTTCTCCCACGCGCTGCGCTGCTCAAAGTCGCCGGTACGCACGCCCTTGATCACCAGTTCGTAGCTTGTTGGCGTGGTGATGTAGTACATGCGCGCCCGGATCTGTTCAGGCAAACTAGCGGCCTTCACCGCGCTGCGCAGCAAGGCTGCCTGGTGCCGCCCGACCTTGATGACCACGTCGTTGCCCGAGGCGCCGCCGCTCGGCCGCACCGGCCGGCTCGCGACCCGAGGCAGGCGTCCAGCCGCGACAGGACCTGCACTGGCTGCGGCGTGCGCGGCGGCCATCGCAGGCTCGGCCAGTGCCGAGCCCGGCGGGATGACAGAACCAGCGGGATAGAGGGCGCCGTTCAGCACCAGCCGCTCTTCGGCTGCCGACCAGGCGCGGTACCAGGCATCAAACCCGAGCATGATCGCGTGGCCGGAGCCGAACGGCTGGTCGACGACGGCCGGCCGTCCAGGCAGGTTCGCGTTGGCATTGATCTCAAAGCCGTAACAGTTGCCGAAGCCGGCCGGGCCACCGCAGTCGCCGGCTGGCGCGTAGGTCGACACGGCCGTCGCGGCCGGGATCACGCCGCCGCCCGCGAGCGTGCTCGGGTCGAAGTTCGGGTCGCTGCTCGACTCGCGGTAGATCCAGCCGCCTGCGTCGAAGCCCCAGCCTGCGGGGTCGGAGGTGGTCCACGCCGCGTCAAAGGTGGATCCCGGTGTGCTGATGCCGCTGACCGTGTTGGTGTTCAGTGCGGTGACCCCCGCGTTGCGCGCGCTTGTCGCACCGCCGTTGCCGGTGCCGACGAAGGTGCCGCCCGCGTTGATGAACGCCTGCACGGCCAGCGCCGGGGTCCCCGCCGATCCGGTCGGCGTCGTCGCCGAGATCGTGGAGTCGGGATCGATCAGCACGGTGTAGCCGCCGCTGCTCAGCGCGCCGTTCGCAAGATCGGTGGAGGTCACCTGGCCGATTTGAGCGGTCGGGATTCCCTCATTCTGCGTCAACGCGAACATCACTTCGCAGTAGCTCCTGGACGTGCACTGGCCGTCACCTGTCCCGTGGAACGCCGGGTTGGTGGGCACGGCCGTGCCGCCCGTGTAGACCGCGATCTTCGGCAGGCCGAGCGCGTAGTGGCCCACCGGGTAGGAACTCAGCCCATAGACGGGCGTCTCCCAGGTGGCAGCGTCGGAGTTCAGCGTGGGCAAGTCGATCGACGACCCCGACACCAGCGCGGCGCCAGTGTCGAAATGAACGCCACCCGAGTCAAAGGCCGCCGCCGCGCGAGCGACAGCCGCGCCCTGGTTGAGCAGCTGGTTGACCATCGCGAGGCCGGCCATCGAGTCGGTGTTGAATGCATACACCGGCTGCGCGGTGCCTGGCACGGTGCCCTGGTGGGGGTCGGCGACCAGGGTCATCGACGCGCCCGCGGGAAGCTGCTGGGTGAGGAACCCGTCGCCGGCGAAGCCGCGCAGCAACGAGTAGGACCACGTGACCTCGTCGTAGAAGTAGTTGAACGGCAGATAGGGGTTCTCGCCGAGAACGGCCTGGATCCAGTGCTTGGTGCCCTGGGCCAGCGGGATGTACAGCGTGCCGGCCGGCAACGTCACCGTCTGCGTCAGGTCGGGCGACCCCTGGCCCTGCACGGCGTTGATGTTGAACTGCCCGAACTGGTGGGCGGCGGGGGCGGTGACAGCCTGATCGAGTTTGAAGACCTTGACTCCTGCGTCTTGCAGATCCTTGATCGTCTGGGCCACGTCGCCGACATGGCCGCCGGGCAGGTAGTAGTAGCCGCACACGTTGACGTTGGGGTTCTGGTCGATCGAGCTCTGCCCGATCTCGTATTGGTCGACGACCGGCGGGCTGACCTGGGTGTTGCCTTGCACAGTGCAGCTTTGCCCCTGATCCACGGCCTCCTGCCATTGCTTGACCCAGTCGGTCAGCAGGCTCGCCTTCTGCGCTGACACGACGTTCACCGTCGAATCCATGGCCAGGTAGTGGTCGTAGACCTGCTTACCGTAGTTCTCGTTGTTGCCCTTCTCGTAGGTCATCCCTGCGCCACCCATCACCAGCGACGGCACGGTGTCCCCGTACTCGGGCACGAAGAGGTCGTAGGTGTTGTAGTTGCGGTACTGTGCGCTCTGGTCGTTGAACGTCTGCTGGATCGCCGGGCCGATGACGTTCTGGATCGCGCCAAGCGCGAAGTGCGAGATCTCGTTCAGGGCCGCGTCCTGGTCCGGTGGGAAGAAATAACCCGACGACTGCTGGTGCGCGTCAATGAAGAACAGGCCCGGATATCTATTGATCGCAGCGAAGAGCGCCCTGTTCTCCGGCATCTGAATTGTGCCCCGGTCGCGGTTCGGGTCGAAGCTCCACGCCGTGCTGCGAACGTTGTGGTCACGGTCGTCCGGAGCTGTCACGGGCTGGATGAACAGGTCCAGGGCGCTGAGCCGCCGCTGGTTGCCGCAGTCGGTGCGCGCGGCAAGCTCGTACAGCTCCTTGACCGACGCCTCCCCGCCCGCGGGCTCGTTCCCATGGGGCGCGCCGGTGATCCAGGCGAACCCAGGTCGGTCGCTTACCTGCGACAACGCCGAGGCCTGCGAGGTCGGGCCGTCGATGACCCCGCGCCAGAACGCCTGGTCGTTGCGACCGGAGTCGAGGTTGGCGATGTTGCCAGGCGCGCCGATCACCACGTAGTCGATGGGCGCGCCAAGGACGCTCGTTCCCTCCTGGACGATCTCGGCCGCGACTCGTGTCCCTGTGCTGGCTGGGTTGTTGTCGATCGCGTCGACGACCGCATGCATGTACGCGGTCAGCTCGGCCGTCTTCTTGGCTGACGGGTTCGCACCCGACAGTCCGTCGCCGGTGACGCCGCTGCCAAGTGTGGTGCCGAAGAACGCGTCGTAGGTCGGGATGTTCGAGTCGTAGTTAATGGCGTTCGTGCAGTTCGGCGGGTCGCTCACCGGAGCTGGCGCCTCTGCGGCCGGCAGCTCGCCGCCAAGCGTGTCCGCCTGGTCGCTTGAGCGGTAGGGGCAGAAGGTAACGGCGTCGGAATCCTGGACTCCCGCCGGGCAGCTCGCGTCGGTCACCTGACCGCCGTTGACCGGATTCTCAGGAACGGGAGGGTTGTAGCTAGCCGGCGACGGGTTGGCGACGTCGGGCCAGATCGCGGGGCCCGGGGTCGGAAGCGTTACCGCGCCGGTGCGCAAGCCCCACCAGTCGTTTTGAGCCAGGACAGGCCGTGCCGTGTTGGCTGTGGCACCGTCGAGGGTGGTATTGATCACGCCGAACGCGTTGTCGGTGATGTTGCTGTCCGAGATCGTCGACGCTTCCGCGCCCACCATGCGCACGCCGGCGCCCAGCCGCAGGTTCTGGTTGTTCTCCGCGTGGTTGCCGAGCGGGTACGGATCGTTATCGGGCGTGGGGGCGAAGACGCTCTGGATCGGAGCGCCAGTCCCGTTGACGAGGTTCGAGGAGACGGTGTCTCCGGACATCTGGACGGAGGCGCCCGCCGTAACCCGAACGCCGTCCTGGCCGAAGAGGGGGCCGGTCGTCAGCGGAAGCGGCGGCGGGATCGGCTGGCTGCCGCCCGAGTACTCACAATCGCCGTCGATGACCGTCGGGCCGCCAGCGGTCGGGTCGTTGTAGTTCTGGCACAGATTGCGGCCGATGATCTCGTCGTTGGTCAGGATGCCCCTGTTCTGCACGCCTGAAGGTGTCAGAGCCGTGGAGGGATGTGAGTATGGCGAGTAGTCGCTCGTGGCCCCGTCGATCAGCACGCCGATCGCGTTGTAGTGGTCGACCCGGGTGTGGTCGATCGTCAGCGTACGGATCGCAGGCGAGCTGGCATTCGTCGCCTTGGTGACATCGGCGATGCCGTACCCGAAGGCGTTGCTGCGGAAGCCGCCTGGGACGGTGTAACCGTTGGCGCTCTCATCGGTGTCGAGGCCCGTGACGCGCGAGCGGCTGATCGAGCCCTGCGCATCGAGGAACACCGCGCCGGCTGTTGCGTAGACGCCGTTGGCGCTGAAGGTGATGCCGGAGATACTGACCGTGATGGGCCGACTCTTGTCGCCGATGACCGCGAGGATGTCGCCCTTGCCGTCGCGAATGTTCGGATTGGTCTCGGCGACCTGGCCCCCGGACGAAGGATTCTTACGCGGCGCCACGGTGACGTGGTTCGCGTCCGTGCCCATGAGGTTCAGGTCTTTCGTGATCGTCAGCGCGTTGCTGCCCCGAACGCCCGTGCCCTCTACATAAGTGCCCGGGCACACCAGCACCGTGTCGCCGGGGCGAGCGGCGTCGATCGCGGACTGGATGGTATGAAAATACGAACCCGGACAGCCGACGGTTAACCTCGGTGTCCCCGCCGGTGCCTGCCTGTCAGGCGAGAGGTCGGCGGTCACCCTGAAGGGTGCCGCCGATGCCAGACCCTGCCCCGCCAGTCCTTGCCCCGCAGACCCGAGTCCCAGCATGATCGCCGCCGCAAGCGCGGCACACAGCTTGTCGCCACCGCTCATCGTCACTCCCTGGGGGAGGCTCTTTGGCCTGGCAGGCATCTCCCCCGGGGAAACCCGCGATGTTGCTCTGGCTCCAGCAGGCCGAGCATCTGCCTGCCAACGGATGCTGTCAAGAGCTGCAGGTATGCCCAAGTGCCCGACACCTGAGGCGCCGGGTGAGATCATTGGACCCCTTCGGCCGCTGGCGTGCATTCGGTCATCGCCCCATACTGGTCCCGTGCGTGCCACTGGTCCCGTGCGTGCCCGAGTCGCGGCCTTGTTCGACGGCGCCGGCTTGTTCGTCGGCACGGCGATCGTGCTGTTGGTGTTCACCGTGCTCGCGGTCATTCTGGAGCTAGAGTCACCGGACATCGTGCTCTGGACTGGCCAGCGCGTCGTCGGGACCGAGCAGGGCGGGGTTGTCTTTTACCGGTGGCACGGCCAGAACTACGCGGTCGCCGTACCCGGCTACGGGTCGTCGAAGGGCGTGAGCGTCTATCTCGACCCAGCCAACCCCGGCGACGCCATGACCGACAACGCGGTCAACCGGGCGACCACCGCCCTGGTCGTCGGCGGCCCGTTCACCGCTGCGGTGGTGCTGCTCGCCGTCGGCCTGAGCCGCGGGTACCGGCGGAAGCGCCGTGAGATGCGCGGGGTCGTGCCCCCGGTCGGCTACGGCCACGGCCTGGACCCGGAATTCGTCGCCCGGCACCTGGAGAAACTGCGGCGCGACGACGACAAGAATTCTGGGTAGCCCGCAGCGCCGTCATCGACTTCGGGTGCCTGGGTTATCGAAGGCCCTCGCGGGCAGCCCACGCTGAGCTGGCAGGTGCGCCCGATGAGCCGCGTTGCGTCACGGTGACTGGGGCAGCTTGACCGAGCCCCGCTTGGCGGCGGGCGCGGAGGGCGGCGGTACGACGGGCCCGACGTCCCCGTCCGGCGCCCGGTCCAGGTCGACGATCACCGGGGCGTGGTCGCTCGGCCCGGTGCCCTTGCGGGCATGCCGGTCCACCCATGCCGCCTTCACACGGCTGGCCACTGGCGCGGTGGCCAGCACCAGATCGATCCGCATCCCGAGATCCTGGTGAAACATTCCGGCACGGTAATCCCAGTAGGTAAACACCCGCTCGGACGGCCAGCGATCGCGCACGACGTCCCGCAGGCCGAGCGCCAATAGCTTGGCCAGCGCGGCCCGCTCCGGCGGTGTGACATGGGTCTGGCCGACATAGGCGTCCGGGTCGAACACGTCTGCGTCGGTCGGTGCGATATTCATGTCCCCGCATACGATCGCGGCCTCGGGACCGGCTGCGACCATCTCTTGCAACGCAGCCAGCCAGGCGAGCTTGTAGTGATAATGATCGGAGTCCGGCGCTCGCCCGTTCGGTACGTACACCGAGTTGATCCGGATCCCGCCGCAGGTTGCCGACACCGCACGCGCCTCCGTACGCGGGAAGCCGGGCGCGCCAGGGATGCCGGCCACGACGTCGTCCAACCCCATCCGGGAGAGGATCGCCACCCCATTCCACCGCGCCTCGCCGTGGTGGGCGACCGAATAGCCACGGTCGGCGAGCGCCTCGCCGACCGTCTTGCCGAACGCCTCGTCGGCGAGCTTGGTCTCCTGCAGGCAGACCACATCGGGCCGCCGCTGCTCCAGCCATGGCAGCAGCCGCGGCACCCGCTGCTTGACCGAGTTCACGTTCCATGTCGCTATCCGCACGTGGCCCACGGTAGCCGTGGTCATTGAGAAGGGGGGTCACTGGACGGCCCGAGTCGCTTCAGTCGCGGCCGCGCCGGCCTCCTTCCCCGCGGTGGTGGAGCTTCGCCTGATGACGCCGACTTCCGCCGGGCCAAGTAGACCCCGCCTAGACAGAGCACGCCACCAGCGAACGCCAGCGGCGCTGGCATCTCACCGAGCAGCCCCCAGCCCATGACGATACTCAGCGGTGGAACCAGGTAGATGGTGACGCCGAGCCGACCCGCGCTGGTCCGGGACAGGGCGTATGCCCATGTCGTGAAGGCCAGCGCCGTGGGCAGCGCGCCGAGGTAGACGACCCACAGGATCGCTGAGGGTGCGGCCGCGGCGGTTTCGCGTGCCAGTTCCGCAGTGAACGGCAGACACCCGGCCGCGCCGATCATGCACGCCAGCCAGGTGACCTGAAGCGCAGGCAGATGGGCGAGCAGCGGTTTCTGCGCCACGACTGCCACGGCGTAGGCCACCGCCGCGACGACGCAGAGCACCACCCCCCACGTGTCCGCTGCAGACCGCGACGAGGTCGCGGCTCCGATGAGCACAACTCCGGCGAACGCGATCACGCTCCCGGTTAACAGTCGGCGGGGGAAGCCCTCGCCGAGCAGCAGGCCCGCCAGGACGGCGAGCAGCAGGGGCCCGATGCTGACGAGCATCGCCGCCGTCCCGGCGTCCACCCGGCGCTCGGCCGCGTTCAGCGCGACGTTGTAGACCCCGAACCACAGCAGCCCGCATACCACCAGCGATGGCCACTGCCGCCGCGACGGCCACCACCGCCCACGGGCCGGGGACGATAACGCCCGCAGGCCGAGGACGATGCCGAGCACGGCGCTGCCCACCAGCAGCCGTCCCAGCGCCAGCGCCCCGGCCGAGAAGTCCACCCTGACATGCCTTATCGCCACAAACGCCGACGCCCACAACAGCACGGTCACCAGTGAGGCGACCACCGGTAAGTATGACCGGCCTCCCGGCGGCGCCTGGGGCAGCGATGCCCTGCCAGACTTCATGGCCTCAACGGTAGAGCCTGAACAGAAAGATCAAGACCAGGGATGAGGGAGTTACCGCATGTGCTTCTGCACGAGCGCGGTGTTTAGGTCCGGTAGACATCGCGTCGGTGTCCGACGTCTACTGCCGTGACTGCGCGCGTCCTTGCGGCCGTACGGTCTGTCGGTCGCGGCGACGCGCGATGTGCAGAACCGTTCCCCCGTGACTCAGCCAGTCAGAAACTGGCGCTCGATGGCGTCACCTTTGCGCCGTTGGGGCCTGAGGGAAACCCATTGAGGGTCCGGGTCGGCTCAACAGGCTCCCGTTGTGGCAAGGGTCCATCCTGCGCGTGGCTCAGGCCGCCTTGTCCAGGACCGAGCGCACGGTACGCCCGGCCCGGCGCAACTCAACGCCCATCACGATCAGCGACACCCCGTAGATCATGGTGAACAGCCCGAAGAGCAGCGCGAGGGCGACCGCACCGACACCGGGCCGAGAGAAGAGCACGACGCCGAACGCGATCGACACCAGGCCGGCCAGGATGAACAGCGCGCGGGTTCCCGCGGTCTCTCCGGCGCCGAAGGCTGCGGCGATCTCAAAGGAGCCGCCTACGACCGCCCAGATCGCCACGACCAGCACCAGCACCAGCGCAGTGGGCCCGGGCCAGACCAGGGCGACTACCCCGGCCGCCAGGTCAAGCAGCCCGAGCAGCAGGTGGCCGACGACCGGTCCCGCTTTGGCGCTGCTGAACGCCCGCATGGCCTGAAGGCCCGCGTCGATGAATGCGTAGATGGCGAACAGGATGACCAGTGCGAGAACCGTCACCCCCGGCCAGGCGAGGGCAATGATCCCGACGATGATGGCGAGAATGCCACGCAGAATCAGCGAGGTAGACGTCGATTTGAACATGTCAGGCATTCCTTTCATTTGGCTTAGTCGTAACCGCGCTCTGGTATCGAGGGCTTTGCTTTGTCGGCTGCGTTCGGGCTCAGCCGGAGGCGAAGGTAGGCCAGGGCACCGGGAAATAGCGGGAGCCAGTAGTTGACGACCCGGTAGCCGAGTACGGCGAGGACCGCCGTTGCCCGCGGCGCGCCGAAGCCGACGGTGACAGCCACCAGCGTGACTTCTATTACTCCCAGGCCGCCGGGCGTGATAGGGATGACGCTGGCGATGTTGGCCGCCGCATAGGCGACCGCCAGTGGGCCGATGCCGGGCTGGTAGCTGAAGGCAAGAAACATCAGATCAAGCGAGAGCAGGTCGAGGAGCAGGTCGGCCGAGGCGAATCCGAAGCTTGCGAGGAACGCCCGTCCGGTCAGCGCGGACCGTGCGAGCGACACGAGCCGCTTGGTGGTTCGGCCCACTTTGTCGGGGTCGATGTTGGGGCGGACGTGCCGCGCCACCTTGGCCAGCCGGCGCCCTGCCTGCTCAGCGGTGGCGGGATGGGCGCCCATCAGGAGCGCGATGGCCGTCGCGGACACGACCAGGGCGAGTGCAATGCCCGCGATCATGAGGTAGCCCGGGGAGATGTGCTGACCGGCCGTCGCCGCCAGCCCGGTCCCGAACAGGGCGACCAAGGCGGCCGTGGATACCAGGCTGGTTAGGCCGATCGCCTCACCGGTCGTTGACGCGGCGACGCCTTCCGCCTCCAGCGTGCTCACGTTCAGCAGGGTGCCGGTCGCCGATCCGAATGGGGTGACATGACTGACCAGGAAGGTGGCCAGCGTGACCCCCGCCGCCAGCCGGAAGCGCAGCCGCGCCCCGAGCGAGGCGAGCACCCGCCGGTACAGCAGCGCATAGCACCCGAGCGACGCTGCCTGCGCCACGATCGCTGCCGCCACGAAGGCCGGGCGGGCGTGCCGCAGACCGGCGGCGTCGCGCGTAAGCCCGCCAAGCCGTGGCAGCAAGCCGAACACGCCTGCCGCCAGCGCTACGAACAGCACGCCGTGCACGATCCACCGCATCGCCGGACGCCGTCGGCCTTTGGGCTGCGGCGACGGCCGCCCGGCCGGTTGCGGCGACGGCCCGTCGGCCGCCGCGTTCGGCGGGGTGTCCACGCTCTCGTTCGCCGCCATGCGTCGCCGCCGCTACCCGTGCCCAGGTTTCGCGGGCGCAAGCGGGTTGCCAAGGGCCTCACGGAGGATCCGCCCCCGGTCTGCGAAGCTCAGGTCACCCCCATGTGCCTGCAGGACGTCCCGGGCGGACGTGTCGTCCAGGCCGAGCACGTCCAGTTCTCGCAGGCCGACCGTGGTGAAGGGCCCATCGTGGCCCTTACGCACCGTACCGATGATGACGATCGGATCGCGGCTCACGCGGCGCGCGACGAACGTCAGCGCCTCGTGCGTGGGACGGTCCAGCCACTGCACGTCATCCACCGCGATCATCAGCTGGTGCAGACCAGCAAACGGGAGGTTTGCTTCGGTTTCCACGCCAGCGGTCTGGAGGACCTGCAAGCCGGCCGACCTCGCCAGCTCCACGGCGGCGCGCAAGAGCGTTGACTTTCCTATTCCCGCCTCGCCAAGCACTACGATCGCGCTTCCCCGCTCGGAAGCATGCTCGATCAATTCAGCCAGGACCGCCAACTCGGCGTCTCTGTCGAAAAGCCGCGGTCCCGTCATTAGCCGCCCCGTCGAGGGAGATACCGTCACGGACGCCATGCCTCCGGCAGCGGGCAAACCGGCTTACCCGGTCAAACCAGCTTCCTAGCGACATTGTGCCTGGCCTGGGGGTGATGACCAATGGCTCCGCCGCACAAAGACCTTGATTTCCAAGGGGTCCGCAGCACAAAGACGGAGTTGCCCGGCGGCGGAGTGACACGCCGCGTAAGCCGTTTGGAATAATTATCCGTAACGGCTGCCGCTGGGTGTCACCGAACGAGCACCGTGTCGCCGCGGGACGTGGCGGATGTCGGCCTTCGCTGTGGACGTGACTTATCATGGCGAACGCCTTGCTTGCGGGCTATGGGTCTCAGGATGGATGTCATCGATGTCAGAACCGGTCCACCTCAACAACCATCACCGCAACACGCTGCGGCAGCTCTTCCAGCATCCGGTGAGCCATAACATCGAGTGGCGTGCCGTGGTCTCGTTGCTTGAGGCGGTCGGCTCGGTCGTGGAGCATCACGATGGCACGGTCGCCGTCACCGTGGGGTCGCAGACCGCATTCTTCGATCCTCCCCCGCACAAGGACATCGACACCGACGTTGTTGTCGGCCTTCGCCGGATGCTGAATGCCGCTGGCTACGGGGCTGAGGTTGACTAAGCCAAGGGCACCATCGCATCCGTGGGAGGCGTACATGACAACCCCACCAGATTTCGGCGGGCGGGAAATTGAAGAGGGAATGCAGGAAGATCTGGGCGTCCCACCGGAGGAGCACCGGGCTGTCGGTCACCAGGACGAGAGCGGCGCCCTGTGGAGCGATCACGAAGCGCACGCTCCGGGCAAGGTCTGCGCGTTGTGCGGTGCGGTCATCACAACCGGCCAAGATGTGCGGCGCAGGGCCGACGGTAAGTGGATGCATGAGATCTGCCCGTGACCGCAGCAGTCGCTGCGCCCATCTAGTTGGAGACGAAGGCACCGAAACCGGCGAACCCGTCCACGGCGTGGGCATTCGCGGGCGGCGCATCCTTGACCCGTGCACACGGCGATAAGTTTCCTGAGCCACGACGGGGTGCCGCTGGAGGCGATCAGCGACCTGGCCCGCCACCAGGACTCGACGGTCACGCGGAAGGTCTGCCGTCACGTGCTGGCCGACGATCGGTGTGTCTCGCCCGGGGCGCCCGGTCACTTCGCTGGCGCTGGCGCACGGAGGACGACGATGGAGCGGGGGCCGACGGTTACGTCGCTGCCCGCATGAGCCTCAGGCGCTGTGCTAACCGCGGCGGGCGCGTAGGTATCAATCTCGGCCCGCCATGGCTGATCGCCCGCTGCGGAGTCGGGCGGGGCCGCATGCGCCCCCGTCCGTGGTGCGCGGGTGACAGGAATGGTGAACGCGAGCGGCTCCCACCACGCGTTGACGAGGACGAGGAAGTCGTCGTCGATCATGAGCGAACCATCCGGCGCCCGGTCAGGGTCGTCGGATCCGTCGAGGTAGATGGCCAGGGCGAGGGAGTTTTCTTCGGCCCAGTCGGCGGCCGTCATCGCCGTGCCGGCTGGTGTGAACCAGCCGAGCTGGGACGCCTCTGCCCCGGCGAGGAAACGGCGGCGCCGAAATACGGGGTGCGCCTGACGCAAGGCGATCAGGCGCGCGGTGAAGTCACGCAGCTCCTTGTCGACGGCGGACCAGTCGAACCAGGCGATCTCGTTGTCTTGGCAGTAGGCGTTGTTGTTGCCCTGCTGGGTGCGGCCCATCTCGTCGCCGCCGAGCAGCATCGGGATGCCGAAGGACAGCAGCAGGGTCGTCAGCATCGCCCGGGACTGGCGCGCCCGCAGCGCCAGGACACCCGCATCGTTCGTGGGGCCCTCGACTCCGCAGTTCCATGACCGGTTGTCGCTGGTCCCGTCCCTGTTTGACTCGCCGTTGGGTTCGTTGTGCTTGTCGTTGTAGGAGACGAGGTCGCGCAGGGTGAAACCGTCGTGGACCGTGATCAGGTTCACCGACGCGGTGGGCCGCCGCCGCGCACCGCCATAGAGGTCGGCCGAGCCGCAGAATCTGGTGGCGAACTCGGCGACACCGACGGGGTGGCTGCGCCAGAAGTCGCGCATGGTGTCGCGGTATTTTCCGTTCCACTCGCGCCACAGCGGCGGGAACCGGCCGAGGTCGTAACTGTCCATCTGGCCGACGTCCCACGGCTCCGCGATCAGCTTGGCCCTGGACACGATCGGATCCTGGGAAACGAGGTCGAAGAACGCCGACGTCCGGTCGAAGCCTCCTTCCTGGCGGGCGAGCGTTGGCGCGAGGTCGAAGCGGAATCCGTCGACGCGCATATCGGTGAGCCAGTACCGGAGCGAATCCATGATCAGCTGCAGCGTGACAGGGTCGCGGGCGTTGAGCGAGTTGCCGGTGCCCGTAGTGTCGATGTAACGCCGCGGGTTGCCGGGGTCCAAGCGATAGTAGGCGTGGTTGTCAAGGCCCCGGTAGCAGAGCGTTGGCCCTAGTTCGCCGCCTTCGGCGGTGTGGTTGAAGACGACGTCGAGCAGCACCTCGAGACCGGCGGTGTGCAACGCCTCCACCATGGCCTTGAACTCAGCGACCTGGCCGCCGGGCTGCCCGGCTCGCACCTGCGCCGAGTACCCCTGATGGGGCGCGAAGTACCCGATCGTGTTGTACCCCCAGTAGTTGGTGAGCCCTCGCTCGGTCAGGAACGGCTCGGGCACGTTCTGGTGCACGGGCAGCAGTTCGACGGCGGTGACGCCGAGGTCGAGCAGGTGGCCGATGGCGGCCTCGTGCGCCAGCCCGGCGTAGGTCCCGCGCAGCTGCGGCGGCACCTTGGGGTGCCGCATGGTGAAGCCCTTGACATGCACCTCGTAGATGACCGTGTCCGAGTAGCTGTGCTCGGGGCGCCCGCTATCGTTCCACCCGAACGCATCGTCGACGACAAGGCTGCGGGGTACATGAGCGGCCGAGTCGGCCACGCTCGGCGCATCCGGGTCTGCGGGGTCGTAGCCGAGGACCTCCGGCCCGAGCGCCACCGCACCCGTGAACGCGCGGGCGTAGGGGTCGAGCAGCAGCTTCGCCGGGTTGCAGCGCAGACCCCGTGCCGGATCATAGCGGCCGGCGGCACGGTACCCGTAGGCCTGCCCGTGGCCCGTCCCTGGTACGAAACCGTGCCAGACGCCTGCGTCGTAGTCCTGCAGCGGGATCTGGGTTTCCGCGCCCTTGTCGTCGAACAGGCACAGCAGCATCGCGTCGGCGGCACCGGAGGCCACCGCGAAGTTGGTCCCCCCGTCGCGGGGCGTCGCGCCGAGCGGGAACTGGCTTCCCGGCAGCGCGCCCTGGTGCCCCACGTCCTGTGTGCCGGTCATGGCCGCGCCTCCTCCCCGATGCTGCGGAACACCTCGCCGACGGCGCGGGCTCCACCGTGGCGGCGCAGGATCAGGTCGGCGATCAGTCCGGTCCATCCGGTCTGATGGGAGGCCCCGAGACCGGCGCCGTTGTCGCCATGAAAGTACTCGTTGAACACCAGGTTGTCCTTCCAGGCCGGGTCGCGCTGCAGGCGGTCGGTCCCGCCGAAACAGGGCCGTCGGCCGTCCGGGCCGGGGAGGAAGATCGAGATGAGCCGGTCCTGGAGATCGGTGGCGATGGCGTCGATGGTCATCCGGTGTCCGGAGCCGGCGGGGTACTCGAAGGTAAGCCCAGCACCGAAGAACTGGTGGTAGCGCTCGAGGACGTTGATCACCAGGTAGTTGAGCGGGAACCACAGCGGCCCGCGCCAGTTGGAGTTCCCCCCGAACATGGCGGTGGTCGACTCGGCAGGCTCGTAGTCGATAGTCGCGCGTACGCCTTCGACGTCGAGCTCGTAGGGATGCTCGCGATGGTAGGCCGACAGGGCCCGCAGGCCGTACCGGGACAGGAACTCTCGCTCATCGAAGAGCTTGGCGAAAATCTTCTCGAGACGCTCGACGCCGGCGACGCTGAGCAGCAGCCGCTGGTTCCCCGGCTCCCCGCGCATCAGCCCAAGCTCGGCGAGTTTGTCTCGGTCGCGCAGGCCCCGGCGGTCAAGGAGGTCCGCGAAGTGCTTGCCCAGTGCGCGCGACCGCTCGATTATCGGCTCGTCGATGACGGCGGCCGCTAGGGCCGGGATGATCCCCACCATCGACCGGACCTTCACCGGCACGGCGGTCCCGTCGGGGGTGAGGAGCCGATCGTAGTAGAGGCCGTCGGCATCGTCCCACATGCCCTGGCCGTCGATCGCCTCGGTGATGGCGGCGAAGTGTTCTAGGAACTTGACCACGAGGTCGATCGCCGGACGCGCGCCGCTGCGGTGTAGGACGGCGGCGATGCCCGCCATGGCGATGGCGTAGAAGGCCATCCAGCCGGTGGCATCGGACTGCTCCAGGACACCGCCGACCGGCAGGTGCGACCGGTCGAGCGGGCCGATGTTGTCAAGGCCTAGAAAGCCGCCCTCGAAAAGGTTGTTGCCGCCCGAGTCCTCCAGGTTCACCCACCAGGTGAAGTTGACCAGGAGCTTGTCGAACACCCTGCTCAGAAAGTCGAGATCACGGCCGCCGTCGATGGCGAACACCTCGAGCGCCGCCCATGCCTGCACGGGCGGGTTCACGTCGCCGAAGTCCCACTCGTAGGCCGGCAGCGCGCCGTTCGGGTGCTGGAACCACTCCCTGCACAGCAGGATCAGCTGGTACTTGGCGAATGCCGGGTCCACGTGCGCAAGTGCCACACAATGGAAGGCCAGATCCCACGCGGCGAACCAGGGGTACTCCCACTTGTCCGGCATGGACATGATGTCGAAGGCATCGAAGTTGCCCCATCGCGAGTTCCTGCCGTTACGGCGGCTGGCCGGGGGAGGCGGCTGGGTCGGGTCGCCGTCCAGCCAGCGGGTCACGTTGTAGTTGTAAAGCTGCTTGCCCCACAACATCCCGGCAAAGGCCTGCCGCATGACCATTGCCTCCTCGGCGCTCGCGCCCTGCGGGGTCAGCTCGGCGTAGAACTCGTCTGCTTCGGCGCGCCGAGCGGTTATGACCTGGTCGAAGCTCGTGCCGAGGGCGCTGGCCCCGGTGGGCGCGCTCCCGCTCGGGCGCAGGCGCAGCCGCAGCTCGGCGGTGGCACCCGGCTGGAGGGTCAGCCGATACCAGAAGGCGCATTTGGTTCCACGCCGATTGGGGTTGACGGTGGCCGCACTACTGATCACGTGGTCGTTGATGCCGTCCTTGGGATTGGGCGTGACCGGCGCCGCGCCGAATAGACGCGCCACGTTGGTCTCGTTCTCGCAAAACAGCGTGACCGGGCCGGTGCCGTCCGGCCCGTCGCCCGCGATCAGTTCCAGCGAGCCGAGAAAGGGATGCGCCGCCGTGACCGTCGGCCCCCGGCCTCCCTGCAGGACCGGCTTCGGGGCGTCGGCGTCCCACGACCATGTGTTGCGGAACCAGGCGGTGGGCAGCACATGAAGGGTGTCCGCGTCCGGTCCTGCGTTCGTCACCTGGACCCTGATCAGCAGGTCGGTGGGATCGGCCTTGGCGTAGCAGACTTCCGCGATCCAGTAGCGATCGTTGTCGAACACGCCGGTGTCGAGCAGCTCGTACTCGGGGTCGAGCTTGCCGCGGCGTCCGTTCTCTAGCCTTAGGTCGTCATACGGAAACGGGACCTGCGGGTAGTGATAGCGCCAGCGGTTCCAGGCGTGGCTGGGCAGGGCGTCGAGATACCACCAGTACTCCTTCAAGTCCTCGCCGTGATTCGCCTCGGCGCCCGTCAGCCCGAAGACCCGCTCCTTGAGGATCGGATCGCGCCCGTTCCACAGCGCCAGCCCCAGGCACAGCCGCTGATGTATGTCGCAGAACCCGGCCAGGCCGTCCTCTCCCCACCGGTACGCACGGGAGCGTGCATGATCGTGCGGCAGGTAGTCCCACGCCGCCCCATCGGCGCTGTAGTCCTCACGCACCGTCCCCCACTGGCGCTCACTCACATACGGACCCCACAGGTACCAGTCGCTGGCCTGAAGCAGCCCGTCCTCGAGCCGCCCGAACCCGTCGATTCGCTCACGTTCCGCACTCATCGCTGTTCCCTAACCTTGTGCCCGCCAGGATCGGAGGGTATGAGGCCGCCCCCCTGCCGCCTAGACCGGCCTAGACAGGCGGCGTGAGCACTGCTGGCCGGAGCCAGTGACATGGCGAGCAATGCCAGTTCGACTGAGAACCGGTCGCCTCCCACAGCGCGGCCACGGATCTGCTCGGCCTTGCGCACTCGGTAGAAGACGGTGTTCTTGTGCAGGGACAGCCGCTCGGCCGTCTCCAGGTAGCTTCCCCCGGTAGACAAGAACACGTGCAACGTCTCCCGTAGCCGCGCGGTGTGGTTGTCATCGGCTGCGAGCGGCCCCAGCGCGCGGAGGACCCAGCTGCGCGCAGCGTCGATGTCCTCGGCGAGCAACGCGATCGGGGCCACATCTGCGAATCGTATGACGCGGGCCGCGGCTGGACCGGCCATGACGGCGACGGCATGCGCGCGCAGTGCCTCGCGGATCGTGATCCCGAAACCTTCGGGTCCCTCGGCCGGCTCACCAAAGGCCAGATGTGCCGCCCCGTCATGGACGGGCGACTTGCCGTCGAGCGCATCGCTGCGCCCGGCTTGCTCCGATCCAAGCGGCATCCACATGAAGGCACTTGACTCGTCCCGGGCGACGAACAACGCATGTGCGCCTTCGGATAGCTGATCCGCGAGTCGGCCCGCCATCCGTTCCAGCTCGACCAACGTGCCTTCCTTGCGCGCCTGTTCTTCCACCCAGGCCACAATCCCCAGATGGCGCTGACGCAGCCGGTAACCGAGCGCCGACTCGACCCGGTTCACCTCGATCGGCCCGCCCTCAAGCAGCGACCGTACCTGTGCCGCCAGCGACGCGATCTGCCTGACGATGCTGTCGGTCACCGCCTGGCACAGCTCAGGCAGCCTCAACCGGAGGGCGGCAGAAACCGCCTGCAACTGAGCGGCGACTGCGGTGTCGTCCGCCTCCATGAGGCCGATCATACGAGCGCTCGGCCCGCGATCCTTCCCCGCGCAGGGGCCGTTACTGTAGCACCGGATCACCGGCTTTTGTGCCTGCGCCGACGAGGGCGCAACTGGTAGACGGGCTTGAGCGTGGCTCGGCCTCCTACGCGGCGCTTGGCGTGGGCACGATCCGCGAAGCGGTGATCAATCTTGACGAGCTGGCCGCATATCAGGACGCGGCCGAGCAGGGACGGCTGAGCGTGCGGGTGCGCCCGCTGATCCGGGTCGGCAACGAGCTGACTGCCGAGCAGGCCATCGCGCTGATCGAGGGCCTCGGCGTGCGCAGCGGCTTCGGTGATGACTGGCTGCGGATCTGGGACCTGAAGTTTGTAATGGACGGCGGCGTCGAGGGTTGCGCGCTTGAGCAGCCCTACGCGAACGACCCCGCCAACTCCGGCCACCTGAACTGGGATCCAGCCGTGATGACCCGGGTGTGTGCCGCCGCGGTCCGCCGTAGCTGGCGCATCGGTACCCACGCCGTTGGCGACCGCGCATTGCGGGTGCTGCTTGATGTGTACGAGGCGGTCGCAGCGTTCTTCGCGCTGGAGGCGGTCGCACGCAAGTCGGGTGAGGCGTCCGAGCTGGCCGCGACAGAAGCCGACCAGGCAACCACCAAGCTCATCGTCGCATCCTACGGCCTGGCTGCGGCGCTGTCGCTGGTGTTGCGACGCCTACCCGCTGGCCGGCTGCCGCCGATGTCGGGACCGGCGGGCGTCGGCGCCGTGGCCGCAGGGCTGGCCCTTCGCGCGTGGTCGATGCGGACGCTCGGCGGCCATTACTCCAGGACGCTGCGCACGACCCCCGGTCAGGTCGTGGTGGACCAGGGGCCGTACCGGTTGATCCGGCACCCGGGTTACCTCGGCTCGATCGTGGTCTGGACAGGATTCGGGGTGGCGTCCGGCAGCGCCCCCGCAGCCCTCGCAGTGGTGACGCTGATGAGCGCCGCCTACCGCCAGCTTACCGCCGCCGCATCGCGGCAGAGGAAGAAATGCTGACCGAGGAACTCGGCGCGTCATACGCCGCCTATTCACAGCGGACGAAAAGACTCATCCCGTTCGTGTGGTGACGGCCCGCTAACAGCCCGGCTCTCCCGGTGATTTCCTCTTCAGCGACCGGAGCACCAGTGGGCTGATCACGGCATTGAGAGAGCAATTCCAGACCGTACACATGACTACCGCCAGCCATTCGCGCCGGTCCCCAGGTGACCAAACAAGCAGGCTGACCTACAGGTGATTCCCGAACGGGCCAAGCGTGCCAGAGTCCGACTCGCAGTGACTCGAACATGGCGTAGGCGTTGTCGATGGTGAAGACGCCTGCGGGCTCGCCATGGTGGTGCGGGCGCAGGCCAGCTTGAACTTGCGCCATCATGCACGCCGGTCCTCTTTAGACGCTGGGCTTCCGCCCGGGTGGAATACGCCGAGAACCCGGAGCGTGGTCCGTCCAGTGTTTTCCAGGCAGTGCGGCTCTCCCGGCGGCAGGTGCACGCAGCTGCCCGGAGCAAGCGGGTGGTCAGCCGGTCCGGCGTGCAGTACGCCCTCGCCCTCCAGAACCAGCACCACCTCGTCGTACGGGTGGCTGTGCTCTGGCGCCCGGCCCATCGGGATCTCACCCACGAACTGGGTGGCCGTGCTGCATCCGTTGCCGGGCCCGAATAGGACGCGGAACCGGCGATCTCCGGTGACCTGCACCTTGCAGTCACGCAACTCAGACACCTGCGGCGTCGGTGTGCCCCGAGCGCCGACCGAGCCATGCGCTTCGGTCTTGGCCCTATCAGCGGCCCCGGCGGGCAACAAGACACTGTCTAGCCTTAGCGCGCCAGGGCCGTCGGCGGACAAGCAATAGCGCGCGCCGGGCGGCAACCACATCCCTGTGTCGCGCCGAACTGGCATGGCCGGCCTGGCCCCGGACCTCAGCCGGCCAATCCCGGCGATCACGAACCAGAGTTCGCCGCCCGGTCCGGCCGTACCCTCGAAATGCGTCCCTGGGAACACTTCCACGAGCCGCCGGAACAAGCCCTCCTCTTCCACACGCCCATTCAACCCTCGCCGTCACCGCACGCCCAGTCGCCGTCCGCGGTGGGCGGGGGTGGCGATGAATTTCAGTGCCTGGCATGGTCTGAACACGATGGTGGCAGCGACCGACGAACGGAGATCACCTGTCGCCCAAACGGAGGAGGCAATGATGCGCAAGGTCGTAGCGGGGCTGGCTATCACGCTGGACGGTGTCGTGGAGGCGCCGTCGCAGCGAAACTGGATGCGCTACAACGACGAAATGGGTGAGGTGATCGGCGCCGGGATCGCGCAGGCCGACGCGATCCTGCTTGGCCGGCGCACCTACCTAGAGTTCGCCGCGCTGTGGCCGGGGCTGGGCAGCGAGGTGCCGATGGCCGACTTCATGAACAACACGCCCAAATTCATCGTGTCCAGCACCCTGCACACCCTCGAATGGGCCAACTCGATCCTGGTCACCGGTGATCTCGCTGAGGAGGTCGCCAAGCTCAAGGCGCAGCCAGGCAAGAACATTCAGGTCCCGGGCAGCCCTCGGCTGGTGCGGTCGCTGCTGCGCGCCGGGCTGCTCGATGAGCTCGCCCTCATGGTCCACCCGATCGTGCTTGGTTCCGGCATGCGCCTGTTCGGCGAGATGACAGAGCAAATCAGCCTCAAGCTTGTGGACTCGAGGACCCTCAGCACAGGCGTTGTGTCTGTGACCTACCAGCCGACCCAGGCGTAGGATGCCATCGGCCCGCGTGGTAACCGCACTATGCCCGGATTAGCGGCATTGTCATTGGCGCGCCGGTCTCCCGTTGCCTGCGGCAGGTGTTGCGCTGCGTGGCCCCGTGGTCTGCGGCAGGTAGCTGAGTAGGTCCCTTGGCTGGCAGCGCAGGGCTTCGCACAATTTGGTCAGCGTGGTGAAACGGATTGCTCTGGCACGGCCGTTTTTGAGTATTGACAGGTTGACGACCGTTATCCCGGTGAGTTCGGCAAGTTGTGTGAGGGTCATGGCGCGGTCGGCTAGCAACTGGTCCAGGTGCACCTCGATGGAATGGGTTTCGCCGGCTTCGTGTGGCGGCATTAGATCGTGGCCTTGATCTCGTCGTCCATCGCAGCGGCCAGCCGCATCACGCGGGAGAAGGTCAGCAGGCCACAGCCGACGATAATTGGCGCGGGAAACAGTGCTCCGATCGGCGCCGTGATGGCGTTGAGAAGCCACGAGATGTGGTGGGTGAGCATTGTGTTCAGCAGCAGGCCGTTGGCGAGTTCCTGGATCGCCGCCGCAGCAATGGTGCCCGCGATGACCAGCCAGCCGAGCCATCGCATACTCGCGGCGACCTGTGGTGTGAAGGGTCCGTCACGGCCAGCCGTACGGATGATGCGCCACAGGAACAGCAGAATGGCCGCGAACAGCAGGCCACGGGGCAGAGCGGTCAGGGTGTAGAGCGCGCGCTGGCCGGTGCTTGGATGACTGGTGCAGGCTTGCAAGTTGGCGGTGTCGTTGAGCCAGGCACCAGGTTTGGTCGAGAACACGTGGTCGTTGGATGTCGACTCGCCGCTGATGCCGATGTGGGTGTCGGTGGCGCAGATGGTGCTGTGGCCAAAGCCGTAGAAAGACGCCGACCTGGTCAGCAAGGTGCTCGCGATGGCGGTGATCACGATGACGACCAGGAAGGCGCCGAATAGGAGTGTCACCGTCTCCAGCGGCTCCGTCAGTTTTCTTGTCCGCGTTGCCATCGCCCGCTCCATCTCTCGTCCGCCGCGCGTGGGAGCGCCTTCGGCCGCCTGGCGCAGCCTCTGTGGCCACTTTGTTATCGAATATCGATAATAACGAAAAACGATATGCGTATCTAGGCTTCGTGGCGACGGAGACGGGATTCGGTTGGTAGCTCCATCCGCCGCGGCGGCATCAGGCCGGGCAGGATGAGCTCGCCAAGCGGAGGATCACCGAGGCGCTCCGAGACGGTGACGAAGGCGAGCAAGCCGACCAGGCGGAACGGGGCAGGCCACCCGAAGCCGAAAGCGAGAAGCCGACCGACGGCAATGGCAGTGCGTCTGCGCAGCTCACGGCGGGGTGGAATTCGGTGAGCCGCCCGTCGATTCGCGCAGGCTGAGTGCCGTGGTCAAGGAGCCACGGGTCAGAGCCGGAATGGAGCCCGGAGATCTTCGATCATCGGGAAATGGCGCACGTTGAGGGTGGCGAGATCGAGCCCTTCCACCTCTGCTGTGGCCGCGATGAGGTAGTCGCCGAGCCCGATTCCCAGATGCGAGCGCCGATGGGCGCGCATGAACTCCGCAGCAAGCCATGCGATCCGCTCTGTCACTGGGAAATTCCGCATGCTGGACAACAGGCGGCTGACCTGCCGCCGCTCCGGTGAGCGCATGCCACCGGCCACTTCGGTCACGCTGACCACGCTCACCGCGAGCGGACCAGTATCCCGCCGCGCGGCAAGCAGCCAGTCCCGGGCGGCCGGTATACCCCGCAGGTTGGCGATGAGGACGTCACTGTCGACGAGGATCACCGGCCGACCATGCGGTCCAGGTGCCGGGCACGGTCATCGGGTCCGCGGCCAAGGGGGATCTCCTCGTCGCGGAGCACGCCGAAGGACTCCCGGATGGCAGCCAGGTCCGCGTCCAGGTCAGCCGCGCCCGGTGCGCCGAGGCTGGCGTCAATGAGCTGGCGGATCAGCTCAGCACGAGAAACCCCCTGAGCACGCGCTACCTGATCCAGGGCGGTTGCCTGCGCTTCACCCAGGTAGATGTTGGTCCGCTTCATACACCACATTATACATCCCTCATCGTTCCCCTGCTACCGATGCATCACGGGGTGGGCCGGACGTACCATTATGCGAACCACGATCTTGTAATCGCTGGTGACCCCCTCCCGGTACGTCTGCGCAGGTCACGGGCCGGGAAGGCGGCCCGATGAGCCGCCCACCGCTGGCGCCCAAGCCCCCGAAAGCGCCGTTTCCGCGACAGGGCGGCACGAAGACACCGGCATCCGCGCGGCAGCCGGGGTGATCGTGGCCGTCTTGGCGGGCATCGGCGGAGCGATCAGCTACAGTCACCGTACATTTCAGCGGGTCCAGTGCCTTCGGCAGCAGTCGCCGATATCGTTCACGAAATTGTCACGCCGCAGCCGTCACCTCCGCCGGGGTCTTGGCCACTACCCCGAAGAAGATCTTCAGATCGGAGGCCACGGCAAAACCACGTGTTGGCGTCACCCAGAAGCTCACCCAGGACGCCGCCAACCGGATGGGCAAGGCCCTGTGGGGATGACAACCACACGCCTCCTGGTCAAGGCACAACATGCATAGCATTAGGAGCATGAGTGAGCCATTGTTCACCGTGCGCGCCGAGGACCAACCGTCGGTGGCGGAAATCGTGCAACACGCTGAGCACGGTGAGTCCGTTTCGGTGATAGCCCACGGCGACCACGTGGCCGACATCGTGCCATCTGGCGAACTGGACCGGCTTCGCGAGACGATCGAGGTCTTGTCGGACACCGAGCTGGTGCGCGACTTGCGGGAAGGCCTAGCCGATGCACGCGCTGGCCGCGTTTTCTCCACTGGCAGATCGCTGCTGACCTAGCGGCCCGCCACGCCGCTGGCGAATGAGCGAAGCGCCGCGCTACACGATCTTCTTCACGCCCGCTGCCCGCCGTCGGCTCGACAAACTCCTCCTTCCAGCCGCTGTCGCCCTTTATGAACACCTGACCGGCCCAGTTGCCGAGAACCCAAACCGGCTGGGCAAACCCCTGGACGTGCCGTTTGACGACGTCTGGACGACCCGGCGCGGCGACTACCGTGCCCTGTACATCATCAAGATGTCGAACACAGTTACAAAATATATGCTCCTACCTGGTGGGCCTAACGTGTCAGCACCCGAACACGGCGACACCCATGGTCGCCGGTCCCGAACTCACCATCGGGTCGGTACGAGCCCGCCATGCCGCTTCCCGATGACGTTGATCTCGATGACGGGTGTCAGAGGCTCCCCAGGTCAATAGACATGATCTTGACCACGCCATGCGGGTCGCCGCGGGGACCTTCGGTTGCGGACGGGTTGAACTGGTAGTCGATGCGCCCGGCGCCGGTGATCTCGTAGTGGATGGTTTTGGAGCACCCGGGCCACTTCGGCCCGTTGTGCTTGCCCTTCATGACACTGGAGGTGCCGACCTTGGGCGGCTGCCCCGGCGTCATCGCCACGTGGTCCCAGAACTGCTGCGCATTTGACAGACCCACCCGGGCGGGCAGCTCGCTCCAGACCGCCAGGTACTTGTGGTGAACAAGGACCCGGAAGACCGGCCTGACGGCAGGCCGCCCGCCCGGGCGGCGGGCGGCTACGTGCGGGCGGTACGCGCCGGCAGCGGGGTCACTCCTGCGGCCGGCGGACTTCGGCATAGTCCTCATCCCCCGGCCCGGTAAGGATCTCCCGCGCCAGCGGGTCCGACAGCGCCCGCGCGGTTGTGCGCCATTCCCGCAGGCAGGTCTCGACCGGCTCGGCGTCGCGGGTCGCCTCGGCCACCGCCAGCGCGTCGCGCAGCTCGTCGAAG
>WNGG01001514.1_pt1 | contig 29017 bp, 30 predicted proteins | sample 5400661 | NCBI WGS metagenome assembly WNGG01 (sample SAMN13153372, study PRJNA577476) | soil metagenome | isolation source: 100 cm soil or saprolite under Garry oak tree replicate 1 | place: USA:California | collected 2016-06-15
AGCCAGCGGGCCAGGCCGCCCTGAGTCCGGTTTCTGAACTGCATCACGGCCTTCCTACAGATTGCCTCTTTTTATACTTTGGACGACTGCGACCGAACCATATCAAAGTGGACAAGCACAGGCGATTTGCGACATCCTACAAGCGATTCCCATGAAATTGCTTCTTTTGGTTTTGGCGACAATTCAAATCTCCCCATCGGCACAGGTTGTGCAGACTCGCACTTTTCAGATCATGGCGCCTCAAGGATGGGTCGTTGCGGACACTGGCGGCCTGATCTGGCTTAACCATTCGACAGGCGCGTCGGTAATAGTCCTGAGGTCTAGACAAACGGAAAAACTCGACAGCTTCGCCCGGCGGGGTGCCGAGCGAATCATGTCGCCGCTGGGCTTCGCAAAGTTCGATGAGCCACGGCGTTTTACAGGAAATGGTGAAGAATGGGTACAGTACGAGATTCGTGGGAATAGGCTCAGCGAACGCCGCCGCATTCTCTATCGAGCGGTTCGGCGCAAGAGCGGTCTTATCGAGTTTGTATACGAGAATAGTGAAGATCGTTTCGACGTCCTCTTGACGGAGGCCCAGACCATCGCATCGTCTGTGCAGGAAATTCCTGAAGCGCCAACTCGCGGGAGGGCAACCAGGCCTATACGATGAGCATGGCCTAGTCCGAATTTATTTTTTGAAAAACGGATGCGTCAGCAGCGAGGGCTTTTGCTGGTTACCCGTGGGACGCTTCAGCTCCATTTCTTCCAAAAGCACGGATGGGGCAACGATGCTCGTCGGTGTCGGAAGATCTCCCCCACCCGACAATCTGTTGACCACGAAGGTGTCATTTCCGACGGCATCGATCTGCCGCAATGATCGAACGGGAATGCTGGTAGCGAATGCTCCGCGTACCAGTTCCTCCCGGCCGTCGGCAACGTAAATTTTGTATGTCAGGAACGGCAGGCCGATTGGACTGCGAACGTCCGTGTCCAGCGCCTTGATGATGATGCAGTAATCGAGTTGCTCCGTGCGGCACATCGTGACGAGTTCTTGTTTGAGGTCCTCGTAGCTCTTACCTTGGGTTGGTTGGATAAAGAGGTTCCCGATCTGCGCGGTTTCTCTGCCCGGGTACCCGGAACGTCCGTGGCCATTGGACTGAAGCATATTTTTGCCGGGACGGCGGGACATCAAAAACGTTTTCAATACACCGCTCTCGACCAAAGAAACGCGGCGTGCCGGCACACCTTGATCGTCCACCTGGTAATGTCCGATGAGTTCCTGGTTGCCGACGCGTTGCTCGGTCGGATCATCGAATACCGAAAGAAACGAAGGAAGCACAGGGCGGTTCAGCCTATCCACAAGTTCGCTGCGTGTCGTGGGCCCCTGTTGATCGCGATCAGACAAGGGAAGGCGTTGTCCGGAAAGATTCGGCACTAGCACGCGTGCGAACATCTCGGCAGATGCTTGACCTGTAAATAGCACGGGACCCGAGTAGTCGGCATCCAGGACGGGAGCCGAACGCAAAGCCGTCAGGTCAGAGGCCATACGTCGAATGGAGTTAATGATTTCCTGTGCGGATGGAAGCTGATCGAAGCTTCTGGCATTGAATGGGATCGAATGCCTGAGACGCATGCCGTCAGGCGCCTCACTGCTGGCTGCAACTTCCACCGAAACGATCATTGAGGGCTGAAGTGTCCGCGTCCCTTCGCTGTTGATGAGGTACTTGTGGATGAGCTGTGCCTGCAACTCAACGGTGGATTGTTGGATCGCGGGAAATTCTTTGAAAATGGCCGACCATTCCCGCAGTTGGTTTTCCCAACGTGGGTTGTCAATTTCCAGTCCCCTGCGCGCTGCGACTGCCGTAACCGGCTTTTCCTTCGAAAAGTCAGGTATCTGATCACCGCGGATCTTGTTCTGAACGAATGCACGCTTCCGTGCGAGCTGTTCGACCGATTGTTTGTACGCAGCATCCGTCGCCAGCCACAACGCGTGCCGAATGCCATCATAATCATTTTCGATTATGGTCGATGAAGTTATCCCTGAGGGTGGTGGGCCCTGAAATTGCTGCCCAGTGATGAACTCGGAATTATCAAACTCGTAGTCACCCACGCGGACCTGCGCCTGAAGAATGCGGGCTCGATCCCGGTCCGAAGCGGTGAGAGCGCCGAACGTTGCCGAAGCGCGGTATTCTTCCTGATCGAGTACGATGTATTGAATAAAGTATGGCTTGTCCAGGTCCTTGAACTGCAGCTCGGCGATGGATCTCTCCAGTTCGTCCGCCATCGCCCGCATTACAGGATCTGATAAAGCCGGTGTACCTTGTCCGTAAGAAAACGCGGAGGGAACCAGAAGAAGGACAAGCGCGATTTTCAATCCGGCAGAGCGCGTCATGGGCGTGCTCCTTTAAACGGGGGCGGCGGCAGAATGGGCGGGCGATCCGAGGATTTGGCCTTCTTCTGTACTTCGATTTGCGCGGTCAGAATACTTGGTGAGACAGCCGCGACGGGCACATAGCCGGACTCGGCTCCGCAGAATCCGTTGAAAACTTCAGGCGTGTCGCCGGCAGCGACGATCTGGCTGAAAGACGTGAGGGGTGTGCCGATCAGGTCGACTCCGCGAACCAGTTCGTCCGGTCTTCCATCGACGTAGATCCGATAAACCATAATCGGCGTTACCTGAAATGACTGAGGACTGGACCGTCCGGTTAACGTGAAGCCGCCTGAGATGTCCTTGAAAAGCAGCCCGAACGGTTTGCCCTGCTTCTTGGCTTCTTCGATCAGCATCACCCGCATTTTCGCATCTGAAACGGTGTTGGTGGCCTGCACAATCAAATTGCCCTGGCGTCCGACGGTACGGAAACCCGGAGCTTTGCGCCCGTGCCCATTCGAGTTTTCAAAGCCAGATACTGGGGAACGAGACATCAGGAAGTTTTTCAAAATTCCTTTGTCTACAACCGTAACGCGTTGCGCGGGGACTCCATCGTCGTCGAATGCGTAGTGTCCGTTGAGGTCGGTGCCGGCAATCCGTTCCATGGTCGGATCATCAATCACAGAAATGAAATCGGGCAAGACTGGCTGATTGATCTTCTTTGTAAAAGTCTGACCTTCGGTTTCGCTCTTCTGACGGTGCCCTTCGATTCGGTGGCCGAAGATTTCGTGGAAAAATACACCACTAGCCCGGCCGGACAGGATGGCGGGGCCGGTATAGGGCTCGATGACCGGAGCGGCGCGAAGAGCTTTGAGATCCCGCACCATCGTTTCGATTGTTTGCCGGATTGTGGCATCGCCCGGCAGGTGGTCCGCGGAATGAGCATCAAACGATTCGAAGCGATAAAGCTCCATTCCATCATCAGCCTTTGTTCTGGCGTAAATACTAAGGCGTATGCTGGCGATACCGTGTTGGACCGATGTGCCTTCGGTATTGGCCAGGTAGTCGTTGGTGGCGCTCGAAGAGATACCGACGGAGCCTTCGTAAATTTCGGGATATTTGTTGAAGAGCGCAGAGAAGTCCTGCACCTTCTTTTGCCACGTGGGGATGTCCAGATCCAAATTTGCCGGCGCAAGAACAGCGGTCTGTTTCGACTCACGGGACAAATCGGCGGATGTGTCTTCCTCCTCGACTTTTATTGTGCGATTGGCCTTAACTTGAATGAACCGTTCCACGGCTGCTTTGTACTTTTCGTCGGTCTCCAGCCATACGACGCTCTTTAGGGCATCGATGTCGTTATCGACCGGCATCAGTACCGGATAAGAAAATGAGGGGCCCGAAGTCGTTCCGCGCTGCCCTCGGATCTGATGAGTATTGTCCAGTTGATAGTCGCCCACGCGGACATCGATGTCCAGAAGCCGCGTCAGGCTGGTTTGGCTGGACCGCAACGCCCCGAGAGATGCATCGATGTCGACGCTTTCCATTTCACTAACGGAATAGCCAATGAAGTAAGGCGCGGGATTTCCCTTCTGCTTCAGCACGTCGAAGGCCCGTTTCAGCTCTTCATCAAGTGCCTGAAGTACGGGACCTGGTGTGGTTTTCTGCGCGGTTGCCGCTGGGATTAAGAGGCTGATGCACACCAGCGCCCTTATGACTGCGATGAACCTCTTCATAGTTGTCACCTTCCGCTGGATCAGATGCCGCATTCTACACACAAAAAGCCGCGGATGACACGGATTACGCGATTCAAGCGGGGAACCGGCCAATGCCATTCAACGAGGCGGCCGCCACCGGGGGTACCGAACGCGGCTCAAGAAGTCGTACCGAAGCACGATCGCGTTCGCTGGGACCCGGACTAAAAGGCAGTGTACCAACGCCGGCTGGCCGGTGGGCCCGACGCCAAAAGTAGGGTCAAATCCGCGGCTCTATCAATCCGCCGATTTACGCTGCTGGCACGGACTGGTCCTGCTTGATCGCAGGAACCAGGTGGACATCAAGAACCCGGCGTATCTTGCCGTTGAAGTCCACCTTACATCGCTGAATGCGGGGTGGGAATAATGCACTCGGGCTGATCTCGAGGATCGTTCCGGTCAATCCCAGGCAATCCGATTGAACGAGCCCTCGAATATACACACGATCTCCAACTTTTAGTCGCGTCATGGGTCACTCTCAAGAAAATGATTCTGAAGACAAACAGGCATTATCCACGCATTGAACTGCGCGAGCAAAGGGAATTTCCTGTCGGAAGGTCCGATCTTTACATTTTTTTACGACTCCAGACCCAAACGGCAGTGTCCAATATAATTGTGAAAAGCACGAACAAAACCGCCTGGTTGATCGCTTTTGAAGGTCTCGATGGGGCTGGTAAGACGACCCAGCGCAAGCTCTTGAAGGCCTGGTTGGAAGGTATAGGTAAGGAAGTCGTCGTCACAAAGTGGAATTCGTCGCCACTGTTCAAGCCGCTCATCAAGGCCAGGAAAGCCACTCGCGCGCTGTCGCCGAAAGAGTTTGCGGTTTTGCATGCCGCCGACTTTCGTCACCGATACGATACTATTATCGAACCGTCGCTGCGCGCCGGAAAGATCGTGCTCGCAGATCGATACATCTTCACGGGTATGGCCCGCGATGTCGCTCGTGACCTGGATCGAGATTGGTCTCGGAACCTCTACAGGCCCGCTCGCAGGCCCGACGTGGTGTTCTACTTTACGATATCGCCCGAGATCTGCGCGAAGCGCATCGCCGCTTCCCGCCAGCTGAAGTTCTACGAGGCTGGGCAAGACGTCACCAATGTAAGTGACCCTGTCGAAAGCTATCTACGTTTCGCTCCCAAGGTCCTTCAAGAATACGAAAACCTGAGTCGTGAATTTGGCTTCGTCCCCGTCGATGCGGAACGGCCCATCTACGCGCAGCATCGATATATCCGGGACACCTGCGAACGCCTTACTGCAGAAAACCGCCACTACGAACCCAACCGCGCTCCAGGTTTTCAACCTGACGCGGCGGCCAGCCTGTAAGCGCGGATTCCGGGGACAGACCCCAATTTCTTGGGTTGCAGAAATTAGGGTCTGTCCCCGGAATCCGCGTCATCCCCGGCTCAAAATGTTTTTTGCACCGTATTGATGTATAACTGGTGGGCCCCATGGGAAGGTCTCCCAGCTCTAAGGAGATTGTTATGCGGCTTTGTTGGTTCGGGGATGCTCGTCTTGGCTTGGTGGATGGTTCAAACGTGCAGGATGTTACCGCCGCGCTGGATGTTCTACCCAGCTACCGTTATCCCTTGCCCACGTATGATATCTTCATCGCCAATCTGCCGAGGGTAAGAGGGCGAATTCGAGCGGTCGCAGCCGACGCGCCGTCGATGCCGCTGACTGGTTTGAAGCTGCTTAGCCCCGTAGCCAATCCCAACAAAGTAATCGGAGCTCCTGTGAATTATCATAAACACCTGGATGAAGTTCGTACCGATGCTCAGCTTCACCACGACAATCAGGCTCACATGGCCGTGATTCATAAAACAGGCCTGTTCCTGAAAGCCAGCAGTTCTCTGGTCGGGCCAGGAGAGGGTATTGCCCTGCGCAAGCTGGATCGGCGGAACGATCATGAGGTGGAATTGGCCGTGGTTATCGGGAAGACCGCCAACAATGTCTCTCGCACCGAAGCGCTCGAATATGTTGCGGGCTACAGCATTGGTTTGGATCTCACCATCCGCGGACCCGAAGAGCGTAGCCTCCGCAAATCTCCCGATAGCTACGCCGTGCTTGGACCCTGGCTGGTAACCGCGGATGAGATCTCCAATCCCGGCCAACTCGATCTGAAACTCTCGGTCAACGGTGAAGTTCGGCAAGACTCGAATACGAAATACATGATCCTGGGTGTGCCGGAATTGATCGAGTTCGCATCGGCTTTCTATACCTTGCATCCGGGCGACGTGATCGTCACGGGGACTCCTGAGGGCGTTAGCCCAATTGAGCCGGGCGATACGATCGTCGCAACCATCGAGAAAATTGGCACGATGGAAGTGAAGGTTCGCGCCGCCTGAAACAGAGATGGCCGAGGCCATGAAGATGGACACGACGAGTTTCTATATCAAGCCGGAGACATCACCGGAGTTTCTTGAGTTCTACGAGCGGCTCGACAAAAGGAACGCCGCTCCCCTTTGGGAATCGCTTGGTGAGTTGGTGCCGCTCAAGCCGAGACCCAAGTGTGTTCCGGCCTTGTGGCGGTACAACGAAATCCGTCCGCTGTTGATGGAAGCCGGAAGGCTGATTACGGCGAAGGAAGCCGAGCGTCGTGTCCTCATCCTGGAAAACCCGGGAATCCGCGGTACGTCACAAATCACTGAAAGCCTGTATGCGGGCTTGCAGTTGAACCTGCCCGGAGAAATCGCGCCAACACATCGCCATACCGCTTCGGCGTTACGCCTCGTTATTGAGGGCAATGGCGCCTACACTGCAGTGGAGGGCGAGAGGACCACGATGCATCCCGGCGATTTCATCCTTACGCCGTCCTGGACGTATCACGATCACGGCAACCCGAGCGATACGCTTACGGTCTGGATGGATGGTCTGGATATTCCGCTGGTGAACATGCTCAATACGAGTTTTGCCGAGCACTATCCCGAAGAAGTGCAGTCTGTTGGCAGAAACGAGGGGGATTCGCGGATACGTTACGGCGGCAACATGATGCCGGTCGAATTTAGCCCGCTGAGCATGTCTTCCCCGGTGTTCAACTATCCTTACTCACACAGCCGGGAAGTGCTGGACCAGCTCTACCGGAACGGTCCGCTTCATCCGTGCCACGGCGTCAAGATGCAATACATCAATCCGGCAACAGGCGGATATCCGATGCCGGTGATTGGGGCGTTCATGCAGCTCTTACCGGCCGATTTTCGAGGAGCAGCCTATCGGTCTACCGATGCGACAGTCTATTGCGCCGTGGAAGGCCAGGGGCGAAGCCAGGTCGGCGACATCAGCCTCGATTGGGCGCAGCACGATATTTTCGTCGTTCCGTCCTGGTATTCCGTTTCCCACGAAACAAAGGGCGAGGCCGTGCTCTTCAGTTTCTCCGACCGTCCTGCCCAGAAGGCTTTGGGCGTCTGGCGTGAACAAACGCGTAGCTAATACCCGGGAGTCCATTCATGCGTGTTCGTTGGGTGATCCTTGTCGCCGCCGCCCTGATGCTGCCGGCCCTCCAGGCTCAAGTTAGTAAGGTCCAAAGGGAGGCCGCCGATTGGCCGATGTACAACCGCGATCTGGCCGCCACACGCTATTCGCCACTGACACAAATCACCACGCGGAACGTCAGCCGCCTCACGCGCGCCTGGTCCTACAAAATAGGAAAAAACCGGACGACTGGGATTACGGGCGGTAGCGAATTAACGCCAATCGTCGTCGCCATCGTCGCAGCTGGCGCTAGCGCTATTGATGATCCGGAACCGGCAGGGTCCGAGTCCCTGGTGGTGTTCGCTTTGCCGTGAAGATTTCAAAAACCAAAAGCCGTGAATTATTTTCTCGCACTGAGGCTCTTGTACACGGCCTCAATAAACATATCGGTGGTCCAGAAACCGGTTGTTGCGCCGTACCGCGGATCATAATCCCGCGTCGGTTTGGCCGCCTTCACCTGGTCTAACGTCATGCCCTTTTGGATCATCTGCTGTATGCGGTCCCGGATGATCGTGACCATGTCTCGATAGTAGGCCACATCGGCCGAGTCACAGAGCCGTCCATGACCCGGAACGATCATCGTGCCGCCTTCAGTTCGAAACTCGGCAATCGATAAATCCAGAATCCGGTTCAGTGCATCGATAATACCCTGGACGTTGCCACCCCGCTCGATGTCGATGATGGGATAACTGGTGGTTACGAACAAATCTCCGGTGGCGATCACATCCGAGCCGCGGAAGTACACCAAACTGTCGCCGTCGGTGTGCGCGTTCGGTATGTGAATGATCTGAACTCCCTCGCCGTTCATGAAATGGCTGAGCTTCATGCCATCCATATGATAGGTGTCGGTGGGCAATGCGCCGAACGGCGCTGGCGTCTGGCCTTTGGGCGGTTCGCTCATCCGGACCAGAACATTTTCGTGTGCGATAATTGCTGCACCCTCTGCCGCATTCCGTATATCCCCGGAAACGTTGCCACCGGTGATTGTGCGGCCTGCCGCGGAAACCTTCTCGTTGCCGCCGGTATGATCCGGATGAACGTGCGTATCGATAATGTATCGGATGGGCTTCGGCGGCGGGTTCGTGTCACGCATCCGCGGAACGTTCGACCGGGTTTCCGCCGCATATTTCCACTCGCCGATGCCATTCGTGTTCACATCGTTTTGCAATTGCCGGAGCGCCGCCAGGACCTTATCGGTCATCTGCGCCAGGCCGGTGTCCACCATCAACACCCCGTCCGGACCCACGGAGGCCGTAATGTTTCCCCCGGCGCCCACAATCATGTACACGGGTCCGCGTATGTGCAGCACGTGGACTTCTGCGTTGGCGGGAGTCTGATTTAGCTGCCCGTCGACGCGCCCCACGAGACCGACCGTCGCAGTGAAAGCAACACTAGCCAGGACCAGGATCACCCTCAGACCGATTGAAGACTTGAAATGCTTTGTATTCATGACTCGCTCCGGTGCCTATCAGACCTTAATAGCCGTGGAAGCTAACACACGCCCTAATTGATGTCAAAGCCTGTGGCACAGCTTGCGGAGAACAGCCGCAGACTACGCGGATTACACGGATTGAATCTGCGTAATCCGTGAAATCGGCGGCTATTTCCCTTCGCCGCACCTTGCAATCGCCTGTTGACATGGGACGTTATTGGGTGTGAAATTTGCGACGAAAGTGCGATTTGGCCTTATTTTTGTGGAGGATGGTATGGGTAACCTCAAGACAGTGAAGACCGCAGTTCCTTTATTCCTGCTTGTGATCATGCTGGCGGCGGTTCCAGCGTTCGCCCAAATTGATTTTTCTGGGGAATGGGCTCCCAATGGCAACGAAGATAGCATTGGGAATCCTTACGTCGGTGACTGGCTTGGAATTCCGATGAGCGACGCGTCCCGAGCGAGAGGCGAAGCCTGGGCTGCATCGGTTCAGACTCTGCCCGAATGGCAGTGCAGACCGCATGGATTCGCTTATATTAATCGCGGGCCGTCCCAACTGCGAATCTCTAAGGAAGTAGATCCCGTCACACGGCAGATCAATGCATTTCACGCCGAATGGTTGCGTTCCGTTGATAACGCCATCTACCTGGACGGACGCGCTCATCCTCCGGAGTATGCAGCGCACACCTGGGGCGGCTTCTCCACCGGGGAATGGGAAGGCGACACGCTGAAAATAACGACCACTCACCTCAAAGAAGAATATCTTCGGCGAAACGGTGTCCAGCACAGTGATTTGATAACCATAACCACATACTGGATACGGCGCGGTGACATCCTGACGTGGCTCAATATTGTTTATGATCCTGTCTATCTGACGGAGCCTCTCGTTCGAAGTCAGGAGTATCGTTTGATATTGAACCAGCAGATCCCCCCGTATCCGTGCAATGTCGTAGAAGAAGTGGATCGGCCCAAAGGTGTCGTGCCGCACGAACTGCCGGGGACGAACACGTTTATTACGGAGTTCGCGAACAAAGTCGGCGTGCCCGAGGACGTAATCCGGGCCGGCGCAGCGACGATGTATCCGGAAATTAGATCGAAGTTGCGCAAGCCTTCAAATTAGCAACCGGGAGCAGTCATGAAACCCTCAAGCCGGGCGATCCGTCATCATCACCGGCAATCCGGGACGCACTGCGGCGGACCACCGGATTCGCATGACCAGCCTTAAGCGGACATCGGACGGCTTTGGCTGGGGTCAGCGTCCAGGCGAAGTTGTTGACTAAAGAACGAGGGAAATAATGAACGACGCGAATCTCCGCCCTAGGATGCCTCTATTTTTATTTGCGCTGACCACGCTTTTGCTTCTGGCGCCAGGCTATACCTATGCCCAGCGAGGTGGGCGTGGCGGTGATAGTCAGGCCGGGCCCCCACCTACAGCCAAGGCAGCCGCGCCGATCGATATCACCGGGTATTGGGTTTCGCTGGTAACCGATAACTGGATCTTCCGAGTGATTACTCCGGCGAAAAGTGACTACAGGTATCTGCCCATCAACCCCGAGGGCCGCCGTGTGGCCGATACCTGGGATCCGGCAAAGGACGAGGCGTCCGGCAATCAATGCAAAGGCTATGGACCGGTTGGCGTCATGCGTATGCCCGGCCGCCTGCATGTCACCTGGGAGAACGACAATACGCTGCGTATCGACACCGATACCGGAACGCAGACGCGCCTGTTTCATTTCGGAGCGTCGCAAGAGCCTGCGCAGCCGAGCTTGCAAGGCTATTCCGTCGCCCAGTGGGAACTTCCTGGCGGCGGCAGGGGTGGACGAGGACGCGGAGGACAAGGAGCATCAGCACCTCAAACCCGTCCTGGTTCTTCGTTGAAGGTTGTGACGACACACATGACGCCGGGATATCTGCAGAAGAATGGCATTCCTTATGGCGGTAACGCAGTCCTTACCGAGTACTTCATGACAATTGAGGATAAGGGGGTTCGTTATCTCGCCGTCACGACAATGCTGGATGACCCGCAGTATCTGACCCAGTCCTTCCTTAGGACATCACAATTCAAGAAACTTCCCGATGCGGCCGGCTGGAACCCAATACCCTGCTCGGCAAGATAAGTGCCCTTCGCCAAGTGGGTCATTGTGTCAGTTGGTCGTTGGGTTGTTTGACAAGTACATGGGATATCGCCCATGGGACATCCCAACATTTGACATTGTTCGCTGCACGCTGGAGCTTCCCGAAAATGTCAAATGTTGGGATGTCCCATGTACGATCTCAAATGCACTTGTCCAACAACCAAATCACGTATTGACGAACTGACGAAATAGTCGTTTTGCTTTTTTTTTGCCTTCGCCAATTCATTCACAGTTTCATAGACCACCGCCCCTTCAGCGGAACGCAGGAAAACCTCTGAACAACGTCATTCCCTGATTTCCACGTTATCGGGGATCGCGGAGTGCACATGGATCTTGGCGGTTGCGTATTGGCGATTGCTGATTGGCCGATGTCACTTCTTGTTGCAAAGCCGCAATGATTTACCAGGCGATGACACCAGGCGATGACGCCTTTGACATCGAAAATCGTGTGTGCTAGCGTGCGCAACGGTTGTTTCAGGAGGCTATATGCATCACGCCAATCGCGCGATCGTTATAGGTCCGTTGCTTCTCCTGGTAGTCCTGCTCGCGACTATTCCTGCATTTGCACAAATCGATTTTTCCGGCGAGTGGGCGCCGAGATTTTACGAAGATCAACCGGAGCGAGTGCCAGGGCCGGAGCTCGGCGACTACCTCGGGCTTCCGATCAATGACGCCGCACGCATGAGAGCGGATACTTGGAGTGCCTCTGTCCAGACGCTTGCCGAATGGCAGTGTAGACCACACTCGGCGGACTATATATGGCGCGGTCCTTCGGCCCTGCGGATCTCGAAAGAAGTCGATCCGGTCACGAGGCAGATCACCGCTTTTCATGCAGAGTGGTTGCGATCGGTGGACCGCACGGTGTATCTCGATGGGCGGCCCCACCCGCCCGAATATGCCGCACATACGTGGTCCGGCTTTTCCACTGCGAAGTGGGAAGGAGACATGCTGACCGTAACGGTCACGCACCTTAAAGAAGGTTACATTCGGCGCAATGGCGTTCCGCGCAGCGACCTGGCCACTCTGTCCGAACACTGGATCCGGCATGGCAACTGGCTAACCATCGTCGAAATTGTTACCGATCCTGTGTACTTGACGGAACCCTTCGTGCGAACCACCGACTATGAATTGGATCTACATCAACAGATACCTCCTTATCCCTGCGGTGTCGTCGAGGAGGTGGACCGGCCCGCAGGCGTGGTGCCCCATTTTCTTCCGGGCACGAATCCGTCCTTAACCGAATTTCCGGCGCACCATGAGCTGCCGGAAGAGGCGGCCAGAGGCGGCGCCGAAACGATGTATCCGAAGTACCAGTTGAAATTGAGTGGAAAAAAATGAAGTGCATTGTTCCATGGGCGGCGCTTCTGTTTTTCATTCCGGTGTCCATCAATGCTCAGGGCGGCCGCGGCGGCCAGGCTCCCGCGCCCACAACCGCCAAGGCTGCGGCTCCAATCGACATCACGGGTTATTGGGTTTCAGTGGTTACCGAAGATTGGCGCTTCCGCATGGTGACTCCCAAAAAGGGCGACTATCCAAGTATTCCGCTCAATAACGAAGGCCGCCGCGTAGCGGATTCATGGGATCCGGCGAAAGACGAAGCCGCCGGCAATCAGTGCAAGGCGTATGGCGCGGCGGCCATCATGCGCGTGCCCGGAAATCTCCACATTACCTGGGAAAACGACAACACCTTACGCATCGATACAGACGCCGGCACTCAGACTCGCCTGTTCCGCTTCGGCGCGTCGTCGCCGCCAGGAGGAGAGCCAACCTGGCAGGGATATTCTGCCGCTCAGTGGGAATTCGCCGGTGGTGGCCGAGGAGGCCGCGGCGGGCAATCAGCCCAGCCTCGCACAGGTAATTTAAAGGTTGTTACAACTCACATGAAGCCGGGATACCTCCAGAAGAACGGCGTTCCTTACAGCGGGAATGCCGTCGTGACCGAATATGTCAGCCGCACGATGGAGAGTAACGGCGATTCGTGGCTTATTGTTACAACCATCGTCGAGGACCCGCAGTATCTCAACCAACCTTTCACCAGGAGCACACACTTCAAGAAAGTGACCGACGCATCGGACTGGAATCCGACGCCATGTTCGGCAAGATAACGGCAGTCGGGCCAGCCGTCCGGTGGCTACTCGCGTTATCCTGCAATCACTTATCTACGCTCCGTTGGCCGTAGGACCCCGGCTTGTGATGATCTTCTTCGGATCGACGTTCCTGTCCACGACCACGCCGAAGAAGGGGTTCATCATTTCTTCCCAGGTCATTTCGCCGTAATAAACAGTCCGATTCGGATTGGGATTGAACTTGTTGTTGATGGAATTGTCGAAGTGCGCATCGACGTGCAACTTTGTTCCCTTCGGCACCTTGATCGATGTGTCGTAACCGAGCTGCCAGTTGAAGTCATAGCGCGGCACGTTCAGGACGACTTCCTTTTTACCGTCCGGATACTCCAGCGTATAGGTCATGTCTTTCCCCCGCACATGCATATGGGGCATCAAAAACACCAATTCGACGTCCTGATTAAACGTGACTTCCGCTGGCGGGCTTTGCCAATCGCCATCGTTCGGCGGAATCGCAAAGTGCGCAGGATCCTGAACCGAGGAGGTCATCAATGAAACATATTGGCGTTGCGGCGGGTCTTTGGCTACCGTGAATCCAACCTGCACATGATCCGTGACGGCCTTACCGTTTGGAGTGTAGTGCAGATTGATCATCATGTCCCACCCTGCCGGAATCAGCTTCGCTGCGTTGTGGACGCTATAGTCATCCGAGACCATCCCTGGCAGGTAGCAATCTTCGAGACCACGGGTGCCATTGAGCAAATTTGTCCTTCCGCCGAAGGTCGGTCCGCTGGTTGGAATGGCGCTCCCCTCCTCGTCGCGCGACTTGTCTTGCCATACGGCTTCGAAATACTTCACGTCCGGAGTGTGCGGCTTAAATGCGAGGCACATATGATGTGCCACCTCAGGGTGTTCCGGACGAATTTGCACGGCCGTGACCCAGGTGTCCTTCTTGAATCCGGTGGGGACAGTGACCCACATCCACTCCACGACATTGTTTTTCGGACGAGCAGGAACATCAAATACCGGCCCTTGAACGATGAGGTCCGGCCGGATCAGCCAACCGTCGGCCGGCCATTCGACGGGCGGTGGCGTGTCCTTCGCATCGCCCTCAAGCGCCCCGCTATCCGCCCATCTTGCGATGGTGTCAATGTCCTCTGGCTTCAGCGAGCGGTCGTTTGTAAAGTGACCGTATTGCGCATCGGCAAACCAAGGCGGCATCATCCGCTGCACCACCGCAGATTTCATCGCCTTGGCCCAGGGCCGCGCGCTTTGATAAGTGAGAAGCGACATCGGCGCGATCTGGCCGGGCCGGTGGCAGCTCTGACAATTCTTTTGCAAAATTGGAAGAACGTCTTTATTGAAGGTGACGGGCGTAACGGGCGGAGAAGAGATTTCGGCCGCCATTGCCGCCCCAACAAACATCAACGCAGCAACGCACAACTTGGGCACCATTTTGAAACCCTCCAACAGATCGCATTCTTCCGGAAATTCGAGTTCAGTGTACGACGCGGTTTTCCCACAAGTCAAAAGAGATCTAGATCGCACCAGTGGTATGCTCACATCTGCGCTTATGAAAGCCACTGTGGTTCCAGCAGACCCAAACAGTCTAAGCGTCACCGTAGGCGTCGCTCCCGGGTGTGGACGCGGTGTTTTTGCGCGCCGGAGAATTGCAAAGGGAGAAACCATTGAGCGCGCGCCCGTCATCGTTATCCCCGAAAAGCAATGGCTTGATTTGGAGAAAAGCATACTTTCCCAATATGCGTTCGATTGGGGAGAGAACGACGAGCATGCAGCGATCGCGTTAGGATATGTTTCGATCTACAATCATTCTTACACGCCGAATGCGCAACTGGAACAGTTGCTGAACGAGTTGATGATGGAGATTGTCGCGCTGAAAGACATTGAGCCGGACGAGGAGATCACGATCAATTACAACGGCGACCCGGAAAATCATGATCCTTTGTGGTTCACCACGGCTTCTCCAGGACGGCGGTCCAAGCGAAAACGGTGAAGAAAATGGGGACGTTAGTCCAATGTCCCCATTTTTTTAAGGTCGAGACAATGAAAAAATGGGGACTCGGGCTACGTCCCCATTTTCCTCTTAAGCGAAACAGTGAGGAATTTTTCCTTTGGACAGAATCATTTCGACTTGGTTAGAATCACGTTCGGAACATGCGGGTCTCGAAAAGGATTGCCATATTGGGCGGGACTTTCGATCCGATCCACAACGGACATCTCGCCGCAGCTCAGACGGTTGCTACTACCTTCGAGGTCGATGAAGTTCACTTCGTTCCTGCTTTTTCTCCCCCTCACAAGCGGTCTCAAAGAATGACATCGCCGTTCCACCGCTGTGCGATGGTTGCGCTCGCAACCATTCCCTTCGATCGTTTTCGAACGTCTACTCTAGAAGTCGATGCCCTGGAAGAACGATACACCGTTCAAACTCTGGAGGCGATGCGGCGCTCGCATCCGGGAGCCGAGCTTTTGTTTATTATCGGTACGGATATGTATCAGGAAATCGAAACCTGGAAAAACTATCGACGACTATTCGATTTAGCCCACCTCGTGATCGTGAATCGGCCAGGATTCCCGTTCCGCGAAGATGTGGCGCCATTCCATGTGCTTGAAGAAGACCAGCCGGCCGTGCTGCCCGAGAAGACGACGGTCTCCTATTTACCGTTCGTCCGGCAGCCGATATCGTCAACGGAAATCCGAGACGACCGGAAGCGCGGCGAAGAAGTCAGTCAGTGGTTACCGCCGCTCGTATGGAGCTACATTGAAAGAAATGAACTGTATTCTTAATTGTTTCGCAACTCATAAAACGGAGGAAATCTATACAAATTGATGGATAAAGAGAATCAACTATCGGAAGCCATCGAAGCAGCATTCGATAAGAACGCGCAGGACGCCGTGGTGATCGAACTTGGCGACATTTGCTCCTTCACCGATTATTTCCTGATTTGTACTGGAACCTCGACACGTCACAATCAAACCATCGCTGATAATATTGAAGAGACACTGAAGAGACAGGGCGTACGGCCTCTGCACATCGAGGGATACACTGAAGGCGAGTGGGTCCTTTTGGACTACGTCGATTTCGTCATTCATATTTTCTCGGCGCGAGCGCGCGAATTCTACGATCTGGAGCGCTTGTGGCGAGCGGGTAAGCGGCGCGATGCTCATGAGTTGATTGGGCAGCGCACGCTTTAGGAAAAATTTTTGCGATCCGTAATCTTCGCCAGTAATGATCAGTCGTACCCGTTTGTCTTCAGCGCCGACTCGCTAATGATCGGTGTCTATCGTACTCTCGAAAAAGTAAAAGACAACCCCACCACCGTTCTCATTGAAGGCGAGAGCGGAACCGGCAAGGACGTCCTTGCCCAGTGGTTGCACTACAACAGTCCCCGCAAGAACGATCCATTCATCAAGATTGATTTTGCTTCACTACCTGAAGACCTTGTGGAATCCGAGTTGTTCGGCTACGAACGCGGCGCGTTCACCGGCGCTGTGACCTCGAAAGTGGGAAAACTCGACCTTGCTCAGGGGGGAACCGCGGTGCTGGATGAAATCGCCAGTGTCGATCTCACGGTCCAGGCAAAGCTGCTGAATGTGGTCGAGGCAAAGCAGTTCTATCGGTTGGGTGGGACGAAATCGATCGAGCTGGACGCCAGAATCGTGGCGCTCTCCAGCGTTCCTCTCGCGAAAGCGGCGGAGCGGCAGATCTTCAGACAAGACCTGTTCTTCCGGCTGAATCTGATCACCATTCGTGTCCCCCCTTTACGGGAGCGCCGCGATGAGATTTTTCCGATGGCCGAATTCCTGCTTGCCCAGTTGGACAGAAAGTATAAGACGGGCTCAAAGCTCCATCCGGACTGCCATGCCGTGTTCCAACAGTACGAGTTTCCAGGAAATATCCGCGAGCTGCGGAACGTCCTGGAGCGCGCGGTGCTGATCACACCCGGCCAGGAAATTACACCGGCTTTGCTGCCTCCGGTCTGGCAAACATCACGGTCTTCTGCCGTGCAGATGCCGACGCTCGATGACGTCGAGCGAAATTACATTTCCGAAGTCCTGAAGCAGACCCATGGCAAGAAAGTGAAAGCGGCAAAAATCCTCGGAATCAGCCGAAAGACCCTTCTCGAAAAGCGAAAAAAATACGGACTGGAATGAAGCTCCGGGTCGTATGGGTCGGCAAGACTAAAAATCCGCAACTGGCAAAACTTTGCGCCGACTATATTTCACGGATTCAGCATTTCCTGCCCCTCGAAATCGCCGAGATCAAGGATCCCAGAGGCGGCATCGAGGCCGAGGGTGGGAAAATCCTATCAGTATTTGATGCTTCCGATCGTGTGGCCGTCCTGGATCCCAAAGGCACGGCCTGGACCTCGGAACAACTGGCCAAGTTTGTACAGCAACACATGACGTCGGATCCGCGGCGGCTTACCTTTGTAATCGGCAGTCCTCAAGGTATTTCAGACAAGGTGAAAAGACGTGCCGATATTCAGTGGTCGCTGTCGCCACTGACGTTCACCCACGATCTGACTCGAGTGCTACTCCTGGAACAGTTGTACCGAGCTCTCACGATCATTCGGAACCTGCCGTATTCCAAATGACCCTGACCCCTGATATACTAATTGCGCCCTTTGCGTTTCCCCAACGCGCTTTGCTCGATTCAATTCTCAACCTTCTATTTCCGGTTACATGCGTCGTTTGCCGCTCGCCGGTACTCGAGCGGGGTTGGGGAGCTGCGTGTCCCGAATGTTGGTTGCGGCTGGAACCGCTAGAACCGCCATTCTGCGCGCAGTGCGGTGAGCCCGCACCGGCGATTGAAGGTCTTTGCGGGCTTTGTCGAAGGGGTGAACACATTTTCGATTTTGCCCGATCCGCCTTGCTGTTCACTGGCACGCTCCGCGAGATCATCCATCATCTGAAATATACGGACCGCGTCTCGCTCGCGAATCCGCTGGGGGACATTTTGAAAAATTGCCTCAATAACGAGCCGTTCACCGGTAACCTGATCGTACCGGTCCCTCTGCACCGCCGGCGCGAACGGCAGCGTGGCTTTAACCAGGCCGAGTTGATCGCGGCCAGGCTGGGCCGGCACTTGACGACCCGATTGCTTCGCCGCCGGAAGAACACGCCGAGCCAGACTGGCCTCAGCCGTAGCGAGCGAAAACGGAATTTGGCGGGCGCGTTTGAGGTGCGCGGACATATTCGCGGGACGGTCATCATCGTCGATGACGTGTACACCACGGGCTCGACCATGAATGAAATTGCGCGCACACTGAAGCGTGCAGGCGCGGAACGCGTGGAGGTGTTGACCGTGGCGAGAGTTGCGAATCAAGTTAATCGAACCGGAGAGACGGATATCTCGGCGGCACTATGAAGAACCCAGTGCGACGTGCTTTCCAGAAGTTCTGCAACGAACCGCGTGTGCAGCGCGTGGCCGGCGCGATTCGCAATCAACCTGCCCAGCACCGGCTGGCCAATGAGGGCGAAGTCGCCGAGCAAGTCGAGGGCCTTGTGCCGGACAAACTCGTCCGGAAAGCGGAGGGACGTGTCGTTGAGCATCCCGTTCTCAGTGAGAACGATCGCGTTCTCCAGCGAGCCGCCGCGAATCAGACCGTTAGCCTGCAGCTTTTCCACTTCGTCGTAGAAACCGAATGTTCTGGCCGGTGCGATGAACTCCGCATAGTGGGTTCCCGAAAGCTCAACGTCGAGGCTTTGTTTTCCGATCAGCGCGTGCGGGAAATCGATATCGTACTTCACGCTGAAGGAATCCGATGGGTAGATGCCCAGCGTCTTCTCCCCGTCTTTGAGAACAAACTCTTTTGTAACTCGGATGCATTGGCGCGGCCGGCTTTGCCGCACGACCCCAACGTGTGCAATAGCCTCGGTGTACGGCAGCGCGCTCCCATCCAGGATCGGAACCTCGAAGTTATCGAGCTCGATGTAAGCGTTATCGATGCCGATCCCGTAAAGCGCCGAGAGCAGGTGCTCGACTGTGGAGATCCATACGCCTCGGCTCATGAGCGTCGTTGCGTACGCAACGCGAGCGACCGACGCCACGTCTGCTCGAAGCTCGAAATTGTCCAGATCGACTCGGCGGAAAATGATGCCCTTCCCCGCAGGAGCGGGAAGGATTCGCACCGTAGCGAGCTCACCCGTATGAAGGCCGATTCCCTTGAATTCGACCGAGCTCGCAATGGTTCGCTCGTGCATCAGCGTCCGCCCCTGCAATTCGCTCACCGAATTTCGGTACGTGAATGATCAATAACATACAAACCCAACATGGCCGAAACCGTGTACATTTGTCCACAGGTGTTGTAAACGAGAAACACTCTAGCCGCGAATTGCGCGAATGACGCGAATGAATTTTGCGTCATTCGCCCAATTCGCGGCTAAAGACTTCTCATTTTCACAAATGCTGAAACGTCCTCTCTTCTTGATCATCGACGGCATGTCGCAGGCCTATCGCGCCTATTTCGCCATTCGTGATCTGGCCAATACCCAGGGACTGCCGACCAATGCGACCTATGGCTTTGCAATCATGTTGAAACGGGTGATCGAGAAGTATCCGCCGGATTACATCTGCGTTGCCTTCGACAGCTCGGAACGCACCGCTCGGCACACGCAATACGACCTCTATAAAGCGACCCGTAAGAAGATGCCGCTGGATCTGGCTCAGCAAATCCCATATATCCGGAGATTCTGCCAGGCAATGCGGATTCCGGTGCTGGAGGTGCCCGGCCACGAAGCGGACGACATCATTGGAACCATTTCCACTCAGGCAGTGAATGCCGGACTGTATCCGTTGGTCGTGACGCTGGACAAGGATCTGTATCAACTGGTCGACACCACTCTGATCTTGAACACATCAAAAGACGACATGATTGTGGACCGCGAGAAGGTGCGCGAACTCTTCGGCGTTGGGCCTGAGCAGATTCCCGATTTATTGGGTCTCTGGGGTGACAGTTCGGACAACATCCCTGGTGCGCCCGGCATCGGCGAAAAGGGCGCTCGTGATCTGATCCAGAAGTTTGGCTCGATTGAGTCGCTCCTGGATCGAGCCCAAGAGATCCAAAATGCGAAGCACCGGACGTCTGTCTCGCAGAACCAGCAGCAGATTCTCCTGAGTAAGCAGTTGGTGACGATCGACACTAAAGTGCCGCTGCGAGCCGAATGGATGGACTTCAAAGTCCAGCCGCCCGATCGCGCCACCCTGATGCCGCTGCTCAAGGAATTGGAGTTCACGGGTTTGATCAAAGAGTATCTGCCGCCTGAAGCGGGTCCTGTCGTAGAGGTCCTCCGGACGGAAACTCTCCCGGATATTCATGACCGCGTCGTTTTTGACGTGCAAACGGATCGCGTTTCGCTTTGGGCCGGCGAGAAGACAGTTGCCAGTGTTCCTCTCGATGAACGCGTGGCTCGAATACTCTCGGATTCGAACATTCATAAGATCACGTACGATCTCAAAGAGGCCATTCTGAAACTGCGCCGCCGTGGCATCGAATTGGCTCCACCTTACGATGATCCGCTTCTGATGGCATACCTGCTGTTTCCGAATCGAACAAAGTACGAACTGCAGGATGTCGTCTTCGATTTAATGGGCCAGACCGTGGAACCAGAAGAGGAGCGCACTCCCTGGATCGACCGTGTCCTCAAGGATCTCGCCCCCAAAGTGCAACAGGACGTCGACCGTCCATATCGGGAGATCGAGTTGCCTTTGTCTGCCGTGCTTGTGGAAATGGAATTGGCCGGATTGCGTATTGATGTGGGTGTGCTCGAGAAGATGTCGCATGAGATGGGGGCTCAGCTCGACGAACTGACCCAGCGGATCTGCGAGATCGCGGATTGCGAGTTCAACATCAACTCGCCTCGACAGCTTGGCGAAATTCTTTTCGATAAGCTCAACCTGCCGCGTCCACGCAAACTTCGCAAATCGGGCCAGTATTCGACAGCGGTCGAGATCCTTGAAGAACTGGCAGAGAAGCACGAATTGCCGCGACTGGTGCTGGAATACCGGCAGCTTGCAAAATTCAAGTCGACTTATGTGGATGTTATTCCCAAGCTTCTGGATCCGAAAACCGGGCGTCTGCACACTTCGTTTCATCAGGCTGCCGCGTCTACGGGACGGCTTTCGAGCAGCAATCCCAACCTTCAAAATATTCCCGTCCGCGCGGATCTCGGCCGAAAGATTCGCGGTGCGTTCATTCCGCAAGAAGGCTGGTGGTTTGTCTCAGCGGATTATTCTCAGGTGGAACTGCGTATTTTGGCTCATCTGTCCGGTGATGAGCGTTTGGCCGAGGCGTTCTCAGCCGGGGAAGATGTCCATCGCCGGACAGCGGCTGCCGTCCTCGGGTTGCCGATGGATGCCGTCACTCCCGGGCAGCGGGAGCGCGCCAAGGCCGTGAACTTCGGAATCGTTTACGGGCAGACGCCATTCGGCCTGGCTCAACAGCTCGGAATCAGCCCGGAGGAGGCGGCGGATTTCATCTCGCGCTACTTCGAGCGTTATCAGGGCGTACAGCGATACATCGAAAATTGCTTGAGTCAGGCTCGCGATACCGGCGTCACGCGAACGTTATTTGGCCGGATCCGGCAACATCCTGAAATCAACTCCCGTAACGGCATGCGCCGCAGCATGGCCGAGCGCACCGCGATCAATTCTCCGATTCAAGGAACCGCCGCGGATATCATCAAGATCGCAATGATCCGAATCGACGCCGACCTTCGCCGTCAGAGGCTCCGCACGCGCATGGTCCTTCAGGTGCACGATGAATTGATCTTCGAGGTGCCCGAAGATGAACTTTGGGTTCGCGACTCCATCCGGCATTTGATGCAGAACGTTGTGCAGTTGAACGTCCCTCTTACCGTGGACGTAAAGCAAGGGAAGACGTGGGAACAGCTCGGCTGAGGGGGCTTAACGGCGTTTGTTGATCGTGAGCTTCAGGAGTTCCCCCATGTATCCCGGCGCGAGCGACTCGAGTCGGTTCAAACTGCCGGCCGTGCCAGCTCGCAGTTCGACTCCTGTGAGCCGATGCTTCGCCTGAGCAGCCAGCGCCCAGGCGTGGGCCACATCGCGGCGCGCGAAACGTATGTAGGCGAGACAGAAATCCGCGATCGAAGTCCAGTACCGATTGGCTTCCTGCTCGAACATCTGTCTTGAGCTTTGGCCGGCGCTTTCGGCTTCGTCGAGCCTGTCGAGCAGACAAAGACCCATAGCGGAGAAGGCGAGCGCCTTCGCCTGCTCATATCGCATTGCCCTCTTGGAGAACCCTTCAACTGCTTGTCTGGCATGACTGAGCGCTTCGACGGGTTGGAGCTGGTGCAGATAGATTTCAGAAACGTCCAGGTCACAGAGGCTCATGTGATGCCGGCTTCCGCTTCTGCTGAAGCGTTCGCGGACTGCCCGGAATGAATGGAGAGCTTCGGAGCTACGTCCCTGCAGAAACATCAAGTACGACTTGTTGTAGCAGGCCTGCATCAATAGTTCTTGCATTGCAAGGCTTGTGCTCAGCTCTTCGCACATGTTGTACATCTTTTCAGCTTCAAGAAGCTGATCTGCCAATGAAAAGCAATTTGCAAGGTTCAAGTACGTCATTGCAAGACCCTGCCGATCCTGCAACTGCTCGAACAGCGCCCGTGCTTTCCTGTGATATTGGAGCGCAATGTCGTGTTGGTCTCGCCTGTAATAGAGGTTGCCGAGATTCCCGTAGATTTTCGCCAGGCTCGATTGATGGTCGTTTGCCTGAAACCATCGCTCGGCGATCATCGCGTTACTGAGCGCTTCCTTGTAATTTCCCGCCATGTACAGTGCGGCCGTAAAACCGAGCCGGCTGCGCGACGCCTGTTCGGCGGCGCCCACGCTTTCAAAAAGGGTAACGGCCTTCCGGTAATACTCGAGCGATTCTTCGTATTGCTCGCCGGCATTGAGCGTGTGGGCCACCAATCGACACGCTTCCGCCAGTAGACCTCTATTGTTGCCCAGGGAAGCGAGCTCGAATGCTGCCATGGATCGCGCGATAGCCCCATCCGAGTGAGAGGTTCGGGGTTGCCCCGAGTACAGCTTCTGCCCACGAATGCTTTGCCAGAGGTCTGCGATTTCGGTTTGCAGACGGCTCCCATCCTTCGAGTCCGCATGAGTTTGGATGCGCTGGTCGAATCTGCTCATGGATGTATTGATCGGCAGGAGGTCCATCGGACTTTACCGGACGGCGCCTAAAGTTCTTCCACGGGTCCGCCGATACCTGCACAGACCGAAGGAACTACTCGAAGAGGAGCACATGAGAAAGCTGTTGATCCTGTTACTTGTACTGGCCGCAACCCAACTTAACGCCGGATCCAATGGGTATACCGTCATCGTTGAGCTTCAGCCAAACGCCAGATCTCAGGCCGTTGCCGCGGCGTTCGGAGGCACAGTCGTTGACTCCATAGAAGGTACATCCATCTATCTTTTGAGGGTCCCGGCACTTCCGGCGCTTCAGTCGAACCCCGCGCTCGGTGTGCAATCTGTCGAGTCGAATGTTGTCGTCAGGCTCCGGCCGCGATTTGGCGCGCTTGGTGTCCTGAACACGCCGTCTTCGGATCCGGCAGAGTGGTACGCCGGACAGCCCGCAATGAAGCTGATCCGTGCGGATCAGGCCATGGCCTACTCTAAAGGCAGAGGTGTTGTCGTTGCGGACCTCAACTCGAGAGTGGACTACGCGCACCCGGCCTTGATCGGCCATCTCACCGGCGGATACGATTTCGTTTCGGGAAGAACTTCTACCGGCAATACGCTCGATCAATCTTCAGCAGGTTTTCTGGACCAGTCGTCGGCCGGGTTCCTGGATCAGTCTTCGGCCGGATTCCTGGATCAATCGTCGGCCGGGTTTTTGGATCAATCGACAGCCAGTTTCCTGGACCAGTCGTCGGCTGGATTCCTGGATCAGTCGACCGCAAGTTTTCTGGACAGCTCGAATCCTGCCAGCGGACACGGCACGTTCTGCGCCGCTCTTATCGCAGCGGTTGCGCCTGAAAGCATGATCATGCCATTGCGTGTGTTCGACGATGCGGGCTATGCCGATACTTTCTCGATTGCCAAAGCTACACGTTATGCGGTACGGAATGGCGCCCAGGTTATCAACATGAGTTTTGGAATGACTTCCGCCTCGCCCGCCGTACAGCAGGCGATCGCGTTCGCGACAGCCTCGGGCGTTACGGTAGTCGCTTCTGCAGGGAACGACAACTCGGCCGCCGCTCAGTACCCCGCGGCGTACAGCGGTGTGATTTCAGCGGCCGCTACAGATCTAACGGACAAGAAGGCCAGCTTTTCCAACTATGGAAATACGATCTACGTGACGGCGCCCGGCGTGAACCTCATTTCCGCATACCCGGGTGGACGCTATGCGATGGGATCGGGCACCTCGTTCAGTACGGCGCTCGTCTCAGGAGAGGCCGCCTTGTTGCATTCGGTTCGTTGGACCGGCACGCGCACAGCGGTCGCAAACGGCGCGATTAAGATCGATGCCAAGAATCCCAACTACGCGGGCCAACTCGGCTTCGGTCGAATTGACGCCGTGCGCTCGCTCCAGAGCCTGAACTAAGTGGAAAAATGGGGACAGGCCACTAATTTCTTGTACTTCAGAAATTAGTGACCTGTCCCCTTTTTCGTCCTCGAATTTTCGCAGACTTGCCCTGCCGTGTTGACTTTGCGGAATGCCCTAAAGCACCAACGCTCTTCATTGTTTTTCTGACTTTTTTCGGCATTATTCCTGACTCTTTTTGGCACTGATTGGGAAACTCGTTTCCGCGGCGCTTCCGAAGCATCAAGTTCTGCAACGAGTTACACGAGTGATGCGAATGGGCAGTCACGTGCCGTTCTTGCCATGCCGTAGGGCGGAAAGATCGCCGGGCACATGGAGGTAAGAAATGGAATCAGGGATTGATCAGAGTAACACGCGCGTATCTCCTCCGGATCAGATCTCTCGGCATATTATGCTTTCAAGCCTACGGGGTATGATCACGGAGGTCGAGCGTATCGGCGCCACTTCCGGTTCCGGAGAGTGTTACGTTCTCCGGTACCACAAAGCGTCCGGAGACACTGGCGTGCTTCTCCATGTCGGTGAGCCTTCGGATTCGATGTCCTGGACCGGTTTTCGCTTTCGCGATGCACATTGGAGTTTCGTGAAGAAGGGCCGTCGCTAGGCGCCGAGAGTTCAAATTATCCGCCCCACGACGCATGACCGGTCGTGGGGCGTTTTTATTTTTGGGTATATCGCGATTAAGATAATCCTCGCGGTGATCACGCCGAACGGTAAGCAGGTTCTCGTTATCACGCCCGCGGCCTCTCAAACGGAAACTAACCAGCGGCCAACGCTTCAAATCAACGTTGTCTCGAATTGGTTCGGAGAACTGAACGAGCGCGTGCCTGTGCGATAGCGGCGTCATGGCTTGGAGGCTTCATATGGATGCTTCGCTTTTGCGTGCTCTATTTCACCTGGATGTGCCGGTGTTGGAGAAAATCATTCGTCCGATTTTGGTGTACCTCTTCTTGATCGTCGGACTGCGGCTGGCCGGCAAGCGTGAACTGGCGCAGCTTAATCCCTTTGACCTCGTGGTCCTGCTTACGATTTCCAATACCGTGCAAAACGCCATCATCGGCAATGACAACTCGTTGATCGGTGGTTTGATTGGCGCCACCACGCTGCTTGTCATCAACTACTTCGTGGTCCGCTTTCTCTTTTCGCACGAGAAGCTCGATCGCCTCATCGAAGGCGATGCCGTGGTGCTTATCGAAAACGGACAACTCCGGAAGGATTGTCTGAAGCAGGAACTCATCACGGTCGCGGAACTCGAAGAAGCTGCCCACAAGCAAGGCTTCGAATCTTTGGATTCCATCGACCGTGCCGTGCTTGAGCCCGGCGGAACTTTTTCGTTCTTCAAGAAACAGCCGCCCCTGGACGACATACGTCATCAAGAGCTGCTCCGCCGCCTGGATGCGCTCGCCCAAGATGTGGCCAAACTTCGCCGCGCCTGACGAGTGGACCGCAGCCCTGGGTTGACAAGCTTTTCAACTGGCCCTTAAAATCATTCCAGTCTTTTGCAGGTTCTCCGGGCGCGTAGCTCAGTTGGAATGAGCGCTACCTTGACACGGTAGAGGTCATCGGTTCGATCCCGGTCGCGCCCATTCGAAAACACAATTTCCCGTAAACGACGGCTATTTTTGCGCTTCGACGAGAATGAGCACTACTGTTCCCCGGTAGAGGTCAATGTATCGAGCACAGACCACCTCTTGCTCGTCTTCAACAACCACGGACCTCTAAGGCAAAGAGAACGGGTCCACAGGAAATGCTCAGTGGTGCTCGTTACGCCGGCTGATTGCTGACCTGACCAGAGACGGGTTCCTTCTCCATCGAGAGCGCGGAACGATTCACCGGGACATCAACCGGAAAACATCCTGATAACGAAAGACGGAATCCTGAAGATCACGGACTTCGGAATTGCCAGAGCATCGACGATACAGCCAACGCAAGCAATGCCCTCTAGCGAGAAAGGGCTGGTTGACGGAACGATTGGCGGCATCGGTACCTACGATTACATGGCGCCAGAGCAATGGGGCCAAGCCCTTGACCTGAGGGCCGACGGCGTTGTCGGATTCCGGCTTAATTGGTAATTCGCCACCCACGGGTTTTCATAGGCCATTAGTCTCAAAGACAATTTTGCCGTCCACAATTGTCATCACTGAGCGGATCTGTTTGATTTCGGCGTCCGTCACCGCAAAGTAATCAGTAATCGCTCTTCTACGCGCGCGATAGCCACTGCGCCAGCTGCTGGCTGGTGACTCGCCGCGATGGGAAACGCGTGATAGAATTCGCGCCATATGTATAAACAATTCTGCTGGCGCGTTCTCCTCATTGTCGTGTTTGCGTGCTCTGCATTCAGCCAGACTACATCGCGGCCTGCCCCTTCAAAGATAACCTTCGGGCCCGAATCAGCCGCCTCGACGAACGCGGCTACGGAAGTGCTGGCATTAGAGAGAGCGATGGAAGCAGCTGTGGTGCGCGGCGATGTGGAATACGTCGATAGCGTCAGTGCACCCGACCTCACGTTCACCCATGGCGATGGTTGGACCACGGGGGGTAAGCCGCTGCTTGTCGACGATCGAGCATCCTTTCTGAAAAGAGTCGAAAATAGACAGTACAACGCGAGAGATCTCGATTCCGTCCAGGTTGAAATGCACGGAGACATCGCGATTACATACGGGCGCTATGTGGCCCAGAACAGAACTGGGAACCCCAATCAGTCGTGGTTCTCGGTGTGGTTTGAACGGGTCTATGCGAAACGCCGCGGCCGCTGGTTATATGTATCCCATCGAACGGTGCATGGTCCAACCTATGGGCCGGACCGGCAGTCCGTGAGCGACAAATGAGGAAGGTTAACGAGCAGGCTTAGCGGGCGTTTCGCCAACGGCGCGGTAGGCATCGAATGTGAGCGAAACAGCACGCGTGCAGTCGCGGACGGATGCTGGCGGCGGTTCGCCGCGGCCTATTCGATCCAGACAGTCTTTCACTCCGCCGGGCCAACTCCCCACATAATCACGCGGGGCAGTGAGCGTTTCATTCCGTCCCGGCCCGATGATTTGGCCGCCGTCACCCATGGTGGTTGCCCTAATCACCGCCTTCTCTGCAGCAATCTTGCGCTCACTATCGGAACCCGTTGTCGGGAATGTGTAACTAGCCTCATTGAGGAACACAATGCCGCTGGGCGTACGGAGTGTAACGAAGGCGTAGTCTTCAACTTCGCGTTTCCAGATCAAGTGGCTGGTCACCGCTGAAATAACCTTGGGTTCCTCTCCCGTAATGTAGCGGCACAGATCGAATCCATGAAAGCCCAAATTCAGAAGGGCGCCGCCGCCCGCCTCTGCCTTGCTGAGCATCCACGAATTGCCCTCATCGATGTAGCGTTGAACTCCAGGCTGGTTAAATCGAACCAGCATATGTGAGATGGTACCGACTTCCCCGCTTCGTAGTGCCCCGCTCCAATCACTGCGACGCGCTGCGGCCGGCGACCCGCCGGTCTCCGAGCCTCTTGCGCTAGCGCGGTCGTGAGGCCGCCCGCCGCAAATCTCATTCCCCGCTCAAGGAAGACACGGCGGCTGTACCGGTATTTATTGAAGATTCGTTCCATAAGCGCTCCTGGTTGAAAACGGTCGAGGCCGTGTCCGGCACGAATGATACTATTCGAAGGCTTAGAAAGGGAGAACCCATGCGAAACATCTGTGCCGCGTCATTGCTTCTTCTGGTGGCGCTCGCTTCTACCGCAGTAGGCCAAGGCCCTGCCATCAATTGGGAAGAAGAAAAAGCCGAGATACTGCGGCACTACCGTGCTCTGGTGCAGATCAACACGACTTATGGAAACGAAACTAATGTTGTGGATTACCTGAAAAAGGTATTGGATGCGGAAGGCATTCCTTCGAAGACTTTCGCAAAAGATCCGAGTCGCGCGAATCTGGTCGCACGCTTGAAGGGAAACGGCAACAAGCGGCCGCTGCTGATTCTCGCTCATACTGACGTCGTGGCCGTACAGACGGAGAAGTGGCCAGTCGATCCCTTCGGCGCTGTCATGAAGGACGGATATATTTGGGGCCGCGGAACAATCGACGATAAAGACAAGCTGGTCACGATGCTCATGACACTGGTCCTGATGAAGCGGTCAGGAGCAGTGCTGGATCGCGATCTGATCTTTCTCGCCGAGTCCGGGGAAGAAGCCGATCCCACTGGTGTCGGCATCAATTTCATGGTCAACCAGCATTTTGATGAGATCGACGCCGA
>WNGG01001212.1_pt1 | contig 29002 bp, 23 predicted proteins | sample 5400661 | NCBI WGS metagenome assembly WNGG01 (sample SAMN13153372, study PRJNA577476) | soil metagenome | isolation source: 100 cm soil or saprolite under Garry oak tree replicate 1 | place: USA:California | collected 2016-06-15
TCCGCGCGGTCAGCCTGCGGACCGGCCGGCTGACGACGCCGGTCGGAGTCGGGCAGCAAGGTTTGGCCGGCGACGGCGGCCCGGCCGCGAAGGCGCAGACCGAAGAGCTGGACGATGTGGCGGTCGACGGGTCGGGCAACCTGCTGGTCGCCGACGGGGGGAGAGTGCGCGTGGCGGCGGCCGCCTCGGGCACCTTCTACGGGCAGGCCATGAAGGCCGGCGATATCTACACGGTGGCGGGCGGCGGCTCGAGCACGCAGGACGGGGTGCCCGCGACCGCTGCCGCCATCGACACGGTCGCCGTGCTGGTCGATCATGCGGGGAACATCGTGATTGCGGGCCGGGCCGTCCTGCGCGTGGTGGCGGCCAGGACGGGCACGTTGTACGGGCGGGCCATGACCGCGGGCGACATTTACACGGTGGCGGGCGGCGGTTCGAGCACCCAGGACGGGGTGCCAGCGACGAGCGCCGCCATGACCCCGCTCGGCGTCGCGGTTGACGCGGCGGGGAACCTGCTGGTGGCCGACCCGGCCGCCGGGCGGGTGCGGGTCGTGGCGGTCTCGACGGGCCGGTTCTACGGCCAGGCGATGACGGCCGGGGATGTCTACACGGCCGCTGGCGGCGGCACCAGCGGGGGCGACGGCGTGCCTGCCAGGACGGCGGCGCTGGCGCCGTACGGGGTGGCCGTCGACCGTGCGGGCAACCTGGTCGTGGCCGATATCGCCGGGCGGGCGCGCGTGGTCGCCGCCCGGACGGGCCGGTTCTACGGCCAGGCGATGACTGCCGGTGACATCTACACTGTGGCGGGCGGCGGGACCAGCACGCGGAACGGCGGGCTGGCAACCTCGGCGATGCTGGGCCAGCCGCGCGCCGTGGCGGTCGACAGCGCGGGCAACATCGTCATCGCCGCCCGGCACACCAGGCTGCTGCGCGTGGTCGCCGCCCGCACCGGCACCTTCTACGGGGTGCGCATGCTCGCCCGGCACCTGTATGTGATCGCGGGGAACGGCCAGGTCTGGTCGTCCGGCACGGGCGGCCTTGCCATCCGGGCCCAGTTCATTCCCGATCGGGCCGTCACTTTTGACCGCGGCAACCTGGCGGTTTCCTCGTGCAAACCCGCCCACCCTTTCTGCGGCAGCACGACCGTCCGGCTGGTGGCCGCGCGCTCCGGAGTCTTCTTCGGCCAGGCCATGACGGCCGGGAACCTGTACCGGATCGCCGGCAACGGCAAGGCGAGGTTCTCCGGCATGGGCGGTCCGGCCCGCAAGGCAGGGCTCCGTTCCGTCTCCAGCATGGCGGCCGATGGCCACGGAAACCTGGTGATCGCAGACTTCGGGAACGACCGCATCCTGGTGGTGGCCGCGCGCGCCGGACGGTTCTACGGGCGCTCGATGCGAGCCGGCCATATTTACCTGATCGCCGGCGACGGCAGCCCTCAGAGCTCAGGTAACGGCGGCCCGGCCCGCAAGGCCGGGCTTGAGCCGAGCGCGGTCTGCATCGACCACAACGGCAACGTCGTGCTCGGCGCCGTCCTCGGCTCGCAGGTAAAGATCAGGGTCGTGGCAGAACACACCGGCACCTTCTACGGCATCAAGATGACCGCCGGCGACATCTACAACATCGCGGGCAGCCTGCAGGGCATCCGCGGCGATGGCGGCCCGGCGCGCGACGCCCGCTTCGAGCAGATCGATGCCCTTGTCCCGGACGGCTCCCGCGGGCTGCTGATCTCGGATCCTAACCGGATCCGGATGATCGCCGCCGCGACCGGGACGTTCTTCGGCGTCCCGATGAAGGCCGGTGACATCTACACGGTCGCCGGCACCGGGAAACCGGGCCCCAGCGCCGACGGCACGCCCGCCCTCGCCGCGGACATCTGGCCGAGCGCCCTGACGACCGACAGCGCGGGCAACCTGATCTTCTACGACGCCAGCGTCAACAAGATCCGGGTCATCGCGGCCAGGACCGGCACCTTCTACGGCGTTCCCATGACCGCGCACCACCTCTACTCGATCGTCGGCGGCGGCACCGGCGGCCCGGGCGATGGCGGGCCCGGCACCCAGGCCACCATCAACGGCATCATCAGGCTCGCGGCCCACCGTCACCGTCTGGCCTTCACCGATGCCGGCGACCGCCGGGTCAGAATGATCGTGCGCTGACACGCGGGCAACACCGATTCCGCGTCCGGTCCCTGCCGGCACGGCGCGGCCAGCACAGCACCCGCAAGCGCGCTACTGACCTCCAACGCCGGGACTGAGCCGACCGGCGCGCAGATCAGGCGATTCTGCACACCATAGACCGTCAGCCACTGGCACTGGTGATCAGTACATAACGAGCCATAGGGTGCACACGCGAGCGGGCTGTTCGTGACGGACGGTGATATCCATCGTCGGCTTTTGCGCAGGCGGTACGCGGGTGCCTGACTTGGCGAAGCGGCGGCTGGAGAATGGCGCGTGCTCGCGGCAGCGCGATGCCGCGGTGGGGGGCGGGCAATGTGCCCGGACGCGCGGATCAGCTCTGGTCCGCGCGTCCGGATGTCGCCGTAGTTTCGTCACGTCGCGGCCAGGTCGGTTGCGGTGGCCAGTGCGCGTGCCAGTGCGGCGAGGTCGGCGTTGGAGCCACGGATGCCCGGCGGCGCGCAGGGTGCGCCTCGAAATGCGCTGCACGGTCGCGGTGAGGTGCCGTGCGGCGGTCTCGGCGCGTGCCAGGCGGTCCCGGGCAGTCGCATCCGGGGGCCAGTCCGCGCGGTCCGCGCCGGACCTCGGCGTCGGGTCGCCGTCACCGGGGTCTCCCGAAGCCGCAGGGACACGGCAGGTCGCTGGTGGGCTACTGGGGCTTCGCAGCGCCTGAGCCGTGGCCAGTTTGGGGGCATAGGTCGGTTATCGCGCTCATGAGGCCGATCCATCCGTGGAAGCCGATCGGGCGCGACCCGTCGGCAGGCCCGATCGTGCCGCGCGCCGTCTCGCCGTCGGCGTCCAGGTCCAGGACGAGGCGAATGGTACGCGTCGTCGGCCCAGCTTGCCCGTCGTCCCACCGCGCGGCCGGAGTCATGACCGACCGCTCCTGCCAGCCTCCATGGTCGGCATCGAACCGCACACAGGGGTGCCGAGCATCCAGGACGTTCCCCGATCTTCATCGACCTGGCTGGCTCTAGCCGGCCGGGCGGCAGGACCGCACACTTGGTGCTGTGCATCGTCCGCGTCGCATGAGAGCTAACCGGAGGCGGGAGTGAAACGTCTGCTTGAGCGAGAGAGCGTGCTTGATGCCGCCGCCCGGTTGCTTGATCAGGCACGTGAGGGTCACGCGGGCACGCTGTTCGTACTGGCCGAGCCGGGACTCGGGAAGTCGAGCACGCTGGAGAACGCGTGCTCGCTGGCCAGCCAGTGGGCGTTCTCGACCGGCCTGGGCCGGGGCGAGGCGATGGAGATGGCGCTGCCGTTCGGGCTTCTTGCCCAGGCCGTCGGCGGCCTCGGCGGCAGTGAGGCGTTCGGCGGGCCAGGCGATCCTTCCGGCCCGGACCTGCGGGCGGCGCGGTTCTACGCGGTGCGGCGCTGGCTGGAACAGTCCGCGCCCAAGCCCGCATTGCTGGCGCTCGACGACGTGCACTGGTCCGACCCCGACTCGCTCGCGTTGCTTTCCTTCCTGTGCCGGCGGATAGCAGGGCTTCCTGTCGCGGTTGTCGCGACGCTCCGTCCGTGGCCGACCTCGGGCCGGCAGGTCGCCGAGGCACTCGCCCAGGCGGGCTTCGCGTCGATCGAACGGCTCGATCCTCTTTCCAGGGCAGGCACGGCAGCCTTGCTCGCCGATCGGGCCGGCCGGTCGCTGACCGCTGCCGAGGTCGAGCGGGCGGCCGGGCTTTGCGCCGGCAATCCGCTGCTGCTCGAGCAGGTCGCCGCCGCCATCGCGCATGGCGATGACCTCCCGCAGACCCGAGCTGGCGTGCGGCCCAGGCTCCACGGCCAGTTGCTGCTCGCTCGCTTCGCCGGCCTCCCTTCGGCTGGCCTGAGGTGTGCACGCGCCGCGGCGGTGTTCGGGACACGCTTCCGCCCGGACCTGGCCGTCGGGCTCGCGAGCCTGGATCACCACGACGGCGACGAAGCCCTCGATGCGCTAGAGCGCGGCGGGCTGGTACGCCCGAGCAGTGCTGGCGGCGCCGAGTTCGTTCACCCCCTGTTCCGTCAGGCGCTCTACGACGATCTCGGCAGCACGATCCGCGCGAGGTTCCACGCCCGCGCGTTCTCGCTGCTCGTCGGCCGCGGGCTGGCCGAGGAGGCGGTGGGACACGCCGTCAAGGCCGACCTGGCTGGCGACGCGGCCGCCATCGCGGTGCTGACCAGGGTCGGGCGGGCCGCGCGCGACAGGGGGGCGCTGGGGAGCGCGGTCAGCGTCCTCGAGTCGGCGGTGACACTGGCGGGCGATCACGCCAGCCCGGAGCTGCTGAGCGACCTTGCCGAGACCATGGCCGCCGGCGGACGGCCCGCAGACGCCATAGATACCTGTGAACGAGTGCTCGGCTTGCCTGATGTGCCGCTGATGATCCGGGCCAGGGTACTCCGGACCATGGCCCGGGCGCTGGTGTACCAGGGTTCGTTCGAGGCCGGCAGGCGCCGGATCGACGAATGCGTGGAACTGGTCAGGCGGAGCGATCCGGCCTTCGCCGTAGAGACGCTGCTCGCCTACAGCCGCGTGGCCTGGCTGGTGGACGGCCCGGCCGAGTCGGTCGTGGTGAACAGCCGTGCCCGGGAGATCGCGCAGGCCTGCGACCCCGAGATCCGCCACCAGGCCGAAGCCTCGTGGGCTGGGGCAGCGCTTCTCACGGGGGATCCCAGCGGCGTGGACGAATGCGCGGCCGAGGCGCGCGCGGCCGAGGCGCGAGGCACCCAGGCGTCCCGAACTGTCGTGGCCCTCGCCGCCGACGCGTACCCGACGATCGCCAGGTACGTCGAGCGGCTGTCCGACTCCGAGCGCTTCCACCGCGCCGCGCTGCAGAGGGCCGAGCAGCTCGGCATGGTCGAACAAGAGGTCTCGACGCTGGTGAGCTTCATCGACACGCTGATGCGGATGCTGCGGCTTGACGAGGCGGCCGCTATGGCCGAGCGGGCCGCCAGGCTCTCGGACCTGGTCCCGCTGGCCGGCCCGCTGGCCGAGATGTGCCGCCACAACCTGGCACTGTTCACCGGGCACCTGGACGAGTGCGACGAGCTAGCCCGCCGGGTCGAGGCGATCGTGACCGCGCTGGCCATCTGGCCGGCTTCGCTGTGGCTGGACTACGGCCGGGCCTGGCGCTGCATGGCGGAAGGCCGGCTTGCCGAGGCTTGCGGAATATACGAGCGCATGGAAGCGCTGAGTGCCCGGGTCGGGCTTGGCGAGCCGTGCGCCGTGCCCTGGGCGGGCCACGCCGCTGCCGCCTACGTCAGGTTCGGCCGCACGGCGGACGCTCTGCGGGTCATCGGCTGGCTCGAGAGCAGTGCGGCCAGCCTGCCGTGCCGCTGGCCGCGGATCGCGGCAGCGTCCGGGCGCGCCCTGATCGCAGAGGCCGCAGGCGACCAGGCACAGGCCGATGCCCTATTCCAGCAGGCGATGAGCCTGCACCGTGAGGTTGACCTGCCGCTGGAGCGCCTAGAGACATTGCTGGAGTATGGACGCTTCCTGCGGCGGTCCGGTCACCTCCAGCGCGCCAGGCCACCACTAGCCCAAGCCGCCGACCTTGCCGAAGCGGCCGGGGCGGAATGGCTGGCCGGCCAGGCGCGCCAGGAGCTGCGGGTGGCCGGCGGCCGGCGACGCAGCCAGCGCTCCGACCCCCGCCGACTGACGGCGCAGGAGCAACGCGTGGCCGCCCTGGCCGCCGACGGCGCGACCAATGCCGAGATCGCCCGCACGCTGTTCGTGTCGGTCAGCACGGTCGAGACCCACATGGAACACATCTTCGCCAAGCTGGCCATCCGCTCCCGCCGAGAGCTGCGCTCGGCCATGGCCCATCGCCTGGAGGCCAGCGATATCGCCCGCCAGCCTTAAGGATCGGGGTTGTTCCCCGACGCTTGGCGAGGCCGGCCAAGGTTCGATCAGTGGCACAGGGATGTTCGGTGCGACAACGTCCCGTTCCATAAGGAGGAGAACCATGCGCAAGATGCTGGGCATCGCAACTGGCCTGATCGCCATGGCGGCGGCAGGCGGGGCCGGGGTGGCTGGCGCGAGCACCCACCCGGCGCTCTCGGGTACCGAGCATTTCCAGCTCGTATCCACATCGACGACGTCGAACCGCGAGGTGGTCATCGCCTATGGGGCGTTCACCGCCCGCGCGGTGGACGTCCAGGGCAACAAGGCCGACACTTTCAAGTTCGCCAACGGGTCGTTCAAGGTGACCCACTCGCCTGGCAAGGGGCCGCAGACCTTCAACCCGAAGACCTGCCTGGGCCTCGTCAACCAGCACGGCACATACACGATCGGGCACGGCACCGGCGCGTACGCGGGCATCACCGGCCGCGGCAAGTATCAGCTCAGCATCGTGCTCATCGGGGCGAAGTCAGGCGGCAGGTGCGTGCGGAACAAGCCGCCGGCCGCCGCTGAGATCATCATCCGGGCAACCGGTCCGGTCCGCCTGTAGCCACACAGCGGAAGGCGGCTGGGTGCGAGGCCAGGCCGCCTTCCGCGCTAATCGCGCTCTCCCCGAGCGCCTCTTGCACGGCTCCGCAACCGATCTGCATCTGATGGAGCTCATTCCTGATCCTGCCGAATCCGTCGCGCCGCCGATAGCCCACCGCGTAAGACCAGATCAGCGGGATCGGGTGCCAGGGATGTAAATCCGTCGGCTCAGCCGATCGGCGGGCGTGCCCGCCGATACCGTCCAGGGCGGCCGCGACATGGGTGCCGGAATGGGTGTCCACGCCGCCGGTAATGGCAGGGGTCTTTACGATAGACAAGGTCATCCCTTTCGTGGTTGAGGGATGGCACTCACCCGCTGGCCGCCGGACTGGGACCCCTGGCCTCTAGCCCAGGCTAGGGGTGAACCAGGACGGCACCGCCAGTGGGTGCCGCTATACCTGGGACCCGGCCGACAGGTCGTTTCGCAAGACAACCAGCGGCGTCAGCGGATTAAAAGGTCAGGCCCGGACCCAGGCCACCGACCCTACGCCCGCACCAGGTCAAACACCCGGAAGCAGGGCCGGAAGCTCACTCCCATCCTCCCTGCCGACTAGGCTCGGCTGACTGCTGCGCGCGGTTCGAGGATCGGCGAGCGCAGATTGTCCGTTTCTGCAGGACATGTGGAGTCGCCCTTGTGCCTTCGCTGGTCGCGCGTCGCCACGCTGGTGCTGTGCCCCACACCAAGCCGGGCACCCGGTCGGGATCGTACTTCAACCACCTGGGCCTGCTCGGCACCGCCGAAGACCTGCTCGGCCTGGCCCTGCTCGCCACCACCCGCGGATACACCAGTCTGCGGTCCGCGTTCGGGCTGTGAGCACCCCAAGCTGGCGTGCTGCCATTCTCCAACTCGCAATTGTCGAAATTCCCGTCGTGCCCCAGTCGGTTAGCTTCGCGGCGCTGGTGAGACCCTGAGGAGATGTGACATAGCGACGGTCTCGGTGACCTCAGCCGCAATGGCTGGGTCTACGAGCTGATCGATGACCGCCCCGGCGTCCTGCCTGGCCTCGCAGGCGAACGCGACGAGCTTCGGAGAGGCAGGACGAGCTCGTCGGCGCTGGCATCGGGGGCGTCTTCGGGCTCCCAGTCAGCAGGCGCACCTATCACGAGGGCGGCGATGTCATCGAAGACGCCGGCCAGCCGCAGGTGCGTGAGCCTGCGATCCACGTCATCGAAGGTTCCCATGAAGTCTTCGAGCAGCAAGATGGCTCCCGACGTGGGCGGCATCCAGCGGGTTCCGGCCAGGGCAAGCATGGCCCACAGGCTTCCGCCCACGACGGGGCCGGAAATGACAGAGCCCTTGGCCCGGTACACGCGCCAGTCCGCGCCCGTCACCTCCTTTCCGGTGACCTGCCCGCTTACCATCCGCCAGAACGCCGACTCGGTCGGCTCATCGACGTCAGGCCAGCCGAAGAACTGAAACCCGCACCGAAGACGCTCGGCGGGCCCGCGGCAGCCAGTATCGAGTTGTTCAGCACCGAGGGGTCGCTGAATCCGGTGAACAACTTCGGGGTGCGCGCGGATCAGCTCGTAGTCCGGCAGATCCACCAGGTGACTCGCGCCCGTGCCCCCAGTAGCAGGCATGACCAGCGACACTCCACGGTCGGCGAACATGCCAAGCATGCCGGCGCCCGCCGCTCCGGGCTGCCGGCGAAATGACCAGCCCGGTCCGGCACGCCGTCGGCCACCCGCACCGCGTAACCCCGGCCACGGAGACAGGCGACGAGCCGGTCAAGCTCCGCAGCCGACGCCGGCGAGGACGTCGATATGACGGCCGTCACCGGGCCGCAGGGCCCGCGGCTTCACCCGCTCCATGAACCCCACCCAGCCACCCGGCGCCGGCACTCCGCCGCTCCTCAATCCTGAGAAGGTCAGCGCCCACCACCAGCGTGCTGAGCTGTGGCGTGGACCAAGTCCGAGCGAGGATCCGCCAGGAAGCCTGCTGCTAGCCGTGGAGGCTTGCCCGGTTCAGTCCGGGAAGGCGGACGTGCATGCCGTGCAGGCCGTGGAGTGGCCACAGGGGCGGTGTCTTGGCGATGGCCAGGCCCGCGATGGTGACGGCGAGCAGGCTCAGCGTGAGCATCGTCGTGGCCGCGGCCAGCGGAGATGAAGCGATGGCGTCGAGGACCCGGTTCAATTGACGGCGCGCAGGCCGCGACCGCGGGCCGATGCAGCTCAGGGCCGTGTAGGTCGCCGCGAGGGCGGTCCAGGCCGGGAGCATGTAAGAGTCGCGGGCAGCGATTGTCCCGGCGACGACGGCCACGCCGGCGGCCGTCAGCAGCAGGGGAGCGAGTAGGGCCGTCTCTGCGATCGACTTCAGCAGCACCCACGGGATTGACAAGACGAGCAGGAGCTTGTCCCGCGCCCGCGACCCGCCGGCGCCGCGTCGCGCCAGCCCCCTTCGCACCTTGCTGCCCGCCCTGAGGAGGGTTAGCAGCGCCGCGACCGTGACAGTGCCAGCTAGCGGCAGGAGAAAGCTGGTGCTCACTGCCATGACCAGCGCCGCGAAAGCCAGCATCGGATGGGGCCGGCGCGAGGCACGGACTGCCGTTGCCTTCCGTCGGCTAGCGTGTGCCGTCCTGCGTACTGGCGCGTACCGGACCGCGGGAAGGAGGTCGGCAACTTCCTCTGGGCGCTGGTAAGCGATCCGCTGCCGGACCGGCGCCTGGGAGCCCGTCGGCACGGGAACGGTCACCGGCCCGCCCTTAGCCAGCACCGACGGCCCGCTTGCTGGCGGCGCAGCTGGCACCTCGAGGTTAAGCCGGGCGGCTTCGCCCGCAAGCCACGCCGCGCTCGGCCGCTGCTCAGGCTGGCGCGACAGCGCCCCGGCGACCAGCGGGCACAGCGCGGCGGGGATTCCGTCCAGGCTGACTTCGGCACGCAGGATCCGGCAGAACACGACGTCATATCCGCCTGTTCCGTACACCGGCTCGCCGCGCGCGGCATAGCCCACGGTGGTTCCCCAGGCGTGCACGTCGGCGGGTGGCCGGGCGCGCTGGCCCTGGATCACTTCTGGCGCGATATACCCAGGAGTACCAATGCACATGCCCGTCTGGGTGATCGGGGCGCTGTCCGCCTGGCAGGCGATGCCGAAATCGATCAGTACGGGGTCGCCCGCGGCCATCATCACGTTGCCATGCTTAAGATCCCTGTGAACGACTCCAGCGGCGTGCACGGCCGCCAGCCCGTCGGCCAGCCCGTAGGCCAGCCGCTGCAATGCCGTGCCGCGCAGCGGGCCCTGGTCGTCAATCAGCTGGGCCAGGGTGCGGCCCTGCACGAGCCTCGTGACGAGGTAGGGGATATCGCCGGCCAGGTCGGCATCGGTCACTTCGGCAACAAACGGGCTTCGGACCCGGCGCATCGCCTGGACCTCGCGGGCGAGCCGGCAGCGGGCATCCTCGCTCGCGGCAGCCAGCTGCCGCAAGACCTTGACGGCCACCATCTGATCGTCCGGGCCTGCGGCTCGGTAGACCACGGCCATGCCGCCCTCCCCGATCGGCTCCAGCAGCCGGTACGGTCCCAGCCTGGCTGGAGCCGGCTGGCGGACAACCGTCCCGCGATCCCGCGGCAGATGCGCCAGTTGGCCTCCGCCGGACTTCCTGACTGCCGGTACTGCCGGTACTGGCGGCGCAGGGGCGTCGCCAAGAATCGCCTCATTTCGTGACTCCCGCGGCCCGCGGTGGCGCATCCCCGCCGGAATACGCGGGCGGATGCCGCCGGTAAGCTGCCCGGCTGCTGCATACTGGCGGGCGGGCCGGACGGCGCGGAGATCGCATCGGCTAGGACGCGGGCAGACTGCGCCCCGGCGCCGGTTCCGCCGCTGCAGGGATCGGCCGGTACCCTGGCCGCCTGGCTGTGTCGCTGTCGCCGGAGACCGGCGACGGAGCCTGCGTGCAGGCAGCACGCGCCGGCTGGTTAGCACGGACATCGCGAGACCAAGCTGCACCGCTGCCCGCGCGACCGCCAGAGCCCGGCGTCGGCGTGGCGGGACGAGCCAGCGACGTCGGGTAACTGCCTGTCCCAGCGTCCGCCACGTGAATCGCCAGCCATGCTGGCCCGGCACCGCGAGCCAGCGTGGCTGCGTTGTGCTCCGCGGCCAAGGCTCCGCCTGCCCCTCGAGCGCCTCCTCGCGTGACATATCCCGTCGCCTAGCTGCCGACGCATTGCGGACACCCGGCAAGAGGCATGGGTCCGCCGGGCCACATGCGCCCGCCCGGTTCGGCGCGCTCGGAGCGGAACGCAACCTGCTGACGGTCAGAGCGCGGAGGTGAGTACCGGTCGCGGCTAGCAGCCCGGCGCCCCGGCTGCCGGGCTTGCCGGCTGGGCTGAGGCGCACGCAGTTACGATCGCCAGCGTGGTCGTATCCCGTCAGGAGTCCGCGGTGGGCGCCGCCAGTGCCGTTGTCATTCATACCCAGCTCCGGTCCGCGTGCCATCGGTGCGGGACGGTGCCTGACTGCCCGCCACAAGGCCGCCTAAACGCCCCGCTGGCCGCAAGACGCCCTAACGACCCGCCCGCCGCAGGACCGCCCAAGCGCCCCTCCCGCCGAGCTACAGCGCAGCCTGCCCGTCGGCCCTGGCCCCCTGGCGCGGCGGGCCACCGGGGCCTACGGAGGTGGCTCGGCCCGGTCTGCTCGCCAGGTTCAGACTTGGGTAAATCAGCGGCTGCGCATCAAGTCCCGCAAGCACGAACTGGCGCAGAATCGACGCGGACGAAATCACGATTCGCAGTTCCCGCTCGACCGCTCTGGCCTGTTCGTGCGCCATGCCGAGCTCGGCGATAGCAGCGACGTCGCACGCCCATGTTCGCGTCAGGTCGGCTATGGCAACTGGCCGGCGAGCGAGGGCAGCGCGAAGCTGGCCGCCAACGTGCTTGACCTTGGTCGCGGTGAACAGAATCGGCGCGGTCACCACCATGGGTTGCTCGTCCATCAGCGGCTCACCCCACTGGCACGGCCGCGACGCCGAGATGGCGAGCCAGCCCCGGAACCGCAGCTGGCTCAGCAACCGTCAACAGATTCTACGGCGCGACATCCGACTGTCTCTGGCTGGCCGACCCGGGCTCGCAACGCCGCCCGGGCGTTCTCCTCTGACCTGCCGGACCGGCCACGTCGGCGCCGGTGCGCACTCGGCCTCGCGCCAGCCTCACAGACCCAGAGCCGAACGGCGGCGGTGGCGTGCGAACCGAACGCGGCGCCATCCCTCCGGCGCTCGATCCTTAAGCCTCGGGCGGGCGGGCCTGGTGCGATCGGCCCGGTGGCGAGGTCACTGTTATCTCGCGGCCGTAGAGCCCTCAGATACGCGACTATCGACGATTCGCTATACTGACAGCATGGAACCTGCCACAGCAGGAGCCCTGCTCCGCCAGGCACGCAAACAGGCCGGCCTGTCCCAGGTGGACCTGGCCGCCCGGGCGGGTGTGACCCAGAGCGTGATCAGCGCATATGAGTCCGGGCAGCGGCAGCCCTCGATCCCAGCGCTCGCCCGCCTGGTCGGCGCGGCTGGCTTCGAGGTGACGCTGGGCTTGCGGCGGCCGCCCGGCCGACTGCGCCGGCTGTCCGGTCCGGTGGGCCGCCGCGTCCGCCGCCACCGCAAGGACCTGGTCGCCGCAGCCGCCGCGCACGGGGTCAGTAACTTGCGGTTGTTCGGTAGCGTGGCCCGCGGCGAAGACCACCCGGACAGCGACGTGGACCTGCTCGCCGACTTCCCGCCTGGGCTGAGCCTGTTCGGGCTGGGCCGCCTCGAGGCTGACCTCGAAGGCATCATCGGCACCCGCGTCGACCTGATCCCCGCCGCCGACCTCAAACCGGGCGTCCGGGAACGAGTCGAATCTGACCTGATCGCGCTATGAGTTACCGGGAACGTCAGCGGCTGGCCGATATCCAGGCTGCGATCGATGCAATCCGCTCCCACCTGCAACGCGGCGACCTGACCGACGGGCTGATCTTCGACGCGGTCCGCATCCGCCTGCTGGAGATCGGCGAAGCAGTCAAAGCACTGCCCGATGACCTGCTTGCCGCGCAGCCATCGATCCCCTGGCGGCAGATCGCCCGCATGCGCGACCACCTCGCCCACCGCTACTTCGACACCGCGCACGCGATCTTGCAGGCCACCGTCGATAAAGACCTTCCCCACCTCGAGCAGGCCGTCCAAGACCTGACCCGCTCACTGCAGGAAGAAGACCCCGACGCGCCCCCCGGCACAACCTAACCGGGCGTCAGATCACCCTCACTGGCCCCTGATGTGTGGGCGCCGGACTCTCGCGGACCGCGGGCTCCGGTCCCGTCCGCAGGCGAGGAAACGACCGGTACAGGCGGCGTGGCGTTTATGCTGCACGTTCGTGGACCCGCTGTCGAACCTGCCACCCGAACTTGCCCCTCTCTGGCAGGCGGCACACGACCGGCTGTCGTCTGGCCGCCCGGTGAGCAGAGTGCGGTTCGGCCCGCTCGACAGCCTGCAGCAAGCCGCTCTGGCCGACCTGCTGGGCATCGGCAGGATGCCCGGCGAGTACCCGACGGTCTCCCTGTCCGAGCTGGACCAGATCCTTGCTGAATCCGTCGGTGCCCGGACGCGCGAGGTCGTGACGCGGCTCATCGGGCCACTGGGTGACCGTGCCGGGGACCGTCAGCGCATAGCCGCAGAGCGTGCCGCACTGTGGGCCTGGCTGGACAGTCATCCGGTGCTGGGCGACCAGCCCGCGCTCGAGTCCTGGGCGGCGACTGTCCGGCGCGCCGGCATCAACGGCTCGGTGGCGCGGACGCAGGAAGAAATCGGCCAGGCCTTGCGGGTGATCGCGGAACTTCCCGCCTCGGGCATCCCGCTGCCGGTGCTCGCGGACCGGGTGCTGGGCAATACCCATGCGCTCGATGACGGCACCCGCCTCGCTGGATTGGTGCTCCGCGCCCTGGCGGCCATCTATGATGTCGCGGTTCCGGAGAACGCGCAGCGCCGGCGGGCGCTCTGGGAGCAGGCCGGTGTAGCCGACGACGAGCTGTCCCCCGTGGTCCTGGCCGCGGGCATCTGGCCCGCCGGCGATGACGTGGCGGGTCAGGTCTTGCGACTGTGCGCGGAGCGCGGCCACGCGGCCGCCCTCACCCTAGGTCAGTTGAAAGTAGCCAGTGACCTGGGCCGGCTGCCTGCGGAGGCCTGGGTTTTCGAGAACCCGAGTGTGCTGGCCATCGCACTGGCGAGGTTCGGCGACCGATGCCCGCCCATCGTGGTCACGTCGGGCTGGCCCAACAGCGCGGCCGTCCTGCTGCTCCAGAAGCTGGCGGCGGCTGGCACCCGGCTGTACTACCACGGCGACTTCGACGGCGAAGGGCTCCGGATCGCGGCGGCCGTCGTGGCCCGGATCACCGCCACGCCATGGCACTTGACCAGCGCTGACTACCTCAGCGCGGTATCGCAAGGGCCGCCCGTGGGCCGGGTCAGCGAGGTGCCCTGGGACACCAGCCTCGCGGGCCACCTGGCCCGGGTCGGCGTCACGGTGGCCGAGGAGCGGGTCGCGCCCAGCCTCCTCGACGAGCTTGCGGGCGCCGCACCGCTGCATAAGCGTCCCTGATCAATGACTTACCGGGGGCAGCGGACCAGAAGACCCAGCGCTGTCGGCACCGCGTCCTACCGTTGTCTGACGACACCGTCCAGCAGATACCGACCGGCAGGAGGCCGCATGGAGCAGCTCCGCGTGCCGCCGGAGATGTTCCGGTTCACCCACGCCGACCGAGCCGACCTCTACGTCTCGATGCTGCATGCGTTCGGCGAGGCAAATGAGCGCCTGGAAACATCCCTGGGGCTCGACGATGTCCGCGCGCGGCTGCGCTCGATCGGCTGGCTGGACGCCCTGGATGACGACGATCTCACCGCGGCGCTCGGGCAGCTCCGGCTGTGGAATCTGATCGACGTCATCCAAAACCATGCGGTGGACTACCGGACGGCCAGTGAGTACGAGCGGCGCAATCTCCAATACTCCCTGACCAGGCAGGGTGAGGCTGCTCTCGCGGGGGTGACCCACGCGATGATGATGCTGGCCTCGACCGGCGCGCTTCAGACGGCTGTGCTCGATGCGATCGCTGACCGATTGCGGGACCTGATTCACGAGATGGAGCACGGATCCGACCGCCGGATCTTCACCGCGCTGACGGAGCTGGAAGGCCATCTGGAGGCCCTGCGGGGCAACACCAAGCAATTCAACGGCGAACTACAGCGCCTGCTACGAGCTGATGGCACCGACCTGGCCACCTTCCATGACGTCAAGGCCGCCACCGTGGCGTATCTCCAGGAATTCCTGACCAATCTGGATCGCCGCAGCCATGCGATCGCAACGGGGATACGCGAAGTCGAGGAGCACGGGGTCGGCCTGCTGCATAAGCGCGCCCTCCTCGGCGCGGAGCTGCCCCAGATGTCCGGCGCTGACCCTGGCCCGGCGTGGCTGGAACACCGGCGGGCCCGCTGGGCAGGGCTGCGGGCCTGGTTCCTGCCGGACGACGGCTCAGCGCCCCGGGTGGAGCAGCTGCACCTGGTGGCCCGCCGGGCGATCATCACGCTGTTGCAGGTTCTCGACCGGATTACCGAGTCGCGTCGGCGCACCAGCAGCGCGGCGGCCGACTTCCGGGAACTGGCCCGCTGGTTCAGCCTGGCAGGCAGCCAGGACGACCTGCACCGGCTGTGGTCAACCATGTTCGGACTCAGCCCCGCCCGGCACGCCTACCTCAGCCTGCCCGACCCAGAACTGGCCGGCTCCTCGATGTCATGGCGGGACGCGCCGCCCGTGGAGGTATCACCGCTGCTGCGCTCCGCCGGCCGCGCCGAGCGCTTCAGCCGCACCGGCCGGGTCCGCGACGTGAAGGCGATCAAGGCGGCCAGGGCCGAACGGGCCCGGGCCGAACGGGCAGAGCTCGAGGCCGCGTGGAGCATGCTCGATACCGACGGCACCGTCCGGCTGGCGGCGTTCGGCCGTCTCGATCATGCGCTGTTCGAGCGGCTGCTGGAACTGCTGGGCCGGGCCCTGGCCAGCAGCCCGGACAGCTCGGGCCTGCGGCGCGGCTCGACCGCCGACGGCCGAATCGAGGTCCTGCTGAAGGCGCCGCCCGACGGGGCCACCGCGACCTTGGTGACGCCGCGCGGCACCTTCCAGGGACCGGACTACGAAATCCAGATCCGGGCGTGCGGCCCCGTCCCGGCCCAACCATCCCTCTCGGCCCAGCTTGCAGGGGCCAGCCAGTGAGCAGCCTGAACAATCAGCTCGTTATCGCCGAACGTGACGAGGTCGCCCGCGGCATCCGCCTGCTGCTCGCCAACCCGCTGATCAGCGAGCGGACCTCGGCGGACTGGTTCGACCTGGTCCGGCGCCGCCGCGAGCCGATCCTGCAATGGTTCGACTACTACTGCGGCTGGACGCTGATCGTTGAGCCCCGGCTCGGCTACGCCCGGCTGGTCAAGGTCCGGGCGGCCACCGACCCCAGCCGGCCCGCCCGCCGGGCAAGATCGGGCCGTGCCCCGTTCGACCGGCGCCGCTACGTCCTGCTCTGCTTCGTCGCGGCGGAACTGCTCATGGTGCCGGTCACCACGATCGGGCTGCTCGCCGACGGAGTCAGCCGGGCGAGCGGCGCCGACCCCGTGGTGAACACGTTCGACTCGGCCAGCCGCGCTGAGCGAATGGCCTTCGTCGACGTCATCCGGATGCTGGAGTCGTTCGGCGTCCTTGAAGTTGTTGACGGCAGCACCGAGAACTTCGTGGAGTCGGCGACAGCCAAGGTGCTGTACCGGATCGACTCCACGTTGCTGCTCCGGCTGTTGGCCGCCCCAGTCGGTCCGTCCCAGCTTGGGATCCCACCCGATGAGGTGCCGCTGCGTCTGGATGAGCTGCTCGCCATGGCCACCCGGGAACAGCGCTACGGCGCCGTGGCCGGCGACGGCCCGGACCCGGTGCCCTCCTCGGACGTCCAGCGCAACCTGTGGCTGCGGCATTCGATCTTCCGCCGGCTCACCGATGACCCGGTGCTCTACCTGGATGACCTGTCGATCGAGGAACGGTCCTACCTGGCCTCCCCCACCGGCCGGCAGCTGCTGCACCGCGCCGCCGAGCAGGGCGGGTTCGTCTTGGAGAACCGCACCGAAGGCATGCTGCTCATCGACACCGAGTGCATCGCCACGGACAGCCGATTCCCCGATGACGCGAGCACCGCCAAGGTGGCCGCGCTGCTGCTGCTCGACGGCATGGACGGGCCGTGCACCACCGGGCAGCTGCAGGTGGCGGCGACCGCGCTGCTGGCCAAATTCCCGCGCTGGGCCAGGAGCTACCGGGAGGACGACGGGCCGGCCCAGCTCGTCTCCGACGCGCTGGCCGTGCTGCAGGGCTTCGGTCTGGTCAGCGCGACCGGCGGCCTGGTCCGGCCACTGCCCGCCGCAGCCCGGTACGCCGCGGGCGACCCCAGGAGCACCGAATCCGCCGCCGAGGAGCCTGCGCCGTGACCGTGACCGAGCTGCCCCGCCCACTCGCCGTCGCCAAGCCGGAGCCCCGCACCCCCAGGTGGATGCCGACTAGGGCCGGCATCCACAACGTCTGGCGTTACTACGACGAGGTCTTCATCTTCCACGACGGCCGCCTGCTGCTCCGGGGGCCCAACGGCAGTGGCAAGTCCAAGGCCCTCGAGCTGCTGCTGCCGTTCCTGCTCGATGCCAGCCTGCGTGCAAGCCGGCTGTCCACGTTCGGCACCGCCGAGCGGAGCATGCACTGGAACCTCATGGGCGAAGGCGCGTCCGGCACCACCCGGGTCGGGTACGTCTGGCTGGAGTTTGGCTTGCCCGCCGCGGACGTCGGATCCGGCGGTGCGCCGGGCCGCTGGTTCTGTTGCGGGGCGCGGCTGCAGGCCAGCACGCACACCACTACCGTGCACGCCGATTACTTCACCACGACTGAGCGGATCGGCACCAGCGACGGTGTGGCGCTGGTCAACGAGGCCGGCCAGCCGCTGACCAAGGCCGCGCTGGAGGAGCGCCTCGGTGAGGGCGGCGTCGTGTACGGGAATGCCGGCGACTACCGCGCCGCCATCCGCGCGGCGCTCTTCCCCGGGCTGACCGAGCAGCGCTACGACGCCCTGATCACCGCATTGCTGCAGCTGCGGACACCGAAGCTGTCCCAGCGGCTGGATCCCGCGCTGCTGTCCACCTTGCTGTCCCGGGCGCTGCCGCCGCTGGGGCACCAGGAGATCGCCGACCTGGCCGAGGGCTTCGAGCGTCTCGACCGGCAGCGGGAACGGCTGGTGCACCTGGACGAGGAGGTGGCGGCCGCCCGCTCCCTGGCCGCGCGGCAGCGCTCCTACGCCCAGCGCGTGCTGCGCGCCGGTGCCGCCGCCCTGATCTCCGCGACTACCGAACTGGACAACCTCACCCGGACCGCCCGCCAGTCGGCCGAGCAATACGAACTCATCGCCGCGGCCAAGGCCGAGGGGGAGCTTCATAACGAAAACCTTGACCGTGATGCCGCCACCGCCGACGCGCGGATCACCGGGCTCATCCAGAGTGAGGGCTACCAGCAAGGCCGGGAGCTGGACGGCCTGCGGCAGCAGACCGCGCAAGCCCGGGACCGGGCCGTCGCTCTCCGCGCCGACGCTGACCGCAGGCGGTCCGACGCGGACGCCGACGCCTCGGCCATGCAGGACAGCCAGCGTTTGGCGGATCAGCGAGCCGAGGCGACCCGGGGGCTGCGGGCCGAGACCCGGCACGCGGCCACCCGGGCCGGGCTGGTCAGCGTGCACGAGGAGATCACGGCCATCCTCGACGCCCAGCCGCAGCAGGCCCAGCCCCCGCGGGCCCACACGTTGCTGCGCGCCGCCACGGCTAGCCGGCACGGCCAGCTGGCCACGGTCCGGCAGGCACTGGACGAGCACAACTGGGCGGTGGACCGCCGGCGGCAGGCCGAAGCCGACCTGGACGACGCGAGCACCGAGATGTCCGAGGCACGGTCCCGGCAGGCGGCGGCCACTCAGCGGCATGAAGCCGAACTCACCAAGCTCGGTGCCAGACTGACGGACTGGGCCGCGGCCTGCCGCGAGCTGGCCTTCCCCGACCCGGGCGCACTGCTGGACGCGATAGAGCCGGAGTCCGCCCTGCTCGCCCTGGTCGACACGGTGGCGGCGGCGGTCCTGGAGGACATCGTCAAGGAGCAGACCGCCACCGCAGCGCAGCGGGACACCAGCCGCGCCGAACGTGACACACTCGCCGGGCAGGTCCGGGAGTTGGCCGCCGACCAGGACCTGCCGCCGGATCCGCCACCCACCCGGACCACCGACCGCGCCGCGATGACCGGTGCGCCGTTCTGGCGGCTGGTGGATTTCAGTCCACAGATCCCGGAAGCGGCGCGGGGCCCGATCGAGGCTGCCCTCCAGGCATCCGGGCTGCTGGACGCGTGGGTGGGGCCGTCTGGCTCGATGGCAGGCCACGACACCTTTGCCGACCCAGCGGCGCTGGTCCCGGCGCCGGGCGCCTCGCTGGCCGATGTCCTCGTTCCCGAACACCATCCCTGGGTGCCCGACGCGGCGATCCAGCGACTGCTGGCGGCCATCGCGTTCGGCGAGCAGCTGCCGGCCGATCACGCGGCCGCGATCGGGGCCGACGGGAGCTGGCGGCTGGGTAACCTGCACGGCAGCTGGCACCGGGACCAGCCAGCCCATGTGGGCGCGGCCGCCCGGCAGCGCGCCAGGGAACGCCGAATCCAGGAGCTGACCAGCCAGATCAGCGTCCTCGACGACACCATCGCCATGCTCGACGCCAGGCTCAGCGCCCTGGCGGCCCGCCGGGCCGCGGTCGCGAACGAGCGGGCCACCCGCCCGGACCACCGCGAGCTGAACGAGGCCGCACAGGCGGTGCTGAGCGCGTCAGCCGGGGTCGACGCCGCGGACCGGACCGTCCGGAAGCGGCTGGACACCGTGTCCGACCGGGAGAAGCAGGTCGCCGGCGCGCTGATGGCCCTGACCCGGCTCGCCGCCGAGAACGGCCTGCCGGCTGACCGCACCGCCCTCACCATGCTTGCCGAGGCCATCGACCGGTTCCGCGAGCAGGCAGATACCTGGCTGGATGGTCATGGCCAGCTCCTCATGGCCCGGACGAACCTGGAGACGCTGACCAGGCAGGCGGAGCGTGCCGAAGAGCTCGCCCAGCAGCGCGAGCAGGAAGCCAGTGACGCTGAGGCCCGGCACCGGCAACTGGCCACCATGCTCCAGGCCGTGGAAGACACGGCCGGCGTGGACTACCGGGAGATACTGGCCGAGCTGGCCGCTCTCCGGAAGCGCCTCGGGGACCTCCGCCAGCAGCTCAGCATCGGGCGGCAGCACGTCGTCGACCTCACCGACCGGCTCGGTGAGCTGCGCGCCCGGAGTGCCTCCGACGCGGCGGCCCGCGATGCGGCGACAACGGCCCGTGACGCGGCCGCGCACCGGTTCCGCCATCTCGCCGGCGGGGTCTTCGCCGCGGACAGCGGGCTGGAGGATCTCGCCACGTTCCAGGCCACCCTGTCCAGCTCCGATGGGGTGCGCGCCGCGCTCGACGCCGCCCGGCAGGCCGCCGCCGCCTGGCCGGCCATCCCGTACGCGCCGAACAACCTGGGCGACGCCCTGCACCGGCTGTCGGAGTCGGTGCATGCCTGCCGCGACACGCTTAGCGCCCGGTCTGATCTCGACCTGGAAACCGACCAGGACGTCCAGGTGTTCAGCGCCGTGGTGAACGGGGTCCGGGCCGGTGCCGCGGAGTTGCTGCACGTCCTGCGGGAGGAGGCGGAACGCAGCCGCCAGGAGATCACCGACGCCGAACGTGAACTGTTCGACCAGACGCTCACCGGTGACACCCGCCGTCACCTGGCCGACCGGATCCGCCAGGCCAACGACCTCGTGGACCGGATGAACGCGCGGCTGGAACGGGTCCGCACCGCGTCCAAAGTGGCGGTCCGGCTGGTCTGGCAGGTCGCCCCGGACCTCCCGCCCGGCACCAAAGCGGCCCGCGACCTGCTGCTCAAGGAGCCGGTCCGGCTGACCGACGCGGACCGGGAGTCGCTGCACCGTTTCTTCCGGGAGCGGATCGAGCAGGCCAAGGCCGACAACACCGCGGCCAGCTGGGAGGAGCAGCTAGGCCAGGTCTTCGACTACACGGCCTGGCACCAGTTCGTGGTCAAGGTGGACCGGGCCAATGGCACAGGCTGGCAGCTGCTGACGAGGAAGCTGCACGGGGCGCTGTCCGGCGGTGAGAAGGCCATCGCCCTGCACCTGCCGTTGTTCGCCGCGGTGGCCGCGCACTACCAAGCGGTACCGGAAGCACCACGTGTCATCCTGCTCGACGAGGTGTTCGTGGGCGTGGACACCAGCAATCGCGGCCAGGTGTTCGCCCTGCTGTCCGCGCTCGACCTGGACCTCGTACTTACGTCCGATCACGAATGGTGCACCTATGCCGAGCTCAGTGGCATCGGCATTCACCAGCTGATCACCGGCGGCGACGGCGACGAAGCCGTGACCACTGCCCGTTTCACTTGGAACGGCCATGACCTGCTCCCTGACGACCAAGGCAACCATCCGAACGAGCAGACACCATTCAAGGCCTAGGTGCGGAGCCGGTGTCGCCCATGACGTCCTGCCACGTGCTCGTGCCCCAAGAGCGGATGCGTACCGGGCGCTGCCCTCGATGACAGCGGACACTGACCCGTGTGGCGCGCCGACGGCGGGAGATGTGGTCGCTGCGCGCGGGTGCAGGGGATGCCGTCATGCGCCGAGAGCGGATATCGCTCAGCTCGTTCCTGGGCGAGGAAAGCCAAGCCGTGCACCAGCGCCGCCGTTATGGCAGTTTCTCGAACGCAGTGACCCTGCGCTGACTACCAAGACCTCTTCCCCAGACACCGGCCTACGCGGACCTTCGGGCGCCAAACGCCTGGTCAAAAAGCACCCGTCCTGCGTTGCTTTGCCACTCGAATGCCACTCACCCGAAGGCAGGTGCTCGGTTCTGTATTCGAAGAACATCCATGACTTGGGAGCACCGAACGATGCGCCATGCGAACCGCATCCTCATCGAAGGTGACCCGCTCCCCGTCCGCCTGACCAGGCCACGCACGCCCAGGGCCGCGAAGTGACCCGGCCCGCACCCGCCTTCGAGCGGGCCGACAAGTGGATCAGCCGCGCCGCCACGGCCACCGTGGCCGGGCTGGCCGGGATCGCCGGCGCCATCTCCTACAGTCACATGCGCCAGCTCGCCGCCGCCCACGGCGACACCGGCTGGCACGCCCACGCCTTCCCGCTCTCGGTCGACGGCGTCGAGATCGTCGCGTCCCTGGTCCTGCTCGCTGACCGCCGCGCCGGACGCAATTCCGGGTGGCTGCCCTGGGCCGCCCTGACCATCGGCACCGCCGCGAGCCTGGCCGCCAACATCGCCACCGCCGATCACGGCACCGTCAGCCGGATCATCGCCGGATGGCCGGCCGTCGCGCTTCTGATCGCGGTCAAGTTGCTATCCGGCATCCTGGAGCACCGGCCGGCCCCGACCGTTCCCGGCACGGCCCCGGGCACCGGGAACGCGGCCGGCACTGGGAACGGCGAGACCGCCCGGACGCGGGCGGCCAGCACTCGGCCTGGCCTGCGTTCCCGTTCCCCCGCAGGTGCCATCCGGCGCCCGCCGGTCACAGGAGCGGTCACCGTGCCCGTGCCCGGCACGGCTGACCTGACTGCGGCGGCGCGTGCCGCGCGGGATGCGCTCAGCCGCGACGGGCAGCCGCTCACCCGCGACGCCCTCGCCGCCAGGATGCGCCAGGCCGGCCACCCGGTCCGCTACTCCCGCCTCACCCCGCTCCTGCAAACCCTCCGCACCGACCCAGCTACCCACAACCCCGTAACACCGCACCCTCGTCCCAGGCCGCCCGATCCGGTGGCCTGGGACGCGCGCGCCCGGAACCGCCCGGCCTGAATCCCGCTAACAGCCCCCGGCCACCCGCCCCCACAGCGGACGGCCTATGGCCGACGGCACTCGCAGGGCGCACGGCCTGTCACCAACGAACGCTGCTTGCGCACGTGCCAGGGGCCAGCACTCCGCGCCGCCGCAGAGCAAACGCGTGGCTCCATGTCGGAGGGTGCTGCAAGGATTAGCTCGGGCCGCCGAGGCAGCGCGGCTCCTAACGCGACCAGCATCCTTCGAGCGGAAAGACGGGCAGCGGTCCGGCCATGTCACAGATCGACTTCCACACCTCCCGGCCCTCGGTCTACCTCGACCAGTGGGTCTGGTTCCGGCTCGCCAAGGCCGACCAGGGCGAGCCCCGCGAGGCCTCCGACCTCGCGGTCCTGGCCGCCGTGCGGCAGGCCAGCGGCGCCGGGGTCGCGTTCCCGCTGTCCTCGACCCACTACATGGAGACCAGCAAGATCACCAACCCGCAGAAGCGCGCCGCCCTGGCGCGGACGATGGCGTCGATCTCACGCTGCCGGACCCTCCGCTCAGCGCGGGTGCTGATGCGGCACCAGATGCTCTGCGCGATGCACCTGACGTTCGGCCGGCCCGCATTCCGGCCCCAGGCTCCCGAGCCGCTCGGGACCGGCGTCATCTGGGCCTTCACTGGCAACCAGGGACCCCTGGCCCTGCGCGGCCCGTCCGGCCGCATCGACCCCGCGACGATCCCCGGCATGCCCGAGTTCCTGCGCAAGGCGAACCAGTTCGGGGAGTACTTCATCCTGGCCGGCCCGGCGGACGAGGAACTCGAAGACCTCCGCAAGCTCGGCTACCGGCTAGAGGACACCGAAGATGTCGAGCGCGGCAGGCTCGGGTGGGAGAAAACCTACCGCGGGCTGCTGGCCGACGACCCGGTCAGCCGGGCCGAGCTGCGTGTGCGCGTGCAGGCTCGCGAAATCTGCCACGAGCACATCCGCTTGTTCGGCGAGCTGCTCGCCGAGTACCGCATCAGCCTCAGCCGCGCTCTCGGATACGACCCGGCCCGCCCGAACATCTCGCGCAGCAGCATGGTCGCGTTCGCCGACCGGATGCCCTGGTGCGCATCGCCACCGACCTGAAGGTCGAGCTGTTCCGCGACACCTCCGCGCCCTGGAAGATGAGCGCGATCAGCGACATCGACGCAGTCAGCCTCGCCGTGCCCTATTGCCACGTCGTCGTGCCCGACAAGCAGATGGCTCACTTCCTGACCACCTCACACGCCGGCGAACGCAACCAGACCCAGATCGTGCGCAAGCTCACCGACCTGCCCGACCTCATGCCTGACCTGATCGCCTCAGCTCAAGCCGCAGGCGGCGATGCGACCGGCTGGGACTGGGCAGGCCCAGGCGACGGCTCCTCCTCGACATGAGCGACGTGCTCGCCAGCCAACCGAACCAGCCGCCAGCAGCGTGACCAGCACACACCCAGTCGCCAGCTCCGGTCCGCACGAGGCGGACGGAACCGTGGCCGGACCGCGCTGGCCCCGGACCGACGACCCGCCGACTTTCGATCTTTACCGCGAGATGCTGGACTCCCCGCACGTCCGGCCGCCGCGCCGCGAGGCGATCTCGTGGGCGCTGGACGAGCTGGAGCGGCGGATGGGAGCCGACTGGCTCGAGCGCTACTGGGAGAAGGCCGGCCACGTTCCGCCCGAGGTCAACCTCGGCTCTGCCCATGTCTCCGCGCTCGCCAAGCTGCTCGACTTCACGCTCCGGTTCGCCGTCCTCGACGGCCTGCCCGGAGCCGGCAAGGTGCAGAAGGAGATGAAGAACGACGTCAGGGATGAGCGCCGGCATCATTGCGCCCTGCAATTGGAAGTAGGCGCGCTAGCACTGCGGGCAGGCTACGCAGCGGCCTTCGAGGAACGCGTCCAGCCAGCTACGCCCCCGGGCGATGTCATCCTGCGCCGTAGCGACGAGGTGATCCGGACCGAGACATTCGCGATCACGCCCGATCAGCAAACGCAGCAGGCCGACGCCTTCTGGCTGCGGATCTCCCGGATGATCATGCGTATCGAATGGACGCACGAAACGCCGATCTCTGGAACGATCACCGGCTCGATGACCGACCAAGACGCAGCCGACCTGCTCCGGAGACTGGAAGCCGCCGCCTCGAAAGCAATGGCAACCGGTAACGAGCAACCGGTCACGCTGAACCAGGCCGAGCTGTGTGTTCAGCCGCCAGGCAGCCGCGGCGACGGACTCCGGTTCAGCGTGCCGGAGTCGGACAGCTGGCCCCGCATCGCGGGAAAACTGGCCCGGAAAGCAGAACAGGCCCAGGCCTCAGGAGGCGGCTGGCTCCGAGCCGACATCCTGGACGGAACATGGGCCGTCACGCAATGGGGACGATCCGGCCTGCGCGCCAAGCTCGACGCGATCGCCTCCCAGGTCAAGCAACTGCTTGCTCTGTACACGTCAATCAACGGCGCGGTCCTGTCGAACAGTGACGGACTCGCCTACGGCCAGGTCATCGGGGAATCGGCCCGGTCAGCAGCAGACTGCTACGCACTTCGCCGCTCCCTGCCAGGCGCCCGGGCACGAGAAGCCATGATCATCCCTACCGATGACACCGGACGCCAGCAAGCACGTTCCTGGGTCGACATCTACGGCCCGGAAGACTCATGGCTCGACTGGGCACTCAGCCGATTCCAGCTCCCTTCATGGAACGAAATCCGGCCATAGCTCAACCAAACCCGGCCAGCTCGAATCGAGACCAGCGCGTCGCGACGGTTCAACTGCGATAGCCAGTGCTATAACCCGTTCTACTTTCGCATTGGTTACCGTGGCGATCCTTGTGAGGACGGATAAAACGGCCAGGGTCATGGTGTCCTAGCTTGGCCGGGCAGACGGGGCCAGTTCGCCCAGGGTATTGATGATGAGCGACCGGGCTGCCGGGCCGGACAGCGCCGCGGCCTGGAGGTGGCTGAACATCCTGGCGTACAGCTCGATTTCCTGCGGCTGGCTGACTTCGAGGCTGGCGGTCGGTGTTTCCAGGGCGACCAGCGAATGGTCGAAGATCCAGAATCCCGCCGAGGCGACTGCCGTCCTCTGGGTCATCATCGGGATGATGCCGAGTGAGATGGTCGGCATCGACATCACTTCCAGCAGCCGGCCGAGCTGTCCGGCCTGGACGTCGGCGCTGCCGAACCAGGTCCGCAGCACTTGCTCTTCCAGCACTACCTCGAACCGCTTTCCGCGCTGGTAGAGAACCCGCTGCCGTTCCGCGCGGGCCGCGACAGCGGCGTCGATGTCGTTGGGCACTTCAAGGAACCTGATCCAGAACGACAGCATGGCGGTGGTGTAGGCGACGGTCTGGAACAGGCCGGGTATCACGTTGTGCTCGTAGATCCGGAACACGCTGGTCCGCTCGTACAGCGGGAGCGTATGGGCTCCCAGGACCCGCTTCATCCCTGCCCGGGCCTGCCGGCGGAACTCCAGGTAAGCGGACTCGACGGCGCGGGCCGTGGCGATCAGGTCAGGGACCTGTTCCTCGGCCGCGCAGGCCCGGCACCAGTCGCGGATGTCCTGGTCGGCCGGGGCCTGCACCCCGTTCTCGATCTTGCTCACCCTGGTGAAGTGCTGCCCGGTGGCTACGGCCAGCACCCGCCCGGTCAGGCCCGCATCCTTGCGGATCTCCCGCAGGCGGGCACCCAGCGCCTGCTGAGCCTGCCGGGCCGAGCTAGACGGGCTCGTACTCACGGTGCGGTATCGCGAGCTTCCACACGGCCTCGAACGCCGACCGGCAGAGCCGGATGACGGCAGAGTCGGCCGAGCTGGCCATGCCCGCGGCCAGGCCGCTGCCCGAATACAGCAGGAACACGGCCAGCTGGTCGTCGAACAGGTAGAAGTCGTTGCCCGGCACCGCGACCGGCGACACCATCCTGCGGGGCACCCACCGGATATCCTCGCCGGCCTCCACCATCGGATAGGCGATGCTGTAGGACCACCGCTGATAGTCGCTTAGCGGCTCGGAGACTATCCGTGCCCGGCGGATCGACCTTCCGGCCCGCACGTGCTCGCGGAGCACGGCGCACCAGCCCTGGAGCCATTCCAGGTCGTCGGGCTCGCCGGCCTGCCACTGCGCCATGTGCGGCAGCTCGACCGCCGTCCCGTAAGCGTCGCGCGTCTCCAGGTGATCGGCCTCTCGCCCGAAGCTGCTTAGCAGTTCACTGAACTCGTCATCCGATACCGGGGTCACGGTCCTCCTGCCTGAAGAACGGCGCCATCCTGTCCGGGATCTCGACGCATGTCTCGCCGTCCGGAACGCTCATCTGCGCGAGCGCTTCCGGGTCGGTGACCGCCCAGCCCTGCACCACCCAGCTACCCCGGTCAGTGCGGTACACCGTGGGCGAACCGGTCGGGTTGGATTCCGGGTCCTTGCCGATGAACGTTAACCGCATGACATACTCCTCAGGATCGATTGCGGAATGTTGCGCACAGCAAGCATCTGACGCAGCCGGATAGGCGTCAAGGTGCTGGCGTGGTGCTGACGCAACATGTCGCAACATACCTAGGCAGTGATCTCCAGCGCGCCTAGCATCGCGGTCAGCACCCCGGCCGACAGCGACAAGAAACGGACACCAAGAACCGTGCCGACCGACGCCTCCAGCGCTCAGCCACCCGAGCCGATCCTCACCGGCCCCGAAGCCACCCGCCGGCTGATGCTCCTGTCCGACCTGCAGACCGCGCTCGCCCGACTCGGCATCCGCAGCGTCCTGGCCAGGACACACCGACTCGTGCTCCGCCCGCCCGCCGCTCCGTGCGCCCCGTCCGGCCAGGTCAACCCCCGGCTCCACATCTTCACCCCGGCCGGAACCACCATCGCCACGTCCGACGGCACCGCCTACCACCTCCCCAGCGGCCACGACTGCCCCGCGGCCAACCCGGCCGCCGCAGCCACCCTCATCCGCGACCACCCCGCCGCTCCCGCGGCAGCCTGTCGCCGGGGCGGTCCGCAGCGATGACCCGGCCACCACGACCTCGGTGCCGGTGCCGGCAACTGGCAGCTCTGCAGTCCGGCGGCGCCGGTTAGCCGGCTCGCTGCAGGCCGGCGAGGCGTTCCAGGCGGGCCAGGCGTGGTGGCGCAGCGAACGCCACATCCGCTCCCGGGCCGGACGGCCAGGGACAGGGCACGTGCCGGACGCCGAAGTGCACTGGCCTCCAGTGCCGGCCAGCCGTTACCCGGACGAGTGCTGGGCGATCGAGGCCGAGCTGACCCCGAAGGGCACGGCCCGCACCGCCGCGATCATGACCGGCCTGCTCACCCAGACCACGCCCGCTGCGCATGGCCAGGCGGCCCGGTATGACCACGTCGTCTACCTGTGCTCCCCGCACGCCCTGCCGACCGTCCAGCGTGTCGCCGCCACCCTCCCCGCCCCGCTGGCGGCCCGTCTCGATGTCCGCGACCTCCCGGAAGGAGCGCTCCTGTGATCTGGTTCTACGTCCAGCTCCTGATATGGCAGCACGCCCTGAAATAGGCCGCCCGCCTCGCCAAATGGACCATCGCCGCCTCCGTCATGGTCGCCGCCGCGCCGGTCACCGTCGTGACCATCAGCGCGGTCACGGTGGCGTGGCTGCGCGGCTGGCCGCCTGCCCAGCTGCGCCGCGCTGCCGCCTGGTCCGCCCCGATGACCGCCGCCTACCGCCCAGGCTGTCACTACCAGGTCGCTCCCGGCCGTGTTCGCCGCCCCGTACCTCGGGTGGCGGGCCGGGTGGACGCGTTCAGCCTCGGCAACACCCTGGCCGCGTTCACGCTGTGCGCGCCGGCCGCGGTCCCGGCCGGGCTGCTGATCGCGTCCTGGGCATGGGGAGCACGGATCTACCGGATCGAGACCGGCCTGGCCGGGAGTAACGCGACGGCGCCGGTCATCTTCGACCAGCGGCAGTGGACCCGCCAGGCCTGCCTGCTCGCCGTCCGCAACCAGCGGATCCTCGCTGCATGGGACACCCGCCAGGCCGACACCGCGCGCAGAGCCGCGCTCGGCCAGCCGCCCAGAACCCTCAAGCGCCGCCGCAAGACCCTCGCCAGCCTCGCCGCCGGCCCGCCATAACAGCCGCCGCCTGACCGCACGACACCTCAGCGGCAGCGTAAGCCGCCACATCCCCGGCACCACCACGCAAGTCCCGCGCGCCCAGAACCGCGCCAGCCAGACCGCCCGGACCCTCGCAACGCGTCACGCACAAGATCATCTCAGCCTGTCGGGCACCTATGCCCCCGGCAGCCGAGAATGTCAGACCCAAACGTGAAGATAGAGCCTGGTGAAACGTCAAGACCTCTCGGACAGGTCTTCACGTTTGGCGCTGACCTGGGACGATGCGAGCTGACTGGGGGCGTGCCCACAGGTTAAGCGGGCTGTGGCCACGGTGTTATGACCGGGTCTGGCGTGTGTCGCGGGGAGCGGGCCGGGGCTTGCGCTGCCA
>WNGG01001222.1_pt1 | contig 28938 bp, 19 predicted proteins | sample 5400661 | NCBI WGS metagenome assembly WNGG01 (sample SAMN13153372, study PRJNA577476) | soil metagenome | isolation source: 100 cm soil or saprolite under Garry oak tree replicate 1 | place: USA:California | collected 2016-06-15
CGTCTCGGATCGAAGCTCTCAATGCGTACGGGCGTGACGGGGCCCGAATTGACCTGGTCGAAGGCGATCTGCTGTGCCCCGAAGACTGCACCCGTGCGAGCAAAGATGTGATGGTCGTCTTTCACTTGGCCGCAGGCACAGGCGAGGCGTCCTTTCCCGATGCCTTCATGAATTCGGTCGTCACAACGCGGAATCTCCTCGACGCATGCCTTCAGCACCGATGCCTGAGCAGATTTGTCAACATCAGTTCGTTCGCGGTGTACACCAACATCCGGGCACCCCGCTGGAGGCTCTTGGACGAGTCGTGCCCGATTGAAGGGCGTCCAGAGCTTCGGGGGGATGCCTATTGCTTCGCAAAGGTCAAGCAGGAGCAGATCCTCACCGACTATGGTAAGAGGCTCGGGATCCCATACGTCATTGTCAGGCCGGGGTCTGTCTACGGGCCTGGTCATGACGGCATCCCCGGCCGTGTTGGGATCAACACGTTTGGGGTCTTTCTGCATCTTGGCGGCTTCAACACCATACCCTTCACCTACGTGAACAACTGCGCAGAGGCGATTGTGCTGGCGGGATTGAAGAAGGGAGTCGATGGCGAGGCGTTCAATGTCGTCGACGACGATCTTCCCTCGAGCCGGCGGTTCCTCCGGCTTTACAAACAGAACGTGAGGCGCTTCACGTCGATCTATGTTCCACACGCTGTGAGTTATGCGCTCTGCTATTTGTGGGAGAAATATTCCGGCTGGTCACAGGGACAGCTCCCGCCGGTGTTTAATCGCAGAAGATGGCACTCCCAATGGAAGAAGACGCGCTACAGCAACGAAAAGGTCAAGGCACGGCTCGGCTGGACCCCACAGGTGCCTACGGCCGAGGGGCTCAGACGTTATTTCCGGAGCTGTGTCGACATGGGCCGGCATGCTTAAAGTCGCCATCGTAGGATGCGGCAAGATCGCTGACGCTCACGCGGCCCAGATCCAGCGCCTCGAGGGGTGCGAAATCGTTGGCGTCTATGACCGGGAGCCGCTGATGGCAAAGCAGTTCTACGAGAGGTTCTCGGTCAAACGGTATTTCGACGATCTGACGGGACTCCTGAGCGACGCTAGGCCGGACGTTGTTCACGTGACGACGCCGCCTCAAAGCCATTTCGCGATTGCCAGATTTTGTTTGGAACGTGGTTGCCATGTGTATGTGGAGAAGCCCTTCACCGTCGATGAAGCGGAGGCCCAGAGCCTCGTGGAACTCGCAACCGAAAGAAGGCTGAAGCTGACAGTGGGACATGATGACCAATTCAGCCATGTGGCGCGACGCATGCGAGCGCTTGTCCAAAGCGGGTATCTCGGGGGGCCGCCCGTGCACATGGAGAGCCATTACTGTTATGACCTTGGGCGAGACGGGTATGCGCGAACCCTTCTTGCTGACAGGCGTCATTGGGTCCGTAACCTGCCGGGGAAATTATTGCACAACGTCATTAGCCACGGCCTTGCGAGGATCGCGGAGTTTCTAACAAGCGACTCGCCTCAGGTGATCGCTTACGGATTCGTCAGTCCCTTTCTCAAGCGACTGAACGAAGATGCCATCGTGGATGAACTCAGGGTCATCATCGCTGAAGAGGAGCGCACGACCGCGTATTTCACATTTTCCTCACAGATGCGTCCCTCGATCCACCAGTTTCGCGTCTACGGCCCGAAAGGCGGCCTCAGCCTTGACCAAGATCACGAGACGTTAATCAGACTTCGGGCTGGGCGGTTCAAAAGCTACCTGGAAAAGTTCGTGCCCCCTGTGATTCTCGCCGAGCAGCATCTCGAGAACCTCCTCAGAAACGTAAAAACGTTCCTGGCACGGGACTTCCAGATGAAGTCTGGGATGAAGTACCTGATCGAAGCTTTCTACCGCTCAATCATTGAAGACGGTCCGGTGCCCATACCGTACCGAGAGATCCTTCTCACCGCTCGAATGATGGACGCTATTTTCGCTCAGCTCGCGACGACCCGACCCATAGTTGATGCGGAGTCTCCGGCGTGAAACCGTGCGCCCTTCCGAAGCACGCTCCCGACGTGAAACTGCCGCTGACCAGTCTGTTGCCCTCGCTGTGGCCCTTTCGCGCAAGCGTGCGCCAACGACGGCACGAGAATCGTCGCCGTCTCCTCGTCGTCTGACACGGAGATCCACTCCCTCGGGCATCTACCGGCCTCACATGAACGTCCCCGCCGAGAGGGCTGTGGGACTTCGTAACAGTTCCGTGCGTACTCTCCTAAAACCGCGAGGATCGGAGGCGGCTATGCACTCAACCGAGCAAGACTTGAAGCCAGCACCCGGAGCATCTATTCCGGCTCAGCCAGAAAAAATGGACACGGATCAACCTGGCCTTGGAGTGAGCGAAAAGACCATCAGCGCCCCGAGGATTCAGATCGATGACAGGACAGTAAGCGCGACAGGTAAGTGGATCAAGATCGCGGCCGTAGTGGATGAAGAGCTGGTGGAAGGTGAGACTGTCGCGGACCCTGAGTTGTTTGTTCAGCGGCTGAAGAGCTCCGGCCTGAAAGCGGACGTCTTTACCTTTGCGCAAAAACTGCCTGGTGTCAGTCCAAGGTACACGTATCAATTGGAATGGGATAACCAGGCTGTAATTTCAATAACTAGCTTCTCTGACTGGTGGGAACGGCGTGTCGAGCCGAGCGTACGAAGGGCTGTCAGGAAAGCAACCAAAGTTGGAGTGACCACCAAGCTCGTAGAATTCGACGACGCATTTGTAAAAGGGATAGTCGATATCTACAACGAGTCCCCCATTCGACAAGGCAGAGCCTTTTGGCACTATCAGAAGGACTTCGACACCGTGAGACGGGAGAACTCGACATACCTAGAGAGAAGCGCCTTTATAGGCGCCTACTACGGTGATGAGTTGATCGGTTTCGTCAGAATGGTCTACGTCGACAAGGTCGCTAACATAATTCAGGTGCTCAGCAAGATGAAGCACTTCGACAAGAGGCCAACGAACGCAATGATTGCCAAAGCGGTCGAGATTTGTGAGGAGCGCGGACTGTCGCATCTCGTGTACTGCGCCTACGTCTATAATGACCCGAAGAGCTCGCTGACCGAGTTCAAGCGGCGGAACGGCTTTGAACAGGTTCTGGTGCCGAGGTATTACATTCCACTGACGCTCAAGGGACGAAGCGCCCTAAAGTTGAAGCTTCACCGCGGGTTCGTGGAGCGTCTTCCGAGACCGCTGGTCAGCCAGCTCTTGAAGATTCGAAGTCTCTGGTACGGCCACAAGGTCCAGGACGCGAAAGAAACGCCCTAGGGCAAATCATGCCGGGAATCGTCGGTCTTCTTACCAGGATGCCGCGCGCCACGGCGGAACGAGAGCTCCGACGGATGGTCGAGGCGCTTCTCCATGAGCCATTCTACGGTGCGGGGACCTGGTGCGATGAGTCGCTGGGAGTGTACATCGGATGGGTCGCGCGGAAGGGATCCTTCGCCGACGGGATGCCGCTCTGGAACGAGCGGGGAGATGTCGTGCTCGTCTTTTCGGGGGAGGAGTTCCCAGAGGCGGGGACAGCGCGCCGCCTCAAGGAAAAAGGCCACACCCTGGACACGGACGGGCCCTCCTACCTTGTTCATCTCGCCGAGGAGGACCCCTCGTTTCCGGCGGGATTGAACGGAAGGTTCCACGGGCTCCTGGTGGACCGCACGGGCGGAACAGCGACGTTGTTCAACGATCGGTACGGGATGCATCGCATCTACTATCACGAGGCGAAGGAAGCCTTCTACTTCGCAGCCGAGGCCAAGGCGATCCTTGCGGTGCGTCCGGAGCTCCGGAGAGCGGACCCTCGGGGATTGGGAGAGTTCGTGGCCTGCGGCTGCGTCTTAGACAACCGCTCGCTCTTCCAGGGCGTCTACGTGCTCCCGGCCGGCGCGGCGTGGACCTGCCGAGATGGCTCGGTCGAACGGAGGAGGGCATACTTTCAGCCCCGAGCGTGGGAGGAACAGGATCTCCTGGAGCCGGAACAATACTACCGAGAGGTTCGCGACATTTTCTCGCGGAACCTCCCTCGGTATTTCGAGGCGCGGGAGCCTACCGCCATGTCCTTGACCGGAGGACTGGACACACGCATGACGATGGCCTGGCAGAAGGCTCCCCCGGGATCTCTTCCGTGCTACACCTTCGGGGGAATGTTCCGCGACTCTCAGGACGTCCTCGTCGCACGACAAGTGGCCCGCGTGTGCGAGCAGTCTCACGAGGTGATCGAGGTGGGAGAGGACTTCCTTGCCCGTTTTCCCTCCTACGCCGAGCGCACGGTGTACCTCACGGACGGATGCGTCGCGGTGAACCATGCTCCGGACCTCTACCTGAACGAGATGGCCCGAACGATCGCCCCCATCAGGATAACGGGGAACTATGGGGGTGAGGTTCTCCGCCGGGTCCGGGCGTTCAAGCCGGCGGCGCCCTCATCCGGGTTGTTCCGCCCGGAATTTCTCCCCCACGTTCGGCAAGCAGAAGAGACATACGCCTCCCTTCTACAGGGACACCCGATGTCCTTCGCCGTTTTCCGGCAGGCTCCATGGCACCAGTATGGTCTGCTCGCACTGGAGCAGACGCAGGTCTCCCTTCGGTCCCCGTATCTCGACAACGACTTCGTGCGAACCGTCTTCCGAGCACCGCCATTGGCCCTTGCGAACGACGACGTTTGCCTGCGGTTGATCGCCGACGGCAACCCGGCCTTGGGTGGTATCCGGACGGATCGCGGGCCCCTTATAGAGAGGACAGGGCGCCTCTCCGCCGTGGCCTCCCGCGGCGTCCTCGAGTTCCTCCGCAAGGCGGAGTATGCCTACGATTACGGGATGCCTCAGTGGATGGCCCGGATCGATCATCTCCTTTCGCCCCTCCGTTTGGAACGCCTCTTTCTTGGGAGGCACAAGTTCTCTCATTTCCGAGTCTGGTACCGGGACGCTCTTTCCAGATACATTCGGGAAGTGCTCCTTGATCCCCGAACCCTTTCTCGGCCATACATCGAGCCCAAAAGGCTCGAGGCCATCCTGCGGGGCCACATCAAGGGAGATCGGAACTACACCGCCGAGATCCACAAGGTACTGACCTTGGAGCTCCTGCATCGACTCTTCCTTGACGTGTCATGACTTTGCGCTTCGTGTCGGCCGGCTACCTGGGCAAGCGTTAGATGCCCCAGAGTCTCGCCACGCTCGTTTATGGCTGTCTCATCCTGGCGCTCTTTCTCTCGGCCCGCGAGCGTGAATCCAGGGTGTCCTCGGCCCTCTGGATTCCCGTCGCTTGGGTGTCGATCGGCGCGTCTCGAACGCTGGCCCAATGGTTCTACGTTGGGCCCACGATGGTGACACCCGACGAGTATCTGGAAGGGAGCGCTCTCGATAGGTTCATCCTCACGGGATTCGTCGTGAGCAGTGTCATGGTGCTTATCGCGAGGGGACGACGCGTGGGTAAGGTCCTTGGGGCGAACGGACCGATCATCTTGTTCTTCCTTTACGGTGCCATGAGTGTCCTCTGGTCCGACTACGCTGACGTTGCCTTCAAGCGATGGGTCAAGGCGTTTGGAAACCTCATGATGGTCATGGTCGTGCTGACCGATCGCAACCCCTCCGTCGCCGTGAAGGAACTCCTCAAGCGAACGGGTTTCCTCCTGATCCCCCTCTCCATCCTCCTTATAAAGTACTACCCTCACCTGGGGCGGGGTTTCAATCCTTGGGTCTGGGAACCCTACAACACCGGCGTCGCCACCGACAAGAACGGTCTTGGCTGCATCGCCCTAGTCTTCGGACTCGGGTCACTGTGGCGCTTGCTCGAGGCGTTCCGAAACGACGAGCGTCCCAGACAGGTCGGCCCGCTCGTTGCGCACGGCGTTGTTCTGACGATGGCATTGTACCTCTTCCATTTGGCCCATTCCGCCACCTCTCTCGCCTGCTTCCTTCTCGGCGGCTCCCTGATTGTGCTCATGGGCCTGCGCGGGTTCGCCCGACGACCAGCGGTCGCGCACTTCCTCGTCGGGGGAACCGTATTCCTCTCGCTGTTCGGCCTGTTCCTCGGGGGGACGGACCTCGTCGAGGCGATGGGAAGAGACACGACCCTCACCGGCCGGACTGGGCTCTGGCAGGAGCTTCTCAATATGAATGTGGACCCGTGGTTCGGGACCGGCTTTGAGAGTTTCTGGCTCGGGGAGCGGGCGAAGGTGTTATGGGCGCACCACTGGTGGCATCCGAACCAAGCCCACAACGGCTACCTCGAGGTTTTTCTGAACCTGGGCTGGCTAGGGGTAGCCTTGCTGAGCTTGCTTATGGTCTGGGGGTATCGGAACGTCGTCGGTGCCTTGCACCGACACCCTGAACTGGGCCGGCTCAGGCTCGCACTTTTCGTCGTGGCACTCCTCTACAACATGACGGAAGCAACGTTCAAGGTGATGCACCCCGTCTGGATCGCCTTCCTCCTGGCCGTGGCGGCCGTACCTGAACCCCGCGTCGTGAGGACTGGTGAAGCCCTTCGATGAGAGCGGCGCCTTTCGGCCCGCCGCCAGCGGGCATGCCCTTCGGCGCCTCGCCGTGCGGGGCGCCGGGGTCACGCTAGTTTGCCAAAGCCTGGGGCTAGCTACTCAGATGACCGCCACCGTCGTCCTGGCTCGGCTTCTCGCCCCCGAGGATTTCGGGCTGGTGGCCATGGTTACCACCTTCAGCCTGCTTCTGCAGAACGTGGGCTTCAACGGCTTCACGGAGGCCATCCTCCAGCGGGAAGAGATCGATCATGCTCTGGTCAGCAACCTGTTCTGGGTTAATGCGGGCCTGAGCCTTTGCCTGGCGATCGGGTTCGTCGCCGTGGGGCCTTTCCTGGCTCGATTTTACGGGGACCCGCGGGTAGCTGACGTGTCCGCGGCCGTGGCCGTCACAATCTTTTTCACCGGACTCTCGGTTCAGCATCTTGCCCTCCTCGCTCGCGCGATGCGGTTCTCCGATGTCGCCATTAACGACATCTTCGCCAGGATCGCTTCGGTGACTACGTCGATTCTCCTCGCTCGTGCGGGGTGGGCGTACTGGGCCCTTGCCGCTGGAACCATCGCACTGCCGCTGGCCACGGCGGTTGGAGCGTGGGCCCTGTGTCGATGGGTTCCGGGCCTCCCCCGGCGCCATGCCGGTACGGGCCCGACGGTCCGATTTGCGGTGAACACTTACGGGCAGTTCATGACGAACTACTTCACCCGGAACCTGGATAACCTGCTGGTAGGATGGCGCTTTGGCTCACAGCCTCTAGGGTTCTATAAGAAGGCCTACGACTTGTTCGCCCTTCCGGTCGGCCAACTGTCCTCCCTCACAGGTGTCGCAGTGTCGACTTTAAGCCGGATAGCCAACGACCCCACGCGTCACGAGCGATATTTCCTGAGGGCGCTGTCCACCCTCGCGTTCGTCGGCATGGGGCTGGGGGCAGACCTTACCCTCGTTGGCAGGGATCTCGTACTCTTGCTGCTCGGCCCCCGCTGGGAGGAGTCGGGCCGAATCTTCACGTTCTTCGGGTCGGGGATTGGGATCATGCTCATCTACGGTACCCACGGCTGGCTTCACCTCTCGATTGGAAGGGCCGACCGGTGGTTCCGCTGGGGCGTGGTGGAGTTCGCGGTGACGGGCCTGCTCTTTCTCGTTGCGTTACCCTACGGCCCTGCCGGAATCGCCTTGGCTTGGGTCGCTTCCGTCTCGGTTCTCACCATTCCCGGACTCCAGTACGCGGGGCGACCGGTACGCCTTCAGATCACCCGGGTGATCGGCGTCGTCTGGAAATACGTTCTCGCCTCTGCGCTGGCCGGCTGGACATCTGCCCTGATCGTCCGAGGAATTCCGTCTTTGGCTGGGGCGTCGGGCTGGAATGGGGCAATCGGCCGGATCGTTTTAGTCTCGCTTTTGTTCGGAACTCTCTACCTATGTGCGGTCATCCTGTTCCACAGAGGATGCGACCCGATCCGCCACGTCGCGACACTCGTTCGAGACATGGTCCCAGGGGACAGATTCGCAAGATCATCCTCAGCCGTCGCTGCAATCAAGCGAGAGCGAGGCGTTCACACTGAGCGCCCAAACGAAACGAGCTAGCGTCCTGAGTACGCACCAAATGACATGAACACGCAAGGGACACCTACACCGACTGGCGACCGATGGCGGCGGCGGTGCAAGAAGCGCCTCCTATCGGTGCTGTCGGCATCGACAAATGCACTTCTGGGGCCGCGGGAGCGAAGCGCGTTCGGGATCTTAATGTACCACCGCGTGGCTCACCTCCCACCGAACCTGGCGCGGCCGACATACAACGTTCCTCCTGGCCGGTTCGAGGCTCAATTGCGGGGGCTGTTACAGCGCGGCTTCGAACCATGGCCGCTTCGCAAGATCCTTGAGTTTCACCGCAGAGGGAAGCCGATTCCCCGGCGAGCCTTTGTCGTCACATTTGACGACGCATTTGACAATGTTTACCAGTTCGCGTGGCCTGTCCTCGAACGGCTGGGTGTACCGGCGACGCTCTTCCTCGCAACGGCGTATCTTGATTCGCCCAACCCATTCCCCATGGACAATTGGGAACTGGCTGGTTCAGAGCGCGTGCCGAGCGTCTGTTGGCGTCCGTTGACCACTGACCACTGTCGCGAAATGCAATCCAGCGGGCTGATCGAGCTGGCCGCCCATACTCATACCCATCGGGATTTTCGCGGACGCCCAGAGGCCTTCGCCGAGGACCTCCGCCGCTGCCTCGCCGAGCTGCGGAAGTGGTTTGGGATGGAGGACGCGACGTTTGCGTTCCCCTATGGCGAAAAGAAGCTTGGCTTCTCGAGCCCTGAATTGGTCTCCGTCGCCAAGAACGTCGGCGTCCTATGTGGACTTACAACCGAGAGCGCGCTCGTGCGGCCCCGGGACGATTGTTTCGGCTGGGGCCGCTTGATGCCCGAGGACTTCGACACCGGCGCCTCGCTCGCCGGCAAGCTCGGTGGCTGGCATGGCTCCTTGCGTGAACTTGGACGGCTTCTACTCCCGCGAAGAGGCTAACCTCTCACGAAGATCATCCGGAGATACATCATTGAACTTGGATAGCCGTCGGGGGACTTGGCGGTGCAGTCGGAGTCCCATAGCACGTGTTCGCATTGAACACGATCGGCACAGGACTCAGCGCACCATAATTGACAGTATCGCCAGGCGAATTCTCAAAACACAATCGAGCCGGGATCTTGTAAGCATGCCCGCCAAGGGTGGACGCGGCACCACTACCGGACGTCACATTCCCTCCAGTGACGTCTGGACCGACGGCGGGCCATGGCGGGGTGCCCCACGGCGTCCCCCACCACGCCGGCCTCGCTGAGAGGTAGAACGACGCGGGCAGAGCCTGGCTCCCGGGCACCGGATTCGGGTATGCGGGCGCGGTGGTGGGCACCTCGGCGTTGACGAACCGAGCGGCATTGTTCACGACATCGTAGTTGCCCCACCGCATCCATGTCGATAGCTGGAGAGTGTCGTTTGGCAGCGGTGACTGGAAGGTGCCCTGGTTTCCGGAATAGCCGAGGTTGCCGTAGATCGAGACGTTAGCCCTACCGGCGTTGCCGGGATCGGTCGCCGACGCGGGGGCGACCTGATAATTCGTGTGGTACCCAGCGGTGCCCATGACATTGCCGATGATATTCCAGTAACGGTTGTAGGCGTTCGCGATGATCGGGCTCGTCTGCTGGGTCTTTGGGACGCCCTGGGTCAGCGCGAGGTCCCGCCCGCTCCAGAAGTTGCGGAAAGCCGTGAAGAAGTGCGAGCTGCCGTGGACATCGTCGCCGATGAGCCCGATGCCGTTGTGGCCCTCGAAGAGTACGAAGGCGTCGCCTACGCCGTGACGGGCGGAGCTGTTTTGTTGCCAACCCAGGGCCGAGCCACCAACACTATAAAAGTCGTCGATCGAGAAATTGTAGCCGAACACGCACCCGACGCAGCCCTCATTGTTCATCGGAATCCCGAGGTGATGCGTGATGTTGTTCTCCATGAGCATATCTGCGCCATTGTAGAGGTCAGGACCGTACCCATCTGCCGCGCCAGGGCCTCCGTAGAAATAGCTGTCGCGGATCGTGACGTGCGTCGTCTGATAGCCCCAGAAATGCCGCTGGCCGTTCAACCCCTGGATGCTCCGGATGTTCTTCAACCAGATGCTGTACGCGTTGATCGAAAAGATGACGGGACCGCTCGCGGCCAAGTTGTCGATCGAGAGGTCCTCGACACCATCGTACTGGATCGGCGGCCCGTTGTTCCACCACGCGCCGGGCGACTGCCCCGCGCGGATGTTCGGGATACGGATACTTGGCGTTATACCAACTGTCCAGGGCCCGGAGCCGGAAATTGACGTAACCATGACCGGCTGTTGCTGGCCTCGGTTTGGGCGCCCGTTATTGGAACCACCCTCCGTCGAGCAGACGCCTGCCGCCTGGCAGTAAAACGCCTGGCCTGTGTCAGCGGCGTCGTCCAATTGATCGAGGAAGAGCATATTGCCGACTTTAAGGTTACCAATCGCACCCTTCGAGATGGCGCCGAGCGCGATCGAGGTCGTTCCTACGGCGTAGCCTGCCGTCCACGTCGCGGAGTTGCTATAGCTGCTGTCTCCGCCTACCCCGGAGTCGGCCGACCTGAAGCAGATGTTGCCGCCCTGGCCCCAACAGCCGAAGGACCCGCTGAAGACAATGTTCGTGTGGTCTGGCCCTGCGCCGCGTAAAGTCACGCCGCTCTTGTTATTGAAGACGATACCGCCCGCGATGAGATACGTTCCAGCGTTTAGAAACACGACCTGACCAGACGGGCAGTTTGCGATGGCCGAGTTGATCTGTGCCGTCGTCGCGCCGGGGTTCAGCCTGGAGCAGATGGTCGTGCGGGTCGGAATACCGCCAACCACTCCAGCCGCCGTCCAGTCTATTGCTCTCTTTGGGTCAAGTACCCCCGACCAGGGCTGCGCAAATGCCGAACCATGAAGTCCAAGAACCAAAGATGTAAGCAGCCACACGAGTCTCCGCATTCTGAATCGACTCCGAAAACGACTCACGAAGATAAGAATGCGATTCGAGATGCCTCCAACCGCACCGGCCCGGCTCCAGTCGATCTTTAGACCGGCATCGTCAAGGAGGTGCGAATGAAGATGCGTCGACAGCCGGCGCAAGCTGAAGAGAGGCAGGAGCGGCGTTGTTCGCGTCATTTTCTTAATTCACCTACAGTCGGTTGCGACTAACTCAGATCACAAGGTGCAACGATGATGCCACGAGTTCGAGGTCAACGCCACGCTGAAAGGCCTGATTGGACACGCACTTACGCTCCCCGGACACTGTCTGAGGTGCTTGGCAAATGTCACACTCCCGACGGCTTGGCACGCACGCAAGGCGCCAAGTCCGTGACGAGTGACGGTCTGCGAATTCGGTGCTTTTGCTGCTCAAGTCCTTGCCCACTGAAACACATCCACGACCGCATCCACCCGAAAGCGTCATGGGCGAAGGGACTTGTTGGGCGACGCCCGAGCAGTAGTCTGGCCTTGAGCAAGAGCGGAAGCCTGTGACGATGGCCTACAGCATGGATCCGCTTCGGGATCCTCGGTGGGCAGCGTTCATCGATGGACATCCCCAAGCCTCCGTGTTTCACACGCCGGCTTGGCTCGAGGCGCTTCGGCGCACGTATGGCTACGAGCCGATCGCCTATACGACCACTCCGCCGGGGATCGAGTTGACTAACGGAATCGTCTTATGTCGGGTCTATAGCCCGATCACCGGGCGGCGCGTTGTGTCGCTTCCATTCTCCGACCACTGCGAGCCCTTGGTCGAAGGTCCCGAAGAGCTGGAGAGCCTGATTCATTCCCTGGAACGCGACTGCATCAGTGAAAGATGGGACTACTTCGAGGTCCGCCCGCGAACGGCGCTCGCAGCCCCTCCACGGGGACTGAAACCGGCTCAGGCGTTTTACCTTCACAGCATGGACCTAACGCCTGAGATCAAGGACATCTTCCAGCGACTCCATAAGGATTCGGCCCAGCGGAAGATCCGCCGGGCAGAGCGAGAACGCCTAACCTACGAAGAAGGCCAAACCGAAACTCTTCTAGAGAAGTTCTATCAGCTTCTTCTCCGCACGCGCCGGCGGCAACACTTGCCGCCTCATCCCCGCCTCTGGTATCGCAACTTGGTGAACTGCCTCGGCGATAAAATGAAACTCAGAATCGCCTCGAAGGCCGGACAGCCGATCGCTAGTATCGTTACCCTATCGTTCAAAGATGTGCTCGTCTACAAGTACGGATGTTCCGACGAGAGGTTCCACAATCTCGGTGGGATGCAGCTCTTATTGTGGAATGCGCTCCAAGATGGAAAAGGGACTGGAGCTCGCGAGTTTGATCTAGGCCGCTCGGCTTATGACAACGCTGGCCTCATCACGTTCAAGGACCGCTGGGGCGCTGCACGATCTCAACTGACCTATTGGAGACATCCGGCCTGGCTGGCTCCCATCACCGCTCCTGGTTGGAGAACGAAGATTGCAAAGGGGATGGCTCCGCATATCCCGGACAGTGTTCTCATTGCGGCGTGGAGAACGAAGCTGGCTAGAACGATCGCCCCTCATATCCCAGACAGGCTTCTGATTGCGGTAGGCAAGCTGCTTTATAGGCATCTGGGCTAGGAGCGCTCTTCCCTCGCCCAGATTCGGGCCCAGACAGGTCGGTTCAAAAAACGTGCTCAACGAGCACCTGATAGGACGCAGGAGATGAAAGAGCGCGGACATAGTCAATTCAGCTGTTTCGTGATTGGCGAGGGCGCCCTCGTCATTGAATGTTGTGACCTTCTGCTCAACAGGAGGCACCTGGTTTTGGGAGTCGCTGCGTCAAACCCCGAGATCATTCGCTGGGCCAGGGAGCGGGACATCCGATCGTTGGACCCAGGGGAAGATCTGGTGGCCGCGTTCAAGGCGGTACCATTCGATTATCTGTTCAGCATCGCCAACATGCATATCATACCGAACGAGATCTTCACTCTGCCGCGGCGGTTCGCGATCAATTTCCACGACGGACCGCTGCCCCGCTACGCGGGCGTGCACGCTACATCCTGGGCACTGATCCACCAGGAACGTCACCATGCGGTTTCGTGGCACGAGGTCGGAGACCTCGTGGATGGCGGCCGGATCTTCAAGCAGCAGCCCGTTGCGATCGCAGAAGCTGAAACAGCCCATTCGCTCAACACGAAATGCTTCGAAGCAGGCATGCAGTCCTTTGGCGAACTGGTTCGGGAGATCGAGGACGGACGCTGTCAGCCCCGGAACCAGGACCTGTCGCAGCGCACTTACTTCGGCATGTACGAGCGCCCACCGGCCGCCTGCGCCTTGTTGTGGAGCAAGCCCGCCGCCGAACTTGTCGCGCTCGTGCGCGGGCTGGAGTTCGGGCCATACCCCAACCCAATGGGGCGGGCAAAGATAGCGCTCCGAGACGCGTTCGTTCTCTGCCCGCACGCCGAGGCGGTCGAGTCGGTGGCCGCAGCACGGCCCGGCACCATCACGGCCATCGAGGCGGATGGCATCGAGGTGGCCACCGGCGCCGGAAGCCTCAGAATCCGCCAGCTGCTCACGCTCGGCGGGATACCGCTGCCGTTGGCGGATGCAGTCCGGCAGTTCGGCCTGAAGCTGGGGACGCAGCTACCCGAGGCTGATGCCGCGCTACTTCAGCGGATTTCTGACTTCAATACCATGATTTGCCGGCACGAGTCGTTCTGGGTGCGCAGGCTGCAAAGGCTCAACCCCGTCTCCCTACCCTACCTTGAACCGTCTGGCGAGGAGACAAACGGGACTCGCTACGCCTTCCGGGACATGGATGTTCCGGAATCCGTCCTCAGCTGGATGCGCACGCACCAGGCGCAGTTGAAACCGGCTGAATGTCTTCTCGGCGTCTTCGCAGTGTATGTGGCTCGCCTGACCGGTGAATCCAACTTCGACCTCGGCCTGACACTGCCTGAACTTGCCACCGCCGTCGCCGGACTCGAAGGGCTTTTCAGTCCCGAGGTTCCGCTGTCGGTGCAGATCGATGGGTCGGCTGACTTCGCTTCCGTCGAGGAAGCCGTCCTTGCGCAGCTCGAGATCGCGCGACGTCACAAGACCTTTTCTCGCGACGTGTTGACCCGTTATCCGGACCTGCGGCCGATCGCTGACTTGGGATTGCCGCGCCTACTTCGCGTCAGTGTACACCCCGGCGAAACGGTTAACGGCTGTCAGATTCAGCCCACCTCCGACCTTTGCCTGCTGATCTCAACGGACGGCAAGCTATGCCGATGGGTCTTTCGCACGGCAGCAATCTCGGAGGCGAGCGTCACGTCGATGCAGGCCCAGTTCACCACGCTCGTGCTTGGCATCGTTGCTGATCCGCTCCGCCCAGTCGCAAGCCTTCCCCTTTTGAGCGCGCCCGAGAGGCACGTGGTCCTTCAGCAGTGGAATGACACGACGGCACCTTTTGCTGCTGACTTGACCGTTCACCAGGCCATTGCCCAGCAAGTGGAGAGAACGCCCGACGCCACCGCGGTCGTGGCTCGAGACGCCGAAATCACCTACCGCGAGCTCAACGGGCGCGCCAACCAGCTCGCGCGACACCTGCGCAAACTCGGTGTTGGCTGCGAGACACCCGTGGCCATTGCAATCGATCGGTCAGTGGACATGGTGGTGGGACTGCTCGCCATTCTCAAGGCTGGTGGGGCCTACGTGCCGCTGGACCCGAACTACCCCAGTGAACGCCTCAGTTTCATGATCGAGGACGCCAAGGTCTCGGTGGTATTAACGCAGCAGAGCCTTACGCCGTCACTGCCGCCGCATCGGGCGCACACGGTACGGATCGACGAGGATTGGACGGAGGTTAGGCAGGAAAGCGCCGAAGATTTCGCCAGCGGCGTCGCGCCGTACAACCTGGCCTACGTTATTTACACCTCCGGATCCACAGGTCATCCAAAGGGCGTGATGGTCGAACACCGGAACGTACTGAACTTTTTCGGCGGGATGGATGTGCGCCTCGGATCCGCCCCGAATGCCACGTGGCTGGCGGTGACGAGTCTGTCTTTCGACATCTCGGTACTCGAAATCTTCTGGACCCTCGCACGCGGCTTCAAAGTGGTCATCTTCCAGGGGGACGATTTCAAGAACGCTGCAAGGCCAACGACTCGGCCGCATTCCATTCGCCCACTCGACTTCAGCCTGTTCTATTTCTCCGCCGACCAAGGTGAAGATCCGACTAACAAATATCGCCTACTGTTGGAGGGCGCGAAGTTTGCCGACCGCCACGGCTTCGCAGCGGTATGGACGCCGGAGAGGCATTTCCACGAATTCGGCGGCCTTTACCCGAATCCCTCAGTGACCAGCGCGGCCATCGCGATGGTCACAAAGACCATTCAGATTCGCTCCGGAAGCGTCGTGGCGCCATTGCATACGCCCATCCGTATCGCCGAGGAATGGTCTGTCGTGGACAACCTCTCCAACGGGCGCGTGGCGATCTCCTTCGCGTCCGGCTGGATGCCCGAGGACTTCGTGATAGAGCCGGACAACTATGCAACCCGAAAAGACGTGATGCTTCGGTCCATCGAGACCGTTCGGAAGCTCTGGCGCGGCGAAACGATCGCATTCCCCAGCCCGCTTGGCCGCGACGTGCAGGTGCGAATTCTGCCGCGCCCGATCCAGGCTGAACTGCCCATCTGGGTGACGACCGCCGGCAGCCCGGAGACGTACGAAATGGCGGGCAACGTCGGGGCGAACGTGCTCACGCACTTGCTCGGCCAGAGCCTCGACGAAGTCGCCAAAAAGGTCGCCATCTATCGCAAGGCGTGGTCGGCCGCCGCACATCCAGGCCGAGGCAAGGTCACGCTGATGCTCCACACGTTCGTCAGCGATTCGCTGGAGTACGTGCGGAACACGGTGCGGCGTCCGTTGAAAGATTACCTGCGGGTCTCTGCTGATCTTGTCAAAAAATACTCGTGGGCGTTCCCCGCCTTCAAGAGGCGTGGAGAGAACGTGGGTGAGGTAAATTTTGGCGAGCTCTCCAGGGACGACATGGAGGCGCTGCTCGATTTCGCGTTCGATCGCTATTTTGAAACGAGCGGCTTGTTTGGCACACCGCTGAGTTGTGTTGAGACGATCGACAAGCTCAAGGCGAACGACATCGACGAGGTGGCGTGCTTGATCGACTTTGGCGTCAGTGCCGACGTCGTCCTTGAGAACTTGAAGCATCTCGATGAGCTCCGCGAAGCCACGACGAGACCGCGAGAAGGTCGGGAAGGCAAGTATTCGCTACCCGCCTTGATCCAATCGCAGAATGTGACGCATCTGCAGTGCACGCCATCGATGATGGGCATGTTGATGGTCGACCAGGACGCCAGGGAGGCGCTGCGCGTGGTCAACACCGTCCTGATCGGCGGCGAGGCGTTCCCTGTTTCACTCGCAGCGGAACTGCGCAGCGTGGTCAAGGGCGACGTCTTCAATATGTACGGTCCAACAGAAACCACGATTTGGTCCACGGCCTACCAACTCAACGCTGAGGAGGGGAGCATCCCGATCGGCCGCCCGATCGCGAACACACAAATCTACATTTGCGACAAGCACCTCCAGCCAGTGCCGGTGGGAGTGCCGGCTGAACTGATGATTGGCGGGGCTGGAGTGGCTCGCGGCTATCTCAATCGGCCGGAGTTGACAGCGGAGCGGTTCATCAAGAACCCGTTCACCGACGACCCGGACGCCCGACTCTATCGTACTGGTGACGTCGCACGTTACCGGCCGGACGGTAGCGTAGAGTTCCTGGGCCGCGCGGACCACCAAGTGAAGGTTCGAGGGTATCGAATCGAGCCCGGCGAGATCGAGGAAGTGCTCAATCAACATCCTACGGTGCGGGCGTCGGTTGTTATCGTTCGTGAAGACGCGCCAGGGGATAAGCGGCTGGTGGCCTATGTGATCGCGCGAGACGGCCAAAAACCAGACCCGCAGGTACTTCGGGACTATGCGAAAGGCAAGCTGCCCGAGTATATGGTGCCGGCGCGTGTCGTGGAACTGGGCGCATTTCCGCAGACGCCGAACTTAAAGATTGACCGCAAGGCGCTGCCGGCGCCCGAACAGGATCGCTCGCTTTTGGGCGGCGACTTCGAGCCGCCGCGGACGGCGGTGGAAACCGCCTTGGCGGCCATTTGGGCGAGAACACTCCGTGTCGAACGCGTGGGCCGGCAGGACAACTTCTTTGATCTCGGCGGGGACTCCCTGCTGGCCGTGCAGTTGTTCCTCCAAATCGAGGAGGAGTTTGGAAAGAAACTTTCCATCGCAACGCTTTTCCAGGCGCACACCCTGGAGCAGCTGGCGGCGGAGATCGACCGACGACAGAGTGCTCCGCAAAGTTGGACGTCCATGGTGGCGATCCATCCGAAGGGATCGAAGCCACCCTTGTTCTTTGTTCATGGCGCAGGCGGGAACGTGTTGCTCTATCGTCAGCTGGCGCACCGCCTCGGACCGGACTACCCGTTCTACGGTTTGCAGTCGCAAGGGCTGGATGGGAGGCAACCGTATCTGACTTGCGTGGCGGACATGGCGGCGCACTACGCGAAGGAGATTCGCGCGTTACAGCCAGAGGGACCTTACTGCCTGGGCGGCTACTGCATGGGGGGTACCGTCGCCTACGAAATAGCGCAGAGGTTGCTGGAAAATGGACAAGCGGTTCGTCTCCTCGCGTTGTTGGACACCTACAACTATGACAGCCTGACGCAACATCGCTTCCTGCGCCGGCGGCTGTCTTACTGGAAGGAAAATGCTGTTTTTCACTGGATGAACATCGCGCAGCTGCATGGCAGAGATCGCCTCTCGTACTTTGGAGAAAAATTCTGGACCTCGACAACGCAGGGAGCCGCTCGGTTGCGGGTCAAGCTCGCGAGGATATCTCGAATGATAAATCGAGAGAACCGCAAGGAATTTCCCCAGGGGTTCCTGGAAGACATCAATGATCGCGCGGGCTATGAGTATAAGCCGCGCCCGTACGCTGGCAAGTTAACACTGATCAAGCCCCAGCGGAATTACAGCTTCTACAACGACCCGCGAATGGGCTGGGCGAATCTCACAGCTGGTGGACTGGAGATCATCGAGCTTCCCGTCAATCCCGGAGCCATGCTTGTTGAGCCTTATGTCCAGATCTTGGCGGAGAGGCTCAGAACGTGCATCGGTTGAATCTAAGGTAACGGCTTCCGGAACCCTAGGCGTGGGAACTCCGGTTCACACTGTGCTCAGAGGATTTCCCACACTCCCCAAGTTCTGGTCGCAGACCGAGACAGCTAGGTATCTAACTTTCCTACGTTTTTCAAATCGGCATGAGATGTGCTTGTGTGTTCCCTGATTATCCGTGTTCGTCACTGGACTGGCGGCAAGCTCGACCGCCCAAGGAGCGAGAAATGACTCCGGAATCATTCGCATTGATGACTCCCCAGCGGCCGGACGCGGCGTCACTCCAAGACCAACTGGACCGTGTAATCGACGACCTCCTCGCGTCACTCCCCAACCCTGACCACTTCTCACCGGCCGAACGCCGCGGAATCATCGCTCGCTACACCGCCGTGCTCGAAGGGAACTTTATTTATTGGATGACCGCCGCCAATCTCGCCGTTGCATCGAAGGAAGCCCACTCGGTCATCCAAGACAATCTCCGCGAAGAAGTCCGGGACAACCATCCAGGGATGCTGCGAAAGTTCGCCATCGCCGCGCACGCCGTGCCGACGGATTCGGACGCGCTTGCGATCTATCCACATTTGGAGGGCGTCCGCCTGTTCGTGGGGCGACTGTCGGCGGTGAGGATCGTGCTTATGATGGCCTTCTTCGAAGGCTTCATTACGCGGTTCATGCCCTATCTGGCGGAGCTCGCTACAAGGCAGGGCTCAGCGGAGCAACAATATACAGAGGTCCACGGCGTATGCGACGTCGTCCATACGCAAGAGCTCTTCCGCGCGCTTCAAGCTGAGATGACGCTGGTGCAAGAGCCGCTTCCATCTGTGGCGGAGCTCCTTGAGGGAGTCGGGCTCCTTCGGACGCTGATCCAGAGCATCATTCAGCCCCGTGCGGCTGAACTGCGAACACCGTAGTGGGTCGTCTTCACGTTGTTTTCGACGACACGCGCCGGGTTTCCCGTTACGAGCGATCCCGCGGGCACGTCCCGTACCACAACGCTCGCCGCCGAAACGATGCACTGATCTCCGATAGTGACCCCCGGCAAGATTATAGAATGCGCGCCGATAAAACAGTTATCGCCGATATGCACGTCACGATTGCGATTGTTGACGGCATCGTGCGTCAGAATTGCGGCTCCGAAAGCCACAGCCGTGTATTTCCCGATGTGAATTCCTCTCGGGTTAGTTTTGTCGAGCTTGGCACTCAGAGAAATAAGGGTTCCTTCCCCGAGATCCATTTGCCAAACCCGAATTAAGTATTGACGACGAAGCCTGACAACGACGTTATGCAACTCATCACGTATCCGGGACGCCAAAGGGGCTGCCATAGGAGCTCCTGCCCGCGTCTAGCTGCACCCGACGCTCTGCCGATATTATCTCTAACACAACCGAAGGCAAACAAAACCACCGAGGAATAAATGTCAATCAGGTCAACGGTCATTCTCCAGGTCCAGCAGATTGCGGAAGAGCAGAACAAGAAGCTGCCCTTTCTGACGGATGACTTGGTCTTGTTGGACTCCGGGCTCGACTCTCTTGCCTTTGCGATCCTCGTTGCCCGACTCGAAGAGACATTAGGATTGGACCCGTTCACAGAATCGGACGACATTTTCTATCCTGTGACCCTTGGTGACTTCATTAGATGCTATGAAGATTCTGCCAAGTCACGGACAGTCGATTCGGGGCAAGCTGGATAACGCGTCGGACCTTTCGGGGCCGCTTTCTCTGGGTGCCACAGATAGCGTTTCTCTGCGCGATCTCCAGAGCGGTACGCGCCTCGGCGGCCCTCTCCGGGAACTTTCTGGCCGGTCTGTTCTCGTGTTGACTGAGGATCTGCTTGCGGGGCGCCGCTGGCGCTCATCGAGCTGGGACGCGGTCGTGCGTCGCCTCGTCATGTGCCTCGCCTTTGTCAATCGCCCGGCGCGCGTCGTCCCAAAGAATTGGGCGTCCTGCCCCTTGTCGGACGGCGCTCGCGGCGCCCAAATGCGGACGAGCGGCACTGGCTTTGTACGAAGTGGTGACCTCCGGGCGGCCTGCATCTGGCCGAGGGCCTCAACATGAGAAAGACACCCGAGTTTAGCCTGTTCTTTTTTAGTGCGGACTCCGCAGAACGGAAAGATAAGAAGTATCAGATGCTGTTGGAAGCGGCGAAGTTTGCGGACGCGCACCGGTTCTCAGCCGTCTGGACACCAGAAAGACACTTCCAACGGTTCGGAGGCCTGTATGGAAGCCCCTCTGTTACTGGCGCAGCACTCGCAGTCGTAACGAAGCATCTCTCTATACGAGCGGGGAGCGTCGTCCTTCCGTTGCAGAACCCCTTACGTGTCGCCGAAGAATGGGCCATGATCGACAACCTTTCGAATGGCCGCGTCGCGATTTCTGTTGCCTCAGGATGGCACGTGAACGATTTTGTCCTTTCGCCGGGCACCTACCTAAACCGCCACGAGGACATGTACGACAAGATTGCGGTCGTCCAGAAGCTGTGGCGAGGCGAGAAGACATTATTGCCCAATGGAGCTGGGATCAAGATCGAGGTGGGCATTCTGCCGGCACCCGTCCAAAAGGAACTCCCCATCTGGCTGACCGGTCAGTCGGACGACACGTTCTTCAATGCCGGCAAGCTTGGCTTCAACGTTCTGACCGCGAACTTCGCACTCAAGCATGACCTTGCGGAGTTCGTCCGCAAAGCCGAGATCTACCGTACCACCATCCAGGCGCATCATGGCCGTCGGGGTCACATTACCCTGATGGCTCATGCCTTCGTTGCGGAAACCCGTGATGCGGTAGAACGAATCGCCAAGCCAGCAATGGCGGAGTATATCAAGGTCAACATCGGGATGCAGCAAGCTCATGACGCTGGCGGAAGAGAGAACCGGGGGTTCACCCGTCTCAGCGATCGAGCGCGTGAAATCATGATCAGACGTCAAGTGCATAACGACCTTCGCAGTCCACTGAGCTTCATCGGGACTCTCGATCACTGCGCTCAGCAGGCCGAATGGCTGAGGGAAAATGGAGTGGATGAGATCGCTTGCCTCATCGACTTCGGAATTGGTATGGAGGACGTAATGGGTAGCCTTCGTCGACTCTCGATGCTGATAGTGGACTGATGGTGTTCTTTGCACGTAGGCCGACTCCTTGCTACCGCTCATCGGCCACGACGACGCCAGAGCCATCCCATCTCGCGATCACGATTGTTGACATGGTCGTGAGTCAGCAGCGCGGCGCCGAATGTCACGACAGTGTACTTGCCGATGTAGATTCCTCACAGATTAGTCTTGTCGAGCTTGGCACAGAAAGAAATGACGCTGCCCGCCCCAATATCCGTGTGCCAGGCCCGAATGAGTCATTGGCGGATCGCTTCGCCGTTGCGGCGCTGGTTGGTTGGCCTCACGCCTCGCGGGGTTCGAGAATCGGAACCAGGCGATAGTCGTGAGGACGCTGGGCGGGGCGAACGGCCTCGGGGCACTCGTTCTTGGGGGCAGTATCCGTGGGTTGTCCATCGCGAGGAGCCTTGGGCGTCACGGCGTCCCGGTCTGGGTGACAAAAACTCGCAACGATCGGCTTGCGACGTTCTCCCGGTACACGCAACGCACCCTCCCGTGGATCCGTGGAAGTCAGGGGGAACAGGCCGCATACCTGCTCGGCTTAGCTCGAAAGCATCACCTCGACGGATGGGCGTTGTTTCCGACCGACGACGAGTCGGCGGCGCTCCTGTCGAGATTCCGCGGCGAGCTGGCCGCCCGATTCCGAGTGACGACTCCGGATTGGGACGTTCTACGCTGGGCATACGATAAGCGCCTGACCTACCAGCTCGCGGCGAAGGAATCGATCGACCACCCGTGGACGCTGTATCAAGCCACCGAAGCGGACCTCGAGACCGTCGACGCTCCGTTCCCGGTAATTTTAAAGCCCGCGATCAAGGCGAATGCCAACCGGCTCACAGCCGACAAGGCCTGGCTCGCGGACAATCGGGAGCGGCTTCTCGCGAGGTACCGAGAGGCTAGAACCCTCGTGCCGCCGGATCTGATCCTGGTGCAGGAGATGATCCCAGGTGGAGGTGAGGCGCAGTTCTCTTTCACAGCGCTGTGTTTCCAGGGGAGGCCGGTTGCCTCCCTCACCGCAAGGCGGACGCGCCAGTACCCGATAGACTTCGGCCACGGGAGCAGCTTCGTCGAGACCGTCGAGGTGCCCGCAATCGAGGAACCGGCGCGTCGCATCCTGGCCGCCATCGACTATGCGGGTCTTGTCGAACTGGAGTTCAAGTACGATCGTCGCGACCGTCGATACAAACTGCTCGACTTCAACCCTCGAGTCTGGACTTGGGTGTCGTTGTGTGACCGTGCCGGCGTCGATTATCCCTATTTGCTCTGGCGCATGATGCTGGGAGACCGCGTGTCGGCGGTCCGGGGTCGCCCCGGAGTTCGCTGGGTGCGAATGATCACAGACGTACCGGCCGCACTCCAAGAGATCTTGCGAGGCCGCCTGGGTGTCGCTGCCTATTTGCGCTCCTTGCGGAGCCTGCTGGAGTTCGCATTGTCGGCCGCAGACGATCCTTGGCCCGGATTACTCGATGTGCCTATCCGCGTTCACAATTTCATCGTGAAGATTCTCGATCATGGCAAGAATCTTGCCAAAAGAGCGCGCGAAGCTTGCGTGCGAGGGAGGAGCTAGATGTCCACCCTTGACGAGGGCGAGCCAATAAAGCTAATCGTAATCTCGCAGATCCAGCAGTCTCGAAGAGACACTCGGAATTGATCCCCTCACCGGATCCGACGACATCTCCTACCCTGTGGCCCTTCGCGACTTCATCAGATTCTATGAACATGCTGCCAGATCGAGCGAAGGCAATTCGAGACACTCTAGGTAGCGCGGCGGTCGGTGTGGGCCGCTTTCTCTGGGGTGCCGACGCCAGCATCGCTCTGAGCGATCTCCTGCACGGCACGAGCCTCGGCGGCCGGCTCCTCGAGCTCGCGGGCCGCTCGGTGCTCGTCGCAACTCAGGATCAGCTTGCGGCGGCTTTGGCGCTGATCGAACTGGACGGGGTTGCGCGTCGCCTCGTCATTTGCCCGCCCGACTTGCCAGCCACATACCTTCCCTCGCTGATCACCAAGGCCGGCGTGGACGCGATCGTGTCCGATCGCAACCCGCACGATGAGGGCAGCCGTGGCGTCCCTTTGCATGCTCTCTCGTGTGTAACCCTTCAGCCTGCGGAACCTGTCCAAGTCGATCGGCACGCCACGGAATGGGTGCTTCTCACGTCTGGCACGACCGGCATGCCCAAACTGCTGATTCATAGCTTCGTGGGCCTGACCGCGGCGATTCGAAGCGGCGAGAATCAGGGAACCGACGTCGTCTGGGGTACGTTCTATGACATCCGCCGCTATGGCGGCCTCCAGATCTTCTTACGCGCCGTCTTGGGTCGTGGATCATTCGTACTGCGCAGCGCCGAGGAATCACCAGGCGATTATCTCGTGCGGCTCGGCGCGCGTGGGGTGACGCACATCTCGGGCACTCCGTCGCATTGGCGTCGTGCGTTGATGAGCCCATCGGCCCGCGCGATCGCGCCACGCTATGTCCGTCTGTCGGGAGAGATCGCGGACCAGGCGATCCTGAATGCGCTTCGTTCATTCTACCCGCAGGCTGCCATCGGCCATGCCTATGCCTCGACGGAAGCAGGTGTCGGATTCGAGGTCAATGACGGTCTCGAGGGATTCCCGGTGAGCCTGGTCGGCGCGCGTGGCGAGGTGGAAATGAAGATCGAGGACGGTTCGCTTCGGATCCGTTCCACGCGGACCGCGATCAGCTATCTCGGCGAGGAACGATTGGCCCTTATCGACGGTGAGGGCTTTGTCGACACTGGCGACATCGTGGAGCGGCGCGGTGACCGTTATTACTTCCTTGGTCGAAGGAGCGGAGTCATCAATGTCGGTGGGCTGAAGGTCTACCCCGAGGAAGTTGAGGCCGTCATCAACCGCCACCCGGCCGTGCGAATGTCGATCGTTCGGTCGAGGCGAAGCCCCATTACTGGTTCGCTGGTCGTCGCGGACGTAGTCCTCAAAGGACAGCCGTACCTCGAGTGTAAGCGCGAGATCCTGCGTATCTGTCACGAGAGTCTCGCCGCACACAAGATTCCGACCACGATCCGTTTCGTCCCTGGTCTGGAGGTGGCTGCGGCAGGCAAGCTGGCTCGTCAGCATGCGTAACGTCGTCGTGACGGGGGGAAGCCGGGGACTCGGCCTGGGGATCGTTCGCAGGCTCACCGTCGAGGGCTACCGCGCGTTCGCGGTGGCGCGGCAAATGAACGACCAGTTGGCGTCCGCGATGGAACAGGCCGAACAATCCCGTCCCGGCTCACTCCACTTCATCCCCTTCGACCTCGGGGAGATTCAAGACATACCCGATTTGGTCAAGAAGCTGCGCCACGATTTCGGACCGATCTATGGGCTGGTCAACAATGCGGCCCTGGGGTGGGACGGCGCTCTGGCCATGATGCACAACTCGAAGATCGAACGGCTGATTCGGGTGAACACGCTATCACCGATTGTCCTGACCAAATATGTCGTCCGCCACATGATGGCCGACGGGGGTGGCCGGGTCGTGAACGTCGCGTCGATCGTGGGTTTCACGGGGTACAGTGGCCTCTCGGTTTACGGCGCCACGAAGGCCTCGCTGATCGGGTTTACCCGATCCCTCGCCCGTGAAGTTGGTCGGCTGGGCGTGAACGTCAACGCCGTCGCGCCGGGGTTCATGGAAACGGACATGACTCAGGGTCTCGAAGGCGAGCAGCGGGAACAAATCGCGCGCCGAAGCGCACTTCGCCGCTTTCCTGACGTCGGAGACGTGGCAGACGCGGTGGAGTTTCTTCTCGGCGCCAGGGCCAAAAGCATCACCGGCACCGTGCTCACGGTCGACGCCGGCGCCACGGCCTAGGCGACCGAGGAATGCGACCCAAAATCCCTCAACTCGATGCCATTCGTGGTGCCGCCATCGCGTTAGTCATAATGCACAACACCAGCAACAAGTATCCCTCCCTTCATTTGCAGGCCCTCTTCAGTAATGGCTGGATGGGCGTTGATCTGTTCTTCGTTCTGTCCGGCCTCTTGATCACGGGGATTCTCGTCGACACCAAGGGGTCGGAAGGCTATCTAAAGAACTTCTATGCCCGGCGATGTCTAAGGATTTGGCCCTTGTATTATTCCTTGATTATTGTCATGTTCGTCGTTGTTCCCCTCCTGCGTCCAGCGGACGCTCATATCGTCTTTGAACGGTCGTCCCCCTGGTGGGCCTATCCGCTGTTCCTTCAGAACTTCCTGATCCCGACTCCGACCATGGCAACTGGTCCGCTTGCCGTGACTTGGTCGCTCGCCATCGAGGAGCAGTTTTATCTGGTTTGGCCCTTAGTTGTGCGGTGCTGCTCTGACGCTCAGCTACGTCGCATCGCCATCGCCGTGATCGGTCTGTCGCCGGTGCTTCGCCTTTACTTGTCGTCGCACCACGTTGAGATCTACGCGACCGTCTTCTGCCGCCTGGACGGCCTGATGGCGGGAGCGCTCCTCGCGCTCGCACTCCGGTCGGCCGATTTCCTCCCGTCCCGATTCATCAAGCGAGCCTGGATCTGTCTCTTGACCGCGGCGCCACTCGCCTTTCTAACGGAAGCTTTTGATGCGAGATGGATCGCGTTCTCTTTCACGGCTGTCGCTTCGGCCTCGTGCGTGTACCTCGCCCTGTTTTCCCCGAACAAATGGCTCCAGACGGTGCTGGCGAACAAGGCGCTCGTTTATACCGGGACGATCAGCTACGGACTCTACTTGCTCCACAAGATCCCGCTTGATGTGGCGCAAGCGCTCCACGTGGACCACCACCCTCTTCTGCTGCTGCCGATCAGTCTCCTCGCCGGCTACGCCATGGCGGCGCTGTCTTGGAATCTCCTCGAGAAGCCTTTTCTGGACCTGAAACGATTCTTCGAGTCGAGCGGCGTGGCTGATCAGAGACGCACCTCGCCGGTTTGGATGCGGTTGTAGAGCTGCCGGTCGAGTCGAACGAACGCCTGGCGTTCGAGGTCGTTGAAATAGACGGCATCGCCGATGACAGCCGGATCATAGCCTTCGCGCAAGAGGTTCTGCTTTTTCGGTTTGAACGTCGACGTCGTCTCGATTTCGGCGCGAATACGCAGGAACAACGGACGGGCGTACTCGGGCAGTTGCCCGAGGTGCTGTCGGAACGCGATCAGGTTGAAGTCGTGGCCGACCACGACGGCCGCCATGCCGGCGCGGCCCTCCGTGCCGGGAATCATCACCCCGTAAACGACCGCGTCGATCACGCCGGCGCACGTGGCGATCGTCTCGGTCACCTCCGTGGTCGATACATTCTCGCCCTTCCAGCGGAAGGTGTCACCCATGCGGTCGACAAAGTAGAAATAGCCCCTCTCGTCCTTTCGCATCAGGTCGCCCGTGCGAAACCAGGCGTCGCCCGGCTCGAAGACGTCGCGGAGGACCTTCTTCTCGGACGCCTCCTTGCTTGTGTAGCCTTCGAATCGGGTGCCGAGGCTCGCCGGGTCCGTGAGAACCTTGCCGATCGTTTCTCCGACTTCGTTTGGAGCGCAGCGAATGCACCGCCCCTGCTCGTTCCGGATCGGCTCGTCTTTGTCGCCGTCGACTTTCACCAGCGTCGCCGCGACTCGATGCGCGAGAAACGGCGGGATACGACCGATGGCGCCCGGCTTGCCCTCGACATTGAACAACGACACGTTGCCTTCGGTCGCGGCGTAGAACTCCAATATCTGTGGAATGCGGAACCGCCGCTTGAAGTCGTTCCACACATCCGGCCTCAACCCGTTGCCGCAACACATCCGGATCCGATGCTGTGTCTCATCCGGAGAGGGCTCGGTATGCAGCAGGTAGCGACAGAGCTCGCCGATATATTGGAACAGCGTGCAGTCCCATCGGGTGACGTCATCCCAGAAGTGGCGTGCGGAGAACTTCTCGCGGAGCACCACCGAACCGCCACCGACCAGCAGCGCGCCGGTCGCCAAGACGCCGCCCACGCTGTGATACATCGGCAGGCAATTGTACATACGGTCGGTCGCGCCAGTGTCCATCAGGCCTGCAAACCAGTGACTCCATTGCATGAGGCGGTAATGACTGACGTTGGCGGCCTTGGGCAGCCCCGTCGTGCCCGAGGTATAAACGTAGAGCGCCCGATCCTCGATGGTCAGCGTCCGCCGCCCACTCTCGCCCAGCTTGTCGCCCGCGTGTCGATCGACCTCGCGCTCAATACGCGAGAACTGGGCGTGGTCCGCGCCGTGCACCCAGATCTTTGTCGCACCCACACGGCTCGGCAGCGCGGTGACCAACGCCTCGATGAGCTCCGCCGCCACGATGATGTGCTTGGGCTCGACGATATTGATGCAGTGTGCGAGCGAGGGGCCGAGGAGATTCGTATTGAGCAGCGAGACGATACCGCCGATACGGGTGATGCCGAGCCAGATCGCCATGTATTCAGGCCGGTTCGGCATGAACAAACAGACGGCGTCGCCCTTGCGAACACTCTGGTCGAGCGCCCAACGGGCATATCGGTTCGCCCGCTCGGCGAGCGTGCGATAGGTCAAACGCTCGCGATCGGAGAGGAGCGCCGGCGCCTCACCGAATTTCTCGGCGAGTTCGTCGATCACGGTCGACAAAACGCGATCGGGATTCTTTGGGATCGGCGCCGTCAGCTCGAGCGCGCGCACCCACGCCTTGGCAGCGACACGATCGCCGCCAACCACTCTCGCGCCTGCGTCGTCGCCGTCCGAACTCATCGCCCCCAACGCAGAAACTATAACGTTAATTTGCGGAGCGTGCTGTCTATTCTCCACGCAAGACGCTGAGGTGAGCACATGAAGAGCGAGACGATCGCCATTCACGGCGGCTACGACGTCGATCCCACGACGAAGGCCGTGGCGGTCCCGATCTATCAGACCGTCGCGTATGCGTTCGACAGCGCCGACCATGGCGCGGCCCTATTCAATCTGGAGGTCGAGGGGTATCGCTACAGCCGCATCAGCAACCCGACCACGGAGGTGCTGGAGCGGCGCGTCGCCGCGCTCGAGGGCGGCCTTGAGGCGCTGTGCGTGAGTAGCGGGCAAGCGGCGCTCAATTACGCGTCGCTCAACGTCACCGAGCTCGGAAGCAATATCGTGTCGGCGCCGCAGCTCTACGGCACGACGTACACCCTGTTCGCGCACGTGCTGCCCAGTCAGGGCGTGACGGTCCGCTTTGCAGAGTCGGATCAGGCTGACGCCATCGAGAACCTGATCGATGACGACACGCGGGCGGTCTTTTGCGAAAGTGTCGGGAATCCAGCGGGCAACATTTGCGACATCGAGGCGCTCGCGCGCGTGGCCCACGATCATGGCGTGCCGCTGATCGTCGACAATACGGTCGCCACCCCCATCCTGCTGCGGCCGATCGAGTACGGCGCTGACATTGTGGTGCATTCGCTGACGAAATTCATGGGGGGGCACGGGACGACGCTCGGCGGCGCCATCGTGGACAGCGGCAAGTTCCCGTGGACGGCGCACGCGAGACGATTTCCGATGTTCACTCGGCCGGACCCTTCGTATCACGGGCTGGTGTATGCCGACCATTTCAAGGAGGCGGCGTACATCGCGCGCTGCCGCAGCGTCTACCAGCGGACCACGGGGGCCGTGTTGGCGCCGCTGAGCGCGTTTCTGCTGCTGCAGGGCATCGAGACGGTGGCGCTGCGGGTCGAGCGCCAT
>WNGG01001385.1_pt1 | contig 28924 bp, 26 predicted proteins | sample 5400661 | NCBI WGS metagenome assembly WNGG01 (sample SAMN13153372, study PRJNA577476) | soil metagenome | isolation source: 100 cm soil or saprolite under Garry oak tree replicate 1 | place: USA:California | collected 2016-06-15
GTTGAAACCTGGTGTTCCTCTCAATTTTTCAAGCAATCGAAGCAACCGGACTGAGTACCTGGATTCGCGAATCCGATTCGGTTTTCTCATTCTGGTTCATCCTTTCGGTGCACGCTATTGGCATGGGCCTGCTGGTTGGCGCGAGTGTGTTGATCGGGTTGCGAATTCTTGGTCTCGCACCGGACCTGCCTATAGCCCCGCTTAAGAGGTTTTACCGCTTTATATGGGTTGGGTTTTGGATACAAGTGGCATCCGGCCTCCTTCTATTGATCGGGTATCCGACGAAATCTCTAACGAATCCGCTTTTTTACGTAAAGCTGACGCTAATCGGACTGGCCCTCACGTCGATGCAAATGCTCCGGAATCGTGTTTTCGCCGACGCCAACTTGAGTGAAGCTGCAATGATGGCGAAGGGCCGGGTCTTTGCAGTGTGGGCGCTTATCTTCTGGGTTGGAGCCGTTACTGCGGGCCGTCTGCTGGCCTATACGTACACCGTCCTCACAGCGTAGGATTAATCAAAATGAATTTGGCACACATCCATCTCTTATTGAACCACTGGCCGATCATCGGCGCTTTCGTCGGGCTATTCCTTTTCCTGGTTGCCTTTCTTGCAAACAGCGACGATTTGAAGCAGGCCAGTCTTGCATTTTTCACGCTCATTGCGCTTCTGACGATCCCGACATACTTCAGCGGAGATGTTGCGAACGAGGTCCTCAGGGAATCATCCACTCAGCTACCGAAGGAGTTGGTTAACACGCACCAGGGCGCCGCATTGCTCTCTTTGGTATTCATGGAGCTTACGGGCGGACTCGCGCTGATCGGATTGTGGCAGTTTAGCCGGATGTCACGTCCGGCACCAGTCCCGGTGGCGCGATGGAATTTCACACTCGTGCTCATTCTTTCTATCGTGACGGCGGGGATGATGACAGCCACCGGAAATACGGGTGGAGCAATCCGCCATCCCGAAATTTTGTCCGCCGAGGACGCGGCCTCGGCCGTCGGCACAATCGGCTCCAAGATCGTTCCGTCGGTTTCTCACTTCGTCACGGCGTCTTCACGCTGGGTCTGGCCGGTTCTCGAGACCCTCCACTTCCTTGGCTTGATCCTGATCGTGGCGGCAATTGGGGGGCTGAACCTCCGTCTGTTGGGTTTTGTGAAAGACTTGCCTGTAGCTCCCCTGCACCGGTTGCTACCCTGGGGTATCGCCGGTTTAGTCATCAATATCATCACCGGCATTCTCTTTTTTGTCGGCATGCCCTTCTTTTATGCCTGGAATCCGCTTTTTCATCTGAAGATGGCGGGCGTAGTAGTAGCGGGAGCGACTCTGGTGTTGTTCAATTGCACCTCCGCTTTCCGCAGTTGGGCGACGTTAGGACCCGGGGAAGATCCGCCTGCAGTTGCGAAATTTATTGCAGCAAGTTCGTTAATCCTGTGGTTGGTGATCATCGTTCTGGGCCGCTACCTTCCGTTGACTCAGGAATCTCTGAGGGCTGGGCCGTAACGCTGAGCGGCACGCAAAACGCGCGGTGATCGTCCTGGGCCGTTATCCTTCGTTTGAAGAATTCTGAGGTGACAGCCGGTTCTTCGTCTTATCGCTGGTTCACCGGCACCCACTTCAAGTCCGGCGCGGGCCCGATATATTCGGCGCGGGGCCGAATCAGGCGGTTATTGGAATATTGCTCCAGGATGTGTGCGGTCCAGCCCGACATGCGGCTCACGGCGAAGAATGGAGTGAACAAATCGATCGGCATGCCGATGACGTGGTATGTCCATTTGGACTGCCCGGCGCGGTCGCACAATTCCTTCGACATGCGCCGGAGGTGCGTCGCCCGCGGATCTTCGGTGTGATAAACGCGATGTCCGAATCCCGAAATCTTTTTCTTTTGCGTGAAGAGGTCGTGAACGTACGCATCCACTCTCGCAGGCTCGCCGATCTCCTTTAGCATTCGCATGACGGCTTCGTTCGCACCGCCGTGCAGCGGACCTTTCAAAGCGCCGACCGCGGATGTGACCGCCGAGTAAATATCGGAAAGAGTCGCCGCAGTCACGCGGCCGCCAAAAGTCGAAGCATTCAGCTCATGATCAGCATGAAGGATCAACGCGATGTCCAGGGCCTTCGTCATCGTCTCATTCGGCAGCGTGCCGTTGAGCATGTAAGCGAAATTGGCGGCGTGGCTGAGATCTGCGCGCGGTGCAACCGGATCTTTGCCGTTCCGGATGCGATCGAAAGCGGTCACGAGCGTCGCGGTCTGAGCAGTCAAGCGAATCGCCTTCCGGAGATTCGCTTCAGGCGACATGTCCTCGGTTTCGGGGTCAAACATCGAGAGCATCGACACCGTCGTCCGCAACACTTCCATGGGAAGCGCCTTTTTCGGAAGCGTTCTCATGAAATCGGCGATTTGCTGCGGGATGGCGCGAGCAGAAGTGAGCTTCTTCGTCGTGTCGTTCAGCTCGGCTTGTTTCGGCAGACGTCCGAACCATAACAAGTGGCAGGTTTCTTCAAAGGTCGAATTCGTGGCAAGTTCGTGGATGTTGTATCCGCGATAAGCAAGTACACCCTTCTCACCATCGATGTAACAGATACCGGATTCACCCGCTATAACGTCTTCTAATCCCGCGTTCATTCTCGTCCTCGTCGGTTTTTTGCCCGCAACTCAGGCGGACAGCCATTCTATTGATTTACAAAAGGAGTTTCTAGCTCGATTTCGGAGCCGATAGCGACATTCAGCCGATCCGCCGCGGATCCCTGGTTCAATGCCAGCTCGATATAGCCCGTGCTCCCCTCAATCGCAAAAAACTCGCCGGGCTCCGCTTCGGAAAAGCTCGAACACAAACGCGTGATGGAGAGGCCTCGAAGACGAATCGAAAACCCCCGGCTCAGATGGTTCCGCCGCAGGTTCGTCACAATATTCCCGAATTTGTCGACGCGTAACACCGTACCGACCAGCCTGTCTCCTTGGGGGCGCGGCGTCGGCAAAGCTTTCTTGACGAAATCGACGATGCCAGGCCCTACCGATTCGATGGGAGTGCCGCGCGCGAGATGCGCCGCGATGGGGGCGAAAATATCGCGGCCGTGAAACGTTTGGCTGATCGAATTCAGGAAAAGACTGCGATTATTGATCCAATGAACCGAAGGGGCTGAAGCGGTTGGATCGCTTTGAAGGACACACGACAAAACGCCGTTGTCCGGCGCCACAAAGATGTGCCCGTTGGCTCGAGCGGCAATAGGACGCCGCGCAGACCCAACACCGGGATCAACCACGACGACATGAACGGTTCCGTCGGGAAAATAGCGGTAGGCACTATCGATGATGAATGCAGGCTCGAGGACGTCGTAGGCGCGGATGTCATGTGTAATGTCGACCAATTGCGCGTTTGGCGCGATGCCTAATATGACGCCCTTCATGATCCCAACGAACGGATCGGCACGCCCAAAGTCTGTTGTGAGCGTTATAATCATTTCTTTAGCGTCGGGCCACCGTCCGGATCGCTACGGTACGCCGCTTACGCCGGCCGGTACCCCCACGCCCAGAAACAATGCGACGCGTCTATTTAGATAGTAACGCAACGACTCCCCTGCGGCCAGAAGTCGTGGCTGCCATGATGCCGGTGTTTACGGAACATTTCGGAAATGCGTCGTCGATCCACTGGTTTGGACAGCACGCCAAGTCCTTGATCGATGACGCGCGCCAGCACGTGGCGAAATTAATCAACGCGGAAACGGCCGAGATTGTTTTCTTAAGCGGCGGAACCGAGGCCGATAACCTCGCCATCCGGGGTATCGCGGAATCGCAAAAGTCCGGAGGCCGGCACATCATTACGTCGCAAATCGAGCATCATGCGGTTCTGCATACCTGCAAGGACCTCGAAAAACAGGGATACGAAATTACGTGGCTGCCGGTATCGCACAACGGTTTGCTGAATCCCGCAGATGTTCGAAAAGCAATCCGGAAGGATACGATCCTGATCTCGATCATGCACGCCAATAATGAGATTGGAACGATCCAACCGATTGACGAAATCGGCAAGATTGCCGCTGAAGCAGACGTCTATTTCCATTCCGACGGTGTACAGTCGACAGGCAAGATTCCGGTTAACGTCAAATCGCTTGGCATCGACTTGTACTCGATGTCTGCACATAAGATCCACGGGCCGAAGGGCGTCGGGGCATTGTTCGTGAAGAAAGGTACGGCGCTGAAGCCAACCATGACCGGAGGAGGCCATGAACGAAACCGCCGGTCGGGCACCGAAAATGTAGCGGGCATTGTGGGTTTTGGCGAAGCGGCTCGCCTGGCGCGCGAAGGGTTGATGCAAGACATGCCGCGAGTGGGCCAGCTGCGGGATCGGCTCGAAGCCGGCTTGCAATCGCACATCGAGTTTATCGACGTCAACGGCGGAAATGCGCCGCGACTCCCGAACACGTCCAACATCATGGTCGATTATGCGGAAGGCGAAAGCCTGGTTATTTCTCTCGACCTGAAGGGAGTCGCCGTATCGACCGGCTCTGCCTGTTCATCCGGATCGCTCGAACCGTCGCACGTGCTCACCGCGATCGGGAAAACGCCGGACGAAGCACACGGAAGCCTGCGCTTCAGCCTCAGCACGATGACGGCCTTGGAAGACATAGACTACGTTATCGAGGTGTTACCGGGAATCGTCGACCGATTGCGCGAACTGTCGCCATATTACAAGAAGGTCTGATCTCACGAATGGCTTATTCGGAAAAGCTGCTCGATTATTTTCAGAATCCGCGGTGCGTGGGCGAAATCCCCGATGCCGATGCCGTCGCCGAAGTATCGAACCCCGTATGCGGGGACGTCATGAAACTGTGGGTGAAAGTCAGTGATGGCCGCATCCGGGACGCGAAATTCAAAGCTCAGGGATGCAGCGCTGCCATTGCAACGAGTTCCTATGCGACGGAGATGCTGGTTGGAATGAATGTTACCGAGGCAAGGCTTATCACGAAAGATCAGATCGCGAAAGCGCTTGGCGGTTTGCCTGCGTCTAAAATCCATTGCAGCGTGCTTGCGTCGGACGCCATCAAACAAGTTCTCCAGGGTTTTTAGTTCAATGATTGCTGTTGCCATGAGCGGCGGCGTTGACTCATCAACAGCCGCTGTTTTATTGAAGGAACGCGAAGAGCAGATCATGGGTCTGTCGATGCAGCTTTGGCGCAACAATGGCCGATGCTGTTCGTTGGATGATCTGTGGGACGCCCGCCGTGTGGCCACGCAGCTCGGCATTCCTTACTACGTTCTCAACCTCGAAAAAGACTTCGAGAACACCGTCGTTGCGCCTTTCGTCCAGACGTATCTGCGAGGCGAAACACCGAGCCCGTGCATCCTGTGTAACAACTATGTGAAGTTTCACCATCTCGTCGAAAAGGCCGCCGGAATCGGTGCCGACCGGGTCGCGACAGGACACTACGCCCGCGTCAAGTACGACGAAGCGCTCGGCCGATGGCTGTTGCTCCGTGGCAAGGACCGAAACAAGGACCAGTCGTATTTTTTGTTCGGACTGACTCAAGAACAGCTTTCAAAGACATTGTTTCCGCTGGGCGAAATGACGAAGCCCGAAGTGCGCGAAATTGCCCGGCGTTATGGACTGGCGACGTCGGAAAAGGCCGAGTCGCAGGAAATCTGTTTCGTCGAAGGCCGGTCGTATGCCGATTTTGTCGAAGAATATGCCGGAACCGAGACCCGATTGCCCGGCCCGATTGTCGCCGAGAGCGGTGAAGTGGTCGGAACACACGCCGGAATTCACAGATACACAGTCGGCCAGCGCAAGGGCCTGATCGCGGCGGGCCGCCCGCAATACGTCGTCCGGATCGATCCTGAGCTGAATTGCATCGTTATTGGAGATGATCCGCAGCGCCGGCGGTTCACCGTGCGCGATCACAACTGGATCGCCATCGAGATGTTAACCGTTCCCATTCGATGCGACGTTCAAATCCGGAACCGATTCGAGCCGAAGCCGGCAACGGTGTTTCGCAAGGAACGGCTGGTCACTGTTGAATTCGACGAACCGCAGCGCGCCATCACGCCCGGCCAAGCCGCGGTGTTTTATTGGGGCGATGTGGTTGTCGGCGGCGGATGGATCCAGAACTAGATTACTTCAATTACTTCACCGAAATTGAGCGCTTCTTTCAAACGAAGCGTCGCTCATTCACTCTCGTCTCTTGTCTGGATTGGGTTCTCATGGAAAATTGGCTCGAACAAGGGATCCCGCTAGATGTCGTTCTCAAAGGCATTGAACGAGCCTTCTCAAATCCAAATCGAAAGCGCGATATCGGCTCGTTAGCTTATTGTGTCAAGTCAGTCGAGCAAGTCCGCGATGAACAAAAGGACCTGCTGGTCGAAGCTCCCAAACTGCCAGACTTTCAGGACCAAGAGGTTGCGGAGTATATCGAAAAACTGGCAAACGAGGTCGCACCCGTCGATTCAGCCATTGCTGAATCAATGCGCGCCATCGGTTGTAAGGATTTGCGCGCCGCCGAACAAGCCTTGGCGGCACTGGAAGAAAAATTGATCGCGAAACTGAAGGTCACGGCAGACGACAAGACGATGATCGACCTGAAGCAGGCCGTCGATCGAGAATTGAACCCATTCCGTTCGACCATGACGGCACCCCAACTCTCTATGCTCGAGCAACAGATGTGGCGAAGAAAACTGCTCGAGCGATTTCAGGTGCCGCGCCTTAGCTTGTTTTATCTGATTTGAAAGTAACGGAAAGCATTCCCCTCCTCGCAGAGCTCTGCGAGGAGGGGAATGCTTTTCTGCAACATCATGCGTCTCACAATCGAGAAACTGGTATACGGAGGATCCGGTTTCGCGCGTACCGATCAGGGTGTCGTTTTCGTTCCGAGGAGCGCGCCGGGAGACGTCCTCGAAGTGGAGATCGTCCAGAAGAAGAAAGACTACGCCACTGCACGGATTATCAAAATTCTCGAGCCCTCGCCTGACCGCCAAGAGCCGGACTGCCCCAATTATGCAACGGCCGGATGTTGCCACTGGCAACACATTCGATACGACCGGCAGGTCGAGTACAAGGAAGCCATCATCCGTGAAACCCTGCGTCGCGTTGGACACTTTGAGTGGGAAGGCGCAATTGAAAGGCTGACTGCGCCGGATAGAAATTATCGGCTGCGCGCGACGTTTCACGTGACGAACGGCCGTCTCGGCTTTCTAAGGGAAAACACAAATGTAATCGTGCCGATTCGGGAATGCCCATCGCTTGTTCCGGAGTTGAATCAATTCATCGGATCAGTGGATCCCGGTCCTGCGCGGGAAGTACATGCGATCAGCGCGCCTGAGGTCGCTCGAAGCTTTGTGTTTGCTGATGGCACTATCCAGCGATCGGGCCGCGCTACGATTCATGTTGGAGAAAATCGTTACCGAATTACTGCCGACACGTTTTTTCAGGCGAATCGATTTCTATTGCCGGCAATGAACCGTAAGGTACTGGAACAGGCTGGTCCCTCGCCCGGAAATGTTCTGGAACTCTACGCCGGCGTGGGATTCTTTTCGATACCCCTCGCGCGTGCTGCGAAGGAAGTGATCGCTGTCGAATCCAGCCGCTTTGCGGTTCGGCTGGCGCGGGAGAATGCGCGATCAAACCAAACGTGGCCATTACGGTTCGTGGAGGGGCCTGTCAGTGCCGCTTTACGCGGCGGCAGTCTGCACCCCAATGTGGTCGTGTTAGACCCACCCCGGAGCGGATGCGGTACCGAAACGGCCGATCAGATCGTTGGGCTGAAACCCGAGCGCATCGTCTACGTCTCCTGCAACCCAGCGACATTTGCGCGAGAAGCGGCAAGATTTGTGTCCAAGCGGTACGAGTTGAAGCAAGTCACCTTGGTTGATCAGTTTCCCAACACGTTTCATATCGAGATCGTTTCGTCCTTTGCAGTAAGATAGAAACGCCCTTTGCAGCTCCCAAACGAGGCGTTCAATGGGGCTGCTTTTAATCCCCCTTCTGATTGGCATTCTTCTGTCCCCGTATCTAGACGAGAGATTCGTGTGGGCGGCAATTCCTGCCGCTCTTGTGACCCTCACCTTCTCTCAAGGCTTCGCCCTATTGGGCTCGCGCTTCGCGCCCTCTCCCAGAGCGAGAGGGTGGACTTTGTGGTTGCTTGTCGCGCTGATTGGAGCGGCGGATGCGTCGATGCTGCCGGCAGTTCCTCCGATTCCTGAAGATACGGCCGTTCGTGTCGTTGGGAAACTCACGAAGGCGCCCGAGTGGCGCGGGATCGGAACCTATTTGGATTTGGAATTGCAAACCGTAGACAGGCTGCTGTACCGCGGACGGGCACGTCTTACGGAGTTTTTGAACGATTCGGACCAACGCGAATTGTTCGACAAGTTGGATCTTGGGTCCGGTGATCGTGTCGAGATCGTGGTCAAGCTACACCGGCCGGTGGTCTATCGAGATCCCGGGGTGTTTGATTACCGCCGCCACCTGGAGCGACAAGGCATCTATTGGACCGGCACGATCCGGAATCCCCGCCTCATCACGGTTCTGGACCGAGGGTGGCACGGGCGTGATCGAATCCAAAAATGGATTCAGGCCAAAGTTGAAGCACCATTTGACGCGAGCCCTGACAACCAGCCTATCAAGGGTTTGGTCAGCGGAATGGTTCTTGGACACAAGTACGGCCTGACAGCTAAAGTCGAACGGCAATTTCAGGCGGGCGGCCTTTACCACCTGGTGGTCGTTTCCGGCTTCAATCTTGCAGTTGTTGCCGGGGCCGCGTTTTGGGTTGTTCGATGGATTCCATGGAAACGCCGGACACGGCTTCTGATCGTCCTTTCATGCGCTCTGGCTTACGCAGCGATCGTCGAAGGGCAGGCGCCCGTGTACCGGGCGACACTGATGGTGTCGTTCCTGGTTTTGGGCCGCCTGCTCGATCGCGGCTACTCTCGAGCGAACACTATTGCGGGAACCGCATTCATCATCTTATTGGCCGACCCGAACGCGCTCGAAGATTCGAGTTTTCAAATGACATTTGCGGCTGTGTTCGCTGTCGTGTGGATGGGAATGCCGGCCAGCGAATGGGCTTTCGGATGGCTCCGGGAGGCGTTGAAGGATTTCGGCGATTCTTCGAAGGACAGCGAGCTGTCCGTGCGGGCATCCGATTGGCGTGTGTCGCGGCGGATATGGTGCGAACGCTATGGACTTCCGACCTGGATTGTCACGCTGCCATGGAAGGTGATACTCGTCCTCGCCGAATCGCTAGTGATTTCCTTCTCGGTCGACGTGATCTTTGTTGTCTTCATGGTCGAATCCTTTCATCGGCTGTCGCCCCTCTCGCCGCTGATAAATGTTCCCGCCGGAATTATCGCGGCGCTGGTCACTCCGTTATCGCTGTCGCTAATTTTCCTTTCAGGACCCGCATCAGCACTGGCCGGCTGGATTGTTGCCGCGCTACTCCATTTAATGCTGACGATTCTCGATCTGGCATTGCGAATCCCAGGAGCGACATTCCGGGTTCCGTCGCCGCCGGTATGGTTATGGATCGTTTACGGCATATCGGCCGCATGCCTGTTCCTGGCCATGCGGAACCGATTGACGGTTCTGTGCTTTGGCAGCTCCGCAGCCATTCTCGCGTTGCACGCGTTGATAGCTTTCAAAGATTTTTCGCCGAGGCCTCCGGGGTCCGTAACTTTAACGTTTCTCGATGTGGGACAAGGCGATTCTACGTTGATCGAATTCCCCTCCGGCTATCGCATGTTGATCGATGGGGGAGGCGTGGCTTCCGGACGCTTCCTCGACTTGCGCGACGAAAGCACGTTCTCAATAGGCGAGAGCGTCGTCTCGCCGTATCTGTTCTCGCGTGGCATTCGGCAACTGGATGCCGTCGTTCTGACACACGCGCATCACGATCATATGGATGGTCTCTTCAGCGTGATCGAGAACTTCCGGATCGGCGAATTTTGGCTGGGGCGTAATCCAATGATTCCGAGATACGGCGAATTGATCGAGCGCATTCAGGAGAAGCAGATCCCCATTCGATGGGTGACGGCGGGGCAAACCATCGGCTCTTTCACCGTGTTACATCCACCCGCGAATTGGACCGCGCGAAGGAACGACCAGAACAATGATTCCGTGGTTCTGCTCTTAGATTCCGGTCGGGGAACGGCCCTGCTGACTGGGGATATCGAAAGAAGTATTCCAGTACCGGAAGCGGTGGACGTGCTGAAGGTTCCACATCATGGGAGTAAAGGCGTCCATGTCCGGCCTAACGCTAGGGTGCGCGTGATTTCAGTAGGAGCCAACAATCCATTCGGGCATCCGCATGTTTCGGCCTTGCCGGCGCTCCGAACCGACCAACTCGGTGCGATTACCGTAGTTTTTCCCGGTCAGGAACCGAAATCTGGCGTACCCCGGCTCCGGATCTTTAGTGCTATTGAGTGAATCGTGGAACAACAGGAAGTTTTGTTTTATTTACTTGTGAAGTCCCGGCTCCTGTGCTTTAGTGCCATTTGACTGAAGCGTGCTCCTCGTGTAAGCTGGCTACGCTTTTAGAAGCCACTATTCACAAGGACCTTAAAAATCTGCGGATTAGTGGCTTTTTTAGTGTTATGGAGGTGTTTTTTCTGGTTCGTTCGAATCGGATTCTCATCTTGATGTTGCTTGTTGTGGCGGCTTGTACCAAGGCTGTCCCGAGGCAGGTGGTAAGAGTAGCACCTGCTACGCCGCCGCCCCCTCTATCTCATATCGAGCAACACGTTGAACCTTTGGTGGCTGCCATCCCTGCCGAACTACCTCAAATCAGTGTGAACGATCCCATCGACTTAAAGATCCTTGAAGCGCGACTGCACTTCGAGCGGGGTGAAAATCTTTACAAGCAGGGGTTCCTGAGGGGAGCCAAGGAAGAATTCGACCGAGCCGTGGACCTCATTCTGGACGCCGCTCAAGCGTTTCCAAAGGATGCAAGGCTTCAACGTGAATTAACGGATTTGACCGCACGCGTCAATGCCATGGAACTGGCAGCGCTGCGGCAAGGCGACGGCTTCACGGACCAAAAGGAAGAGCGCGCCGCCATTGATGACCTCGCACACGTCGAAACCTTCCCTGCCTTGATCGATCCGAAGCTCAAGAAGGAGGTCGAAGAGGACGTCAAAGAGACCAGTCACGATCTGCCGATTGAGATCAACGATCGGGTCCTCGGATTTCTCGACTACTACCAGAACGGACGCGGCCGGGGGGCCATCGAAGTAGGTCTGCAGCGGGCCGGCCGATACCAGCCGATGATGGAAAAAGTCCTGAAGGAAGAAGGTGTTCCCCTGGACTTGATGTATTTATGCCAGGCGGAAAGTGCTTTCCAACCGCGAGCGGTGTCTCGCGCCCAGGCCAAGGGGATGTGGCAGTTCATTTCATCGCGCGGAAAAGAATACGGTCTGCGCCAGACATGGTGGATCGACGAACGTTCGGATCCGGAAAAATCGACTCGGGCCGCCGCACGGCACTTGAAAGACCTGTATCAGGAATTTGGCGATTGGTATCTCGCAATGGCGGCGTATAACAGCGGGCCGGTGCGTGTGCATCGCGCGCTGGAAAAAACAGGCGCCGACAACTTCTGGACTTTGGCAGAGAAGAAGGCGCTGCCAAGGGAGACTATTAATTACGTTCCCACCATCCTGGCGCTCGCCATCATCGGCAAGAATCCCGAAAAGTATGGATTCGAGATCACGCCGGCTGCCCCACTGGAAACCGAACGAGTGCGGGTCGATAAGGCTACGGATCTTCGAGTCATTGCTGAAGCTATCAATGTGTCAGTGGAAGAGCTGCGGGAACTGAACACGCATGTCCTGCGCTGGACGACGCCCCCGGACGACCTCGACTTCAACCTCGTCCTTCCCAAAGGCTACGCGGACAAATTCAACGAACAAGTTGCTTCGCTGCCGGAAAGCAAGCGGGTTCTCTTCCGGGAACACATCATCAGAAAAGGCGACACGCTGGGTGTGATCGCCAAGAAATACGGAACTACAGTTGCACAACTGGTGCAGGCGAACAACCTCGGCAAAACTCCCGTTCTTAAGGCCGGGCGGTCGCTCATCATTCCGATGAGCGGGGCAACACCGTCGCAGCTCATGTCCAGAAACCAGCCTCCAGCCCCGTCGAACAGAAGCACTGGAACAAGCGCTCGAGCCAACGCGCGGGTGACGTCCTATACAGTCCGGCCCGGCGATACTCTGTTGAAAATTGCCACGCAATTCAATACGACTGTTGAAAAATTGAAATCATGGAATCATCTCACGTCCACCCGGCTGGTGGTCGGCAGGCGGCTGATTGTCGCTCCGCAGCCAGTCCAGGCAGCCTCGGCGGACCCGGCGGCCGCCAAAAAAGTCATCCACCAGGTGCGTGAGGGAGAGACGCTGTATCAGATTGCCACGACCTATCACACCTCGGTAAATGCTATACTTTCCTGGAACGAATCCGAAGACCTCTCTGTCATACATCCCGGAGACCGGATTACAATTTTCTTGGGCGACGGTAATAATTAGCTTGCCGCAACCTTTTGAAATTACGGGCGTCTAAACTGCTCGTAACTATGGAAGCTATATTGAAAAGGACCGCACAACGAGTTCACGAGTCCGACGACGAAAAGCTGCTTATCGAGCAGGCACAAAATGGTGATCGTGAAGCATTTGAGCAACTCGTCCGAAGGCATGACCGGGACATCCTGCGATTAGCGTTCCACATGCTGGGGAATCGCGAGGAGGCGCGAGAAGTTTTCCAGGAGACGTTTCTCAAAGCTTATCGATCGCTCAGCCGTTTCCGATTCGAGTCCAGTTTCTACACCTGGGTTTACCGGATCGCGACCAACGTCAGCCTGGATCATCTTCGAAAGCGTCAAACCCTGAAGGAAGAGATTTCCTACGAGTCCGATGCGGAAATGCATCCGGATCGGCCGGCGCTTAAAGAGACCTTGGCCGCTACGACCTACTACAGCAATCCCGAGCGCCGCCTGTACGGGAAGGAAGTCGGAGAAAAAATACAAGAAGCGCTAAAAACTCTTTCCGAAAAGGAGCGTCTTGTATTTGAATTAAGGCACTATCAGGGGCTTAGGCTGAAAATGATCGGTGAGATTATGGGAAGCACCGAGGAAACTGCCAAGAATTATCTGTTTCGAGCTACTCAAAAACTTAGAGCGTATTTAACACACGTATGAGCTGCAGAGACTACCAACATCAAATCACGTTACTCCTGTATGACGAACTGCCGGAATCCAGCCGGGTCGAACTGGAAACGCATCTTCAAAGTTGCCCGAATTGTCATGACGCGTACGAGTCCGAAAAAGCCATGCATTCGGTTTTGGCCGAAGATGCAGCGCGCTGGTCCGATATTCCATCGGATTTGTTGGTCGAGTCGCGAAAAGGTCTTGCCGACGAACTGGACCGCATCGAGAGAAACCGGTCTCGGTGGCGCCTACCGGCATTCTCAGTGGTGTTCACGCCGATGCGTCTGCTCGAGTCGGTGGCTCTTATTGCGATGGGGTTGGCGCTCGGCGTTTATGTCAGCAATCAGCGTCAGGTGATTCCACAGGTTGCTGGGAATCCAGGTCAAGATCAGATCTCCGTCATTCCGCGGAATGGCACCATCTCCAATCTTCAAGTCGTGAGTGCTGATCCGGTGACCGGACAAGTCGAACTGGCCGGCGAAATTTCCCAACCGCTGCGCTTCCAGGGAAAGATGGAGGACGATACGGTCCGCAGCCTGTTGTTCAGCGCTCTTCGCGATGCGAATAATCCGGGATCGAGACTCAAGGCCGTCGAGATGTTGGCTCAGAAACCGACCGATGAATCGATCGAAGAGGCATTGATTAACGCGCTCATCTACGACCACGATGCCGGCGTGAGGATGCGTGCAATGGAGGGCCTGCAGAGGTTTGCCGACGAGCAGCACGTCCGGGCAGCATTCATGCACACGCTTGAAAACGATACTGACGCAGGAATCCGCGTCAAGGCGATTGATGCCCTGATGGCACGCAACTCGAGAGACGTCGAGTTGGCAAAAAGCCTTGAAGCAGTAACGAAGAAGGACGATAACCCGTATATTCGCTCAAAGGGGTTGGAGTTCGTAGGCACGGCGAAATGATGCGTGTAATCGGCGTTATTGGCGGCTCGCTTCTTCTTATCAACACATTCACGGCTTCCCCCCTTCTGGCAAAATGTCCTGTTTCCGACGGGGCGGTTCTCTTTGTAAGAGCTCCTATCGGAGATGTGCAAGTCGATACCAGCAGCCGCGAGGCTGCCGTTGATGTCCAGGTCGACAACAGCTTCATTCAAGTCCAGGAGAACTGCGGTAAAGATATCGAACTCACAAGCAATGTGCCGGAACCCGCACAGGTTCGCGGAACCATTCTCTGGCGGATCGTGGCTCCTAGAAACGTCAATCTGGATCTTGTTGCGACTGCCGGCAATATCAACGTTGGCGATGTCGATGGAAATGCCATTCTCCGCACCACCGGAGGTCACATCACCGCCGGCCAGATCAAAGGCAAGGCCGCCATCATCACTCAAGGCGGCTTTGTTAAAGCCGGAAATGTGGGCGGCGACGCCGAAATACGCAGCCAGGGCGGAACCCTCGAGGTCGGTGATGTCGGAGGAAATGCCGAATTTCACACGACGGCCGGTCAAATCCGCGCCGGCAGTATTTCCGGCTCCGTCACTGCAGAGGGCGGCCGAGCCATTTTCATTATCAAAGCCGGCGATGTTCAAGCCATGACCAACGCGGGCGATATCTCGATCGGAGACGCCACCCGAATTAACGCCAAGACGGCCGGCGGATCCATCACCAGCCGCCATGTGCGGGGTCCTTTCCAGGGTCACACCGAATCCGGCGATATCCGGCTGGATAGCGCGGCCGCCTGGGTCGAGGCATCGACGGGAGCTGGGAATATCGTGGTCCATCTCGTTCCAGAAAATATCGACGGCGATCTGCATATGGATCTTCAAGCCGGTATTGGCGACGTCACCGTTTACGTGCCCCCACGTCTCAAAGCGATGATCGATGCCACCGTACAAAGACCGGCCTTCCTAGCGCAGCAGATTATTTCCGATTTCCCCATGAGTGGAATCGCGCCGGGACGCCCTGTTCAGGGATTGATTCCGAACAATCGTTTCTACAGCCCCACGCACTCGCAGTCGCTGCTCAACGGCGGCGGAAATAAGATCACACTGCGAACGTCTCTAGGAAAGATCACAATTAGAAGGCAGTAAACCCTCTCCCTCTGGGAGAGGGCGCGGTTCCCAAATGACTAAATGAACATTGAACAGTGAACAATGAACATTTCTGGCAAAAATTGCCATTGTTCACTGTTCAATGTTCATTTGTCATTTAGAGCAACCCAAGGTCGTTTTGAGACAGCCTCCCCAGAGGGAGAGGCTGGATTTGTCCCTATCTCCGCCACCAAGCCTCCAGCCGGTCCCAGAGTGAAGGTTTGTCTAGAATTGCCGCAAGGCTGGTTTGTAGATCCCGAGCTGACCCATATCGCTCGCCCGGAGCTTTCGCAAGGCAACGGCGGATGGTGGCTTCGAGTTCAGGGGGAATGTCAGGGCACGAGTCGCGCAAAGACCAGGGTTCAGCGGAGAGAATTAAATCCATAGTGGCCAAGTCATGTCGCCCTGCAAACGGGCGCACACCGGCCACCGTCTCATAAAGAACGCATCCCAGCGTGAAAATGTCGCTTGCCGCCTCAGCACGCTGGCCGAGGACCTGTTCCGGGGACATGTAGCTCGCTGTGCCCATCACCCGGCCCGCCTCGGTGGCCCAACCCAAAGTGCGAGGGCTCCTTCCCGCCTGCAACTCGGGCTTGATACGAGCCAGACCAAAATCTATAATTTTCACCCGGTCATCAGTTGTCAGAAAAATGTTCTCGGGTTTGAGATCGCGATGGATGATGCCGCTGGTGTGGGCGGCATCCAGTCCGGAAGCGGCTTGCATCGCAATGCGAGCGGCGTAGCGCCAGGTCAGACTGCCGTGGCTGAGCCGGCTCCGCAAGGTCTCGCCTCGAAGCAGCTCGGTCACCACGAAGGAAACACCACCCTCCTGGCCCACCTCGAAAAGCGTCACGATGTTCGGGTGCGACAGGGCCGCGACGGCCCTGGCTTCACGCTGGAAGCGCGCCAATGCTTCCTTATGACGAGAAAACTGCGTCTGAAGCACCTTGATGGCCACCTCACGGTCCAAGCGCGTATCGATGGCGCCATAGACTTCCGCCATCGCTCCTGCCCCCAGCAATGATCGAATCTGATAGTGGCCCAATCGATCGCCGATCTTAAACGCGGAGGATTCCAGCACCATCGTCCGCGCCGCCGTTTCAAGAGCGGTATCCGAAAGAAACGCGCCAGCCTGCCCATGCGCCGCCAGCAGCGCCTGAACATGCTCCAGGAGGTCCTGATCTGCGCCACACGCCTTCGCAATGAAAGCCTCTCGCGCCGAAGATTCACGCCCGAGTGCTTCCTCCAGGATCCCATCGATTTTCTGGTATGTCTCCGGCGTCATGGCGAAGAAATTTTTATCACGATGATAGTTTTTTCGAAAAATTTTCGCCTTAGTAGATAGAGGACACAAAAGCCGGAGGGGTTATGAAACGAGAAAAAGAAGCGAATCCCAAATCGGAAAACCCTATTGGCAGTTAATTTGGACCTGGAAATCGAGGAATTGCCGCCATTCGTGGCTTCAGATGTTGGCGGCCAATTCCAATGAAACCTCGGCGCAGACTTTGAAAATGAGTAAACCCGCTGCACGTTTGAAAGAAACAACCTCCCCCCGAGACGCAGCTAGCTGGCCTGAGCAGGTGGTTCAGGCCATCCGCCGTGCGGAAGCTTTCTATTCAAAGGGAATGTACGAGAAGGCTGAGGCGTATTACCTCCATGCACTTGCCGGCGCCGAGCAGGCGTTTGGACCCGATCACTTAAAGGTGGCGATGGTTCTGAACAACCTGGGAGTGATCTACAAGTGTCTTGCGCGGTTTGCCGAGGCCAGGCGCGTATACGAGCGAAGCCTTGCGATCATGGAACCGGTTCTCGGTCCGGAAGATTGTGACGTTGCAGTCCTGTACCACAATCTCGGCGGATTGGAGCATGCGTCGGGAAACTACGCCCGGGGGGAGCCGTTTGCGCGGAAGTCGGTGGAAATTCGGGAAAAGGCGCTTGGGCCCAATCACCCGCTCGTCGCGGCCGATCTGGCGGCATTGGGCGCGCTTTTGGAGGGTCAGCGAAAATTCGACGAAGCCGAACAGCTCTATCGGCGAAGCCTCGAGATTCTCGTGCGCGCACACGGGCACGCGCACAGCGAAGTGGCGGTGATCGTCAACAACCTTGCAAGCGTCTGTTTGGCGACGGGCCGGGTGGCAGAAGCCGAAGACTATTATCTTCAGGCACTCTCGATCAAAGAGCAGGTTCTCAGCCCCGGCCATCCTGAGGTTGGAATGACGCTCAACAACCTGGCGGTGTTTTACAAGACCGCCAGACAATATGACAAGGCGGAGGCCTACTACCAAAGGGCGCTTTCGGTTTTTGAGAAAGTTTTCGGGCCCAAACATCCCAAAGTTGCAGTCACCCTGGACAACTACGCGAAGTTACTCCGAAAAATGGGGCGAGCCGATGATGCGCGCGCATTTGCAAACCAGGCGAAGGCGGCTCGAAACGGTCACGGGGAAAGCCGATAGACTAAGAAGACCGGCTGAGCTCCATGTAAAGCCAGGCCTTGGCCTTCTCCCACTCCCGCAACACCGTGACCGGAGAAACTTTCAGTACCTCCGCGGTTTCTTCTACCGTTAAACCACCGAAAAATCTCAGTTCGACGATGCGGCTTTTGCGCGGGTCGAGCGCCTCCAGAGCTTTCAAGGCGTCGTCGATGGCCACCAGGTCCGTGCCCTTGCCTTCGGATACTGCTAGCGCGTTCCCCAGCGTGACGTGATGGACGTCGCGTCCCTCGACTTTTGGGCGCTGCCTTGCGAAATCCACAAGGATGCGGCGCATCAGTTGGGCGCAGACACCAAAGAAATGGGCACGATTTTGCCATCGGACCTCTTTCCAATCGATGAGACGGATATAAACTTCGTGCACCAGGGCCGTCGACTGCAGCACGTGGTCCGGCCGCTCCTTGGAAAGGTACCGCTGGGCCAAACGGTGCAATTCGGCTTGGACCAATGGAATCAACTTATCCAAAGCCTTCTCATCGCCTTCATTACTCCAGGCGATAAGCAACCTCGTCGGTTCGTGTTCTTGGAACGGCACGAAAACTCTCAAAATCTGCCTTGACCACGAAAGGGGAACGAACCACAAAAAGGGACAATGAGGATCACAAAAAGGCACAAGAAAGTGAGGAAAGACTTTTCTCTTTGTGCTTTTTCGGCTCCACTTTGTGCTTTTTGTGGACCGCTTCCCGTTTCGTTGTGCAAACTCCCAAAATCTACTTCTTCGCTCCCCGTACAATCGCCACACGCAACAGTTGAGGTTTGAAGTAAGCTTCTGCTGTGTTCTTGACTTGCTCCGGCGTAACCCCGCGAATGAACCGGGCGTAATTTGCGAGACCCTGTACGCCTTCGCCAGTGTAAATCGATCTTGCATATTCGAGAACTGTAGCGGAGCGTGTTTGTAATCCGATCTCATGTTCGCCGATGGAATACGCGATCGCTTTCCGCACTTCATCGGCGGTGACGCCGTCTTTGAGGAGCCGATTGATCTCCTTCTCCAAGGATTCTTTGACCTGCGTTTCATTCTCCGGAGAGAAAGCTACGTATGTATAGACCGCGCCCGCCTTCGAGAAGAACGTGGTCTCAGTCCGAACGGTGTAAGCAAGTCCCTGTTTCTCGCGAATGGCATCAAAGAATCGGCCGCCAAGGCCAGATACGATATTCTGCAGCACGACGAGTCCATAGCGATCATTGCCCGAACGTGAAATGCCTGGATATCCATACACCAGAGCCGTCTGTTGCCTCGAAGTGTTTTCTACAGTTTCTTTGGTCTCGGCCTTGAGGTTGGGCGGAGGCAAGGAACCAATTTCTCGTTCATGCAGATCTTCGTTTGTCAGCATGTCCGCCAGCGGAGCAACGAGTCCTGTACCCTGGGTATCGCCCACAACCACGATTGTCGGAACCAGGGGACGTTGATTGGTTTTGAACCACGTCTGAAGGTCTTCTTTTGTAATGGATTGCACGGCAGCTTCCGTACCGACGGCTGGGCGGGCATATGCATGCTCTGCAAAGAGAGTCTGCATAAAAACACTCACGGGATAGGCGTAGTTGTTCTCTCGAAGGTTCTTGATCCGGGCCAGTTGCAGCACTTTTTCCTTCTCGAGATCGTCTTCTTGAAATACCGGCTGCTGCAGGATGTCCATCAAAATTTCCAGCGCTTGGCCCAACTTACCGCTGAGACCATCGACAAGGTACCCGAAGAAATCGGGCTGGTTGACAACCTGGATTCGAGCACCCGCGTTCTCGAGCCGCCTTGCAATATCTTCAGAGTTGAATCGTTGAGTCCCTCGTAATGCCGTGCGAAGCATCAATTCCGTGATACCTGCGTTTTTTGGGGACTCGTATAAGCGGCCTCCAGGATAGAACAATCCGAATGACACCAATGGCAGCCGATGGTCTTCGATGATGTAAACATCCGGGCCGCGTAAAATCGAACGCTTCTCCACCGGCTTCACAAGATCGTGAGTGAGCGAATCGTCCGCTGACGGGATCTCTGCGGCGACCGGCAGTTCCTGAATAGCGCGCTGCTCGATCGCAACTGCTACTTTATCGAGCACGGCCTGCAGGTAATCACTTTCAGTCAATGTGCGCGTGACCGATTCCGGAAGATACTCAAAGGCAGAAAGATTCTCGAACACCAAATACTTCTTGGCAACTCGAATCACATCATCAGCAGACACTTTTTGGATCGCTCTCAAGTAGGACAGGGATCTCTTCCAGTCCCCTAGGGCTTCGTGATATGCAAGATCCTCCGCCATACCGCTGACCGTTTCGATTTCGTGATAACGGCTTTGAGCGATCAGCGCTTTGGCGCGTGCGAGCTGCTCGTTCGTCACTCCGAATTTTTTGATGCCTTCTACTTCGGCCAGAACACCAATCTGTGCCTCCAGCGGCTTCGCTGTCTCAAAATCGATTTCAAAGAACCCAAGATTCTGGAAAGCCTGCAGGTTGGCCGAACCACTTGTGATCAGGCCTTTCTCGTCACGAACATATTGGTTCAGAATCGAGGCGCGTCCTTCGCCCAGAATCGCAGCGAGGACTTCGAGCCCGCGGGCGTCATCGGTCAAAAAGCCCGGGGTGTGAAAGCCGAGCGCTACGTGATTCTGCTCAATCGGACCGAGCTGCCAGCTATATCGCACAGCAGTTTGCTCCGGCTCGGCGGGTCCGTTGTCTCGCTCGATAGGCTTTCCATCGTCGGGAATGTTGCCGTAAAGCTTCACGACTTCAGCGATGGTTTCTTCGATGTCGAGCCGGCCGGCAATCGAGAGAATAATGTTGGATGGCCGATAGTACTTCTGGACATATCGAATGATGTCGTCTCGTGTGAGGGCCCGCAAACCTTCAGGTGTACCGATGCGCCAGCGCCGCATCCGATGCTGCTGGAAGGCAGCGGCATAGAGTTTTTCCGAGGTAACGGCGCCGGGATTATCCAGCTTTCTGTTGTTCTCCTGCAAGACGACTTCGATTTCGCGTTTCAGTTCTGTCGCGTCATACACGGAGTTCCACAGCGCATCGGCCTGAATCTCGAGTGCCTTCTTCATGTTCTCCGCTTGGACTTCGGTGTCATAGACCGTGCGGTCGTAGAACGTATGTGCGTTCAGATATCCACCCAAACCATGGGTTTCGCGAGCGATTTCGCCCACAGGACGCTTTTGGGTGCCCTTGAAGAACATGTGCTCGATCACGTGCGAAATGCCGGAGATCCGGTCGTCTTCGTCGAAATATCCCGCTTTCACGTACGTATTAACGCTAACAAGGGGTATGGCTTGCTGCTCACGAACGAGTACGGTCAGCCCGTTCTTGAGGACGACCTTCGTGGTCTGTCCCTGATCTTCTCGAAAGGTGTACGGTTCCACGATTTGTGTCACCTGGGAAAGTAGGATGAATGCTGCTAAAAGCATATGTCTATTTTACGAGTATGGTCATCCACATAACTGAGAAACGCCCGAACCGCACCTGGTGTCTCGAACCGGCCCAGGCGGTCCGCCCACTCGACAATCACCGCAGCATTGTGATCTTCGAAAATCTCTTCCAGTCCTAATCCACCCAAAGCTCCGGTTTCAATTCTATAGAGATCGATATGATAAATCCTGACCCGCCCGACGTATTGGTTGATCAACGTAAATGTCGGGCTGGATACGTCGTCGACGTCGGTAACACCAAATCCATCCGCCAGCCCTTTCGCGAATACCGTTTTCCCAGCACCTAGATCACCATAAAGGAGAATGTGCGCGGGAATTTTTGTCTTATGAGCGAGTTCTTTAGCGACGGCGTAGGTTTGTTGTTCGGACTGGGAAATCATCTCTCAGATTTTCCCATGCTTTCGGGAGGAATCGCAGCAGGTCGGTGGCGACCAGGCTCTCTTCGCCGATTTCCTCAGCAGCGAAGTCGCCGGCCAAACCATGGAGGTAAACGGCGAGGCAAAGCCTTTCGATGAAGGATCCCAGGTGTTCCTGAGCGAGAATACCGGCAATCATTCCAGTCAGGATGTCACCCGTGCCCCCAGTCGCCATACCAGGATTGCCGGTTGGGTTGATGTAAACGGATCCGTCAGGCGCCGCAACGACCGTCCGATATCCCTTGAGCACAACGTATGCATTCCGCGCTTTCGCGAATTGCTTCGAGACTTCCACGCGATCCGACACGACATACTCGACACTTTTTCCGACGAGGCGCGCCATCTCGCCGGGATGGGGCGTGAGCACAGCCCCGCCGAGATCGCCTTCAAAACCAGCCAGAGCATTCAAACCATCTGCATCGATGACCATCTGCGTGCGGCACTCCGAACCGACACGCCGCACGAAGGCACTGGTCTCCGGAACTGTGGTCAAGCCGGGACCAATCGCCACGACGGTTTTGTCCTTCAGCAATGCCGAGACCGACTGATTTGCAATCGTCCCTTCGGAGGTTTCGGCAAGGGGCACTGTCATTAGTTCAGACATCGATACGGCAATAATGGGAAGCACGCTCTGAGCCGTAGCGACAGTCACCAGGCCCGCGCCCGCACGCAATGCGGCTTGTCCGGCCATTGCTGCAGCTCCCGTCTTGCCCCGCGAACCACCGATGACAAGAACTTTGCCATACGTACCTTTATTCGTATCGGGAACCCGAACCGGCAACTCGTGCGGCTTAATCAAATGGAGGTTGTAAGCCTCCGCCTCGAGAAGCTCGGGCGGATTTCCAATCTCGGCGAGAATCACGTCACCCGCATCCTCACAGTCGGGATATAGAACCAGCGAGGGTTTCAACGCGGAAAACGTCACAGTGATATCGGCCTGCACTCCGGGAGAGGGAACATCCACGGCAACAACTGTAGCACTCGGAAAATCCTCCGCAATGCTCTCGATAACGGCGCGGTACAGACCCTCGACTGGCTTTCTCACCCCGGTTCCAAGAAGCGCGTCGACCACGATATCGGCGTCGAGCAGTTCCAGCTTTTCTTCATTCCAATCGTGTTCATTCAGGACGATTGTGGGCGGGTATCCGAGCGCCTTCAAGATATTCAGATTCGTCTTGGCGTCGCCTTTGACCTCCTCTTCCGGTGCGCAGAGAAAGATGAAAGGGAAACAACCTTTTTGTACCAATTGCCGCGCGACAACGAAACCGTCACCGCCGTTGTTTCCCTTGCCGCAGAGAACCGCCACGGTGAGCTGGTCAAGATCTTCAAATCGATCTTCAAGAACTTCGGCCACACGCATCCCGGCGTTCTCCATCAGAATGAGACTCGGAATCCCGTATTTTTCGGTGGAAAGGCGATCGACTTCGCGGAGCTGCTCAGGCGTGAGGATTTTCATGGGGGAAGGTAATTGAGGGACGCACCCCTAATTTCTCAAACCCAAGAAATTAGGGGTGCGTCCCTCAATTACCGCCGTTTCAATTCCCTGCTTTCTTTACCACCTGCCCAAGATCTTCCACCAGCTTCTCCACCGGAATGAGCTGGCCCGTGACGTTCTTCCAAATCAGTTTTCCACTCTCGTCGATCAGGAAGTAATAACGGTTTGCGATCTTGTTGGCGTTCAGGGCGCCGTAGGCGCCGATGACTTTCGCCTCCGGATCCGTCAAGAAGGTATTCTTGGCGTTGACTGTTTCCTTGAATTTCTGTTGTGCCGGCGCCAGGTCTCTGGATATGGCGACGATTTCGATACCCATCTCTTCAAATTTTGGTTGGTTATTACCGAACTCGGTAAATTCCCGCGTTCAAGCCGCCGTGAATGCGGCGGGGAAGAACGTCAAGAGTACCTTCTTCTTCCCGGCGAAATCCTTCATTCCGAGCGTGCCGGCCTGGGCACCCAAACCCTTCGGCAGCTCGAAATCAGGCGGCTTTTCGCCTAGCTTCGGTGTGTTGTCCGCGCCCGGAGCCTGCAATTGCGCATAGCCGGCAAACGCGATCGACAACACAACGAGTGGCAGCAGCCAATAGACATTTTTTTTCATGTGACACCACTCCGGTTGATAGTTTCAGGGCCGAAAAACCAACCTGCATCTTATGCTAAGCTTTCGATCAAGTAAAGCGCTCCCATGGACGGTTTGAGCACTGCCATGGATGGCAGACTTAAAAAATGCAACTGGCGCACGTCAAAGAACTGGAGAAAAAGTATCTGCTGGGGACTTACAGCCGGTACGAGCTTCTCGCCGACCGCGGAACCGGCGCATATTTGATTGATAAATCCAACAAACGCTACCTGGATCTACTGGCCGGAATTGCCGTCAACGCGCTGGGTTACAATCACCCTCGCATCAAACAGGTACTTCGGAAACAGATCAAAAAACCGATCCACGTCTCCAACTTGATCTACCACGAATATCAGGGCCGGCTAGCAGAGAAGCTGTGCAAGATTTCGGGACTGGATCGCGCCTTTTTCACGAACAGTGGAACGGAATCGATCGAGGGTTGTCTGAAGTTCGCGCGCGCCTACGCTCGTCCGAAATTCCGCGTGCTCTCGCTCGATCAGTCATTCCATGGCCGCACCTTCGGTGCTCTATCGGCGACGGGGCAGAAACAGTATCGCGAACAATTTGAGCCGCTGGTCCCCGGCTTCGATTTCGTGAATTTCGATGACGTTGGGGATCTCGAGAGGAAGCTGACCGATGATGTCTGCGCTGTCTTGATCGAAACGATTCAAGGTGAAGGGGGTATCCGACCCATCTCGGAACAGTTCTATCGGGCAGCTCGTGAGCTCACGAAGCAGCGCGGGGCCGTCCTGATTATGGATGAGATCCAGTGCGGACTTGGCCGCACTGGCCGGTGGTTTGCATTCCATAGCTTCGCTCCGCTGGGCAATAAAGACATGGCGCCGGACATGATCGCGCTCGCGAAACCACTCGGCTTGGGCATCCCGCTTGGAGCGGTGATTCTCAACGAGAAAGTTGCAGCGGCGATCCAACCCGGTCAACACGGCACAACATTCGGCGGCGGTCCGCTGGCATGCCGGGCCAGTCTCGAGTACTTCCATATCCTCGAGGACGAAAATCTGCTGGAGCGCGCTAGAACGACAGGTGCCTACTTCAAACAACGTCTGGAAGAATTGAAGGACTTGCCGGTGGTGAAGGATGTCCGTGGAGAAGGTTTGATGCTCGCGGTAGAGCTGAAAATCTCCGGCAAAGAAATCGTGAAGCAACTTCTCGCGCAAGGATTCATTCTCAACTGCACGCACGAAACCGTCTTGCGCCTGCTGCCGCCGTTCATCATCACCGAGAAACAAATCGACAAGTTCGTCCGCGCCTTAAGGCCAATTCTGGAAGCGCAGCACGTATGAGCGAAGCCAAACTGCTGAGCCGCCGCATCGCATACAAAGGCAGCCATATCCAGGTCCGGGAAGACCGGGTCATCGAGCCGGCGGGCTATGAGTGTTCACGCGAGATCGTCGTTCATCCCGGAGCGGTATGTATTGTTGCCCGGCCCTCGCCCGAAGAGGTGGTTCTCATTCGGCAGTACCGCCACGCAACCGGACAGGAGTTGCTGGAGATTCCTGCCGGCACCCTTCACGACGGTGAGGATCCACTAGCGTGTGCGTTCCGCGAACTGGAAGAAGAAACCGGATATCGCGCCGCCACGATGACCGAGCGCGCTCGATTCTGGACCACACCTGGGTTCACGACAGAGTTCATGCATCTTTACGAAGCGGCCGGTCTGACCAAGACGCAAAGCCATCCGGACGAAGACGAAGTCATTGAAGTCCATATCGTGTCGCGCGCCGAAGCCCTCCAACTGATCGAGAACGGACGCATTCAGGACGCCAAATCGATCCTCGGCCTGCTGCGGGTCTTTAACTCCCGCTCTGGATCATGTTGACTCCACGGGACGTTTCCGTGGAGTCGACGTTATCCACAGCGGGACTTAGAAGAAAGTGACCGATGGCATTGCCGCAGTGGCGTAAGAATCAGATCGCTGTCACGATCTCCAGTGCATTCCTGAATTTCGGATACACGCTCGTCATGTCCTTCCTGCCGATCTACGTGCGCGAACTGGGAGTGCAAACAACAGGAGGCATCGCACTCTGGAGCGGATTGATTCTAGGTTCGAGCCCTATGATGGCGTCTCTTATTGGACCGCTATGGGGACAGCTTGGGGACCGAAAAGGCATGCGGCTTCTTGCCACCCGGGCAACCGCGGCAAACAGCGTTTTCTGGGCGCTGATGGCCCTGGCTCAGAATGTGTGGCAGTTGTTCGTGCTGCGCATTGTGCTCGGGCTGCTGGGGGGATTCAACAACACCGCCGTAGCGCTCGTCACGCAGCTTGCGCCTAAAGAAAAAGTCCCATCGATCATTGGATCCCTTCAGTCGGTGCAAATTCTCAGCGCGGCAATAGGTCCCTTTTTCGGAGGATTCCTGGCGACATCAATAGGTGTCCGAAATACGTTCATCGTGACGGGCATCATGAATTTCGGATCTTTGCTGAGCATCCTTTCCTTGTACAGGGATGCAGATCGAACGAAGCCGCCCGAAAAAGTGTCCCCCGCACCCTCCGCGTCCGGATTCTGGAAGCGGCCGGAATATTTCACGGCGCTGATGATTCTCTTTTTCGTGAACATGGCGGACCGGACATTTGGCCCCATCATTCCGCTCTTTTTAGAGGAACTGGGAACACCGCGCGCGGGACTGGAAATGGTGGCGGGAGCGCTGATCTCGGTTGCGGCATTCGGCGAAGCATTCTCCGCGTGGCTTTCCGGCAAGCTGGCCTCACGCGTTTCGCTGAGACGATTGATCACGGGGCGCCTTGTCCTCAGTATATTGGTCCTGCTTCCAATGGTCTTCGTCCATTCGACCGAACAGTTCTCGATTTTGCGCGTCCTTCTGGCGCTTTTGGCCGGGGGCACGCTAACTCTTGCGCTGAGCGCTGCGCATCACGTCATTCCGGGGGAGCATCGCGGCACCGGCTTTGCTCTGCTTTCCGGCACAAGCACGTTCGGCGGCGCGGCCGGTCCCATCATTTCCGGCGCCATTGCCGGTTTCAGCATCCGCTCGATCTTTATTGTTAATTCTGTGATCTATTTACTGATGCTCGGATTCGTCCACCGCAACGTCCGGCATTGACGTTGGCCCCTCGGCGCTGGCGATAAGTAAACCACTATCGGTATGAAAACGACACACTGCAATTTAAAATGCAACGCGTCAGACGCGAGTGTGGGATTGCGAGGCAAGATCTGCTGCTGAAAACGATCGTATTTGAGGAAATGCGCATCCAGCGTGTGTCGTGCCTTCCTTACTCGTCGAAGCCAAATGTTCGCAGAACTCGGTCTGGGTCCAAGCCGGCCTTCTTTGCAGCCTCTATGACCGTCGCGCGAAGCTTTTCGATGGGTATAGGCTGAGGCGTATCTACATCCGGATCGAAGAACACGGGGTCGTTCGGGCCAGGCTCGCGGCCGAACTTTTTCTTGAAAGCTCTTAGTTGATTTTTCATTGCGCGAGCCAATTCCGGGTCCATCTTGACTTGTTTCGTTTTCATGCCGGGTAAGTGTACCACTGCGTTTCCTGTGATTCGGACGGCCTTGGCCGTTGGCTGCGCGACGCGCTGCAAGAAGTCCAGGTTGTCGCGACAAACGCGGACGGATTGTCGCGGTTTTAGCGGAATCCTAAATGTGGCTGAGGGCAAGCGTCAGAATCCTCAGCTCATCCGTGGACCGGCCGGCGGTGTGTGAGTTGCGTCTCGCCGGCCATGCCGGCTGCGGATCATTCCTGTGTTCGATCGGGATCCAATGACAAAAATGAGTACCGCCCACGGAATCCGGAAGAATCGCTGCTGTATCGGACAATCGCGGCCCATCTGGAAACGTTTCTCGCTCGCCAGCAAGAACGCGGCCGCGAGGTTCCGCAATTTATCGAGCGCGAGATGCGGGCATACTTGTCTTGTGGGGTGTTGGCCTGTGGTTTCTTGCGGCTCAAGTGTGAATCGTGCGGAAAGGAGCGGCTCCTGCCGCTGTCCTGCAAAGGCCGAAGCGTGTGTCCGTCCTGTTGCGGACGGCGTATGGCCGATACCGCAGCCCACTTGGTGGATCGCGTCTTTCCCCATGTTCCGGCACGCCAGTGGGTTCTTTCGGTGCCCTTCGCCCTGCGCTACCGTTTGGCCTATGACGCGGAGATGGTGACCGCGGTATTGGGCGTCTTCATCCGGGCTCTCTTCGGTCTGTACCGCCGCATGGCTCGGGATTACGGCATCGACCAAACCCAGTGCGGCGCCGTCACGTTCGTGCAGAGATTTGGGTCGGCCGCCAATCTGAAGAAGCGCTCATAATACCCCGCTTTGTGAAGTTATTGATTTTCCAGAAACAGTCCCGGTTGATTTTGCGAAACGATCCCCTTGAGAACGAGCTTCCCTGTCTCGTGAAGATGTTCGACGATGCCGCGCACCGGTTCCGAATCTAAATCGACGCGCTGAATCTCCCATGGAGCCCACGGCGCCGCTTGCGTCATCGGAAGCAATTTCGCTTCAACAAGTCTACGAATCGTGGTGTCGCTCACACGGCAATGGCTCGCCGCTTGCGCCAAGCTGAGGATCTCCCGTCCTCGTTGATCGTGAGGACGTCCGCCTGCAATTGCATGTTTCCTCCGGACATCGGCCACGCGTGATTGACTCCAGGACAGACCCTTTCCCGTGCGCCGGTTCAGTTTGTTGAGTACTCGAGCGATCTCGCCATCATCGTAACGGTCTGCCATCTTGCCAATCAGTTCGACATCCTCAAGCTCGGTTGCTTTGCCAACAGGGCATCGTGGCTTTTCCATTTGGAATTCGGTGTGGCAGCCGCCCTTCCAATGAATGACGCAGTGAAGTATCCCGGTGGAATCGTCCAGTTGGACCACGATTTCTTCAATCACCGTCCGGATGATTTTCTTCTTCAGCTCCATCGGGCACGCATCGGAATGCCACACCTGTCTGAAGCGGCGGCCCATTTCCAACAGTTGTTGCTTTTGTTCCCCAGTCAGGATCCGGCGTTGATTGGCGATTTCCTCAAGTGTCTTCTTGGCCTGAGCCACTTCTTGCAGTTTCTTATTCCACCGCCGCTCCAATTCGCCGGCCACCAAACGGTGGCGCGCGTCGACGGCGTTGTACTGCTCAAAGGCGCGCTGGGCTTCATACTCCAGTTGCTGGAGCTGCTTTTCAAAAACCGCGGACTTGCCATCTACTGCCGAATTGACACTCTCAATCGCTTTCAAACTGGCCTCCATCCCGTAGGGCGAAATCACATCCAGCAGCAACTCCGAAAAACGGCGGTCCACCGT
>WNGG01002014.1_pt1 | contig 28916 bp, 27 predicted proteins | sample 5400661 | NCBI WGS metagenome assembly WNGG01 (sample SAMN13153372, study PRJNA577476) | soil metagenome | isolation source: 100 cm soil or saprolite under Garry oak tree replicate 1 | place: USA:California | collected 2016-06-15
CGGTGACGATCCTCTCAATTTCGGTGAGCAAACGAATCTCATCGCCGGTTTTGCCTAGTTGCTGGAGACGTTGTTGTAAATCGCCGCCGGCGCCCTTGCCCAAGTAGTTTCGCAGCTTGGCGACCAATCCATCCAGCTCCGCGCGGATACCATCTAATCTGTCGGCAGCTTCGGGAGAAAGCGGACCATAGGCGCGCATTCGTTCCGGCGTAAGCTCGTTAAGCGAGATTGAGCAATACATCAGATTAATTGCAGCGGCCCACACTGCGCCGGAGTGCTGCTCGGGTGGTGGGATGTTGAGCTCCTCCATCACGCGCCGCATCGCTTCCCGAATCCGCAGGATGTAATCGTGCGTTACCTTCCGTTGGATTGGGGTCGTGTCATCGGAATGTCTTCGGAATGGCGATGGGGAACCAGCATCGACCATTGTGTGCTCAGCTTCGGAAAGCAGTTTGTCGATGTACTGAAATGTCGTGCGCACATGCCGCTGATGGTACTCGCCGAAGCTGTGCTCTGTTGTCGCATCATTCATTTTTCACATCGCTGTTCTCTCCAACGTCCTCAATGCTTAGGACCCGCATGCGCGTGCGATAGAGCCGGCCCCATGCGTGCATCATCCCGACGGTTGGTTGGAAAAATTTTTGTGCGATCAGCGTGGGTACAAATGCGCTTAGAATAACTACACTCACCAGTATGGTGTACTGATTCTGGTCGATGATCCCGTTTTGCAGGCCATACAGAGAGGAAATCGTTCCAAAGGTGAGCCCCGTAGCCATGAGCAGTGTGGTGTAGCTCGCTTCCTTAATCTTCATATAGTGCAATCGAGCGAGCGGAAAGACGCCGACGATTTTCGTCACCATCTTTAGAGCGAGAAACGCGCTGATCACGAGCAATCCAGTCCACAGTGCCGGCAGCGAGACATATAGTCCGGCTTTGATGAAATAGAATGGTGTGAACACTGCGAACGCGATGCTGCGCATGCGACGCACAAGCGTTTTGTCGCGGAGAAATACGCCTGCGACAACAAGACCAAGGAGATATGCTGGCAGGACGGCTTCGCTTTTGGCTGCAGTGGCCAGGCCGCCGAGAAGGAAGAGGACAAAGAAAATGAATTTAACTTCTGGTTCGCTCACCTGCGTTGCGCCAAGGCGCGTAATGATCGATTGCGTCCAGCGCGGCATGAACCAGAGGACGATCGACGTCACGATGACAAACAGCAGCAGCCACAGGTTGTAATTGGCGAACAATGTCCCCAGCGCCAGGACCGTTCCGAAGTCGGTAATGAAGCACGCTGCCAGGATCATCTTGCCCATGGCGGTATCGCTGAAACCGCCTTCGATCATTACCGCGTAAACGACCGCTACCGACGTTGTGGAGAGTGCTATGCCGGCGATTTGCGCCTGATGCAGAGGCCAACCGAAAACGAATTGCGCAAAGGCCCACACGAAAGCGAATGGAATGGCGAACGAAAGAACACCGATCAGGACACTTGCACGCCAATTGGCCTTCAGCGAAATGGGATCGATTTCCGCGCCAGCAAGAAACGTGAGCACGCCGCTGCCAAGTAGCGCAAGAAAGTTCGTCCACTCCGTTGATTGAAGTATGTGATGCAGATGTCCGGTACTAGCACCCGCACCGGCAATGCTGATATGCAGAGTGCCGCCTTCCAGACCAACGGCGAGATTACCGGCAACGACGCCAACCAAAATTTCAATCAACGCGACCGATATCCCGAGCCGGATGGAGATTAAACTGCCGATGAGCGCCAAGCCCATCCATATCGAGGCTATAAACCAAATGTTTTGGAACATGAAAACTCCTTCCGCTTGGAAGGAGTCATTAGCTTACGCGGTTTTCTGTCGCCGAGGCGACAGAAGGCAAACTCCATTGCCTTGGCAAAGTCTACCGCGTCTCTAGCTTACCTCAACCAAAACATTCACCGATTTCCGCTCCGATTCTTCCTCATTCGTCATTCGGATTTCGTCATTCTCATCACATCTTGAAGCGTTCGCCCAGGTAAAGCTGACGGCTGATGGGATCGTTGATAAGGAAGTCTTTTGTGCCTTCGCTCTCGACGCGGCCATCGTAAATCAAATACGCGCGGTCCACGATGGAGAGAGTCTCACGCACGTTGTGGTCGGTAATCATGATTGCGAGCCCCGATTTGCGCAGGTTGACGATGATTTGTTGCACGTCGTATACGGCAATGGGATCAACGCCGCTGAATGGCTCGTCGAGCATCAAGAGCTTCGGTTGTGTCACGAGCGATCGGGCGATGGTCAAGCGCCGTTTCTCCCCGCCGCTCAATGTTAGCGCCGTATTTTTCGCGATCCGCTCAATGCCAAACTGGTGGAGTAACTGATCGCAGCGGTTCCGCCGCTCTGTCTTGCTCAACGGCAGCGTTTCCAAAATGGCCAGGATATTTTGTTCCACCGTCATCTTTCGAAAAATTGATTCCTCCTGCGGCAAATAACCCATGCCGAGCCGCGCCCGCTTGTACATCGGGAAATCGGTCACATCGGTGTCGCAAAAAATCACGTGACCGCTGTTTGGCCTGACCAAGCCAACGATCATGTAAAAGCTGGTTGTTTTGCCGGCGCCGTTCGGCCCAAGCAAGCCCACGATTTCACCTGCGCGAACATGCATGTCGATCCCATCCACCACTGCGCGACCGCCATAGATCTTGACCAATTGATCAGTCGTAAGAACCATTTCCTCTTTCGTCGCTGCCGGCGAAGGGATCTTACGAGCGGAAATGGGCGCAGCTTGACTGATCATGGTTTTGGAAGAGCCGCAGCGGGCGGTGTCTGGGCAGGTGGTGTCTGGGCAGGTGAAGTCTGAGCAGGAGTCGCTGTGGCTTTCTTTTGTTCGCCTGGTTGCTGACGGATCTCTGTCCGGCTCGGGCCATGCGTTGTCAGTTGACTGTTCTGGTTAATAACCATGACCGTATCAGGGCTCGTTGCCACATGCATGTTCAATCCTTCCTGCACACGCGGCGTTCCTCGTAGTTCAACGTCTCCAGTTGCCGCTATATAAGTTGCTTTATCCGCTCGGCCAATGGCGAGCGTTGGCGGTCCGCCACTCGGATTAAGGCGTTCGCGTACCAGGCCAACGTTTCCTTCGGCAATGGCTTTCTCGAGGCTTTGATTTTGTCCCTTCGTAATGAACACGGTCAATTTGTCCGACTGAAGATTGAAACGCGGATCGACTACCTTCACCCGGCCGCTAAAGATGCCCATGTTCTTGGTCGAATCAAAAAACGCCTCGTCCGCATAAATTTCCGTGGTTGTCGGTTCGTTGGATTGCAACCCTGTGCCAAACAAGTTTTCGCCCGGCGATTTATCTTGCTTCTCGCTCGCTGCCTTCTTCTTCGCTTTTTTCTCCGGCGCAGTGGCGGAAGTCTTCGGAGCAGTTGCAGCGGGGATCTGGCCTTGCAAGCGCCCTGCCACGCCGATGGTAACAAAAAGCATTAACATCAGCAGCTTTTTCATTCCTTCTCGTCAGGCTTCTCTGTCAGGTGCGATTTGCTACTGATCACCATTTTTACATTTCCGATTAATCGCCCAGTCCTCGTGTTTGTATCGAACTGCACCGAATCGCCAGCGATGTTAAAATCTGCGCGCTGAATTGTTGTGCGCTCCTGCGAACTAAGGATTCGGGTTTTCAAATCAAGCACCGAGGTGTGCATGTCAACCTGCAGATCCGGCTGATTGTCGGGAGTGTACGTCGTAATTTTAAGCTGCTGAAAACCAATGTGCTCCTGATCAATCCGGTGTGCGGTTCCTGCTTCGAATCGTCCACGCAAATGGCCTTCGGCATCGAAATCTGGAAACACAAGGCCTTTGGCTTCATGGCCAATAGGTAATGGGATGTTTGTAAGGCTTTGTTCGCCGGGTGATGCGGTCGGGGTCGCGGCGCCGCGACCTTTTTTCTTGTGACCTTTTGACTGTCCGGCTGCGTAAGGCGCCGATATCAAAACGCACAGCGCGACTGACAATAGCCAAACGAGCCAGCCCCAATGTATGGAATGGCTGCTACGAAACGGCAGCATGAATAGCCTTTAACATGCGCAAGTGCTTCGGCAAATCCTTCAGCGGAATCTGATTCGGCCCGTCGGACAAAGCCCGCGCCGGGTTTTCATGCACCTCCATAAAAATTCCGTCGCAACCTGTTGCCATTGCTGCCCTGGCTAATGCCGGCGCGAGAACGCCGTCACCTGAGGTTGAGTCCCCTGCTCCGCCTGGCCGCTGCACAGAGTGTGTCGCATCGAAGATCACGCGATATCCGGCTTCGCGCATCCAATAGAGCGAGCGCATGTCAGCGACAAGGTTATTATAGCCAAACGTGGTGCCGCGCTCAGTGAAACAAAATTGTGCGTTACCAAAGGCGATCAGTTTTTCAGCAATATTTCGCACATCCCACGGGGCCAGGAACTGGCCTTTTTTCACATTGATTGCGCGCCCCGTTTCCGCAGCGGCGCGCAGCAGATCCGTTTGGCGGCAGAGAAACGCTGGGATTTGTAGCATATCGATTTTTTTGCCGGCAATCTTCGCTTCAGCAGGCGAATGAACGTCTGTCGTCACTGGTATTTTTAAGTCGTATCCAATGGCAGCAAGAATCTGGCAGCCTTCTTCTACGCCCATCCCGCGAAACGAACGTACTGAAGTCCGGTTCGCCTTGTCGTACGAAGCCTTGAAAATAAAATCAACATCCTCAACAGAACAGATTTCAGCGATCTTCTTTGCCATCCGCCAGACAAACTTCTCCGACTCAATGACACATGGTCCCAGAACAAAGGCGGGACGTTCTCCGCCAATGGTAACTGATCCGACTTTGAGCGGCTTGGGTTTCACACGAGGTAATTGTAGGGCGGCTGTGTCAGCCGCCAATCATTTTTGAAATGGCGTTTCACAGAAACGCCCTACAAGTTCTTTGCGCCGTACAAGATCGACGACGGCAAAGGGCGCATACAAGGCGAGGAAAAAGAGCAGCGCCACTCCATGCATTTGTAAAAGGTACAACGGGCGCGAATCGGAGAGAAAACTTAAAATCGAAAACGCCTCCGGCTTGTGCAGCAGAAATCCGTAATTGAAACCAGTCAGCCCGTCCACAACGAACGTGACCACAAAATAAAACTCCGACCACAACCATATCCGCACAATCGACATCGGATATGGTCGGTATCCACGGGTCAACATCAGGAAAACCACGCCCACGATGATGCCTGAATGCGAGGTGAAAAAACTGATAAACCGCCAATCGGGGAACCCAAAGCGCAGATTCGGCGTGAGCACGGCCTGCAAGGTGCCACCAATTCCCCAGAAGTATGCCACTTCGAACCAGCGCTGGCTTCCGGTCCACATTGCCACGATGACAACGACCATGCCCCAGTCGCACATTTGCATCGGCAACATTTGACGCCAATCCACGACGCCGCGGCTACGGATGAAAACCAGGTAAAAGATGTAGTTCAATATCAGCACCACGGAGAGCACGCCGATAATCATCTTCTCCAGGGGCTGCGATTTTGTGCGTCGCACGATCGCAGCAAGCACAAACGGCAGCACGACTGTGAGTAAAATTACCGTGAGATGCGGCAAACCGTACGGCTGGAACTCAGGGGCGTCGTTCATGTAGCCGCACAGAAATTCCAAAATCCAAGCTCCAACATCCAGACAAATCCGAGACTGCAATCTCTAAGGAGTGACGGCTTCGCAGCGGTTGACATTGCAATTGACGGCTGCCGAAGCCGTCGTTCCCGGGGAGCTTCCGCTATCGAATTACCCAGAGATTGCACGGGATTACATCGGTAATCCAAGCGATGTTGCTCGGAAACGGTCGATTGGCTTCACCGTTTTTCTGCAGCGGCACTACAAGCAAATCGGCCTTCACCGATTGGACGAAATCCGAGGCGACCAACCCCGTATTGCCCCTGACGCAGCGGACTTCGACCGGGACTTCGGTCATACCAGCGGATAAAACGAAGCGTTCCAAAGTCTCTTCCTCCTCATCATGCCCGGTGCGCTTTTCAGTTGTGCCGGTGCCTGCGCCGATTGACGCGCGCGCCTCATCAAATGCAGTGATGATGCGAATCACGTAAAGCCGTTCGCAGTCCGCTTCAAAGCCTCCAATCCATGGCTGGAATAATCGGCAACGAAAACGATCCGGCGCAGCGGCTTGGGTTTTACCGTCGGTTGGGTAAAGAGCACAACAGAACATGCCGCTTCTCGCACAAGGCGGCGCGCGACATTGCCGAGAAATGGATGCAACACCACCTCCTTCTCCAATGCACCGGCGACGATCACGTCGATCTTCTCACGAGCGAGCGTGCGCAAAATAGCGTCGGCAGGGTCTCCCTGTTCATAATGAACCATTGAATCAGGCGGGAGATGTAGCTCGGTGAGCACATTGCGGAACTTGTTTGCCGTTTCTTCATTTCTTTCGCCCACGTAGATCAGATGAAGATCCGCCGGAAAACGTTCCCGGAGCCGCTTCGCCTCGGCAAGAACCTCCCTGAATCGCGGCGAAAATGTCGTCGCCACGGCAATGATTTTATATGGCGATGGCTCAGCCATGGATTGAAGTGAACTGTCGCGCTCCAAGAAAATTCGGCAACATAGAGATCGCGCGGCCGGGGCACGGCTCACCAATCCGCTTTTCATTTTAGAATTCCTCTGCGAATTTTCACCGATGCGACGCGCACCGAGCTTCAGTGAGTTAGCGATGGCAATTGCTTTATCGCTGCTTACGGCTAGCACGCTCGCCTGTGATAGGTTTGTCAACTTCCGGTCGGTAAAGTTCAAGCTTCAATACTGCAAAGACTATTACGAGGGCGTTAGACTCGAATCCCTGACGAAGCAAATTGCCGATGCAAATCACTTTCCTGACAAGGTCGGACCCGCGCGCTGGGCAGTGCTCTTTTCGCATCAGCCGCGTTCATCTTGGCGCCCAAGCGAACCAAGGTATTACTGGCCTGCTGGCAGCGAAATCTATATCACACCATTGATCGACAAAACCGTAGACGACTTTGCCGCTGCGTATCCGTGGCTAACTCGCAGCCTCCGAAGTCTTGAAACAATCCTCCATGAGAAACCGTCGCAAGAGCAATTCCATTCCGAATTTAGATTATGGATGCGCGATCCGCGTCGCGAATTGCCTGACGAGCCGTTTAATAACGCGGGTGAAGGGTTGCTGGCTCATTTTCGGTTGTTGGAATGTTCGTGGGGACGAGGTATCCGGCTGTTGACCTATTATGCCAATGGGAAAACAGGATATGGAGCAACAAATGCGGAGCTGTTGTATAACTTTCAAGGACTAACGAATGATCGGCATTACTATGTGAGCGCCCGACTTGCGGTTCGTCATCCCGCTCTTCCTGATTCAATTGACGATCCGAAGGCAGCTCAAGAGGACAGCAAAGAAGCAGTAGAGGCGGAGCAAAGGCGGGTTAATCAATTTTCCGAGGATACGTTTTTTCCTTCCCTCAGCAGCTTAGATAGGATGATCGGCTCACTTCAGATCAGGCGAGATCAATGAGACGCGCGATCTATCCCGGCAGCTTTGACCCTGTGACGAACGGTCACCTGGATGTGATTGAGCGTGCCCGAAAACTTTTCGACGAAGTCATTGTCGCTGTCGCGCACAATGACGAGAAGCAACCGCTTTTCTCCTTGGAGGAACGGCTCGATTTGCTGCGAGAGACCGCCGGCAGAATCGCCAATGTACGAATCGCTGAGTTCGAGGGTTTACTGGTCGACTTCGCGAAGGCACAAAACGCAGGCGCCGTAATCCGCGGTCTACGCGCGGTCTCGGATTTTGAGTTCGAATTTCAAATGGCGTTAATGAACCGGAAACTGGATGCCGCGGTAGAAACGATTTTCCTAATGCCGAAGGAGGAATACACTTATCTGAGCTCTCGAATCGTAAAAGAAATTGCCCGCCTGGGCGGCGATATCTCGAGTTTTGTTCCGGCTTGTGTGGCCAAAGCGCTGAGCAGGCAATTTGCGCAATAAACAAAAATGAAACGGTTCACGCACATTTCTCGCGATGGTCGCGCACAGATGGTGGATGTCTCGGCCAAACCGACAACCAAGCGGAGAGCTATTGCCATTGGCACGATTCGGCTCCAACGCAAGACTCTCGATTTGATCGCAAAAGATCAAATCGCAAAGGGGAACGTCTTCGCGACTGCTCGGCTTGCCGGGATCCAGGCTGCGAAGCAGACAGCGCATCTCATTCCGTTGTGCCACACTTTGCCGCTGGGAGAGGTTAGAATCGATATCGCTATTTCGAGGGACGGCGCAGACGTGAAGTGCACTGCGCAGACGATTGCGCAGACGGGTGTGGAAATGGAAGCGCTTATTGGTGTCACCGTCTCGTTGCTCACGATTTACGACATGTGTAAAGCCGTGGATAAGCGCATGGTCATCAGCGACGTGCACTTGATTCAAAAGACGAAACTGCCTGCTCCGGAACAGAAAACAGTGGAGTGATGGAGTAATGAAAAACAAACAGCGCTCTAACACTCGAGCACTCCAGCACTCCAATCAGATAAACGTCGGCGTTATTACCATCTCGGACCGCGCGAGCGCTGGTGATTACAAGGATCTTGGCGGACCCGCGTTGAAAGAAGTGGCGCAAAAAGCAGGGTGGCAGGTCCTCGCGGAAGCGATTGTGCCGGACAACGCAATACGCATTCAAGAAACAATCCGCTCATTTTCTCAGCAAGGCTGCGGTTTGATTCTGACGACTGGCGGTACGGGCATCGGACCGCGCGATGTCACGCCCGAAGCGATCCGAGGGATCATGCGCGTCGAGCTACCAGGCTTTGGCGAAGTAATGCGCGCCGAATCGATGAAAATCACGCCCAATTCAATCCTGTCGCGTAGTCTGACGGCGATTGTCGGTCATGCTCTGGTGATCGCGCTTCCCGGGAAACCAAGCGGTGCTGTGCAGTGTCTTGGCTTCGTGCAGGGAGCGATCCCGCACGGTGTCGCGCTAGCGCAAGAGACGCCGACATCGTGCTAAGGAAACGGCGGAAATATCACTGGGGATAAATCAGAAGCCGCATCAGTTGGCTGCCATAGTTTGTGAGATGCGCGTTCCCTTCGCGGCCGGAAACGATGTCGCGAGTCAGATGGGAGTAATCGATCGAGCTCTTCTTAACGTAGCTTAGCTCGGGCTGCATCACACGTCTGTCGCTCGGTTCAACCTTCAGTGGTACACCGGAACTCGCGAAAGAGACCTCCCACGATGATTTCTCATTTCGTTTTCCACCAACCATCCACGGATAAAGCCGTGGCAAATCGAAGTGCCGCGATTTCGGCAAGGTAACTTTGTAGAATGTTTCCTCTTCACCGAGAAACTCGGGGATCGTGAGCGCCGGATTTTTGTGGAGCGCCAGATAAAGCCGCGCAACATCGATACCGGCGAGGTTCATGCCGTTGTAGATGCCATTGTGATTGGGATCGTTTCTGAAAAATGTGTTGTACCACGATTCAAATTGGCGGCTGAACATCAAGTCCAATTCCAAATGGAGATGCGCGCGCTCCTGGTTTATTCCAACTCCCGTATAACCCATGGTGGCGACGGGCTGGCCGCGTTTGACTAGATCGCCAGGGTGGACAGCGATCGAACTTAGATGTCCGTAGAGACTGTAGTAATTCGAGCCGTCCCACCGGTGCTCGATCACGATGTATTTTCCATAGTTGGAGTAGCCGGGGATTGGATTCACGTGCACGACCTTGCCATCGGCAATCGCGCGCACGTCGTCGAGGGGGTCACCGTTTGTATCGCGGTGTAGGGGGCGAATATCGATTCCTTCATGAAAGCGGGTGTAAACGGTGCCGCCCGCCGTGTCCACGGGATCCCGCACAAAGCCGTATCGCCCGCCCTCCCAGGGCGTCGATTTTGCACCTTTATAATCGCGTTCGACGTACTGATAAAACGCGGCGCCGTCACCGGAGAACAGGGCGTCGTTGTCCGTCGGTAGAACAAGATCAATAGTATCGCGCGCCGAGGCATTGAGTGAAAGAGCGCAAGCTCCAAACATTGTCGTCGCGATTGCAAAACAACGTATGGCAATAACGAATGCCGAATGACGGAATGACAAACGAATGACAAATGACGAAATGTGTCTGGCGCGGCAGTTCCTCATTGGGACATTCGTCATTCCTTCGACATTGATCATTGGGCATTCGTCATTTCTTCTTTTGGCCGATCAACCGCCAGTCTTTTTTCATCAAATCAATGTCGGCTGCGGTCAGCCCAGAAGGAATATAGATTTTGCCGTCCGAGACGCGTTTGTCGATTTCAAGTTCAGTGACGAGCCGACCATTAATGAGGACAAAAAGGAAACCGCCCCGACGCTGCACGCTTAAACTATCGAGCACTACGCGACCATGCTCGTCGAGTTGAATCAGCACGCCATAGGTTCCGTCCTGGGCCGAATAGGGAAAAAACGCTGTGACATCTCGCTCCGAAAGCCAGGGCATCTTTTCGATGGAAATATCTTTACCGGAAAATCGGGCGCGAACCGATGTTGAAAATACCTCTGTGTCGCGGGGATTCGCTTGTGCGTGCACGCGAAACGTGACATGTCGTTGTTTGGCCACCCCGTCGGCAAGCGCGAAAACCAGGCAAACCGCGAATACACAGAGAGTTTTCATGCCGATTGATAAAGGGTTTGACAGGAATTTTGCAACCCCGAAAGCTTTCGGCGCTGTTTTAGGCCGTTGATGAAACGTCGCTTTATCTTGCTCCTTCTAATGCTTCTGATGGCCGACGGCATTTTGGCCCAGGACATCGCGCCGACCTCTACACCGCCGCGGAGACGCGGTTGGCTGAGCCGAGTTCTCCATCCCTTTTCTCCCGAGGTCGTTCCGCAATACAAAGATCCAAGGCTGCGTGGGCTTGCTTTGGATCTCCAAATCATGCCGCAGACAGTAAAGCTTTCTGAGGTTCGTCAACTCGGAGTAAAAGTAACGCTGGCAAATCTGTCGAAGCGTCCCGCGGCGCTCGACTTTCCAACCAATCAGCGGATTGAAATTTACCTGATGGATTCCGGCGGAGACATCCTTGCCAAATGGTCCGACAATCACGCTATCACGGAAAAACCCGTCACGATCGTCATTAACCCGCAAGAGCGAATCGAATATGGTGAAACCATCTCGACCCGCGAGCTTACGCCGAACAAGGTCTTTATCGCGGAGGTTTTCTTTCCGCAGTACCCGGAGATGCGCATCCGGCAAAAATTCCTGGCGGTACCATGAGCCGGCGATTTGATAGTCGATAGCTGATAGTTGATAGAGCGGAAGGTGCGTGCCGATCAACTATCAACCAAAAACTATCAACTCTTTTCCGACTACCACACACACCCGCAGGGACATCGAGTACAAAGGTACACCCAGGCATTGCTTCAACCCTGGGCGGATTCCGCGCGCAGATTAGGTTTACTCGACATTGCCTTTACCGATCACGACCGTTATCACGCAGGCATCGACTTCGACGAAATCGAGCGGCTCCGCGACAGAAATCCGGATTTGCAAATCCGGGCGGGCATCGAGCTTGATAACGACCCCATTCACTCGGCGGCTGGCCGAAACTGGATTGAGAAGCATTGGGACAAGCTGGATTTTGTTCTGGGATCAATTCACTTCCTCGATCGCGATGACCAGATGTTCGACAGCGTACCGGATGGCGCCGCGCAATTCGAAGGCCGGAATATCAATGCGATCTATGCAAATTACTTTAGCCGGGTCCGCGAAATTGCAGCGACGGGACTGATCGATTGTCTTGCTCACCTTGATCTCGTCAAGATCCATGGTCACAGGCCGAGTGCAGATATTGCGAGCCTGGCGAACGAGACACTCGATTTTATTCGTGGCCACGATCTCGCGATCGAACTTTCCACGGCCGGCTGGCGCAAGCCGGTGAATGAAGCGTACCCGGGTGACCGGATCGTCAAACTCGCAATCGAGAAAGGGATTCCTTTCACTACTGCCTCAGATGCGCACTCCCACGCGCAACTTGGTGACAAGTTTCCGGCTCTGGCGCAAAGAATGGTTAGCTTCGGAATTCAGCAGGTTTGCGTTTTCGAAAAGCACAAACGGACACAGTTACCATTATAGCTGAAGATCGAGCTGCGGCCTTTCTGCCGAGAGCGCCTGTTCAGTTTCCGCAGGCAGCGGCAACATGAAGCCTAAACGCTGGGCAAGACGTTGGCAGGTTTCAGGTGCGAATCCCTCGAAATGGTTGCTCGCAAATGCCCAGACACTGCGCACCTCCGCAAGATGGCGCTCGATCTTAAGTGACCAGCTTTCCAAGGCGGCTTCACGTTTCCAGAGCAATTTTTCGTAGCGATGGATATGGCCGCCGTCGACGTCATATTTCGTTGCGTAATCGCCCAGCAAACGCAGATACAGAAAATCTGTCGTGCACGGCAAAAATTCAAACGGGGCAAGATTTCGTTCGTTAAGCGGCGTGGTATCGGCCCAGACCCAGCAAACCCGATATCTTTCCAGCAGCCGAATAAACTGCGGCCGATGCCAGCCGGAATGCCGAAACTCAATCGCAAAACGGAAATCTCGCGACAGTTGTGGAAGAAGTTTTCGCAGCGCGAGCTTGCCGTCTCTTGGCGCTAAAGAAGGCGGTAACTGGATGAGGATGACCTGGAGCTTTGGCGCCAGCGGCTCTATCGCTCGAAGAAACGACGTGAATTCGGCCGTGCAATCGCGAAGCCGGCAAACGTGCGTGATCTGCCGGGGAAGCTTGCAGGTGAAGCGAAAAGGGGCAGGAGTCATTTCGACCCAACGACGAACAATATCTTCCGCCGGAGCAGCATGAAATGTAGAGTCAACTTCAACCGCCGGAAAATAGTTGGCGTAAAACTCCAGCCAGCGAGACTCCGGTAGATCCGGCAGATAAAACGCACCGCGCCAGTCTTGGAAGCTCCATGCGCACGACCCGATTCGAATTTTTTGCTGATCAGTTAAGTTCAACTGAGATAAACACTAGTAAGTTTTCCCATCTCCGAAAATTTTCACCCGTAAGCAAATGCGCACGGCCTTTGGTACGTGCGCCGCCTCTTCGGGGGGCTGGTGAAACTTGACTGGTCAAATAAGTTAACTACCCTGCCACGACCCGAATGCAATTCGTTATTCGCGCCTTTTTAGTTTTGGCTGCCGCAGCGCTTTTTTTGCCTGAATCAGGCACGGCCTCTGTTGTTTTCAAAGCGAACAAGAAAGCGCAGTACGTAGCGCCCGGCGAAGAAGAACTAAGCGGGGATGCTGCTCAGCTGTATCAAATTGGACAAACTGCCGAAAAAGAAGGGAACCCTAAACGCGCGATCAGAGCCTACAAAAGCCTGATTAAACACCATCCTAAAGACTCACTGGCTCCCAGTGCACTTTATCGCGGCGCTCAGTTGCAGGAACAGCTCCACGATTACACACCAGCGGCAGATTCGTTTCGCGAGCTGGTAGAAAAATATCCCAGCAGTCCCTATTTCGAGGACGCGATCGAGGCGCAGTTTCGCATCGGCGAACTTTATCTGAATGGCAAGAAGTTGAAGGTTCTCGGCATACCGATGGCATCATCGTTGGATCGCGCGGTGACTATTTTCGCTAACGTTGTTCGCACCGCGCCCTACGGAAAATACACGGCGCGTGCGCAGTTTGATATTGGCCTTGCCCGCGAAAAACAGGGCGCCAATGACGCGGCACTACAGGCTTACCAAGCCGTAGCGGACAAGTTCCCGAATGAGCCGGTGGCCGTGGATGCCCAATATCAAATCGGCTACATCTGGTTCACCGCGGCTCAAACTGGAACAAAAGACGCCGCTGCCGCAACCAATGCCAAAACTGCTTTCCAGGATTTTCTTTTCCATTATCCGAAAAGCGAGAAAGCAGCTCAGGCGCGCGCTAATCTCGATATTCTCGAACACAAGCAAACGGCTAACTCGTACACGGTCGCGAAATTTTACGATAAACAAAAATATTATCGCGCGGCCGTGATCTACTACAACGAGGTCATTCGTCAGCAGCCAGGATCGGAGGAAAGCAATCAGGCCAAGAAACGGATCGATCAGTTGCGCGCAAAATTCGGAGACGCTGCGCTTCAGCCGGCTTTGCCCGTGGCACAACAACAAGTTAGCAAGAAAAAGAGCGAAGCGCACGGGGCGCAGAGTGGTGGAACTGGGTCTGCAAAACCAGGTGCGCCAAATAACGAAGCGCCGTTGCCTGCGTCGGCGACTGATTCCTCGCTTCCACCACCAGCTTCCCTTGCCCCGGACACCACGACAGCGCCCGAGCCTGAACCGCCGCTGCCTCTGCCCGATGCTGGCAGCTCCAACGCGTCTCCAGTCCCGGGCGGATCGCCGTCTACCGACGAGTCCGCCTTACCGGCGCCTTGAAAGCCTCACTTGCGACACTATTCTGCCTGGCTTTGAGTGGTTGCCTTGGCTATCACGTCGGGCCAGTCAAGCCGTACTATTTGCGTGACGTTCACAGCATTTCCGTTCCGACGTTCAGAAATAGAACTCTCCTCCCACGCATTGAAGTTCTGGTTACAGATACTGTAATCAAACAGCTGCAACAGGACGGGACTTATCAGATCACCAGCGAGGACAAAGCGGATGCTACTTTGAGCGGGGAGATATCTCGGATCACGCGCACCCCGGCGCGCTCGGTGCGTGGAAATGTATTGGCCACAACCGAATTTAACCTGGGCTTAACCGTACGGTACTCGCTGACTGGAAAAAATGGTGAACACCTGGCTGGGCCGAGTGACGCATACGGAACCACAAGCTTCTTTGTCAGTAGCGACGTAACCACTGATGAGCGTCAAGCATTGCCCCTGGCCACTGAGGATCTCGCCAGTCGACTGGTTACTCAACTGAGCGAGGGCTGGTGATGAGTGATGAAAGGTGAAGAAAGACTTTGGAGTATCCTCAATGACAAACTTGATACTCTGCATGCGACAAATCGTTTGCCCGAAGCGATTCGAGTTGCCGAAACTGCACTTGAAATCGCCAAGCGCGCTTTCAAACGCGGCGAGGAGCCGCTGGCCACCAGTTTCGAGAAGCTAGGCGAGCTACTCGAAGAAAAAGGAGATTACACCGCCGCCGAGGCAAACCTGCTCAAAGCACATACGATCCTTGAAAAAGGGAAACCACCCGATCAGCGCGCCATTTATCGTTCGGCACGCCGGTTGGCAGCCTTATACGATAGCCTCGGCCAATCTGAGGAAGCTATCAATTTTTACCAGAAAGCAATAGCTGCCGGAACGCAGATCGACGATATTCCTTATGCCGATATCGGTACGATGTTAAACAACATCGCGCTGATTTTGCGCAAGTCGGGCCGGCAAAAAGCGGCGGAACCATGCTACGTGCGCGCTTTGGAAATTTATGAGAAGCAACTGGGCCCGGACCACCCCGATGTAGCGTCGGTACTCAACAACCTGGCAGTGTTCTATACTAATGAACGCCGTTACACTGAAGCTGAGAAGCTACATCTTCGCGCTCTGGCCATTCGGGAGAAATTGGATCCCCCTCCCCTTGCAGACATAGCGCAATCCAAATGCAACCTTGCAGTGGTCTATCATTCGCGGGGTGATTACGCAAAAGCGGCAGAGCTTTACCAATCTTCGCTCAAAACCTGGGAGGAAGTGCAGGAACAACCCTCCAAGGACTATGACATTGTTGTTTCGAATTATGCCGATCTTCTGCGTTCCATCGGTCAGGTCCGCAAGGCGCACCAGTTGGAGGTTCGCGCGCGAAAGAGGCGTTTAGGCTGATTCAACCAGCGCCACTCGCTGTTCTCCCATTCTAACCTGCTTGATTTGACCTTGCAGGTCATCCGCTGCACACGCATTGTACGCCCTGCCTTTGCTCGCGTGGCGGAATTGGCAGACGCGTACGGCTCAGGACCGTATGGGGAAACCCGTGGAGGTTCGAGTCCTCTCGCGAGCAGTAAAGCGAATCCTTCGGGCGGATTACTTGGATCCGGCCTTCCTTCTGGCAGCCCAACGAGCTTTCATTAGTTCGGAGAGCTTTCTTCGGCCGGCAGGCGTAAGGGTACCTTTTTTCCTAGCCTTAGCGGTCTTTGTTCCTCCCGCCTTCCTTCTTGCTGCCCAGCGAGCCTTCATTAACTGGGAGAGCTTTCTTCGACCGGCAGGCGTGAGCTGGCCTTTTTTTCTGGCGGGCGTCGCTGCCCGTGCGCCTCTTAGCCTTGCCCAACGTGCTTTCGCGGCAGCCGCGAGCTTCGCTCGAGTGGTGGCCGAAAAGTAACGGCCGCCAGCCGGGCGCGTTGTTGTCGTAGGGGCACCTCCTCGTAGTAATGAGGCAAGGCGTTGTTCCAGGTTATCAATTTGTCGGCGAATTGAAATCGCTTCTTGTAGAGCTTTAACAGATGTATCCATGGTTGTTAGATAGCTTCACTTGGTGAAGCTGGCAATACCAAATTTCACAATAGCTAAGCTGTGGCTTGGCGAATGTTGGTGCGTAGTTATACCTACTCATAACCAGTAAAATTCGTTTGTCGCAAAAATGGAGGCCGTTGTTTATTAAAGGCGCAAATGATTAACCAATCCGCCCGGGTCCAAAAAATGTTCGGGTCCATCGCGACACGCTATGATATTGCAAATCACGTGCTCAGCTGTGGCCTGGATATCTATTGGCGACGCCGCGCGGCTGAAATCGTCAGGGATTGGCGGCCACAGAGGATTGCCGATCTTGCCACTGGTACAGGAGATTTGGCGCTCGCCATTCAGAAGGAACTGCCGAACGCCGATATCGTAGGAGTCGATTTTCTTCCGGAAATGCTGGAACTTGCCCGGCGAAAAGGCGTCCGCCAAGTCGCTCTTGCCAACGCAATGAATCTGTCATTTGGCGATAATTCATTCGATTGTGTCACGATCGCGTTCGGACTGCGTAATTTCGAAGACTGGGCGGCGGGGCTTGCTGAGATGTCGCGCGTGCTCAAAACGAATGGCCACTTGCTCGTGCTCGAGTTTTCATTGCCTGCATTGCCCATTTTACGGGCAGTCTATCGCTTTTATTTGCATCGTTGCTTGCCCTTACTTGGTTCTTTTCTAACAGGGAAGAAAACCGCTTATGATTATCTTGGCGATTCGATCGAGGAATTTCCAAGTGGCGATGCGATGTCTCAGTTAATCGCGCGGAACGGTTTCACGCGCCCGACCTTTCGTCCGCTGACCGGCGGAATCGTCACAATTTACACCGCAACGAAACAGTAATGGCCGAAAGCTCGCCTAGCCGTTTTCAGCAACGCGAATCTATTTAGGATTACCACATATGGAGCCCCTCTACTGCTTGGGAGCGGGAGACGAAGTCGCTGTAGGTGAGATATACGGTGGGGCTATGACTTGGCTGGCCAGCGGCAATCTTAAAGTATTCGAGTCCGAATTGCTGATTGCGAACGTGCCCTCGCGCCCGTCCACGCGGGCGAACGACGTGCCATCACTGTTCTGAGCACCGATGGTCAACTTGTGCGAAGCTTTGTTATCGGCTGAAGTCGTGAAGGCAAGGACAACCTGTGGTTTTTCAAAGCCTTGCTGAGCTGCGCCTGACCCAAGCCAGCGTACCGCGTGCAAGCCCGACAATGTATTGAGTACCGACTGCACGTTGGTTTGGTTGATCTGGCCGGTTCCTTGCAGCCAATGCCACTGGTTTGCCTGGTCGCGCTCGAGTGACACCTCCTTGTCAGTCGTGACGCTTAAGCGATGAATTTGCTCCGGCTTAAACTTAAAAATCGATAACTCCTGCCACTGCAGCGGATCGGGTGAAATTTGGTCCAACAAACTACGGCGCACTGCCACGACGAATGGCTCATCGGCTAACCGCGCGTAAACATTATCGCCTTCTGCTCTTCCAAACGCGATTCCGGCAAACGGCTGGTCGCCCGCTTTAGTTTCGGCAGTGTTTTCCGACGCAAAGGAGCTAAACGTCAATTGAATCTGCGGCTTATCCAAGCCGTATTGCGACAGATTGGAAGCGACGTCTTCCACGAATCTTGTTACCCGCTCATTTTGCAGCGTGTCAATCAAGCGCCGAACCGCACCTGAATCTGCAGGCGCATTATTTCGTGTGGCGATCGTCCAGTTTCCATCTTTGCGGGCGAGAACGGCTTTGCCTTTGCCCGGAGCGTCGATGGTGATGCGATCAAGAATGTTTGTATCGATTCGAACCAAATGGTAGTCGCGCAAATCGGCCGGCTTCGTGTTAAGTATCTCTTCGATCTTTTTCGGCAGGGTGTAAACAGCTCCGCGCGGAGTGAACCGCGCATAAATCTGATCTTTCTCCTTCTCTGGCACGCTGCCGATCTGCAACGTCTGACCTTTAGCCTCCTGTCCAAAGACCTTGATTGACTCGCCGAGCTCAACTTTCTGGCCTTTTTTCGGTTCCAAGTCATACAAGGTGATGGATCCGCGCGGCTCCGCTAATCCATAAGGGCGCAGGTCACCACGATCATCAGCGACAAATTGTTGAATTTGCGCCGTCGTGATTTGCGAAATCAAGTCGCCGACCTTCTGATCATCGGCCCGAGCGCGGAGCGGCTTAAGGATGTCCCAGTGGTCACTTTTTTTCTCCAACTCCATCTCACCAGCGGGCGTTTTCAATGTCATGCGGCGCACCTGCGCGGTAGTCAGGTCTGTCAATTTTCTATCGCGAAACTCTTCCGGCTTCTTGTCGATGTCTTTCTTGACCGACTGCCTTGCGAGAAAAGTCTGCTTGGAGTTTTGGAACCGCACATACATTCTTCCTTCCAGGGCAGCGTCTTTGCCAAACAAGATTTCTGGCGGCCTATCCCGGCCGAGCAATTTGAGCTTTAGCTTAGGATTATTCAGGCCGTACTCAGCCAGTTTGCTCTTATCTGCGTCGATCTCTTTCGCAGCGATGGTTCCTTCTTTCTGCCAGCTTTCCAAATCCGACAGCAAATTCTCGACCATAGCGGCATCTGCTTGATCTTTGATCGGCGTTTCCAGTCGCCACTTCTCATCGCGGCGCCGTATTTCGTTCTGTTGATCGCCATTCTGAATTACAATGCCGTCGATCTTGCTTCGGTCGAAGTTGACCATGTTCTGGGCCTGTCGGCTGGCATCCTCCGTACTCGGCCGCTTCATTTCAAAGAATCTAAAATAAGCGAAGCCGGCGAGCGCGATGACTGCCAGGATGAGGGTATTCCTCCAGCTCATACTAGACTCGCCGTTGCCACCACACCATGGTCCCGATCGCGGCGGGTACCAGCGGTATGAACACGAGAAGAATCCAGCGCAGCCGGCGCAACGCCTCTTCGCTCAGGCTGAAGGTAAGAGGCTTCGGGATCTTTGGCGCGATGCCGATTAGTTGTTCGCGACTGAGCAGCCAGTTCACACTGCCAGAGATAAAATCGAGCCCCTGCTGATCTTGAGTGATCGCGTTGTCCTGAACGAAAGTCGAGTTGCTAACTACTACCAGACGCGAGGAATTCAGCTGGACCCGCTGATCTGCACTTCCCCCTTTTTCGACCGCTGCGCCGATTGTTAGCGGCACATTACTGCTTTGCTTCGCGTCAGCTTGCAGTTTTACCTGGTCATCGCTGTTGTAGTCCTTTTCCGCAAAGTAACCTTTTTCTGCCTGGATCAGCGGCTCCAGCCGAATACTGGCAACACGGACTCGGTCCGGCTCAAGCGTAAGTGAAGATGTGCCGCCGAAAAAGAGCGCCCGCACATCGGCCAGCCGTTTTGTGATCGGGCTATCTCCCAGGAAGTGCGCTTGCACATCTCTTGTCAGCGCCAGCTCCTCGATCCCTGTGCGCACAAAAACCATTAGTCGGTCGTCATTCACTTTGATGCCGAGTTCGTTGACAAAGGCGCGAAGCTTTGGCGTTTGCGCCGAAGGATCCACTAGAAGCACTATCCGGCCCTGTTTGTCCCAGAAATCGCGCAACAGTTTCATTTCGCGACCGGAGAAATCGTACTGAGCCCCGATAATCATCACCGCTTTCACGTCGGGCGGAATAGCATCCAGATCGAGTAAGTTCAGCTCCTGAAACTTAATGTTCTCGTTCTCGATAAACGTCTTCAACACGGTAATCGGGCTGGTGCCTTCTGTTAGCGCCGGTTCCTTGTGACCAGTGACGTAGCCAAGGATTTTCTTTTTTCCTTCCACAAGGTCGATCATCGCGCTGGTGATGGCTTGCTCGCCTTTGAACGCGGCCACGCGAGGGCCTTCGCCGAAAGCCATCCCACTCTGATCAAAATCCGCCATCTCGGAGGCCTTAACCGTTTTGTTGCGACCATCATAATCGAGGACCAGCAGGCTCTCGTCCGTAACGACCTTGTATTTGTCGAACAACTCTTTGGCGCGGGAAAGATTCCGCTCGGGATCGATATGCTCGATGTCGATTTTTCCTTTGCCAGCGTATTGATATTCCGTCAGCAAATTCTGCACGTCCGCAGTAATCGGCGTGGTCGGCGCAAAGAAGACCGTGATGCGCATCCGGCCTTTTAACGTGTTGAGGAAACGCTTTGTTTTATCTGAGAGCGCGTATTTTTGGTCGCGAGAAAAATCCCAACGCCTGTAGTGTTTGAAGGCAAGGGAATTCACCATCGCAATGAGAAACAAGACCAGGAGAATCTGTGCGAGAACATTGAAGCCGATTCGAAATCGACGAATTCCTCCCGGTCTTCGGGAACGCTTTGACTTATCAGCCATTTGTCACAGCCTCCACTTGCGGGATTGGAATGCCTGATAAGTGAGCATCAGCATCACAATGGTCATGCTCAGGTAGAGAACAATTGGCCGCGTATCGATCACGCCCCGGGAGAATGTTCCCATGTGTTCGATCGCGGAGAAATAACCCAGCAAATCGCGTGTTGTGGAATTGACATCCAAAAGGATGAACTGAACGAGACCGAGAAAAAATAACAACGTGATTGCGCAGAAAGAAATGACGGCCGCGATGATTTGGTTTCTGGTCAGAACGGACGTAAAACAACCGATCGAGAGATAAAACATTCCGAGCAACAAAAGCATCAGATAGGAACCCAAGTACGCTCCCCAGGAATGCGCAGCAGGCTGGTTTGTTAGTTTAAGAAAAATCCAGAAGTAAAGCAGCGTCGGAACCCAAAGAATCAAGTAAAAGACCAGCGCACCAAAGAACTTTGAGAGCACTACCTGCCAGTCGCGCACAGGGACAGTAGTTAGCGGCTCAATCGTGCCTAGTTTAAATTCCTCAGCGAACAAGCGCATCGTAATAAGTGGAAAGATCAGAACAAAGGCGAACCAGAAGAAGACTGAATTGAAAAATGCTTCCTGCACCGTGTATTGCACCGGGCGCTGGTTCATGAAGGCGACCTGAAAGTAAAAATCGATCCCGCTGATGATGAGGAAAAAGATCAGCACGATGTACGCGATCGGAGAGTGAAAATAGCTGCGCACTTCGCGCGAAAGCAGAGTGTAAAACTTAAGCATGAATCGATCTTCCGACTGCCATAACGCTCAAACCAGGTCCGGATGGGTAAGCTCTACGAATACATCCTCGAGAGTTGCTCGACGCTGAGTTAGTTCGCGCACGACCCAATGACGATCGGTAGCCAGGCGAAACACTTCTTCGCGTACATCCACACCTGATTCCACTCGGAGCGAGAATCTCTTCCAATCATCCTCGCCGTCAGCGACTACATCGCGCACGCCCGAAATCTTCTTCAGCTCTTCTGCGCCATTGTCGTTTCCGACTTTTGCTTCAAGCACTACTCCGCCAGCTTGCCTGATTCTTCCGAGCAAATTATCCGGCGTATCGCACGCCTCGATTCGCCCCTTGTGAATGATGATCACTCGACTGCATGTCATTTCCACCTCCGGCAAAATGTGCGTCGAAAGCAAAATTGTGTGATCTCTGCCAAGGTTCTTGATTAGCTCGCGCACCTGGCGAATTTGATTTGGGTCGAGACCAATCGTTGGCTCATCGAGAATGAGAAGATCAGGTTCGGCCAACAGCGCGTCCGCCAAACCAACGCGTTGTCGATAACCTTTAGAGAGGGTGCCGATCACCTTCTTTTCGACCTCCTTGAGACCGCAGAGCTCTTCGACATCGCCCACGCGCTCCGCAACCCGCCGGTGTTGGACTCCCTTTAGGGCCGCGCGATAGTTGAGATACTCTGTTACGCGCATGTCGCTGTAGAGCGGCACATTTTCCGGCATGTAGCCAAGGTGCGTCCGTGCCTGTAGCGATTGTTCAAAAACATCGAACCCCGCCACCGTAGCGCGCCCTGACGTAGGCGGCATGAAGCCTGCCAATATTCTCATGGTCGTGGTTTTGCCGGCGCCGTTTGGCCCCAGAAATCCCATGATCTCGCCCTGGCTAACTTCGAAATTCAAATCCTGGATTGCAGGCTGGCCAGCGTAGCGTTTGGTCAGATTTTCAACCTTGATCATCGTGTGATATTCCGTGAGACAATCGAGCGGCGATTGCGTTGCCAATTTTTTATCGTGCAGTCAGAGTTGCGCTGGCGAGCTCCCGGCTTTCCCCGTCAGTACGAATTACGCCCACAATGAATTCTACATTCGCCCCGCTCTCTACGTTTCGAAGCAGCTCCTCAATCTGCTTAACAGAACTCGCTTGAGTCTTTCCGATGCGGTAAACCACCAGCCCTCGTTCAATACCTGCATCATCCGCCGGACTGTCCGGTTCGACTGCGCTAATTAGAACCCCGCGCCCTCGCGCATAGCCAAGCGCATCACTCAACTCCTGGTTCAAATCTTGTAACTGCATTCCAAAGAGCTTTTCCGCTCTCGACCCGAATGTTTCGCTGGTAATGACCGGACTTTTCGTCGCAGGCTGGATCTGCGCCGTTTTCTTAAATCGATTGACACTATCACGCACCACTTCCGCCGGAATGGCGAACCCGAGTCCCTGCGTGGGAACCCCCTGTGGTGTGAATGCCATCTTTGCCGACGCGACGCCTACCAATCGGCCGGAGAGATCGATCACTGGCCCACCACTATTACCTGGATTGATTGCCGCATCGGTCTGCACGAGGTCTTTGTATTCCGTATCGTCCACTGTGATATTGCGCTTCGCCGCGCTAAGAACACCACGGCTGATAGAGCTGCCGTAACCGACAGCGTTACCCACTACAATCACTGTCTCCCCAAGCAAATTGGGGGAGATATCGTCGAGGTTGATGAAAGGCAAGGCGGAGCGCGCCTCGATTTTAATGAACGCCAGGTCGGTCTTGTCATCGCCGGCAATGTAGCGAGCGTTATAAGTTTTACCGTCATTTGTCGTCACGTGAATTTTCAAGTCCGCCGCGCGCTCGACTACGTGCTTATTGGTTACGATGTAACCAGCCGGATCAATAATGAAACCGGAACCAAGACTCTGCAAAGTTTGGCGAACTTGGCGCGGCCGGGCGCGGTTGTAGCCGAAAAATTGCGCGTAAAAATCTTCGAAGGGATCGCGCACGGTGCGCCGAACGACCCGTTCAGTATTGATGTTCACCACTACGGGCAACACCTTACCTACAGCCAAAACCGCCGGTTCCGACGCCGGGTCGGCTTGTGCAAAACAAGATGCCGACGGCGTGAGCATTAAGAACGTAGCGAGCACGCCGATTGCGCTACCGGGAGTTGCCACTGCCGCTCTCATTTGACAGCAAGTAACGAAGCCCCCTTCAGACTGTCAACCAGCTGGGTCAGCCTCTCACATCCTGTCATGTTCAGCGAAGCGCTCGCCAAGCAGTAGTTCCTGCAGCCTGGAAACATCTCTGGCTACTGTTTTAGCCATGAAGAAGAAATGATCAGAGATTCTTCGCTTCGCCCAGAATGACAAATGAAACCTAGGATTACGATAACTTGCCGCGTTACGTAATCGTCCGAGATTAAATCTGCTATGCGTACGTCAATTGATGCTCGCGCAAATCTCGACCTGATTGAGGAGAATTACCGGCGTTGGCAGCAAAATCCCGAGTCGGTCGATTCCGGATGGTCCGCTTTCTTCGAAGGATTCGAGCTTGGCAATCTGCCTCAGCGCGATGGTGCGGAGGTGGCGGAAGCCGAGGTTCGCGAGGCAGCATTGCAGACACGCGTGGATACCCTCGTTTACGCGTATTGCTCACTCGGTCATACGATCGCGCGAGTCGACCCGTTGGCAGAAGCGCGGCCCCAAAATCCTCTGCTGAGGCTTAGCGAGTTCGGCTTCAGCGAGTCAGATCTCGATTTGCGCGTTTCATCAAAGTTCTTCCTTGATAATCGGCCAATGACGTTGCGTGACATGCTGGCCGGTCTGGAGAGAATTTATGCCGACTCCATCGGCTCGGAATTCATGCACATTCAGGACCCGCGGGTGCGCGAGTGGATCCGGCGGCGACTGGAGACGCGGCCGCATAAACATTCAACCCCGCGCGCAGTTCAGGTCGCCCTCTTGCGGGTTCTGCTTGAAGCCGAGTCGTTCGAGATTTTCCTGCACACGCGTTACGTCGGGCAAAAGCGGTTTTCACTCCAAGGCGCGGAATCGCTCATCGTGAGCCTGGATACGATCCTACACAACTGCCCACATGGCGGCGTCGAGGAAATTTGCATGGGCATGGCGCATCGGGGGCGCCTCAATGTGCTCGCGAATTTCCTGCGCAAATCGCTCAAAGTCATCTTCACCGAGTTCAGCGAGAATTACATTCCAGACTTGGTTGCTGGCGACGGCGACGTGAAGTATCACCTCGGCTATCACGCAGTGCGCAGACTCGCCTCCGGCGCTGAGATCGAGATTCGGCTCTCGTCGAATCCGAGCCACTTGGAAGCGGTCGATCCGATCGTGGAAGGAAAAGCGCGAGCACGGCAACGGATTCGTGGCGACACCGAGCATCGCAAAAAGGTGTTGCCGCTGCTGGTGCATGGTGACGCGGCTTTCATCGCGCAAGGCATCGTGGCTGAGACACTCAATCTGTCGCAACTTCACGGCTACAGCACGGGCGGTACGGTTCACATGGTGGTGAACAATCAAATCGGCTTCACCACGCTTCCCAAAGACGCGCGGTCATCTCAATATGCCACTGACGTCGCGAAGATGATCGAGGCGCCGATTTTTCATGTGAATGGCGACGATCCGCTTGCCGTTAAATTCGTTAGCGACATGGCATTCGATTTTCGCCAGCAATTCGGACGCGACGTTGTCATCGACCTGTATTCCTATCGACGTTATGGGCACAATGAAGGCGACGAACCATCATTTACCCAGCCCGACCTCTACGCAAAAATCGAGAAGCGCCCATCGGTCACGCAGCTTTACAAACGCGAACTCATCGAGGCAGGCACACTAAGCGAAGACGACGCTGCGTCACTGGAAACCGAGTTTGCTCTCCGGCTGGAAATGACGCGAGACGAAGTCAACGCCATCGAAAAACGGAAGGCTAGCGAGAAAGCAAAATTCAGAGAATCGACGGCGATATTTCAGCCGGAATATACAAGCACATCCGAACCGACAGCGATTAGCGACAAAACGCTCAAGACCATCGTCGATGGTCTGACTCGCGTTCCAGAGGGTTTTGAGGTTCAACCGAAGATCAAACGCATCGTTCTCGATCATCAGCGCAAACTCTTCGAAGAAGGCGGTCCATATGAATGGCATTATGCCGAAGCGCTCGCCTTCGGGTCATTGCTGTTAGACGGAATTCCGATCCGATTGTCAGGTCAGGACAGTTCGCGCGGGACCTTCAGCACTCGGCACTCGGTCTTATACGACGCGAAAACGGGCAGGCCCTACGTGCCATTGATGCACCTGGTACAAAAACAGGCGCGTATTTGCATTTACAATAGCCCGCTCTCAGAAGCTGCAGTGCTTGGGTTTGATTACGGCTACTCGCTCGATTACCCGAAAATGCTCTGTTTGTGGGAAGCGCAATTCGGCGATTTTGCCAATGCCGCCCAAACGCTTATCGATCAGTTCATCGTCTCAGCAGAATCGAAATGGCAACAGCCAAGCGGAATCGTTCTGTTGCTTCCCCACGGCTACGAAGGCCAGGGCCCGGAACACTCCAGCGCGCGCCTCGAGCGGTTTTTGCAAGCATGTGCCGAGGACAACATCCAGGTCTGCAACCTGACCACCGCCGCGCAGTATTTTCACGTGTTGCGACGTCAGATGAAACGCGACTTCATCAAACCGCTAATCATTATGACTCCAAAAAGTCTGTTGCGCGCCAAATTCGCGTCGTCGCCTGCGGAAGAATTCATTCATGGCCGGTTCGAGGAAATTCTCGGCTCGCCCGACGTTGGCCCCACCGATAAAGTGAAGCGGATCGTCTTTTGCTCAGGCAAAGTATATTATGACCTGCTGAAGTATGGCGCTGATCGCAAAATTGACGACGCAGCCATCATTCGCATCGAACAACTGTACCCGCTGGCAGAAAAACGGCTGCGCGAGATGCTCAAGCCATTTCCAAAAAGCGCGAAGCTCGTGTGGTGCCAGGAAGAACCTCAAAACATGGGGGCCTGGACTTTTATCGAACCGCGACTGCGCACGCTTTTCTGCAGCGAAATTGCCTACGCGGGACGCGAGGCCAGCGCCAGCCCGGCTGTCGGCGCGCTCGCCCGCCACAAGCGCGAACAAGCCCGGCTAGTCGCCGACGCCTTCTCGATTTGAGCTAAGTTCGAGCGACGGAATTCACTGACGCGCTATCGGCTAGAACCTTTACGGCCCGCAACTTACATTGCCCACGACCATGTAGGTAGCAGCCGGATGTCCGTTATCGCGCTGCCCCTTAACAAACGTGTGGTCCACAAGAAGAGTTGAACGCTCCAAGAATTGAGTCTGAGGCGTGTCGCCAGTAAACGTTCTTCCGTTAACCGCTCCAAGCAGATCACCCGGGGCTGGACTGCCAACTGCCGATTTCGGTACAATGAGAGTAATTGTTCCATCCGCGTTAAAGCTGCTTCCCGGCAACGGCCCGATGGAAGTTTCTGTCGGCACACCAATGACTAGCCCGACAACGGCGGTAGCAATGGTCCCATAGTCAAAGGTGGGCGTTCCGTTTCCGTCCGTCCTCATGCCGACGTAGAACTGCTCGGCTGCCGGATCGTACGATTGAGCAGCGTATGAGTTCCAAACCACTCTCCACCTGCTGTTGGGCGGCACGCTTGCCAGGTTGGTGACTTTCATTTTCAACATCAGGTTGTTTGTGCCCGGAGGCTCAGCGACAGCAATCCAGTCGATAGCGAGTGAGGCAGGCGCTAGCCCTTGGAGTGGCTGTTCCGGATGACCCGGCGGTGTCTTTTGAACGACTAGGCCAGTGCAGGTATCGCCAAGATAGGGCGCGGCGACTTCATTGTTTCCACATGAGGTGCCGACGCTGTTTACTGCCAGCACCTTGTAGTAATACGTCTGGTTAGGATCGGTGGCAGTAGTATCGTCATAGGCTGTCTGATTTCCCGAAACGCTCGTCAACAGAGTCTCAGCACCACTGGCAATGCCTCTCATAATTCGATAGCTGCTAATGTTGGCGTTACCGGTGTCGGCCTCGGACCAGGCGAGATGGACGACGGAATTAACGCGGCGCACTGTCACCGACGGCATGCCCGGCGCCGATTTAGCCTTTAGCGGATTTCGCGGGTCGAAGTTTGCAATAAGCCGGCGTCCGCTCGATTGCCGCGCGATAACGCCTCTGGCCGTGTAAGCGTTGCCCTTCGCTGTAGAAGCTGCCTGAACACACGCGCCGTCGGTGCATCCGTCAACGTAGCCGACCTGGACCCGTCCCTGCTTGTCAACGGTCATGTCAAAGAAGTCGAGAAGATTACGGCAAATGTCGGCACCACCGTGACTCCAGATGCAACCGCGTTGCATTGGATCCTTGGGCGTCACGTCGTTCGTTGTCCAGTGCCGACCGCCGTCGAATGTGTTGGCAACGTAAAGATGCCAGACACCACTGAAGCTGTTCGCTGAGCCGTCGCCTGACGTCGTTGAACCGTAGAAGGCAACCGCGGCGCGACCGGCATCGGCTGCTACTGCCGCGGGAAAAGCAATGTTCTTCAGGCCGTAAACTGCGCCGACGTCGTATATGTTCTGCCACGTCTGGCCACGGTCGGTGGACGTAGCTACCACTGCGTTGGAACCGCCAATAGCGCTGCCAGCCACAGTGCTGCTGGACATTGCAAAATAAACGCGACCGTTATTGTCGATTCCAACAGCTGGATCTTGAAGGTTAGAGTTAGCGCGGGTCTGGCTGCTTGCGTTTTGAACGGCGCGTACGCTCCACGTTAGGCCATTATCTTCTGAAACAACGACGGCACCTGTGCCACCACAGCTGTTATTGGGAAGATAAACCGTTCCGTCGGGCGCGACCTTTACGTGGCCATGCAATCCGCCGCATTGCGAGGTGTAGGTTGGTACTGGTGGGCCATAGGTGGCGCCTCCGTCGTCGCTTCGCAAACAAAACGCAGTAACCAAGTCTTGCGAGCAATAATAGACCGCGTTCGGATACGGGCCGTGAGGCGGAGCGGGCGCGTGATATGGTCCGCCGCCGATGGTCTCATGATCAATGCCTGATCCGAGCGGCCCCGAACTTGGTGACCAGCCGGCGTAGCTGGGCTGGCCTAATTGATCCAGACCGTCCGTGTCTGTGAATGAAACCTTGCAGCTCGGTGATGTAAGAGTGAGTTCTCCTGCAAAAACGCGGCCGGTCTGCCGATCGGTGAAGCCGATAGGATCGGAATCAATGAATTGCGATGTTGGAGCCGGGCTGTTGTACCAAGTCGCGCTTTGGCCGTTTGCGGGGCAGCTATCGTCGAACTTGATGAAAAGCGTTTGAAGATCTGATTGGAAATTAGTTACGCCGCTCGCCGAGTTTGGTGAATTCCAGTTGACCCCGATGGAGGGTTCGCCCGCATCGTGTCCCATGTATTCGACCGTGTGCACAGTGGGGCCCTG